>Ga0209737_10000141_pt1 | contig 63046 bp, 59 predicted proteins | sample TergutCu122P3_FD_187284 | JGI IMG/M metagenome (GOLD analysis project Ga0209737, IMG submission 187284) | Cubitermes ugandensis P3 segment gut microbial communities from Kakamega Forest, Kenya - Cu122 P3 (SPAdes) (version 2) | ecosystem: Host-associated > Arthropoda: Insects > Digestive system... | reverse complement strand
CCCTCGGTCTATCGCTTCTGCGTGCGCCCTTTCTTTTCTTCTGCCTCCGCTTCTCCTGCCTGGGAGCGTAGAATGCCGTGCTTTGCCAACAGCTGCTCTTCCAACTCCCGGGCCAACTCCGGGTGCTCCTTCAAATACTCCTTCGCCGTGTCGCGGCCCTGGCCTATGCGCTCGTTGCGGCAGGAATACCAGGCGCCGCTCTTTTCGACGAGGCCGGCTTCCACCGCCAAATCCAAAATGTCCCCCTCGCGTGAAATGCCCTGGCCGTACATAATGTCAAACTCCACCTCTTTGAAGGGGGGCGCCACTTTGTTTTTTACCACCTTCACGCGCGTCCTGTTGCCCACCACCTGCTCCCCGGCTTTGATGGCGCCAATGCGGCGTATGTCCAGACGCTGGGAAGCATAAAACTTCAGCGCATTCCCGCCCGTCGTGGTTTCGGGGTTTCCAAACATGACGCCAATTTTCATGCGAATCTGATTGATGAAAATGACGCAGGTTTGACTCTTCGCAATGGTGCCTGTCAGCTTGCGCAAAGCCTGACTCATCAGCCGCGCCTGCACACCCATGTGGGCGTCACCCATTTCTCCTTCAAGCTCCGCCTTCGGCACGAGGGCCGCCACCGAGTCCACCACCAAAACATCCATGGCGCCGGAGCGTACCAGCATGTCGGCAATTTCCAGGGCCTGCTCGCCCGTGTCGGGTTGAGACAACAGCAAGTCGTCTGTGCGTACGCCCAGCCTGCGCGCATAGGCAATGTCCATGGCGTGCTCCGCGTCAATGTAGCTGCAGACGCCGCCGGCCTTCTGCGCTTCGGCGACAATGTGCAGGCACAGCGTGGTTTTTCCCGAGGACTCCGGGCCATAAATTTCGACAATGCGCCCGCGCGGCACGCCTCCCACGCCCAAGGCAATGTCCAGGGAAATGGAGCCTGTAGAAATGGTTTGTATGTCTCTGGCCAGGGGCTCCTCTTTGCCCAGGCGCATAATGGAGCCCTTGCCAAATTGCTTTTCTACCGCTGCCAATGCCAACTCAATGGCTTTCTCTTTTTCTGGATTTAAGGCCATAACCCCGCGCTCCTTTCGCATGCAGGTACATTTGTCGGTTTCATGAGGCTTTATATAGGCTGAAAAACGGTTTTGTTTTAGAAATAAAACAAGGTGGAGAAAGAGGGCTTTCTTTTGCAACATGAGGTGCTGCCTTGCAGGACATGGATGTTGAGCGCCAAATTCTCTTGTCTATCCAGAGTCTGTCTTTGCCCAAACTCATGCCGGCACTGGACAAGCTTCGCCAACACCCTTCCGAGCGGGCGCAACTGGCTGTGGCCTTGTTGGACTTGGCGCATGCGCGCCGAGGCTCCCTGGAGTCCAAAGCCAAAATTCCTGAGGTTGCCAGGCTGCTTTTGCACACATGGCGAAAGGGAAAACCCGCTGCCCTCCTCAAGGGGGACCCGACACTCACCAAACTGTGGGAGGAGGCCGTTGTCCTCTTGAGGTTGTTTGAGGCCAAACGCCTTTCCAAACAACTCAATGACTGTTGGGACGCGCGCGGGGATGCGCCTCGCCTCAAAGCCGCCGTGGCCGCTTTGTCCCCGCCGGGCCACCGCCGCGTGGAATTCGCTGTGTGCCTCTATTCCCTTCAACTTCTGCGCCTGGGCGTGAAAGAAGCCCAAAGCGACTTCCTTCAGCGTGTTTTGTTGCTTAAAGAAGCCTTCTTCCTTCCCGCCCTGGCCTTGCAACTCCAGGGGAGTAACCTGGGCCTTGCCCAGCTGTGGCAGGAAGTGCAGCCCATTCTGGCGCGCTATTTCAACCGCGAGACAAGCAAGTCTCAAGAAATATTTGTGCTGTCTTCTCTTGCAAAAAAGGCGGCGCTGGCCCCGGCCGACACGCCGGATGAGGCTTCTTTTGTCATCGAATTCTGGCGACACGCGCAGGAGCAGCTGGGGCTTTTTCCCCTCCTGGTGCAGGCCCCCCCAAGGCCACGTGTTTTCGTTGCGGAGTTGCCGGAATTCCAGGAGCGGCTTGGCAACTATATGGCCGAAGCCAAAAACACCTTCTCCAGTTTGCCCATGGCGCGCGCATTCTTTTCCATGCTGCATGTTGTGCTGGCCGCCAACGCCAAAGGCGCGGAGCGTGAAGAGCGTCTGAAAACAGCGTTGGAATATTTCCCTCAAAAGCCCGGCTTTTTGGAGCCCATTGCCCAGCTGCTGGTGGAAGGAGACGCCGAAACTCAAAAGCAACTCCTGGAGGGTTGGTTTGCCCTGGCGCGCTATGTGGCAAAATTCACGCCGCCCCCTTTGGACGTCTCTTTATAAGCGCGTATGTCAACCACCCCGCAAGGGCGGCCACCACCCCCCAGCTTGCCACTGTCTGGTAGCGCTCCAATACCTTCAACAGAAGCTCTGCATTGCCTCCCAGCCAGGCGCCCAGGCCCAAAATAAAAGCGCTCCAAACGAGGCTCCCTAGGGCCCCAAAGGCCATGGTTTTGCGAAAGGACACACCCGAGGCGCCGGCGGCCAGAAATACCAAAGCTCGAAAGGAGGGCACAAAGCGGTTGAGCACCAGCAGGGCCACACCCTGCTTTCTCATCTGCTCCTTCGCCCGGGCAATGCGCGCTTCTGTCAGGCCCCAGGAGGCGAGTTTCCTGGCCACGCGCCCAGGCTCTTTGTCTCGCCTCCTTTGGGCCCAGGCACAGCCTATGCGGTGTTGCAGCGCCATGCCCAGCAGGTTGCCGGCCGTCACGGCTACCCATACGCCCAGCCATGACTGAGAGGTGCGGATGGCCCAGGCCCCTCCCAGTGCCACCACGCTGTCTCCCGGAAAGGGAGGAAACAGGTATTCTATGAGTGCTGCGAAAACCAAGGCCACATAGCCCCATGGGCCCAAAAGCCCGGCCCAATGGTCTGCCCACTCTATCAGCTTTTCTCCAGACAGCTTTTCCATGCTTCATTCACCCTTGGGTGTGCCCCTTATAGCAACTGCAGGCACAATGCGCTGTGCATGTCCATACCGCGCTCTGTTAAACTTAAACGCCCACAGGCGTAGGTGGCAAAGCCGCCTTCTTCCCAGGCCTGCGCCAGGGCTTTCAGGGTGTCGACATTTTTTCCAAACTCTGTGCACAAGGCCTGGAGCTCCACCCCCTCCACCAGGCGCAGGCCCAGCATGGCCCGCTCCACATACAAAGCCTCCCTGGACAACAACTCCCTCTCCTCCTCCGGTAAAGCCTCCCCCGCCAGGGCTTGGGCATAGGCCCCCCAGCGGCGATGGTTAAACCAGCGCTGGCCCTCGCCTCCTCGAATGAAAGCACCGACGGCACCGGCGCCAAGGCCCATATAGTCGCCTCCCTTCCAGTAGCTTAGGTTGTGCGAAGAAGCTTTGCCTGAAAGCGCATAGTTCGAAAGCTCATAGCGATGAAGGCCCGCTTCCTGCGCTATGTGCGCCATCTGCGCGCGCATGGCCAAACTTAAGGCTTCTGCGGGAAGCTTGGAGGCCTGCCTGGACATCGGCACCGCCTGTGACAATGCCTCCTCTTCCAGCGTCAAAGCATAGAGGGAGAGGTGCTCTATCCCCAAAGCCACCGCCTCCCGGGCGTCTGCACAGGCTTGTTGGAGACTTTGCCCGGGCAGGGCATAGAGGAGGTCCACAGAGAGGTTTTCAAAACCCGCCTTGCGCGCCGCCACGGCTGCCTGGCGCGCCTGCTTCGCGTTGTGCCTGCGCCCAAGAAGCCGCAGCATGGCGTCGTCAAAACTTTGCACCCCCAGAGAAAGGCGGTTTGTGCCTGCTGCGCGAAATTCTGCCAGCCTCGCCACATCCGCCGCGCCGGGGTTGGCCTCCAGGCTTATTTCGACATCCTTCGCAAAACCCAGTTGACGCTCCAGGCCCTCCAGCACTTTTGCCACACAACGCGGCTTCCACAGCGAGGGCGTGCCTCCGCCAAAATAGACGCTGCCTGCCTGCATGCTGCCTTGCGCAAACTCAGGCCAGGTTTCGCAGCGCCTGTGCAATTCTGTCAACAAGGCGTCGGCATAAGCTTCGTGCGGAATATGTCGCGTGGCGACGGAAGCAAAGTCGCAATAGGGACACTTCGAGCGACAAAAGGGGAAATGCAGGTAGACAGCAAGCGGCTTTGGCATCAGCGGTTGTTTTGACGCAGCATGCTTTCCAGGCGCGCCACTTTGGACTTTAAGCCCGCGGCGGCTTCCACGGCGGCCTCTGCAACCATCAAACGTTTTTTCAGCAACACAACCGTTTCGCGCAATCGCTCCAACTCCGCTGCAGCGCCCGGGGGGGCTTGCGTTTTGGCGGCTTCAAGTTCTCTTCGAAGTGACAAAAGTTGCGCTTCCAGTGCCTTTTCTCGCGCCTGCACTTGTTGGGCTGCATGCGCTCGCTCTGTGGCCGACACAAGCTCTTCGCGCATTCTTCCAACTTCTGCACGGGCGGCGCCCAACTCTGCTTTCAAAGCCTTCTGCTGTGCCGCTTGTGCTTTTGCTTCCGCCAAGGAGGCATTGGCTTCTTCGAGTTCCTGCACGCGGGTTTCTGAGCGCTCCAGGTTTTGCTCAAGCCACTTCTGCTCGTTTTCGCTCGCCTCCACGCGCTCTTTGAGTTCTTTCAATTCCGCAGCCATCAAATGCAACTCATTGCTTTGGTGCTGACTGAAGCTGTATTTGTAGGCTTCCAATTCGGACTTGTGGGTTTCTGCTTCTGCTTTATGGGTTTCCGCCTCTGTTTTGTAGGCTTCTATTTCCATGCGCAAAGTTTCATTCTCCGCCGCAAATTGCTCCGCCTCCCGCACACAATGCTCATAGCCCTCCGTCGTCGCCTCCAGCTGCCCCGCAATGTCCGCGCGCTCCGCAGCCATCTGCGCCGCCTGGTCCTGCGTCTGCTCCAGCTCCGCCTTGAGGCTTGCCAGCTCCCCCGTCATTTGCTTGTGGGACTCCAGCTCCGCCTCCATGGACTGCTTGAATTGCGAATATTGGCCCTCCACTTCCGCCAGGGCGCGCGCCAAGTCCTTGCGCTCCTCCTCAAGCTCGTCTACCTGCGCGCCAAGCTCTCTGGCTTTGTTTTCTGCTTCCTGCGTGCGCACGGACTCGTGCTCAACCAGCTCCTGCAATGCCCTCAGCTGCCCGGCATGCTCTACGCTCATGCCCTGCATCTGCGCTTGTTGCATATGCATAAACTTGGCGCGCAAGGCCTGGTGCTCTTTTTCGAGACTCAAATACAGCGCGCGGCCACGCTCCAAGGCTTCGGCTTTTTGTTTGGCCAGCGCTTGAAAAAAACTCAACTTGCCTGCAGGACTTGCATTGGGCGCCAGCGAGGGCTCCGGCATTTCCTGGAAGGGGTTGATGGATGAAGACGAAATGGAAGAAGATGAGGAGGAAAGCGACGCGCTGCTCGCTCGCCTCGGCAAAGGTGGCGGCGTCGACAAAGACTCATCTTCTGTGCGAGAAAACGCACCTGGAAGGCCGCCGGGGTCTGTGTCTTCAGTGTCTGGGCACATAAACTTGCTTCTTGCTCCTCAATTCCCGCAATGGCCACCAGACCGGTTTGAGGTTAAAGTGATCTGCTACGACACACATTTTTCGCACACCTTCATGCGCTTCCTCCTTCGGCCGTCCTCGACGTGCCCCAGGCACGCCTGCGGGGTCCGAAGTCCGGGCCACATGAATCTGTACGAAAACTGTGCGTCTCGCGACAATCACTTTAACCTCAAACCGGTCTAGGCTTTCAAGCATTTATAAAATTTTGGGGCGTTTGTCGATAGCTTGTCGCCCCCAAAAATTCCGCGCGCCCCCGCTGCCCCCTGCAACCTATTATGCCGCGCTTTCAGAAAAACGCGAATTCTCTTAAGTCTCTTGCGCAAATAGGCTATGAGGTGGGTGTGTCCTTTTTTCATCTCACGCTGGAAACATCTGAAACCCATGCGGAATTTCTCAGTGAGTCGCTGTATGAGCATGGCTCCTGCGGACAGGAATGGCGCGAGCGTCAGCTTTTGGCCATGCCGGGCGTTGAGCTTCCCCCTCCCGGGAAAATATACATTGTCTCCTTTTTTGAAACACTGCGGGCTGCGAAAAAGGCACTCAAGGTGGCCCAAGCCCAATGGAATGCCCGCGTCATTGCCCTGGTTGCCCAGGAGGACACCGACTGGTCGGTCGCCTGGCGAGACAGCATTGGCGCCACAGAAACCCGGCACCTCTGGGTGGGGCCCCCCTGGCTTCAGCCCCCGCCCGGAAAACAGGCCCTCTACATTGAGCCCAAAATGGCTTTTGGAACGGGAGACCATCCAACCACGCGCTTGTGTCTGGAAGAAATTGACGCCTTCTGCAGCGCCTTTCCCAAGGCCAGCGTGTTGGATGTGGGCACAGGCACGGGCATTTTGGGAATGGCAGCCTGCAAACTCGGTGCACTCTGTGCGCATGGCACGGACAATGACACAGTCGCCCTCGCCTATGCCCAGGAAAATATAGAGCTTAATCAAATTCATAACATGCGCGTTTCTGCGGTGGAGCTTTGTGCTCTGGAAGAGCGCTTTGAGTTGGTGGTCGCCAATATTTTCGCGAATGCTTTGCTCTCCTTGTCCGAAGAGCTTTGCAAAAAAACACGAAAAACGCTCATCCTTTCAGGTATCCTCGCGCCTCAGTCGGCGGAATTGGAAACGCGGTTTGCCAAGCTTGGAATGCAGTTGAGCGCCAAGCGTGAATTCGAAGAATGGGTTTGCTTAAACCTGAAAACACCTATTTAAAATACTGTGAAACGGATTTATGTTCCCCATGCACAACCGGGTGCATGTCAGCTTGAAAAAAGTGCACACCACTATTTGACGCACGTTTTGCGCTGCCGTCTCGGTGAGCATGTGGAAGTATTCGACGGGAGAGGGAAAACTTTTTTGGCCTGCATAGAAAAATTCAGCTCTACGGAAACTCACCTCAGGCTCTCTTGGGAGCGTGTGGAGGCTCAGGGCAGCTCTGTGTGTCTGATGCAGGCACTGCTTCGACAGCCATCGCGCTTTGAATGGCTTTTGCAAAAAGCCACGGAGTTGGGCGTTGCTGAATTCTGGCCGCTCCTCACGGAGCGGACGCAGCACAACCAGGCCGCCTCCAAAACACGTTGCGCCCGGTGGCAAAAAATCATCGAAGAGGCTGCGCGCCAGTCTGAGCGAAACCATGTGCCCCAACTGCACGCTTGCCTCCCGCTGGGCGAAGCTTTGCAACAACAACCCGAAGGCCGCAGCTTGCTGTTACTCAATGAGTCGGAAACACAAGTTCCCTTAAGAGAAGCTTTTGCCCACGGAGTGTTTCGGGATAGGTTGACGGTGTTGGTTGGTCCCGAAGGGGGTTGGACTCCCCAAGAGGTGGCGTTGGCCAAGCAACATGGCGCTATCTCGGTTGGGTTGGGCCCGTGTATTTTGAAATCAGAAACAGCCGGCTTGGCCGTCTTAAGCATTCTCCAATTTGTGGCCGGACAGTTGGGATAGAAGGATGACTCGTCTTTTAATAACTGAGAAAGCGAACGGAACGTGAGCAACACTGACGACAAAGAAAAACTTGTGGATGATGGCCCGGAAAACAGCCCCGCCAAGCTGCTCAAAAAGGAACTCATGCCTGAAACAACGCCGCTCATGGATGAGCTTCACTCCAAAGAAGCCTCTCCCTTCTTGTCGGCCCTTTCGCCCAAACCCGAGCAGACTGCGCCACCGCGCCCGGTCAAAACCTACCCCATGCCGCAGCGCAAAACGGTTTTTTTCGGAGAGTCCGAAATCACCGCGCTCGACGAGGAGTTTCAGTCCATCAACGCCCCCACCCCCAGCCCTCCCAAAATTCAGCGCGTCGCCGCCGTTGCGCGTTCCTCTGTTCCTTTGCCGACCCCCACCCCCGAGGCGCTCAATGCTCAGGCCGGCCTGCCGGAGCATATTTCGCTTTCTAAAAATACTTCTGTAACCAGCTCGGGCGTCCTGGGCGTCCCTTCTGAAAACCTCTTGTCCACAGAAGACCATGGCGAAGTGGCTGACCCTTCTGCAACACTCAGCGCACTCTTGGATGAGGTGTTTTCAGAAGAGCTGCCCAGCTTCGTGGATGATATATTTCTTGCGCAAAAAGCGGCCGCCCTTGTCCAGGCGCCTTTGGCCGCCAACGCTTCTGCGGAAAGCCTCCCCCAGGCGCCTCCGTGGGACCCCATTGCAGCACAGGTTAGCCGCCAGACACAGGTGCAATTTCCTGCCGTCGCACGCTCCGAAGAGATTGTGGAGTTGCCTTCTTCGGGCTTCGTTATTCCCGGTGCGCGCACGCCTGCACCTGAGCCTTCTGTCTCTTTGTTTGAAGGGCTTTCAGAAACGCGGATAGATGTACATCTGGCCACGACACAAGAAGTGGCTGCGGAGCTTTCTCTTCCTGCTGAAGCCTTGCCGGACGCTTCTGAAATACAGAGCGCCCAGGCCAAACTGCCTTAGGAAATGCCGGCGCCCGTCAAATACGAGTCCCCGCTCATTTCGCTTGCAGAGCAAGAAACCGCTGCCTCCATCCTGGCGGCGGAGCCCATCTTCCATTTGAGTTCTCCACCCAGCTTTGTGGACACGGAAAGCCCACCCGCACCGGCGGCAGCGCCCGTCTTCCACCCTCTGGAAAAAACGCATGAGGCTGTGCCGGCACCCCTGCCCTGGCTGCTGGGGGCTTTCCTGGTGGACGCTGTGCTTTTGTGTGCCGCTTCATTTGGCATTCTGTGGGCGGCCAAAGCACTCACAGCACAAGGCCCCTCTTCCGCGCAGGCGTCCTCCTGGCTTGGCAACGTTGCCGCCTGGCAGGTGCTGGGGCCCACAGGACTTGCCTTGCTCGCTTTGCTGGCGGCCGCTTATGCGACTTTCTTTGCCGTCGTCTGGAATGGCTCCACACCCGGGCGAAAACTTCTGGGACTGAGGCTTGTCAACAAAGAAGGCTACTCCATCGGTTTTGTGCGGGCCCTTTTCAGAAGTCTCTTCTCTCTTCTCTCTTTTGGCTTGGCGCTTTCGGGTTTCTGGTGGGCCATCATCGACAAGCGTCGGCAAACATTTCACGACAAATGCACAGGTACTTTCGTTGTGCAAATTCAACCCAAGCAGTAACCCATGTCTGACAAGCTTCTCCAAACGCTCTCGCAATCAGGACTGCAAGACTCCCTCCTTGGCTCCCTGTCTTCTTTGGCCGCACAAGAGGGCTGGGGGCTTGACTCTGCTGTCCTGGACCAGGCTTTGCTTGGCGAAGAGGAGATGCTGGAAGCTTTGTCCGCGACAACCGGATTGAAACCGGTCAACCTCAACCACTTCTACCCTGACTTCTCCCTGGCAAAATTGTTGCTGCCGGAATGGTGCCAACACAACTGCTGTGTCCCTCTTTGCGAAGAAGATGAGGCGCTGCACGTCGCTGTCGGCTACCCCCCCAGGCTGGAAGCCCTCGACGAATTCAGCCTGCGCGTCGGACGTAAACTGCTGCCGTGGATAGCCATTGAATGTCGCATTCAACAATGGCTCTCCACACTCTATGGGCTGCCTATCCCCCCCCGTACCGCTGAGCTTTTGGAAAAACTCTCCCTCTCTCAACCGCCCCCGCCTCCCCCGCCTTTGGAGGATGAGCCTCCCTCGCCTGAAAAAACCACCTCAGAGACAAGGCATATTTCCCCTTCGAAAAATATGCCTTCTGCTTCGCCGACACCGCCGATGTTTTTGATGCCCTTGCCGATGTCAGCGCCGTCGGATGGCGAGGCTTTGCCTCCACACGCGCAGGATACAAGGCCGCCTCCTAAAAAACCGACCAAACACTCCGGCGCAAATGTCTTCAGGGATTTTTTCGTCAAAATAAAACAGCAGCTTTTTTCCAAGCGCGCAGAGCTTCTGGAAACCGAGCGTGCAGTGCCTGCTGAGCCAGTGCGCGAAACACTTCCTGAGGCTGAGCATGCAGCGCCTGCTGTGACAGAGCACTCAACGCTTTCTGAGGTTGAGAATGCAGCGCCTGCTGCGACGGAGCACACAACGCTTTCTGAAGTTGAGAATGCAGCGCCTGCTGCGACGGAGCACACAACGCTTCCTGAAGTTGAGGGCGAAGTGCCTTCTGAGACAGAGGGCGAAACACTTTTGGAAGCGGAGAAGGCCGTGCCTCCCACGCTTTCTTCAAACCAGGAACATGCCTCTCCCCTTCCTTTTTCGGCCGTGGATGATGAGTTTCACGTGGAAGCCTTGTTTGAGGAATTTCTTGAAAACATGCGTCTTGCCTCCGCAGAGGAAGAAACCTCCGACGCGGCCCTTCCACAAAAAGAGCTCGTCCCACCCCCGCTGCCGACGGCTTTGCTGGAAGAAGAAAGCCTGAAACACAATGAGCTCCCCTGGGTCATCTCTTTCAGGAGCGGCAGCGCTGCGGAGCCTGCACCCCACTGGACACTCGACGAAGCCAAAAAGCAGCTCCGACTTGCGCAAACGGACCGCGACAAACTCACCACCGTGCTTTTGCGCTTTGGGTTGGGCGCTTTCGAGTTTGTCGGCTTGTTTTCTGTCATCCACGGAAAAGCCCAAGGCTTCTCTTGCGCAGGCAAAGGCGCTCAGGAAGGCTTTTTGCGTACCAGAATTGACCTTGCTTCACCTGGCCTTTTTCACTCCATCGCGCAAACCATGTCCGCCTATTTCGGGCCCCCTCCCAATGAGCCCAGGCTTCAACGCTTTCTTTTGGACATTCACCGAAGGCCGCGCTCCATTTTCATGTACCCCATCACCGTGGGGGACAAACTCGTCGCCCTCTTCTATGGGGACTCCGGACAAAACCCGCTGAAGCAAAAACAATTCTCTGACTTCACTTTGTTTTGCCAACAACTCCCGGCCGCTTTCCATGAGCTGTTGTGGGTGCGCCGAAAACAAACCTTGCCCCCGGAGCTGGACAAAGCCGCACTGCAAGAGCGCATCGCTCAGGCCATCACCTGGCTTCTGGAAGCGGATGTGGCAACCCAGAATGCCGCACTCGAAATCCTCGGGCACACGCCGGAGGCTTCTGCCAAAGCCCTCATCCACTTTTTTCCCGGCCCCCAGTCCAACCTTTTGAATGAAAATGAAACCTCCGCTTCCCTGCATACGCTGGGGCCCATCGCGCATGCCTTGTTGCAACTCAGGAGTGCAGGCGCCCAGGTTTTGACGCCGCTGCTTGGCTCAAACGACAAAAAATTGCGCTGTGCCGCATTGAAACTTGCAGGGGTGTTCGCCTCTCCGGAGCACCTGGAGCCTGTCTTGCTGGCCTTGTTGGATGCAGACCCCAAAGTCGCCTCCATCGCGCGCGCTGTCTTGCACCACTTCAAAACACTCCAGGAGTGGCCCAAAGCACTCCACCGCATCCAACAGTCTTTGAATGTGAAAGACCCCTTGCGCCGCACCCTCGCCGCCAAAGCCGTTGTCGCCGCCAAAGACAGAGGCAGCATTGAAACACTCATTGAATGGACGGGAGACTCGGATGCGTGGGTGGCAGAAACAGCTGCCTGGGCTTTGCAACAACTCTCCTGCATCCAACTGGGCCCTTCACCCAACCTCTGGAAAAGGTGGTGGGCGCGCGCTCAACATGAGCGAAGAGCTCAGTGGCTTGTCCTGGCACTCGAATCCGAAAGCTTTGAGCAGCGCAAACAAGCCATTGATGAGCTTGCCGGCGCCATCGGCGACACCTTCCAGTTTGTGGCGGACGCTTCCGAAGAAGAACGTCTGCCTGCCGTCAAACGCTGGCGGCAATTTGTCGCACAAAATCCAAACTTCGAACTTTGACGCAGCTTCTTTGTTGTTCCTTCCTGAGCGAAAAAACCTACACCCTCCTCCATCGGACACTTTTTTTAAAAACCCCCGGGCGCCTTATAATGCTTCTCAAAAGCCAAGACTTTGCTTTTTCTGTTTTTTCTCGCCTTCTCAACGTTAGAGAGAATGTATGCGCCAAAATTCACCCAACGCTCCGCAAAAAATCCTCGTGGCTGAGGATGAGAGCGTCACGCGGATGCTGTTTATTTCCCATTTGAGCAAAATGGGTTTTTCTGTCGTTGCCGTGGAGGATGGAACCAAGGCCTGGAAAGTTCTGCAAACGGAGGATGCGCCCAGGCTGGTCATCCTCGATTGGAGTATGCCCGGCATTGATGGGCCAAGCCTCTGTGGCCTCATCCGCGAGCAAAAAATATACCGCTATGTCCTCATGGTGACGGCGCGCTCTCGCAAAGAAGACATTATTTCGGGCCTCAATGCGGGCGCGGATGACTTTTTGACAAAACCTGTGCACATCGGCGAGTTTCATGCCCGCCTTCGCGTCGGCCAGCGCCTCCTGGAGCTCGAAGAAACGCTGGGCTCTAAAATTAATCAGCTCAGCGCAGCCTTGGAGCATGTTAAACAGTTGCAGGGGCTGTTGCCTATTTGCATGCACTGCAAACGTGTTCGGAACGATCAGCAAATTTGGGAGCGGGTGGAGACTTATATTGAGCAACGCTCGGATGCGACGTTCAGCCACGCGCTTTGCAATGAATGCTTGGAGACATACTATCCCCAGGAAGCAAAAAAACTGTCCACCGGAAACGAGCCTTCAACTCACAACACTGCACCTCCCCTATAAGCACTGCCGTTCATGCCTCGAAAGAGAAGCGTCTTATGAGCCAATACGACGACAACAGCGACAGCGGGTTTTCAGGAAAACGAAAAAAAACCTGGCGCGAAATTGATGCCAACCGAAACAAAAGCCCCCATGCCTCCAGGCAGGAGTCCAAAGAGTCCTCAAAAATCGCCCGCAGCCACTCTTATGAAAAATACAAAAAGGCTGCCGATGCCATCTTCACCCAAGGAGAGCTCCCCCCTGCCCTGGCGGAGCAATTTGACGCACAAGGCACACGCAAAGCCTTCAGAGAAAGCATCAAAAAACTCATGCAACCAGAAGACAGGGCCTCGTGGATAAAGGGCGTCACGCAATTCGTCGAGCAATATAACGAGCTGCCTGACGACATTTATTTCCTCGACTCGCTGCTGGACCACCCCAAAGAAAAAATTGTCTCCCGGGCCTTAAGTCACTTGGAGCAGTGGCTTGGCAATGGAAAGCCTCTTCCCAAATGTCCTCCCAGCCTGGAGCAAAGACTCAAATCCATCGAGCTGGGCTCCCTGGATGATGAACTTCAGGCGCAAGCTAAGCGCTTGCGCGAGAAACTGCGCCCGTAGACCGCTTCCACTTTGACATGAAAACGGGCTGACGCATGCTCACAACACGACTGTCTATCCCTGTGGCGCATGGCCACTTAGAAGCGCTTCTGGACGCTCCTTCCGCGCCCTGGGCTTGTGCCCTTGTTTGCCACCTCCACCCTCTCTTTGGCGGCCATATGCATAACAACGTCACCTACCGCATTGCCAAGGCGTGGAACCAGGCACAGGTGTCTGCTTTGCGCTTCAATTTTCGGGGCGTCGGCAATTCCACAGGCAGCTACAGCGGCGGGCCCGGGGAGCTTGAAGACGCCCAGGCTGCCCTGGACTTTCTTGAAAAACAACACCCCCCGCTTCCCTTGTTTGCCGGCGGCTTCTCTTTCGGTGCGCAAACAGCCCTCCGCCTGGCCTTGAGTTCGCCCCGCGTTGAGCGCGTGCTCGCCGTGGGCGCGGGCGTTGACTTCTTTGACATGCGCTTTGTTGCCCAACTGAAAAAACCGGTTGCCTTCGTCCATGCAGAAAAAGACACGTTTGGAAAGTTGGAAAACCTGCAAGCCCTGGCAAGCCACATATCGGCGCCTTGCCAACTCTTCGTTGTCCCGCAGGCTTCACACCTCTTTTTAAACCATCTGGAGAGTCTGGAAGAGCAGCTGACGCTCGCCGTCAATTGGCTGACGGCTCCCTCTTTAAAGTGATTCGATTTTATAGACCGGTTTCAATTTGACATGAGGTCGAGGCGGGCGAGGATTTCGCGATGGGAGTGCACTTAAGGTGCATGACCTGAGCGAAACCGGAGCCCAACGAAGAGATCATGTCAAAGTGGAAGCGGTCAAACAGTGGCGCAGCAGGTTGAGGGCGTGGGCTGCGGCCATGGCTTGTACCTCGGGGCGTGCGCCGGGCCAGAATATTCTGGCCTCCCTCAAAACCCCCTTCGGCCCCACGCAGGCTATGAAAAAAAGCCCCACCTCCTGGCCTGTGGGGCCGGCATGGCCCGTCACCGCCAAGCCCCAGTCCGCTCCCAAAACTTCTTGTGCCCCTTGCGCCAGAAGACGCGTCGTCTTCGCTGACACTTCTCCTTCCGCCTCCAAAACTTCTTCCGAAAGCAGGGCCCAGGCACGCTTGGCTCTCCCGGTGTACACCACGGCGCTCCCTAAAAAACATTGGCTCGCCCCGGCCTGGGCCGTCAAGGCCGCCGCTACATGGCCCCCCGTGCAACTTTCGGCTACCGCCAAAGTCTGACGCCGCTCCAGCAATAGCTTTGTCACCCCCTCTCCTATGCCCAACTCCCCCTCCCCAAAAATGGCCGCCCCCAGGGCCTTGTGCGCCTTGGCCACCACGGCTTCTTCCACCCTCGCCAACGCTTCGGCTGTAGGGGCTTCGCATAAGAGTTTCACTTCCACTGCCGGAAAGCGTACGCGAAACCCCACCTTCACCTCGGGGAAATTTTCCGCCACCTGCGCCATGGCCTCGTCCACCAGGGACTCCGCAAGCCCCATGCATTGCAAGCGCCGAAGCTTTCGAAACAGGCGCCCCTCCTGGGACTCACAGCGCGCCTCCAAAAAACCCAGCAAGGCTTCTTCGACGAAAGCGCGAAACTCGCGCGGTACGCCCGGCAACAAAAAAACCGCGCAGTCGCTAAGGCGCAGCTGCACCATGGGCGCAGAGCCGAGTTTGTTGAGTACATAGCGCGCGCCTTCTGGAATCCACGCCTGCTTCTGGGCGCCTTCCGTCAAGCGAAAACCCAGCCGCCGGGCGCGCGCTTGTATGCTTTGAAAAATGTCTTCCGAAAATACCAAGGGAAGCCCGGCCGCCTGCGCCGCACATTCCACCGTTAAGTCGTCCGCCGTGGGCCCAAGCCCCCCGGAAACCACCAGCACCTGCGCGCGCGCGCTTGTTTCCAACAAGGCTTTGACAATCTCCTCGCGCTCGTCTCCTACCGTCGTGCTGCGCACAACGCGAAGGCCCAGGCGCTCCAACAAACATGCCTGCAAAAAGGCGCCGTTGCCATCCAGCGTCAGCCCCGTCAATAGCTCGTCACCCGTGCAAAGTGTTTCAATCCGCATGGAGGGAGTGCCACATATTTATTCTTCTATCACTTCGCAGGGCCTTTTTGCCTTCTGGCCCAGGGCCAAAACTTTCAGGGACTCGAAAAGCCCCAAAAGCAAGTAGGCTGAGAAATAGACAACCAATACCCCGGCGGGGTGCCAGGCCCAACCAATGCCCAGGCCCACCAGGAGAATGCCCAATATGCTGGTAACAGACTTGCGGTTGATGCGCACGTCTTTGAAGGTGCGGTAGCGCACGGTGGACACCATCAACAAGGCCAAAAAGAGCGTCCCCGCCGCCACCAGGGTGTGCGCTTTGAAACCAAAAAGCGCCAGCTTCTGAATGTCCTGGTGCGCCACAAAAACCCATGACACCACAACGCCCGCGGCCAAGGGAATGGGCAGGCCGACAAAAAACAGAGGGTTTTTGGGCGAGGTTGCACGCTGCGCCAAAACATTGAAACGCGCCAAACGCAAAGCGCCGCACAACAAAAAAAGAAAGGCAATGAGAATGCCTGCCAGCCCCAAAGGCTCCAAGGCCCATTTGTACAGCAGGAGGGCCGGCGCTACGCCAAAGGTTACCACGTCCGCCAGGCTGTCGAGCTCCACACCAAACTGGCTTTGCGTGCGCGTCAAACGTGCGACGCGGCCATCAAAACCGTCGAAAAAAATGCCGAAAAAAATGGCCAGCGCCGCCTGGTAAAACACCACGGGCGTCGCATCGGCCACCGCGCATAAAGTCGCGGCATAAAATCCACATAAAATGGAGGAGGCCGTAAACAGGTTCGGCAAAACAAACATGAGGTTATGCAACTTCATGGGCAAGGGCACCCTAGCAGGAATTCACCGTGGCAAAAAAGGGTGAGTGTACACGAAAGACAACTTAAATTCTCTCTTTTCATTCAAGCACCTGCACTTGCAGACAAACTCTAAGCCTCCACCACCTCTCATGGCCACGGCCATACCCAGGGCAGGTGCAGTGTGGGGTCCACGGGGCGGCCTTCTTTCCACAACTCAAAATGCAGGTGTACGCCGGTGGTGTTGCCGCTGTCCCCCGCCCAACCCACCACCGTGCCTGCCTGAATTTTCTCCCCAACCCTCACCCCCACCTGGGACAAATGCGCATAGCGCGAAAAACTCCCGCCCAGGTGCAATACCTCCACCATATACCCGTAGCCCCCCGCCCAGCCGGCGTGCAAAACCCACCCCCCTTGAGTGCTTCTCACCTCCTCTTGCGCCGTCGCTTTCAAGTCCACCCCCTGGTGAAACCGCCTCTCCCCTGTCAGGGGGTGAATGCGGTAACCAAAAGGGCTGCTCAACTCCACGGGCCACAGGGGCCATAGGAAGGACTCCTCCAAAAGTTGTGGCGACAAAGTGTGTGTCTTCAATTTTTCCAGAAAGTCCTGCGCGCGTACACTCAGGGCCTTGGGCAAAGCCTCTTTGTCCTGTGCATTCCAGGCCTGCTCCAGGCTGGCCTTCAACCACCTCAATTCCTCCGCCTCCACCTGCCCCGCCTCCAGCCTGAAGTCCAACTCTGCCAACAAAGCCTGCCACACCATGGCCTGCTGCTTCAACGTCAGCGGCGCTCTGCCTTCCAACAGCCTGTCTCCCAACAGGCCTTCTTCTGAAAACGCCTGAGCGCTGGGCAACGGGGCGTGTCCGCAGGCCAAAAGCACCACAGGGGCGAGAAAAAATACAGCGCGCATATTCATTTCTATTGGGGCGTGCCGGCTTTAGCTAAATATTGTGCATGCGCATGGACACTCCCAGGCAACGGGCTAAAAAAGTCTCTGCCCTTCTCAAAAAAAACTTCCCAAGCCCACAAACGGCGCTGCATTTTGAGACGCCTTTGCAGTTGCTGGTGGCGGTGTGTCTGTCGGCGCAGTGTACCGACGAGCGCGTCAATGCGGTGACGCCCCGGCTGTTTGCGCGCTTTGTCGACGCATGCAGTTACGCTTCGGCCCAAGAGTCTGAGTTGGCGCTTCTCATTCGCTCGCTGGGCCTGTTTCGCAACAAGGCAAAAAACCTCGTCGCCCTGGGAAAGGTTTTGGTGGCACAGCATGGCGCCCAGGTGCCTGTGCGGCGCGCTGTCCTGGAAACCTTGCCGGGGGTGGGGAAAAAAACCGCCGGCGTCGTCAGCATGCACCTGGGGGGAGACTTGGCTTTCCCGGTGGATACGCATATTGCGCGCGTCTCGCGGAGGCTGGGCTTGAGTCGGCACAAGCACCCCGACAAAATAGAGGCGGACTTGCAAAAACTTTTCCCCCCCTCAGAATGGAAAGAAGGACACCTGCGCCTGCTGTTGCACGGAAGGCATGTCTGCAAAGCCCAAAGCCCTCTCTGTACAGTCTGCGCCCTGGGTAAGTGTTGTCCACGCGTGGGTGTTAGCTCGAAGCCTTCTCTCTCTCGCGCTCACTCTTGAGGCGCTTCATGCGCTTGCGGATGAGCTCTCTTTTGAGGGAGGAGACTTTGTCGACAAAAACGACGCCGTCCAGGTGGTCCATCTCGTGCTGTACGGCAATGGCGAGAAAGCCTTCGCAGTCCAGCGCCTGGGTTGCTCCTTTGTCGTCGAGGAATTCAACCCGTACAGAAACTGCGCGCTCCACCGGCTCAAACTCTCCGGGCAGAGAAAGGCACCCTTCTTCGCAAAGCTGGCTGCCTTCTTTGTGGGTGATGCGGGGGTTAATCAGCGCAAGCGGCTTGGACTCCGGAAGCTTGGGGCTGACATCCAATACAACCACGCGCTTGTGTATGCCAATTTGAGGTGCCGCCAAGCCGACGCCCTCGGCGGCGTACATCGTCTGGAACATGTCGTCCACCAGGCGGCGCACTTCGTCATCCACCTGTACAACAGGCTCGGACTGTCGAGTCAGCCGCTCGTCGGGCCACAGCACAATGTCATAAACCATGTCGAAAAAACCCTTCAGAAGGGGATGTCATCATCCATGGGAGGGGGACCGTCTGGATAGCCCATACCCCCTTCTTCTCTTCTTCCTCCTCCTCCTTCTACTCTTCTTCCTTCCGCACCGCCCCCCAGGAAGCAAACATTGGAAACCACCACCTCCGTGGTGTAGTTTTTCTTGCCCTCTTTGTCGCTCCACTCGCGTGTCTGCAAGCGCCCTTCCAAGTAGACTTGTCGACCCTTCTTCAAGTATTCGCCGCACAACTCGCCAAGCTTCCCCCACACCACAATGCGGTGCCACTCGGTACGCTCCTGCTTCTGTCCGTCCTTGTCTTTCCAGGACTCGCTCGTCGCAATGCGAAAATTCGCCACGGCCTGACCGCTTGGCGTAAACCGAACTTCGGGGTCCGCTCCCAAATTGCCAACAAGAATGACTTTATTGACTCCAGCCATAAAGCTCTGCCTTTCTGGCGCTGTGCGCCTGCTCTTTTGCCGTTCGCGCCCAAACAAACTTCCGTCTCACACTGCCCGCAGTTCGCTTCTTCCGACGGCTTATTTCAGAGTCTCCAACATCTGCAAGAGACTTAAAACCTTTTCTTGAGGTTTTGTTCCCGCCGCGACAGCCGCTTTGAATGCTTCCTCCAGCCCCAAAGCTTTTTCGGCACCTCTTGAAAAAACCAATACCACCATCTTCATGGCTGCCTGAGTTTCATCCACAGAAGCTTGCAAAAGCCCTGCCAACATCTCTTCAGGAGCACTTTCTGCGACGGCTGCCAAACCTTCCGTCAGGGGTACTTGCAAACGGGAATACCTATGGGCCAAAGGCGCCAGCTTCAGCAGCTTCGAGATGGCCTCCGCGGAGCCGGAGGCGGCTGTTTCAATGAGGCCATTGAGTCCAGGAAAAGGGATGCCCATCTGCAATGAAAGCGCATCGAGGGGAGCGAGCAGCTCCGGTTGCGTGCCCAATGCTTCGACGACAGCACCGGCAATCTCGGCATCCTTGGAATTCAAGCCATAGAGGGTGTCCGCAATCAGCACGCGCGAGACGGGGTTGGGCTCGCTGCGCAGCATTTCTTGAAGCAGGGTTTGTTTTTTGTCTTTGGCCAACGTCGCATATGTCTTCACCTGGCGTTTGAATGTCTCTATGCCGCTCTCTTCGACGCGCGCCATCGGCTTGGGAGGTTGTCCTACATTCGCAAGCAGCGCAACCAGCGCGTCAATGGAGCGAATCACCTCCGGGTTGCGGGAAGAAGTGTCGTTCACCAAAACAGAGAAGACAAAGCGCTGCTTGTTCATCCCCTGCACATAGCCTGAAAGCGCGGAGACGTTTTCGAGTGTCCCCGTTTTGGCGCGCAGCTTTCCTTCCGCTTGAGAGCCTCCAAAGCGCGAGCGCAAAGTCCCATCCCTGGCCGCAATCCCCAAAGAAGAAACAAACTCCGGCGAGAATAACGCTTCTTCAAACATATGGCGAAGCAGCCGGTTCGTCTGGACTGCTGAAAAGCGGTTGGCGTCGTTGAGGCCGGAGCCATTGCGCATGACATAGCTTCCGCGGGGAATGCCCACCTCTTTCTCCAAAAACTCGGCCACTGCCTCCAGGCCGTTGGCATGGGTGGCGGGAAACCCCCGGTAGACGCCGCCCAGGACTTTTATCAGTTGCTCGGAAACAAAATTGGAGGAGTGCTTGTTCACCCGCTTGAGGAGAATGCTGAGGGAGTCGCTCAAAGCGGTATGGAAGAGTTCGGCCGTCGGAGGGACTTTGCCTGCCACCACTTTCCCGTGAATGCGAACGCCATGCTGGGCCAAAAGCGCCTTCAGGGTGTGGCCAAAATAGCTGGCCGGGTCGTCAATGCGTCGCCATACAACCCAGGTGCCCTTACCGACAGGGACGTGCCCACGGACTTCAATCTCCTGGCGACGCAGGGAAGACTTTGAGGCGGGCTTGTCGGTTTCCAGGCTGCTTCTCACGAAAAATCGCCTCTGGGTTGCCTTCCCGGTCATCAGTTTGGAGTGGAGCCGGAAATATTCGCTGGAAGGCTCAACCTCCACAAATGCCGCCTGCCCCTTCGCAGCTCCCGGACGTAAATAGACGGCGACGGCATTCCAATTGAGAGACAATGCCCCCGTCGGCGCCAGGTAGGCCCTATCCCCCTGCTCCTGATCGTACCCCGCAATCCACCTCTCCCCGTCAAAGCTGCTTTCGTCGAGGACCAAGTCCCCCCGCACCTCCTTCAAACCCTGGCGCGCAAGTTCCGCGGCGATCGCATAGAGACGTTCCGTCGTCATGCTGGGATCTCCATTTCCCCGGACAAAGAGGGTGCGGACGCGACCATTCTGGGGCGGCTTGTCGACAAAGAACTCGGTTTCAAACCGATGATCCGGCCCCAGGAGGCTCAGCGCTGCCGCCGAGGTGAACAGCTTCACATTGGAGGCTGGATTCAACAAATCTCCTGCGCCATATTCAAAAACAGTGCTCTTATCGTCTAAGCTGATAACTTGAAACGAGACGCGTGAGGACTTCAAAACGCTTTGCTCGATGGCGTCAGCAAGCATATTGCGGAGCAACTCGCGCTCGTTCGTGTTAGAAGCAGGAAAGAAAGATGATGCAAAAAAAAGAATTGTAGCGAACGAAATCATCACAGTGGATTATGTTTGAGGTAGAAGTAACTCGTCCAACAAATAGAAGGGAACGTAACTTATATGTACAACCTCAGACCTCGAAAGCTCGCAAATGTTTTGAGGTCCTCTTGCAAAACAAAAACTCAAGCTCTCAACTTTTTGCTGGCGTCCGCCGAACTTGGCGATGCTGGCCGAACTCTCTCCAGGGCCAAACTTTTTGAGAGAGTGACGCTCGACTCTTCGAGCGTGAAAAGCAATGGCCTGTGAACATCTCCCCCCACTTTTTGAAAGGTTTAATATGGAAGACATCGTCGACTTTGAAATGGAACAAAACGTTAATCAGGAAACCACGCGAAAAAAACCTGCAGCCAAAAAAGCAGTGAAGAAACCCGCCGCAAAAAAAGCAGTGAAGAAACCCGCTGCTAAAAAGGCTGCAAAAAAACCTGCCGCCAAAAAAGCAGTGAAGAAACCCGCTGCTAAAAAGGCTGCAAAAAAACCCGCCGCCAAAAAAGCAGTGAAGAAACCCGCTGCCAAAAAGGCTGTCAAAAAACCTGCCGCCAAAAAAGCGGCGAAGAAGCCTGCCGCCAAAAAAGTGGTGAAAAAACCCGTGGCGAAAAAAGCAGCGGCGAAAAAGCCGGTGGCGAAAAAAAGAAAATAGTCCTGTCTGAAATGTTGTCCAAAACCGGCATGCCCTCACGGCACTGCCGGTTTTTTTATCCCCTGAATGGTCTTTTTGTCCCCTGGCGGCTCGCGGCTCGTTTTTGCTCAAGTCATGCACTTGAGTGCACTCCTTTCGCAAAAGCCTCCCCGCAAACCACCAGAGAACAAAAATCCTCATTCAGGGCGCTCTTAGAGCTTATGGCTGTTTATGCAGACAGAGAAGAACAAGCACTGCCCCGGAGTTGAGCCATGGCTTGGGCGTAGTTGGGCTGGCGAAAAACAGCGTGCCCTGCAACCAAAATATCTGCACCTGCCTGGCGCGCCTCCAAGGCCGTCTGCGCGTTGATGCCGCCGTCTACCTGAATCCATAGGGGCGCCTGGGCGCCTTGCCTTGGCCTTTGGTCCAACATGGCACGCAGACGTGCAATTTTTTTCAGGCTGCCTGGAATAAATTTTTGACCGCCAAAACCCGGGTTGACACTCATCACCACCACTTGAAACAACTCGTCCATCACCTCTTCTATGGCGCTCAGCGGCGTGGATGGATTCAAAGCCACACCAGGTTGTGCACCCAGGCGGCGTATCTCCGTCAAAGTGCGATGTAGATGCGTGCATGCTTCCACGTGCACACTGAGTCTGTCTGCGCCCGCAGCCACAAAATCCGCCAAATAGCGGTCCGGTTTCTCTATCATCAAATGTACATCCACCGGCAGGCGCGTCGCTTTGCGCACCGCCTCCACAACCAGCGGGCCCAGGGTGATGTTGGGGACAAAATGTCCATCCATAATGTCCAGATGAAGAATGTCTGCCCCCCCTTCTTCAACAGCACGAATTTCATCTGCAAGTCTTCCAAAGTTCGCCGACAACAAAGAGGGTGCAAGAAAACAGGGCATAGTCGTCACTCGGTATGTAGGTTTTTAAAACATAGTTCTCTCTAAGTGGCTCTTCAAGTCCTGCTTGCTTCAGCTTGGGTTTATATTTCAGAGGTCAACGTGCCTGCTTCGTCTTCACCTTCAAAATCATCTTTGAGTGCCATCTCTTCTCCGGAAAAACTCAACGCCATTTTAGACATCTCCAAAGCAATGGTTGCGGAGCATCAACTGGAAGACTTGTTGATGCTCATCGCGGAAAAATCCGCCCGCCTTGTTGGAGCGGACCGCGCATCCGTTTTTGTCGTGGATGAGGCCAAAAATGAGCTGTATAGCTTTGTCGCCCAGGGCCTCGAGAGCGAAATTCGTTTCCCTGTCGGCGTAGGCCTTGCCGGGCATGTTGCCGGGACAGGCAAAACCATTCGTCTTGAAAACGCCTATGGGGACTCGCGCTTCAGCAGCCATGTGGATGTGCAAGTCGGCTATCAAACCAAAAGCGTGTTGTGTGTTCCCTTGCTTTCTCTCACAGGAAAAGTCATCGGCGTCCTTCAATTGCTCAACTCAACCCGGGGAGTTTTTGACGAAGAAGATGAACGCCTTTGTCTGGCTTTGGGTGGACAAGCGGCGATTGCCATCGAAAATGCGGCTTTGGTTTCTGAGCTGGAGGCATTGTTTAAAGGCTTTGTTCAAGCTTCCGTCCAGGCTGTTGAGTCGCGCGACGCAAGCACAGCAGGACATTCTGCTCGCGTCGCCACTTTGAGCGTCAACCTGGCCAAGGCTATTGGAGAAAGAAACCCAAGCAGAAAGCTCTCCAAAAGCGAATTGATTGAGTTGCATTATGCCGCGCTGTTGCACGACTTTGGAAAAGTCGGAATTTATGTAAGCACTCTGAAAAAACCTCTCAAGCTGCGCCAGCAGGAATTGGATGCCATTCGAGCCCGGGTTGAGCTCATCAAAAAAGAGCGCGAGGCAGAATATTATCGCAGGTGCTTGCATATTGCTTTGCGCGCAGGCAGCAACGCGTGGGCCAACACAGAAGCTTTGGAGAAAGAGCGTCTGGACACAGAGCTCGCTCAACTGGATGACGCCATGCGACTCATTGAGTCCAGCAATATTCCCAACATCCTCCCGACAAAAAATTTGGAGCAGCTTCAAGTCCTCGCCAGCCTCAGTTATCCTGTCGGGATTGGGAAAAAAATTCCTTTGCTCAAACAAGAAGAATTGGAATCCCTCTCCATCCCTCAGGGGACACTTTCTGCCATAGAGCGCAAAGAGATTGAGTTTCATGTGGAGCTCACAACTCGCTTTCTGGAGCGCATCCCATGGAGCCGCGAGCTTGCACGCGTCCCCGCCATCGCCAAAGCCCACCATGAGCGTCTGGACGGAAGCGGCTACCCCATGGGCGCTTGCGCAAATGAAGTTCTTCTTCAGTCTCGCATCGTTGCCTTGTGCGATGTTTATGACGCGCTGACAGCGGTTGACCGCCCTTATAAGAAGGCCGTTTCTCATGAACAGGCGTTGGATATTCTTCAAAAAGAAGCCCACAGCGGAAGACTGGATGAGGAACTTTTGGCTGCTTTTATTGACGCCGACATAGGTTCTGCGTCAGCCAAAACCTATACGGAAGAGCACATGCCGGGCAGGGGCTAAGCAAACGAAGACGAAGTCTGCTTCCAGAGTGCTTTCATTTTTTATAAAGGGGGCTTTATGAAACAACTCTCTTATCTGTCCGGCACCACCGACATCCCTCTTCTGGGCGAAACCATTGGCGCAAACTTAAGGCGCACAGCAACGCGTTTCCCCAACACAGAAGCCCTTGTTTGCTGCGCACAAAACTATCGCGCCACCTATCGCGAGTTTTTTGAGCAAACCACAGAAATTGCCCTCGGCCTTTTGGCCATGGGCGTTCACAAAGGAGACCGCGTGGGCATCTGGTCTCCCAATCGCTATGAGTGGGTCGTCTTGCAATATGCCACCGCGCGCGTCGGCGCCATCATGGTGAACATCAGCCCCGCCTATAAATCGGCTGAGCTGGAATATGCCCTCAACCAATCCGGCATTTCTGTTCTCTTCTTTGCAAAAGGTTTTCGCAAAACTTCTTATCCGGAGATTTTGGACTCTGTGCGCTCGCGTTGTCCCAAGCTGCGCGTGGCCATGGTTTTTGACAACGACTGGGACGTTGTGCGCGCCGCCGGTGAGCGCGTCAGCGTGCAGCTTCTTGAAGAGCGCGAAGCTTCACTGCAGTTTGATGACCCCATCAACATTCAATATACCTCGGGGACAACAGGCTTTCCGAAGGGCGCCACGCTTTCTCACCACAACATTCTCAACAATGCATTCTTCATCGGTGAAACCCTCAAGTTCTCCGAGAAAGACCGCCTTTGCGTTCCTGTCCCCTTCTATCACTGCTTTGGCATGGTGCTCAGCAACCTCGCCTGCACCACCCACGGCGCCACCATCGTCACCCCCGGCGAAGAGTTTGACCCTTTGGCCACCCTCCGGGCTGTGGAAACAGAAAAATGCACTTCTTTGAATGGTGTCCCCACCATGTTTATTGCGGAGCTTCAACACCCCGACTTCGAAAAGTTTGACCTTTCCAGCCTTCGCACAGGCATTATGGCCGGCTCCCCCTGCCCCATTGAAGTCATGAAAGAAGTGCAGTCCAAAATGAATATGCGCGAAATTACCATTTGCTATGGAATGACGGAAACCTCTCCTGTCTCCACGCAAAGCCATGTGGATGACCCTCTCGAAAAACGCGTCTCCACCGTCGGCCGCATTCACCCGCATGTGGAAATTAAACTGGTCGATCCGGAAACAGGCAACATTGTTCCCCAGGGCACGCCCGGCGAATTGTGCACACGCGGCTATAGCGTCATGCTGGGCTATTGGAACAACCCGGAAGCCACCAACGAAGCCATCGACAAAGCGCGATGGATGCATTCAGGTGACTTGGCAACCGTTGATGTGGATGGTTTTGTCAACATTGTGGGGCGGCTGAAGGATATGATTATTCGCGGTGGCGAAAATGTTTACCCGCGGGAAATTGAGGAATTCCTCCACACGCACCCGGGAGTTTCCGAAGCCCAGGTCATCGGCATCCCCTCGAAGAAATATGGCGAAGAAGTCATGGCCTGGGTCAAACTCAAGCGCGGCGTTGTGCTCACGGGCGAAGAGTTGAAAGAATATTGCAAAGGGAAAATTGCCACCTTCAAAATTCCCCACCACTGGAAATTTGTCGATGAATTCCCCATGACGCCAAGCGGCAAAATACAAAAATACCGCATGAGAGAAATCTCCATCAATGAGCTAGGGCGTTCCATCGCCTCCACAACGCGAACGGCCTGAAGGGGACAAAAAGACCCTTCAGGGGTTGTCCCGGCTGCCTTGGGCGAATGTGGGAATCTGCTTCAATTCGTCGGAAACAACGCTGGAGGGGTCTACGTGGATGAGGACTTCTGCGCCCGGTACAATATTCACAATGGCCGCCTCGGCTTTGTCTGACAACTCATGTGCCTCCAGCAAGGACAACTCGTCAGGCGCTTCCACATGCACTTGCACAAAAGTGGTTGCGCCTGAGCGACGCGTGCGCAAGTCGTGTGCACCTAAAATGCCGGGCACCTCTCGGACTGCATGGAATATTTTCGCCTGCACAGCAGCTGGAAGCTGCGCGTCCATCAACAAGTCCACCGACTCGCGCGCAATGCTTAAAGCGCTTTTCAAGACAAAAGCCGCAATGGCCAAACCAAACAAACCGTCGGCCCACACAATGCCCAAGAAGCCCAAACCCAATGCGGCAAAGGCAGCAAGGTTGCTCAACACATCGGTTCGGTAATGCAGCGCATCGGCTTTAATGGCGGAAGAGTCCGTGGCGCGAATCGCCCGGTCCAAAAAAGCCAGCAAAGCAAGGGTGGCCACCACTGCAATTCCCATCACCACCATGCCCCAACCCAACTGCGTCACCGGCTTGGGAGAAAGGAGGCGCGTGAAGGACTCATACAAAAGCCAAAGGCCGGAGCCTGCAATAAACAAGGACTGCCCCAGGCCGGCCAGGGCTTCCGCCTTTCCGTGGCCGAAAGAATGCTCTCTGTCAGCCGGACGGAAAGAGACGCGTACGGCCCAAAAATTGACTGAAGAGGCCATGAAGTCCAACAGGGAGTCCGCCAAAGAAGCCAAAACGGCCACGGAGTTGGTGGCAAAATAGGCAAAGGTTTTGAGCAGCAAAAGCCCCACGGCCGTGCTGACAGAAGCCCATGTGGCCTGGCGAAGCCAGCGTTCTCTTGAAGACAGCATGCGCTTTGCTTAGCTCCTTCTTCGTCGTATTGCCACAGCCACTCCCCTGCAAACCAAAGCTTTGGGACTGCTCTTTCAAACCTCTGGCTTCCACGGGTATATGCTGGAATGCAAAACCTGAAAACAAACGTTTGCCTCTGAAGCAGCAAGAAACTTAGAGGCTACTTATTTTGTGCAAATGGCTTATGCTTTTGGCTTGCTGTTTGTCCCTCTCTGGTGTTCCGCTTTCCACTTTGGCTTCAAAATGTCCTGCCTTCTCAACCTTAAAAAATTTCTCAAGGTTGCTTCAGTGCTCATGCTGTGTGGCTCATGTACATGTGACAAGCCCTCCGTTTCGCAGCCCCCTCCCCAGAAACTGCCTCCCCATTGGCTCGCCCAAGTCAACGACACCGTGCTTTCGCGTGAGGACGTGGAGCATGAATTGGCCCTGGCATTCGAAGGCTCTGAGCCTCATATGGGCAAGTCTTCTTTGTCTCTGGAGGTGCTGCTTGGAGAGCTCATCGACAAAACTCTGTTGCTTCAGGAAGCCAACCGACGACAACTTTTTCCGAGCGAAACTCAAGTCAAGCAACACGCTCAGGTGCTGATGTCCGGTCTTCTTGAAAACATCGTTGAAAACCCGGAACAACCTCCGGACTTCACCATGGCGAATTTCGAAAAAATAATCGCACAGCAAATGGCCATTGAGGCACTCCTCTATGAAGAAGTTTTTGCGCGCGTTGCAGTGACGGAAGAGGAATTGCGCAGCTTTTATAAAAACAATTCTGAGCTTTTTTTGGCTTCCGAAGAAATTGAAGCCAGCCAAATTGTCGTCACAACACAGCAAGAGGCCCTCAGACTGCTGCGCCTTTTGAGGGCGGGGCAACCTTTTGACAAGCTGGCGCGGCAATATTCCATTGCCCCCGAAGCCGAAAACGGTGGAAGCCTTGGCCGCTTTGGAAAAAATGTCATGCCTGCCCCCATGGATGAAACCCTCTTTTCCATGCGCGCCAACGAAATCTCCAACCCCGTCCCCTCGCCCTTTGGGTGGCACCTCTTCTGGGTGAAAAAGAAATTCCGCCCCCGCCTCCTCCCTTTCAGCAGAGTCCGAAAATCCATTGAGACGAGGCTGGTTTCAGAGCGCGGTACCCACATGAAAGCCGAGTTTTTGGAAAAGCTCCGAAGCCAAGCCCACATTCAAATCAACGAGGCTTTTGTTAACACTGCCCTTTGGCCAACCAAACATGCTAGTGAGGAAGCCCCATGAGAAAATGCTTGCTTCTCTTTCTCTTCCTCTCCCTGGCCGCGTTTGCATCCAACCGCGAATGGGTGGATCGCGTCGCCGCTGTCGTCAACAGCGAAATCATCCCCTGGTCCGCCATTGAAAAACGCCTGCGGCAAGAAATTCCTGAGCAACACCTCCAAAGCTCTGAAAAACGTCGCGACGCACAAAAACTCATTCTCTCGACACTCATTGACGAAAAGCTGATGGACGCTCAAGTCAAAGCCTTGGGGCTTGAGGCCACTCAGGAAGAGCTCCGCTTGGCCATTGAAGACATCCTGCGTCAAAACAACGTCAGCTTGGAGCAGTTGGAGTCTATGCTGGCGCGGGAAGGTTTGGCCCTCTCGGCCTATCGCGCGCAGCTTCGGGCACAATTGGGGCGCATGAAGTTGGTTCGACTCAAACTGCACAACAAAGTCAACGTCACGGAGGATGATGTGAAGTCCGCCTATGAGCGATGGGCAAGGCTGGAAAGCGGTGAAGTGGAGCTTCATGCCCGACATATCCTCGTTCGTCTCGACAGCAATGCGGATGAGCAGGCCACGCAGGCGGCTTTGGCCAAAGCTCAACACATTGCCCAGCTCGCAAGCGCTCCCGGCGCTCATTTTGCTGAGTTGGCCAAGCAACACGGCGAAGGCCCCTCTGCCGAAACAGGAGGGGACTTGGGTTATTTCAAACGCGGAGTGATGATGCCGGAGTTTGAAAATGCCGCCTTCGCGCTCGACGTGGGCCAGGTTTCAAAACCTGTCAAAACCAATTTGGGGTTTCACATCATCAAAATTGAAAACCGCCGTACCTTGCCTGTGGCTTCATTTGAGGAAGCCAAAGAGCTTTTTCGTCAAAAACTCATGCAGGAGCAGATGGAAACCTATGCGCGGCATTACTCCCAGGAGCTTCGCGCGCAGGCCATCATTGAGGAGAAACTTTGAGCGCCTTGCCTCGCATCGGCATCAGCGCGGGAGACCCTTCAGGAATCTCAGCTGAAATTCTCAGCAAGGCTTTGTCGCAACCGCAACTCCAACACGCTTTTACGCCCATCGTTTTTGGGGATGCGTCTTTGGCTTCTGTGCTGCCTTCGCATGTGGAGCTTCAAGCCATCACCCACTTGCCGCCCGAAGACAGAAGGCCCGGCTGTCCTTCTTTGGCCGGCGGCAAAGCCCAAATGGCCTATATAGACGCGGCCATTGCCGCCGCAAAAAACAAAACCCTGGAGGCGTTGTGTACGGCTCCGGTTTCAAAAGAAGCCATTTCGCGCGCGGGCGTTGACTTTGTCGGGCATACAGAATGCCTGGCTGCGGCTTTTGAGTGCTCTGTCCTCATGCTGATGGATGGCCCCAAACTTCGCGTCGCCCTGGCCACCAACCATTTGCCCATTGCCGAAGTCCCACAAGCACTCAAGGTGGACACGCTGGTGGCGCAGTTGCAATTGCTGTCTTCAAGTCTCCTGGCGCTTCTGGGACGACCGGCGCGCCTGGCCATGTTGGCGCTCAATCCACATGCAGGCGAGGGCGGTTTGCGGGGGGACGAAGAGCAGCGCATTCTCATTCCCGCCCTCCAGCAGGCCTCCCGCCTTGGGCTTGCTTGCGAAGGCCCCTTCCCCGCGGACGGCTTTTTTGCAAAACTTTCTGCGCAACCCTTTGACGCTGTGTTGGCCATGTACCATGACCAGGGCCTTTGCGTTGCCAAAGCCATCGACTTTGAAAACACTGTCAACGTTACTTTGGGCCTGCCATTGCCGCGTACTTCGCCGGACCATGGTGTCGCTTATGACATTGCCGGGAAAAACGAAGCCAACCCCCTCCCTATGGTACAAGCCCTCCTGCGCGCCGCCTGCTATGCTCGGGCTTTTGCCTCCACCCCCGCCCCCTCTGAAAACACTTCCTGGGGGACTTCCTCCTCCCCTGCCGCTCTTCTGGCAAACCCTCTCCCCACAAGGTAGCTTCCATGCTCAATACCGACGCACGCCATGAAGCAGCTCAACTGTGTCTGTTTGGATTTGACGGAACAGAGCTTTCTGACACCTTGCGCAGCCAAATGGATTTGGGAGTTGCCGGCTTCATTCTTTTTAAGCGCAATATTGAGTCTCCAACCCAAGTGGCAAAGCTCGTCTTTGAACTCAAAGCTTATGCCGGCCGCCCCCTCATCATCGCTGTGGACCAGGAAGGCGGCCGCGTGGCCAGGTTGCGCATGCCTCCCCTGACGCACCTGCCTCCCATGCGCACGCTCGGCAAAAGTGCCGAGACCCAACTCCTTCAACAAGCCGGCGCCCTGGTGGGGTTTGAGCTTTCAGCCCTGGGCATTGACTGGAACCTTGCCCCCGTCCTGGACATTGACACCAACCCCGACAACATCGCCATTGGCGACCGTTGCTTTGACAACCAAGCGCATGTGGTGGCGCAATTGGGTTTGGCTTTTGCAAGAGGCCTCGAAAGCCAAGGCGTCGCCTCTTGCGCCAAACACTTTCCAGGCCAGGGTGACGCGCGGCAAGACTCTCATTTCTTTTTGCCGTCCATTCTTCACGACGAAGCTTTTTTGAGGAGCCGCGAATTCCTTCCTTTCGCCGCCTATGCCAAGGCAGGGTTGGCTGCCATCATGCCTGCACATGTCCGCTACCCGGCTTTGGACATGGCCTGGCCTTCGAGTTTAAGCCCTGCAATCCTCACAAAACTTTTGCGCCAAGAAATGGCGTTTCATGGACTCGTCGTCGCCGATGACATGGGCATGGGCGCCATTATGTCCAACTGGCCTATGGAAAAAGCCGCGGTACAAGCTGTTGCCGCAGGCTCCAACCTTCTCCTGCTTTGCAACAGCGCACAGCAGCGCGAGCAAGCCCTGGCCGGCCTTTCTGGGGCCATTGCCGAAGGAGCCCTCTCTCAAAAACAGCTTCAGCTCTCTCACGAAAAACGCCGACAGTTTTGCGAGCGCTTCGTCAAAAAAGCTTCGCTTCGCCATTCCATGTTGGATTCTCCTGAGCACCGCGCTTTGCGCGAGGCTTTCTGGAGCAACTGGAATTCTTGTCCTGAAAGCCAATGCCTCCAACCCCTGCAAAAAGACCCGACTGCGCCATGAAAACTGTGTGGCTTTTGTGTTTGCTTTTCTGCTTTGCCTGCACGCGCTCGCAAAGTTATTCGCCTGCGGACTTTCCGGATCGCTCCTATGAGCTTTGGTTGCCGGAGGATTCCAGCCCAAAGCCGTTTCCGCTGGTGGTGCTTTTGCACGCCTATGCGACGACACCTGCAGAGCAAGAGCGCTTCTTTCGCATTCGAACTGACTTGCGCAAAGCCGGCATCGCCTACGCATGGCCCATGGGAAAAAGCAACCGCTCTGCCCAACTCTATTGGAATGCAAACCCAAGCTGCTGTGACTATGACGGCCAGTCTCCCCGCGACACAGCCTATGTGTTGGCCGTCATCGACGACATTGCTTCGCGAATTCCCCTGGACAAAAACCGCGTTATGCTGATGGGGCTCTCCAATGGCGCTTTCATGGCCTACCAACTGGCTTGCGATGCCCCCGAGCGCTTCTCCAAGCTGATTGCTGTGGCAGGCGCCCCCCCTGCTTCTTGCGCCGCACTCTCCACTTCCGGCCCCTCCATTTTGCATGTCCATGGCGACAATGACGAATGGGTGCCCCTCGAAGGCGGAAAACTCGGCTCCGCAGAAGAAAGTTTTCCTTCTCCCGCAGTCATGCTTGAGCAATGGGCCACCGAGGGCGCATGCCAACTCGTCGACTCGGGCAACCCGCCCACACTCTTTCGACGGCCGGTGACACAAAAAGCATGGGTATGTCCCGAGCAGCGTCGCCATTTGACGCTTTGGGTTGTCCACGACGCAGGGCACCGCTTGCCGCCTACGAATGCTTTCTCTCAGGCGGTTTTGCATTTTTTGAATGCGCCTTAAAAAGAAAAACAAGAAAGAATTTTCACCCTTCAAGGATAGAGCCAAAAGTCTCTCCACCCTTCGCCTTCTCTCTCAAAGCATTGGCGCTCATGGAGGCGGCCCGGACAGGCTTTCCAAAACTCAAAGCGCTGGGGCACCAGCCTATAGCCGCTCCAATGAGGCGGGCGGGGGAGGGGGACTTCGGCATAGCGGGCCTGAATGTCGGCCAGGCGCTGGAGGAGGGTTTGGCGGTCTTCGAGGGGCTGACTTTGGAGGGAGGCCCAAGCACCTTCCTGGGAGAGGCGGGGGCGCGTAGCAAAATAAGCATCCGCCTCTTCTTCGGAAACCCGGGCCACCTGGCCTTCAATACGCACTTGCTGAAAAAGCGCAGGCCACCAAAAGCACAAAGCGGCATGGGCCTCATGCGCCAACTGCTCGCCCTTGGCAGACAAAGTATTCGTATAAAAAACAAAGCCCGACTCATGAAACCCTTTCAAAAGCAGAACGCGGGCATGGGGCTTGCCTGTGTCGTCAACAGTGGCAAGGACAAAAGCGTTGTGGTTTTCAGGGTCCGCACATTGGGCTTGGTTGAAAAGCTCCTCAAAACGCAAGAAAGGAGAAGAATGAAGGAGGGCCATGTGCGAAACATTGTCGAAAATTCAAAGTAGAAGCAAGGTTGCTGTGCAAAACTGCACTGCAAAACAGAAAAGCTCATGTCCTCTTTTGTACGTATGGGCTAGGTTGTCGCCGTGCGTATTTTATTTCTATCATCAGAAGTGGCCCCCTATTCGAAGACGGGGGGTTTAGGGGATGTTTCGGGCACGCTGCCTGCTGTTTTGGCGAAGCGAGGACACGAGGTGGTGGTGGTGACGCCACGCTATGCGACGGTACCGAGGCAGGGTTTGTCTTTTCGGGGGACGCTGTGGCTGCATTTCCCTTTCGGCGCGCAGTGGGCAGAAATTTGGGAGGCGAGGGTTTCTGAAAATTTGCGCACGCTTTTTGTGCACCAGCCGGAATATTTTGAGCGCGCAGGTTTTTATGCGGAGCAGGGCGTGGAATACGCCGACAACCATCGGCGGTTTTCCTTCTTTTCGATGGCAGCCTTGTCAGCAGCGCAAATGTTGGGGCTGTGTCCGCAAGTGGTGCATTTGAATGAGTGGCAAACCTGTTTAGCGGCCTTGGCGCTGAAGCGGGGCTATGAGTCCACGCAGCTGGGGACAGCGAAGACTTTGCTGACAATCCACAATTTGGCCTACCAGGGCATATTTCCTTCCTGGGCGGTGGACGAATTGGGTTTGCCTTGGGAGTTATTTTCTCCCGACGGTTTTGAATTTTGGGGGCAGTTGTCATTTCTGAAAACGGGACTTGTTTTTGCAGACGCTTTGTCCACTGTTTCGCGGCGCTATGCCCAGGAAATTCAGACGACAGAATTTGGTTTTGGTTTAGACGGCATTCTCCGAAAACGCGCTTCGTGCCTGCGCGGCATTTTGAATGGCATTGACGACAAAGTGTGGAATCCCGCCGACGACACCTATTTGTCCTCTCCCTATTCGACATACTCAAAAGAAGACTTGTCCGGCAAAGAAGCTTGCAGTCTTGCCTTGCTGGAGCAGTTTGAATTGTCTTTGGAGCCCCAGAAAAAGCGTCCTCCCATTTTTGGAATGGTGGGGAGAATGGTAGAGCAAAAAGGCGTGGACTTGCTGCTCCAGGCAATTCCCTTGTTGGTAGAAGCGGGGGCGCGTGTTGTGGTTGTCGGCACCGGAGAGCAGCGGTTTGAGCAGGCTTTCAAAGAAATGGCGAAACGCTTTTGCGGGCGCATGGGGGTTTTTATTGGTTTTGACGAAGCCCTCAGCCACCGGGTGGAAGCGGGAAGCGATTTTTTCATGATGCCCTCCAAGTTTGAGCCTTGTGGGTTGAATCAACTCTATTCCCTGCGCTATGGAGCCATTCCAGTGGTAAGGGCCGTCGGGGGTCTGGAGGATTCCGTCAAAGACGCGGGGGGCAAAACGGGAGATAAAACGTCCACAGGCATTAAATTCAGCGAATTCTCTTTAGAAGCTTTTTGGGCTGCACTCCAAAGGGCCTTGGCGCTTTTTGAAAAACCAGAGTCACTCAATGCTTTTCGAAAGCGCGCCATGAGTCAGGACTTCTCCTGGGAGCATGCCGCCGAAGAATATGAGGCACTTTATAAAAGCTTGCTCAACGAAAGCCACGGCGGATAGCTTGCCACCGCCAGAAGTGTTCACTCCTATGGAGCCTACAATCAGAAGACTCGCTCTGAGCAAAAGTTTTCGTTAGGCTGGCGACCGTGCAACCGGGAAAAAAACTGGGAGGCTATCAACTTCTTTCGCGAATCGCCTCCGGAGGCCAAGCCGAGGTTTTTCGCGCCAAGGCGACGAATTCTGCTTTGTTCAAAAATTCGCGCCCCAGCGAGTTTGTCGTCATCAAGCGCCTTTTGCCCGCGTTTCGCCAGGACAAAAACCACCTCCAGAGGTTTCGCCAGGAAGGGCAGTTGATGGCGCGTTTGGACCATCCATGCATTGTGCACACGATGGGTTTTGGGAGCCAGGACAAGGATTATATTTTGGTGCAGGAGTGGGTTGAAGGGCAGACTTTGGAAAAACTCCAGACGCACTACCGCAAGCGAAACCGGTTTTTTCCGTTGGACGCTGCGGTGTTTGTACTCAGACGCTTGCTGTTGGCGCTTTGCTACATTCATGAATTGTCCGAAGAAGGCATTTGGCAAGGCCTGGCGCATGCGGATGTCAGCCCCGCCAACGTGCTTTTGTCAAACACCGGAGAAGTGAAGCTCGTCGACTTTGGGGTTGCGCGTTTGCTGGGTGAAAAAGCCCCCAGAGAAAACGAGCTGCACGGCACCATCGCCTATATGAGTCCGGAAGCCATGTTGGGCCACCCTGTGGATGAGAAGGCAGACCTCTATGCTGCGGGAGTATTGCTGTGGGAGCTTCTGGCAAACCGTCGTCTCTTTGACGGCAGCTCCGACGTGGAGCGCATGCACAAGGTGAAGAATGCGCAGGTGCCTCCCGTGACACATTATAACCCGCACGCGCCCTATTTTTCTGAGCTGATATTGCGCAAAGCCTTGGCCGTCCACCCAGAAAGTCGCTTTGAGTCAGCCAGGGAGTTTATAGAGGCTTTGGATGCATTGGCCCGACGCGCCGGCCTTCGGCAAGACTCCGGTTTTTTAGCGAAGCTTTTGGAAGATTGAATGTCAGTCTGGCGACGAGAGCGCAGGCAGCCCGGAGGGAACGGAGCTTCTGGAGCGCAAAACACGCACGCGCTCAATGCGCGGCCCATCCTTTGAGTGCACAACCAGGTGGAGGTGAGCGAGCGTGAATTTGTCGCCTGTCTCCGGCAAGGCGCCTGCTGTCCAACTGAGGTAGCCGCCGAGGGTTTCAAAGTCCCCCGAAGGCAATTCGACGCCAAAGTGCTCAGCGAATTCTTCCGGAGACAAAGTGGCATCCACCAGGAAGCTGCCGTCATGCAATTTCTCGATGGACTTTTCGTCTTCTTCAAACTCATCGCCGATGTCCCCCACAATTTCTCGAAGAATGTCTTCCAGGGTGACGATGCCGATGAAGCTTCCATATTCGTCCACAACAATAGCCATGTGGATGCGTTTTTTTTGCAAGTCCCGAAGCAAATCTCCAATGGGTTTAAACCACGGCACGTAGACAGCGGGGCGAATAATGTCCTGAAGGACAATGTCCTGGGGCGTGCGGATGAGAGGCAGCAAATCCCTCGCGTGCAAAATTCCAAGAATGGTTTCTTCGTCGTCACCGAGGATGGGCATGCGCGAATGGTTTTTGTCCGAAAGGATGGCGAGAATTTCTTCTGTAGACGCATGCAAGTCGACAGAGACAACATCTGTCCTTGGGACCATGACATCTCTGCAACGCTTGTCAGACAATTCAAAAATGGAGCGGATGAGCTCCGGTGCAACTTTGTCGACTTCGTTTTTGGCAGCCTGGTCAACGAGGAGTTTTTCCAAATCTTCCAAAGGCAAAGGAGGTGCTTCGAAGGTGGCCTTCAGTCCCATGGGTTTGAGGAGAATATTCAAAGGGCCGGCAATCATATGCACCAAGGGAGAAAGCGCACGGGCTGCAGCTCGAATAAACCCCGAAAGCAGCATGGCCCAGGTTTCAGGTTTGGCCATGGCGGCCGCGCGCAGGCTTGTTTCGATGGCCGTCGCAAGCAGAGCGGTTGCGAGCGCAGCCATGGCCCCCAAAAACCAATGGATGTTGCTAAGAAACCAAAGCACCCAGGCGTTGTCTTTGGCATACGAAGCCTCCAGGTGCTCCGCCAGCGGCGACGTATAATGCAAAGCAACAAAAGCCATGATGGTTGCCGCCAAAACATTGCTCAGCACCATTCCAATGCGCACAGAGGAAGCCGTCTTTTCGCGGTTAATTTTGCAAAGCCAGAGGCGTTTCCCCGGTTTAGGAAAAAGCTGAAGCAACTCTCGTGCACGCGCGTCGGAGATGCCATATAAGCCTGTCTCAGCGGCGCCCAAAAGGCCACGCAAGAAGACGAAGAAGAAGCTGAGAGAAATGAAAAGCCAGCCAGGCATGCTTTCCCTGTTTTAAACCAAAAAGGTGCTGTATGCGCGTTCGTGTTGTTATTTCCTTAAAAAACGGAGTGTTGGACCCACAAGGCCAAGTTTTGAAGAAGGGCCTGCAAAAGCTTGGCTTTGGCGAAGTGCAAGCTGTGCGCGTGGGAAAAGTGGTGGAGCTGGAGCTGGACGAAGCGGCGGTGGAGCTGACTTTGCCGCGCGTGCAGCACATGTGCGAAAAACTCCTGGTGAATGAGGCGGTGGAGGTTGGCACAATAGAGGTTCTTCCATGAAATGTGTGGCCATAGCGCTTTTCCCCGGGGGCCAACCGGATTCGGACTTTGCCTTTGCCATGCGACGCCTGGGTTTTTCCACCAAGGTTTTGTGGCACACGGAGCATGACTTGACAGGTTGCGAAGCCGTCGTGCTGCCGTTTTCCATGAGTTTTGGCAGCTATTACCGCCCGGGGGCTTTGGCAGCCCAGACGCCTTTGGGCAAAGCGGTTGAAGGTTTTGCGCACAAGGGCGGGCGTGTGCTGGGCATCAGCGATGGCTTTGCGGTGTTGACAGAGCTCAAACTTTTGCCGGGAGCGCTTTTGCCCAACATGAATGCGCGTTTTTTTTCAACGCAGGCAAAGTGCCACACGGACGACTGCCGCCACCCCTTCTTCCAGGGGCAACAACCAGGCAACGCTTTTCGCCTGCATGTGGCAAGCGCCAACGCCAACTATTTCCCCTCCGACACAGCGCCTGAAGCTGCGCGTGTGGCCTTGCGCTTTTCGGAAGACAATGTTTTTTCAAAAAGCGGCATTGCCGCCGTTGTGAATGCGCCCGGCAATGTTTTGGGCATGCTTCCCATTCCGGAAAGAAATTGGGAAGCCGACGGAGGCAGGCTTTTGGCTTCCATGTTTTCCTGGCTTTCTTAGAGGCGCTTTATGTCGGCACATCCAGGGTGTTTGCTACACAGCTGCCAACGCGTGGGTGCGGTTTTTTTATGGCTGCTGCCTTTTGTGTCATGGGCCTGGCCCGTGGACATGGAATTTGTGCTGAAGAAGGATGAAGTCCGTTTTGTCAAACTGGCGGCTGCCGAGTGGATAGAGGTGGATGACGCTTCTGTTGTGAGTGCTGAGCTTTTTGACACCCAGGAAATTTTGTTTGAAGCCAAAAAAGCCGGCATGGCCTTGCTTCTCGTATACGCCGAAAAAAGGATGGCCGTATGGCGCGTGGTGGTGGTGGAGCCGGCCGCCCCAAAACCCAAAGCAGACAACACCGCCCCCAACCCTTTGCAGGAAGCCCGACAAGCTTGCCCCAAGCTGAGTTTCCAGACAAACAAGCTTCCCAAAATATCCGGCAACGTGGACACCGAGGCCTGCCGCAAGGCCTTGCTGTTTTTGTTGATGCAGCCGGGGTGGTTGGCAAAAGAGTTGGAGCTGGTGTTTGAGGTGGAAGTGCTGTTGACGCAACTGGCTGCCATGCAAAAGGCCACACAGGACGCCCTCGGAAAAGACAAACTCAAACTGCGCTATATGGGCGCCACCCTGGAAATGTCCGGGCGTTTGAGCCCGCAAGAGCACCGCCGGGCTTTGTGGAGCGTCTTTTTTCAGGCCGCCGGGCGCATTGCTTTGGACGACAACATGCAGGTGGTGTCGCCTCCCAAACCGGAAACACCAAAGGAGAAAAAGCTGTGAGTTATTCGCCGCAAGTCCTCGCTGAACATGGGTTGACGCAAGAAGAATATGCCAGCATTCAAAAACAAATAGGCAAAGAGCCCAACCTGTTGGAGCTGGGCCTCTTCTCGGTGCTGTGGAGCGAGCATTGTTGCTACAAGTCCTCGAGGAAGTTGTTAAAGAAGTTTCCGACGCAAGCTCCACAGGTGTTGGTGGGCCCCGGAGAAAATGCCGGCGTGGTGTCCATCGGCGACGGGGATGCAGTGGCATTCAAACTGGAGTCCCACAACCACCCTTCCTATTTGGAGCCATTCCAGGGCTCCGCCACGGGCATTGGCGGCATTGTACGCGACGTCTTCACCATGGGCGCAACACCCATTGCCGCCATGAGCTCTCTGCGCTTTGGCATGCCGGAGCACCCCAAGACGGCTTCTTTGGTGAAAGGCTCCGTCGCGGGCATGTCGTTTTATGCCAACACCATGGGCCTGCCCTGCGTGGGCGGCGAGTTGAGTTTTGATGCAAGCTACAACGGCAACTGCCTCGTGAATGCTTTTGTGCTGGGCCTGCTTCGCGCCGACAACATTTTCAAAGGCACCGCTTCGGGCGTGGGCAATGCCCTGCTGTATGTGGGGGCCAGAACAGGCGCCGACGGCATTCACGGCGCCACCATGGCCTCTGCCGAATTCGGCGAGAAGGGCGCAGAAAACATTCCCACCGTGCAGGCGGGCGACCCTTTTGTCGAAAAAATGTTGATGGAAGCCTGCCTGGAGTTGTTTCAAACCGATGCCCTCGTGGGCATTCAGGACATGGGCGCGGCGGGCCTCACCTCTTCTTCCATTGAAATGGCCGCTCGCGCCGGCAGCGGCCTTGAGTTGGAAATTTCACAAGTGCCTGTACGCCAGCCTGGCCTGACGCCCTATGAAATTATGCTTTCCGAAAGCCAGGAGCGCATGTTGCTGGTGGCCAAACAGGAGCGCACAGACGAGGTGCTGGGCATTTGCGCCAAGTGGGGCCTCGAGGCGGCCGTCATTGGGCGCGTCACGGACTCAGGACGCATTGTCATTCGCGAAGCCGGCACAGTGGTGGCCGACTTGCCCATTGGCCCTTTGACAGAGGGCGCGCCTTTGCTGGAGCGCCCCACGCAAAGGCCCGGGCGCCTGGACACAGAGTGGGCCATGGACGTCGACGCGCTTCCAGCAAAACCCGTGGAGCAAACCCTGCTGGGTTTGCTGGCTTCGCCGTCCATTGCGGACAAGGCTTGGGTATATAGCCAGTTTGACGCCGGGGCCGGTTTGGGCACGGTGCTGTCTGCCGGCAAGGCCGATGCTGCGCTGGTGCGCGTGCGGCGCTCTCCCAAAGGTTTGGCCATGTCCGTAGACTGCAATGCGCGGCACGTCTATGCTGACCCTTTTCTGGGCGCACAGCAAGCCGTCGCCGAATGCACGCGCAACTTGGCCTGCGTGGGCGCGACACCTTTGGGACTTACCGACGGCCTCAACTTCGGCAGCCCTGAAAACCCCGAAATTATGTGGGAGATTTCAGAGGCCATTTCAGGCATTGCCTCTGCCTGCACGGCACTGGAGGTGCCTGTCATTTCAGGCAACGTCAGCCTCTTCAACGAAACCGACGGCCAGGCCATTTTCCCCACGCCCATTGTGGCGGTGGTGGGCCTTGTGCCCGACGTGGAGAAGACGGCGGGCATGGCCTTCCAACAAGCAGGAGACGCGGTGCTGTGGCTTGGCCCCGTGCAGGGGGCCCTGGGGGCCAGCGCCTGGCTGCAGTGGACACACGGCAAAAGCGCCGGCGGAAAGCTTGCTCCCATAGACTGGAAACTGGAAAAAGCCCTGCAACAGCTGCTGCGCCAGGCGGTGCGCCAAGGCCTGTTGTCTTCGGCCCATGACATGGCTGAGGGCGGTTTTCTGGTGACGCTGGCCGAGTGCTGTGTCGCCAACCAAGAGCGCCTTTGGGGAGCGCGGTTGCTTTTGCCTCCTTGCGGCAAACTTTCTTTGACGCAGTTGTTGTTTGGCGAGGCACCTTCGCGGGCTTTGGTGAGTTGCCGGCCCGAAAATGTGGCGACGCTTGAAGCCTTGTGTCAAAGCCAGGGCCTGCCCTGCTGGCGCCTGGGAGAAGTGACCGGACAAAGGCTGTGCATAGAAGGCGTCCTCGACGTGCCGGCCTCTTCACTGGGCGAGGCCTATTTCGGCGGCTTCGAGAAGGCGTTGGGGTTTTAGCTCATGTCTTTTGAGCTCATCATCCGCAACGGAGTTTGTCTTTTGCCCTGGGGCAAAGCCGAGGTTGACATCGGCATTCTCGACGGAAAAATAGCGGCCCTCGAAAAGCTTTCTGCGGCGGATGCTGCCGAAGTTTTCGACGCTGGGGGTTTGTACATTTTGCCTGGCTTCATAGACACGCATGTGCACTGGAGAGAGCCGGGCCTCACACACAAAGAAGACATGGCCTCCGGCAGCGCCGAAGCGGCCCTGGGCGGCGTCACAAGTGTCTTTGAAATGCCCAACACCTCGCCACCCACCACCCAACCCGAGTTGCTTGCCCAAAAACTTTCGCTTGCCCAAAACCGCTGCCGGACAGACTTTGCTTTCTTCCTGGGCGCCACTGCCGACAACCTTCCGTTTCTGGCCGAATGGGAATGCATGCCAGGCTGCGCGGGCATAAAACTGTTTTTGGGCAGCTCCACAGGCAGCCTGCTGCTCAACGACGAGCGTCTGCTTAGCAACCTCCTCCAGCCTGGCCGACGGCGCATTGCCTGCCACCTGGAGGATGAAAACCGCCTTGTTGAGCGCAAGGCCCTGGCGCAGGCGGGAAAGCCCGAAACCCACCCGCTGTGGCGAGACGAAACCAGCGCTTTTCTGGCCACGCAAAAGCTGCTTGCGTTGGCCAAGCGCAACGGCGCGCGTGTCCACATTTTGCACCTTTCCACCGAAGAGGAGTTGGCCCTGTTAAAAGAAGCGCGCGCCTTCGCCACCGCTGAAGTGACGCCTCAACACCTGCTGCTTTCGGCCCCGGAATGCTATGAGCGCCTGGGCACCTTCGCGCAAATAAACCCTCCCCTGCGCGCGGCAAGGCACGCCCGGGCACTCTGGAAAGCGCTGCACGCCGGCCTCATTGACTGCCTGGGCACGGACCATGCGCCCCACACCCGCGAAGAGAAAGCCAAGCCCTACCCTCAAAGCCCTTCGGGAATGCCGGGCCTGAGCACCTTCCTTCCGCTGATGCTTCACCAGGTGGCCCAGGGACATTTGACTTTGGAGCAACTTGTGGAGTTGACAGCCCATGGCCCCGCGCGGGTTTTTGGCATACGCCGCAAAGGGAGACTCAGCGTGGGCTATGACGCCGACTTGGTGCTGGTGGACTTGCAGAAAAAACAAACCGTGGACGCAAGCCCTACGCGCTGCGGATGGAGCGCTTTTGACGGCTTGAGTCTGCAAGGATGGCCTGTGGGGACTTTGCTTCGCGGAAAGTGGATTGCACGCGAAGCCGAACTTATGGGAAAACCCTCAGGGCAGCCCATAGAATTTGACGACACCCGCGCGGTCTAAAGCTCGCCGTCGGCTTTGAGTTTTGCGACGACAGCATCAATGCCGCGGCGGTTGATGATGCGCAGGCCATGGGCTGAAATGCGCAAACGTACCCACTGGTTGAGACTGGGCACCCAAAAACGCTTATATTGAAGGTTGGGCAAAGAACGCGTCTTTGTCTTGTTGTTCGCATGGCTGACGTTGTTGCCAACCAAAGGACGCTTGCCTGTAACCTGACAAACCCGACTCATAGCAACCTCTGAAGTTACCAGCTGGACTTGGTAACGCCGGTGAGCTCCCCTTGGAGCGCCTTCTCTCGAAAGCTGATTCTTGAAAGCTGGAAATAACGCAAGGTGCCTCGCGGCCTCCCCGTTAGCATACAGCGGTTGACGACGCGTGAAGGACTGGAGTCCCTCGGCAACTTGTCCAATTTCAACTGAGCCTCCGCCCTCGCTTCCGGCTCCGTGTTGGGGTTTTTGATGAGCTTTTTGAGCTCCTGGCGCCGCGCCGCATATTTCGCGACAAGTTGTTTGCGCAGATTGTTTTTGTTTATTTTGCTTTTCTTTGCCATGACTTTTTAGGACACGCTGACTTTTGAAGACATACTGACTTTTTAAACACCCTGCTCATTTTTCAACTTCAATGCTTGCTTTTTGAAACACACTGTTTTTCAAAAGGCGACTTTTCAAAAAGCGGAAGGATCGGCCTTTTACCTCTTGTTGCCACAGCAAGCAACCAAGAATTGAAAAAACCGTTAAATAGGCCTTTCTTTCATAGCTTCATTCGTTTTATTCAGGGAGTCCCATGGGCACATTGCAAGACTTTATTCATTCCAAAGGAATCGCTCCTGATTCCATCGTCGCCATTTCCCAAAAGCTTGAGGTGATGAATCCTCAAGACCGAAAACTCCTTGCGCAGCGAGCTGCCAAGCGCAAAGGAAAAGAAACGGCCTCCAAACCTTATGCCGAGCTCAACATTGCCAAGCCCCACAGCGGCCGCGGATTGACCGCCGCCACGGTGGCCTCGGCGCTCAACGAGCAAGCCCTCTCTGTACGCCAGCGCAGCAAAATGCTCAGAGCCGTCAACGCGCTTTTGGAGAAAAAGAAAGAAGCCGCTGTGGACATGAAAACCCTCTTCGGCGATACGCCCAAAAAAGAAGGCAAGAAGCCCAAGTCCACCAAAAAATAGCTTCCTGAAACCGGTCTACTTCGGCAGCTGAGGCTTGTGCATGTGGACGAAGCTGAAGGTGGGGGAGAATGCGCGCGTGAAGACGGGCTGATAGCCCATGCGCTCATAGAGGCGAATGTTGTGAGCGCTCTTTTCGGCCGTGAAAAGCGCAAAGCATGTGGCCTTAGGGAAATGGGTTTCAATGGCGCGCAAAAGGGCTGTGCCGATGCCGCGGCGCTGAAAGTCAGGATGCGTCACGAGTCTTCCGACTTCACATGTTTCACCGCTGAGTTTGGCGCGGATGGAGCCCACAATGCGCGTACCGGACATGGCTTTGAGCACCACCTGGTTGAGAATGTCCTCCTGCATGGAGGAAAGCGTTTGCCGAAGCGGCTGGGTATTCTCTTCGCCATAAAGCCTGGCTTCAGATGCAAAGGCGAGCTTTTGCAGAGCCAAAATCTCTGCACTGTCTTCGAGGGTGGCACGCGCAATAGGAAACATGGGAAACCGGTCTAATCGGCACAGACGGCTTGCGAGCCCTTTTCGCAGACCGCCAATATCCGCTGAACATCCATTCGGCTTTGGTATTTCTGTTTCAAAGGCTGCAACTGGTTTCGCGCGGCAGAGCAATATCGCTTCAAGGCCTCGTGAATAAATTCTTCTCTCTCTTTGTCATAAGGCTCTTCTCCTGCAAAATGCTCACAGGAGGCGGCATTCTCAAGAAAACACTTCACGTCTGCGGGGAGGTTTTCAAACCCGCCTGTCGCGATGCCATGGTCTTCCAGAAGGCCTTTGCTCAAAACATGGTCTTCGCTGGCCGCTGCACACAGCTCGACAACTTTGCTTGTTGGAGGCGGTGTGGGCTCAGCAGGCTTGCTTTTTCGAGGCGGTTTGGACTTGGCGGGTTTGCCTGCTGGAGACGATTTGGCGTGGGTGGACTTGCTTTGTTTCGGTGGCTTTGACTTGGTGGACTTGCTTGCGGGAGGCAAAGCGCTGTCTGCTTCGGCAGCAAGGCCCACCTGGGCAAAGACACTCAAAAAGAAAAGCACCGGAAAAATTTTATGCATGAGAATCACTCCAGGACAGAGGGGGGCTGGCCAAGCCATGGGGAAGGGAGTGTAGCACATGAAGGGGGTGGTCGGGCAAAACCCCTCTGAGTCGGACAAAAAAACCGTTGATTCGTGAATACAGGTTCGCAGGTCGCCCAGACACCTAAGCTTCAAGGAGACGGCGGCTTTTGTTTATTCTCAAGCACCTGGGCAAACGAAGCCCCTTGAGGTTTTTTGTCCTGCTCATGGGTTTCGCGCACAAGCATTTCAACACGCCTTTGCCGGGCACCGGAACGAATCTCCCAGGAGCCAACGCGCTCCACAGGCAAGATTGCCGTGACTGTTCGGTGCTCAGCATAGGGCAGCTCCCCAGGATATAGCTCCCAGGAACTGATGCGCTCGCGCTCCACAGGCAAAGCTGCAATGACTGTTGGGCGCTTCGAATCAGAAGACATCTCTTCCTCCCTAAGACACGGGAATGGCGGCTTGTGCCGGCTGCTCCTCGAGGACAATGTGAGGCGTTGGAAGTTGCATCTGGTCTGCGGCAGCAACCGCTTCTGTCTTGAGAATGTTCGCAATGGAAGCAGGCTCATTCACCGTGAGAATTTCCAAAACCTTCTCCACGGTCCAACGGCCACGCGCGTTGATGACAACACCTTTGTCGGTGAAGCTGAGCGTCTCAGAAAGCATGGGGTCTTCACTCAAACGCACATCCACCTCTGGTCCAAGCAAATCTCTCGCTGCACTCAGAATGCGCATCAACACGTGGTTCCACGCGGCCAAAGGCTCTTGCGACTCTTCAATCAAATCCAAACCCACCGGCAAATTTGCAAGGCGCTCGAGGAATTCGTCGATGAGTTCGCCGCGCAAAATGCGTCCGTGTTGCGGCGCAATAATCTCCGGCGCCGGGTTTAAGCGACGGATGGCTTCGACAGTGCGCGCCAAAGCAATGCGCGTCGGCATGTACATTTGGTGGAAAGCGCGAATGCCGGCCCAGTCAGAAGCATCCGCCTCAATCCCCTGCACACCTTCCGGAGTCAAACCTCCCAGAAAGTCGCCGGAGAAGAGCACCCGCGTCTCCAAGTCATAGAGCATGACGGCGCCCTTGAAGTGACAAAACGGGCTTGGGACAGGAAGAATTTGGTGCCCTGTCGGCAGCGTAATCCCTTGCGCGAAACGGTCCAACGACAAGAAACGCTCTCGAGGCAGGCCCATGTGGATGATGAGGCGGAAAGTGTCTTCCGAAGTCAAAATGGCGGCCTTCGGCGAATAGCGCGCCATCAGCAGCGGCGCGGAGGAGCTCACGTCAGGATCTTGATGGTTGATGAAGAGTGCCGAAACGCGCTCGAGACTGCCGATGAGGCTTGCCGTCTTGCTGCTCACAACAGCAAAGTCCGTCGAGGAGCCAGGGTCTATCAGCAAGTTAAATTGCATGCGCTGGCGTGTTTGAGGGTGACGCGACTCGAAAACACGCAAATAGGGATTGGAGTGAAAAATACTTTTTGGATCGCGCTTACCCACCCAGAAAGTCCCGGGCGCAATTTCCACAGGTGTAATGGAATCTAACATGAACTTATTTCTCCCAGCAATTTTGAAACGTTGTGGAAAGAAGCGAAACGCCTCTCACTCAAAAACCTTTAAACTCCCCAACACCCACTCCACTCAAAACAATAAGAGCGCCATCTCGACTCTCAACAACTTATATTATAACTCTTAGCGCATTCTCGCATATCCACTTTTGCAAGCAAGCACTCTAGGACGAAGACGCTGGCCTCTCTTTGCTTTTTTTTAGGAGTTCTGCATTTAAATCAATGTTTTCATTGCGTTTAGGAAAGAAGTTAGCGAGGCTAAAAGAAACGCCATTGGTTTTGGACAATGCAATGCCTACATACGAAAAGCCTGAGCTTCTTCTCAAAAGCGCCCTCGAAAAAATTGTGTACTTTGAAGCACGTCAGGAGCAACTCCTGGCTGATTCAAAACGAGCAACCGTGGAGGCACAAACGCTGCGCCAACAACTCGAATCCGCCCAAAAGCGCGAAGTGGAGTTGTCAAAAAAGCTCGCTGAAATGGAGCTTCGCCTGCGACATGTACAGGCAGAGCGAGATGAAACCATTGAAAAAATGGAAACCCTTCGCAGAGAGCGCACCGAATGGGTCGGAAAAATTCTGGAGGCTGCACAAATCCAAAACCCTCAGGAAACCTCCCAGGACACTTTTGACTTGGCGCACTTCATTGCACTCTTGCGCGGCGAGTTGCTGAACATCCAAAACAACCCTCAAGCGGCAGGTGCGCCCACGCTTGCTGCACAGTCCACCGAAACCCTGGGCGCTTCTTTCGCGAAGCAGGGGCGCCTGGACGTCAGCGTCAAGGAACAACAAGCCTTGCAGGCGGGTGAAAAACCCCTCGCAGACACCGTGCTTGAGCTGGGGCTTCGGGAGCTTTCCTCTGCTGACGCGCACACCCGCCTGAAGACGGCCATTCGCTTAAAGTCCCTGGGGCGCGCCTCCGCTGCGCCTGCGCTTGGGCAAGCCATTCATGTGGAGACGGACACGGAAGTGTTGATAGCGCTTTTGGATGCATTTTCTGCTTTTGCCAAAACAGAGGGCGTCCCTTTCGTTGCGCCTCATGCAAACTCGCCTAACCCGAAGTTGCGCCTTGCTGCTATAAGAGCGCTTATACGCATGGACGCGCACGCTGCCACACCACAACTTTTAGCCGCATTGGGAGATGCGGACGCCGGCATTCGCCGCCGAGCAACCTTGTGGTTGATGGGGCTGTCTCCAGAAGAAACGCTGCGTTTGGGCAGTGTCGCTTTTGAAGACGAAAACCCGGATGTGCGGGCTGTTGCAACCTATGTCCTGTCCATTTCTCAACAGGAAGCCGCCAAGCCCAGGCTTCTGCGCGCCCTCAATGATGAAAGCCTCAAGGTGCGCACGGCTGCCGCCAAAGCACTCAGCAAATATTCCAGCGCACAGTGGACTTTGCTGCCTTCGTTGGAGCAAGCAGAGCGTCAACGCGCCTTGCGCCGCCTGAAACATCCAAACTCGAAGCTCGCTTCTGTACCCATGCCGATGTCGGCATGCATTCAAGCTCAACCCAAAACCCGGACAGCCACTGTGACGCTGGAGCAACCAGCACAACAACCCTGCACGGCAACAAGCCTTGAAATATTTTCGGACACCACAATGCCTGACGAAGGGCTTTCTGCGGAGCTTCTGGGTGCACTCAGGGCAAGTTTGCGCGGGAAGACGCAAGAGGAGCTTGGGGCGCTGACAGGAAAACCCACAAACAACCTTGCTGCTTTGCTTTTGGAGCTCGAGCAGCAAGGGCAAGTCATCCGGCGAGGGCAGAAATATTTTATTGCCTAGCCACGAAAGTCCTATGGAGACGCTGCGCTACAATGTGAAGACTGCTTCCGCCATGCTTGGTTTGACACCCGCTCAGCTGGCAGCACATGGCCAGCAACCCGAGTGGTCTCCCGAAGAAATTTGGGATTTGCGCGCCAAACTCGGACTCTATCCTCCTGCTGTCGGAAGAAGAAAACAGTTGTTTCTCAATTTCAAGGGAGGCACTGGAAAAACTTCTCTGTCCACTTCGTACGCGTGGCGCCTGGCCGAAATGGGTTATGGCGTGCTGTTGGTGGACTTGGACTCTCAGGGGCATGCCACCAAATGCCTCGGCTTTGAAGGCGAAAACTTTCCCCAAACTCTGTTGGATGTTTTTCAGAAAAAAACCAATGTGACATCCATTGTCCAAAAAACCGCGCTGCCCAATTTGGAGTTTGTGCCCTCCAACCTCAACATGAGTACCGTGGACTTGGTCCTCATGCCCATGGCAGGCCGCGAGTTTAAACTGAAATCCGCCATCAAAGAGCTTGAAAGCCGCTATGACTTTATCGTCTTTGATGCGCCTCCTTCGTTTGGCCTTTTAAATCTCAACGCGCTCATCGCCTCCACGGACTTGTTTGTTCCCGTGCTCGCGGATTTTTTGTCTTTCCACGGGCTGCGCTTGTTGTTTGAAACCCTGCAAAACCTCGAAGAGGATTTGGGGCACATGCTGGAGCATATTTTCATCATCGTCAACGCATTCAACCAGACTTTCAAATTGGCCAAAGAAGCCCTCGACGCTTTGAAACGCCACTATGCTGACTATTTGATGCCCCATGTCATCCGTCAGTGCACCAAATTTGCCCAGGCTTCGAGTGAAGGTCGCCCCATTTTTCTTTCAGACCGCGACAGCAAAGGCGCACAAGACATCCAAACACTCCTTCATTTCATCATTGCGACACTTACCCAAGGGTTGCCCTCCAAATCCCCTGCCCCCGAGAGAAGAAAGTGAAAAAATCCTTTGACCAGAATGTTCCGCGACTAAAGCCCAGGCTTCGATGGCAAACCGAAGCTGCCGCCCCCCGGGAAAATGAAGCCCCTGTGCCGCCCAAAGCCCCGCCACCTGAAAAAATGGAGGCACACGAAGCCCTTGCAAGCCTTGCCGCAGCCGTCAAAAACAAAGCCGCGCAGCGCGAAGAAGCGCCTTTGACAGCCGTCCAGGCGCTCAGAAAAGCCATTGGAGATGACCTCCCCCCCTCTTCAACCCACGCGCCTGAAATGCAGGCAGCGCCCCTTGCCCCTGCACCTCAAACGACGCTTTTTCCTTCTCCCGCTCCAGAAATGCTTCCCGTGGGCGCGCCTGCTGAGCTTTTGCCTCCTCAGGCTGCCGCCCCCAAAGCCCCTGCGCCAAGTCCGGAAGCTTCTGCGCAAGAGCTCGCCCAGCGGCGCGCGCGACTCAAAGAGCGCCTCAAAATTGCGCGTGAAAACCCCGGTTTTCTCCCGCTGCCGCCGACCGCTTTTCAAGCCGGCGAGCTGGCAGTTGAGCGCATTGCAAGGTTGCAGCTGGAAATTTCCAAGCTTCGCGAAGAAAATTTGCAGCTTGCTCAAAGCCTGGAGGCGGCACAGCGGCATGCGGAAGAGGCGGTACAAACGGCCCGCATGCGCATGGAAGAAATGGAGCAGGTTTCGAGCGACATGAAAGAGCGCCTGAAACTCATCGACGAATTGGAAGAAGAAATGCTCGCCATCGAAACAGAGCGCGATGAAACTTTGGTGCTGCTGCAAGAAGCACGCGCTGAGCTTGGCACGCTCAAAGAGCGTTGCGCCCAGCAAACGGACGAGCTTCAAAAACACGAAGAGGCGCTTCGCGCAAGCCTGGACGAAGAAGAAGCCCTGGCCAGCGAGCTGGAAACCCTTCGCACACAGACGGAGCAGCTTGCCGTTGCCCACCAGCTGCTTGCGCAAGACAGAGCTTCCCTGGCCTCACAAGTGGAAGAACTCAAACAAGAGCGCAAAGAATTGCTGGAGGCGCGAAAAGCCCTCGAAGCTGTGCACAAAGCCCTCTCCAAAGCAGTGATTGGGAAAACGTCGGATTGACGTTTTTTAGAGACAAAAAACCCGCACGGAGAATGAAAGTGCCTCCTTTCTGGCGCGAGTGTCGGGACTGACTTAGGCTGGCGTTGTGCAGCCTCTTTATTTGCTTTCTCTGGTGTCCAACAACACAACCCAGGCCATTTTTATTCTGGTAGGCATTGAAGTCGTCTACCTTGGCTTGCTTGTGGCCTGGATTGTCATGCAACGGCGTCCGCCGGTGGCTACCTTGGCGTGGATTTTTGGGTTGGCTCTGCTGCCTGTCCTCGGTTTTGCCATTTATTATTTTTTCGGCCCCAGGCGAATCAGCAAAACTCGCATGCAACGTCTGCGCGCACGCAACTGGATGGCGGAAGTTGTGGACATGCGCGCAGCAAACACCACCCACCACTATGCCGGCATTCCACCTCATTTGTTGCCGCTGGCACGGCTTGGCACCTTGGTTTCAGAAATGCCTGTGGCCACATGCAGCCAGGTGAAGTTGTTAAAGGACGGTGCGCAAACCTTTGAGGCTTTGCTTTCGGCCATCCGCGAAGCCAGGCACCACATTCACCTCGAATATTATATTTTTCATCCGGACACTCTGGGGCGCACATTCCTTGAAGCCCTCACGGAGCGCGCCAAAGCCGGCGTCAAGGTGCGTCTTTTGTTGGACGCGGTGGGCTCCTCCCGCATGCGTCGACGACACCTCAAAGCGCTCCGGGAAGCAGGCGGAGAGGTGGCCTTCTTCCATAAGGTGCACCTCTTCAGTTTCAAACCCCGCATCAACTTTCGCACGCACCGAAAGCTGGTTGTCGTGGATGGGCATACGGGGTTTGTCGGAGGCCTCAACATCACCCAAAAGGAGGATGAGCGCCTTTCTCCCAAAGCCTATAGAGACACGCATGTCCAACTGGTGGGCTCTGCCGTTCGCTGGTTGCAGACGGTTTTTCTGGAAGACTGGAATTATGCAACGGGAAGCACTCAGCTGGAGAGAGAGTATTTTCCTTCGCATGCACAAGCTCAACCTCATTGCGTCCAAATCATTCCCTCCGGGCCGGATTTGAGGTTCAAAGCCATTCGCGACGTTTATTTCTCAGCCATTTCGGCGGCCAAAAACCGCGTTTGGATTTCGACGCCTTATTTTGTACCGGATGAGGCCATGCTGACAGCACTCACCAATGCGGCCTTGCGCGGTGTGGATGTCCGCCTTCTTGTCCCCAAGCGCAGCGACTCCTGGATTGTGACGCTGGCAAGCCGCTCTTATTATGACGAGTTGTTGCTTGCCGGCGTTCGCGTCTTTGAATATCTCCCCAGGCTTTTGCATGCCAAAACCCTGCTGGCGGACAATGCATTGTCCATCATCGGGACAGCCAACATGGATGTGCGCAGCTTTGAGCTTAATTTTGAAATCAGCGCCATCTTCTATGGCGAAACCATGGCTCAAACTCTGACGCAGTGCTTTTTGGAAGACTTGGAGTCCTCCTCTGCTTTGCCGAGGTTTCGGGGGAGGCGCCCGTTTGGGCAGCGCTTTCTCGAGTCGTTCACGCGCCTCCTCTCGCCTTTGCTTTAAGTCGTCATGGCTTCTTCAGGGAAAGCCTTCGGTTTTGAATTTGCTCCACCTTTAAAAGCCATGCGCGAAAGGCGGGGTAGTCTTTGGGCTCAACCCGTTTTGCCGTCAGCTTCCATGTACACCGCAGGGTGACTTTTCCTTCTTCGGATTCGACGCTCATCGAAAACTCACCAAAAGGTGAATGCTCTTCCACCTTCCAGCCAGGCTCCGCAAGGCGCCATCCAGGCAAAAGCTCATGGACAATTTCATGGCTGTCCACAAAAGGCTCCGGCACATCCAAGGGCCAACGGCGCGTGGCAAGCTGCCCCAAACCAGCGCTGCGGTTTTGTTTGAAACCCAGGGCATAAAAACGCAGGCCCTCGGGCGTCACCTCTGCATAGCGTGGAATTCTGGCTGAAAACTGCAGACGAAATGGCTCTTCCAGTTTTGAAACATCGCCCGTCTCCAGGCTGAGCAGCTGAATGCCTGGGTAAGCTTGCCCCCATTGCTTCAAAAACTCGGCCTCCTGCCCCGCCTTCGCAGCAAAAGCCTGGCGGTAGCCGGGCGCCCATTGCCCCCGGGTTGTCCACGCGCCTTTCACTTGCGCATTGCCGTCAACGCCCATGGAAACCGTCTGCTTGTTTTTCACCCATGTGTCATCCGCCTTCAATGCCGGCGTGAGGACGAAGCGACTTTTTCCATGGGGCTCCACAATGAGTGCATGGACGCCTGCATCCATCGGCGGCATTTCGGAGGTGCCGTGAAATTCTGCGGTACCATCCAGGAAGAGGTTGAATTCCGGCACATAGAGGATGGCATGGTTAAAGGCTGCCAAAGAAGCCGGCGCGGGAGCCAGGCGCCCAAGAAAATTCATCCTCAACAAAACAAAATTTGAGGCAATGCCGGCTTCTTTCAGCATGACATGCATGAGTGCTGCCTTGTCTTTGCAATCACCAAAACCTCGCGCGAGAATGCGGGAGACACGGTAGGGTTTGAAGCCGTGAATGCCAAACTCCAGCGCGACATAACGCGTCTTGGAAACCACAAAACCATAAATGGCCTCCACCACCTTGCGCCTGTCTTTGGTGTCCACCTCTTTGAGCAATTCGGCAACAACGCCCTTCAACTCTTTATTCGAAGCAAGTTGCTCCTCAACCAAGCCCCACCAATAGTCGCCGACATCTTCCCATCGCGCATAGGTGGACACATGCAGCGGAGTTGCCACTTCAGCCAGGCCCGGCATGAAAGGCTCCGGAATAATTTTTGGCACCTGTCTGGCCTCAAAAAAACTGAGCGTCCTTGCTTCCTTTTGCTCTGTGCGCTTAGAAACCCACGCGGGCAAACTGTCGGCATTGTCATGGAGTCGGCGTCCCTGCGGCAAATCCACAATAAACTTCCACTGCGCCGTGCGGTGTTGCGCTTCAATCAGCTCGACAGTTCCCCAATAGTCGGCAAGCAAATTGTCCTGCGCTGTATCATCCAGGCGCCATTGGAATTCAAGCACATCCCCTTTGGCCAGTTGAGAGAAGTCCAGCACGCGAGCGCGTACGTCATAGTACATGCCGGCCCAAGGCTCGTTGACATGTGTTTCGAAGTCCTGGACGCTGGCAACCACGGAGCCATCGGGTTTCACAATGCGCGCGCGCAAAATTTGAAGCGTCTGGCGCGAGGGCGCATAGACGACGGGAATTCTCCGGTATTGCTCCACAGCCCTTTCCGAGTGCACGCGCACGGCATATTGTGCCCAGCGGCTGGCATGCCCTGTCACTTGTATGCGCTGGTATTTAATGTCGGCCAGCACCACCGCTTCCTCTCTCTCCATCAGAGGGGTGGCCTTGGACAAAGCCATGACGTCGATGGCGTAGGGCATGGTGGATTGGCCTTGCTCTCCCATGAGTTTCTGAATGGCCAGACTCAACTCTGTTTTTTGTGGCGCAAGCGCAGCGGCTTCCTGAAGCGCGTTAAGCGCCTTGGCTCTATCGCCCACAAGAAGCCAAACTTGCGCTTCCTCTGCGGGAATGGCGCTTTCTTCCGGAGCCAGTCGCTTCGCCAAAGCCAAAAGCTCCAAAGCCTTCTTGGTTTGTCCGTTGGCTGCAAGCGTGCGGGCAAGCCCTATGCGAATAAAGTTTTTCAGCGGCTCCTGGCGCAACACTTCTTCCAACTCCCGCACTTCTTCTTCCCATCGGCCCAGTTGAGACAGCTTGGCCGCCAGGCGCAAACGGGTGTTGGTGTCTGAAAAACGCAAACCCAAAGCCAGGCGCTCATAGCTCAGGGAGTCTTCTTTCCAGCCTATTCCTTCGGCATGCGCGGCAGCTTGAATGGCCAAAGGCACATAGAGGGGAAGTTCTCTTTGGGCGCGAATGCTCATGTTGGTCGCGTGAAAATAACCATAGAGCGGCTCCGCGGCATGCGTCTTCAAAAGCTGCACAAGTCCCCATCGGGGAAATTGCTGCTCAAGCCCTTTCAATATGTCCAGGGCCTTTTCAGGGCGTTGCATTTCAAGCTCTCGCGCTGCCATTTGCAGCTTCAACCAGGGGTTGTTTGGAGCAAGGTTTTGGGCACGCAACAAAAATTTGTATCGCTCGTTGGCATCTTCCGCAAGGCGGGCTGCCATCATCTGCAACTCAAAGTCCGCAGGGGCAGCGTTGGCCGCTCCCTTGGCCAACTCAAAAGGAAGGTGTTTGCTTTTCGGAAATGTTTTCAACCCATCCAGCACCACAGCCAAGTCTTTTTGCAAGCGTGTGTCCCGAGGCGTTTTTTTGAGTGCATTGTGAAGTGCCTCAGAAAGGTTTTCCAGCGGCCTGAAAGAAAGCTTTCCTCCAGGAGGCGCTCTCAACGCAACCGCCCCAGCGGGTGTGGCCACAGGTTTTGCACCCTCGGTTGCCCGCAGAAAAAAACCTGCGGGGCCTTCTGTCTGGCAAAGCTTCAACAGCACCTGGTGTCGCCCGGCAGGAAGCAAAAGCTCTACGCCTGCCTGGTCAAGCCTGGCCACATTGTCCTCTGGCGAGGAGAGCACTTCCTGGCCGTTGAGGAACAGAGAAAAAGCCCCGGAAGCCCCCACATAAAACCTCACCTTCTGGGGTTTTTCCACCTCCACCTGGCCAAAGGCGAAACTCACCAGCTCTCTGCTGGAGGCAAGCACGGAAGACAAGTCCACATAGCCCCAGCGCGGCTGAATTTCCAACTTGCGCCAGCCCAGCTCGCGGAATTTGCCTTCATAGGTTTTGCTCAAATCCACCAGCTCTTCAGGCCCCACTTTTCGCTGGCACCCCGTCTGGCCTTCGTTGTCAAAACCACTTATCAACCAAAAGTCTTTTAAAAAACCCATCGGCTCCAACCAGGCTTGTCCGCGCCTTGTGTTTCCTCGCGCATATTCAATTTGCGCACTCAGCATGCGGGCAAGCGCACGAATGCGCTCGTCAGCGCGGCTGTTGTTTGCTGTGCGAGAAAATACCTGGAAGAGGCGCGCCAAATCCTCCACCTCTGTCAACTCTGAGGCCAACAACAACAAAGGCGCCGCCCCCCTGGGTGAGTGGGCGTTTTCCAACAACTCCTGGCTCCATTGCAACAGGCGCTCTTCCGAGGGGTTGGCTGACAAAAGCCCACAAGCAATGCTCATCAACAAAAAGGACATGCTTCAAACCATAAGCCAGTCCATGGAAAGCACCAATGGCTTCTCAAAAATGTTTTTGTGCGGCCGAAAAATTTTTACAGAAAATTCTTCAAAACACTTCCCTTATGGGCTTGTAGAAAATAGGGAGAGAGACACCCTTTTTCGCAAGGAGTTGATAGGTTTTGTCTGTGGACATGACAGGACAAGAGTGGGTGATTGATGCGCGAGGTTGTGCCCCGGGCGCCTTGCGGGAGCTGGGTACGCTCCAAAACCTCTTTGAGCAGTTGATACAGCAATTGGGGCTGCTTCCCCTGGGGAAAGGGCAGTGGCATGTCTTTGAAGGCCATGCGGGAATTACGGGGCTTCAAATGCTTTCAGAGTCTCACCTGGCCATTCACAGCTTTCCTGAGTTTGGCTATGCGGCGCTTTCTGTCTACAGCTGCAAGCCTTGCATGCGGCCTGACTTTGAAGCGTTGCTCCAGCATTGGCTGGGGGCCCGGGAGCTTGAAATCAACTGTGTCGTCCGTCGCTGTGCAGCTTCCCAGGAAGGGAATGAAATGCCATGAAAGTCTACGCCTGCCCTTCTTGCGGAGCGGATGTTCCCTTTGAAACAGGAGGCGGCGCTTTTGCGGTGTGCAGCTATTGCCAAACGCTGCTTTTTCGAGGCGAAAAAAACATCGAAAAATGGGGAAAAGTCGCCGAGCTCATCGACACGGAGCCGCGCATTGCGCTTGGAATGCGCGGGCGTTTTGAGGGGCGTCCTTTTTGCGTCATCGGCCGCATTCAAAAAACTCAGGGCAATGCTTTCTGGGATGAGTGGCACCTGTCCTTTGAAGAAAGAGAGAGTGCGTGGCTTTCTTTTTCCGAAGGGCAGTGGCAACTCATGTTTTCCCAGGGGGAGATGGAGAACTTTCCCGCGCACAGCCAGCTTCCCCCCTTGACGCGCTTTGAGTGGAACCACCAAAGCTTTGTCGTCGAAGAATGGGACACCGCCCAAACGCATTCTGCCGCCGGGCAACTCCCCTCTTTTGCCGCCACCCATGCCTATGTGGATGCCACGGGCGCAAACGGCGCATTTGCCAGCGTGGACTTTGGCGGAAAAAAACCGGAGCTGTTTCTTGGAAAAACGGTTTCCTTTCGCGCGCTGGGGTTGAACTCAAACCAGATGCCGCCAAGGCCGCGCTCTCATGCTTTGGCCCAGGCGCGTTGCCCCTCGTGCAACGGCCCTTTAAGCTTGAAGGCGCCGGATGCCGCTCGACGTGTGGGCTGCCCTTTTTGCAACAGCCTCATTGACGTCTCTTCAGGCCATCTGCAATTTCTTTCCAAGTTGCGGCCCCCGCCCATTTCTCCTCTCATTCCTCTGGGGAAAAAAGGCACCCTCGAGGGCGTGCAGTGGACTTGCCTGGCCATGTTGACGCGCAGCTGCAGAATAGGGCTGGACTACTATCCCTGGGCTGAATATTTGCTGTGGGAGGAAGACGAGGGCTTTGCCTGGCTTGTCGAATCCGACAAGCACTGGTCCTTTTTGCGCCCCATCCCCGCAGCGGATGTGCTGGACTCGGACAAAAGTTTTTCCATTCCCACCGTCACGGACGACGGCCTTCACATGACGCCGTCCAAATACCTGGCCCATGGAAAAAAACTGTATGCAGGGAAGTATTTCAAACCTTTTCAATCCATCCAGGTTGTCACGGAGCACGTCGTGGGCGAATGCTATTGGGAAGTCGCTCAGGGCGATGTTGCATTTTCAGTCACCTGGGTAAACCCGCCTTTGGGCATTTGTCTGGACCAGACACAGAAGGAAGCCTCCTTCTCTTTGAGTACATACCTCTCGCCCACACAGGTGCAGGAGGCTTTTGGAATTGAAAACCCCTTGCCGCGTCCTGAGGGCATTGCAGCCACGCAGCCCAAGCCGCAAAGCACCACCGTTCGCTGGTCACTCATCTATGCCGCTCTTGCGCTTTTTTTGAGCATTGCCCTTGGCGTGTTGAGTCCACATGAAGAGGTTGCCGAATTTTCTGTCCGGTTGAGCACGCCTCGGACAGCTGGGCAAAACCCCGCCACAGGCGACATCCTCCTGGCGGACCATGCTTTCTTTCACTTGGAGCTTCCCCGCACGCAGCGGTTGATGTTGGGACTTCAGGCGCCAACACTTCGGGAAACCATCCTTGAAACCAACCTCACCTTCCTGCCGGGCCATCTGGAAGACGGCTTTGACATGCACAACCCCACGGTGGCAACGTACATAGAGTTGGGGCATAAAGACTTCGGCAGTACCTGGGGAAGTCATGCAGAGCTTTCGCGCACCAAACGCCTGGGGCCTTTTTCCGGGGGGCCAACAACCCTTCTGGTTTCCTGGAGGATGAACAAGGGTGCCCTTTTGGACAGGCCTCACCATGCCAGCGTCAAAATTTGGAAAGAAGCCAAAGCGCCCCTCGTGCACCTTCTGATGGTGTGGGGCGTCTTCCTTGCCGCCATTCTCATAACGCATGGGCAAAACGTATGGTTTGAAACCAGCCGCTGGGAAAACAGCGTGTTTCAGTCTCCTTCCAAAGTAGCGTCCAAAGACGCCGCTCACACAAGCTCTGCTGAAAATTTTTGGGGGGACACATGAAATATTTAGGGGCGCTCATTTTGACGGTGTTTCTTTTGGGGGAAATTCTGGGCTGGTTTGCCCCTGTGGACCCAGCGGATTCTCCCGGCCTCATGCGCAACATGCAAGCAGAGCACATCTTTTTGGGTGGCGGTATTCACAGAGGAAAATAAAATGGATTATGCAAGCATTCTCAAAACCCTGGTCGCTTCAATTGTCTATTCTGCGCTGGGCCTGGTTATTTTTATCGTCGGCTACAAAGTCGTCAAACGCCTCTTCCCTTTTGACGTCAACCGCGAAATAGAGGAGGACCAGAATACGGCTTTGGCCATTCTCATCGGCTCCTTCATTCTGGGACTGGCCATCATCATCGCCGCAGCCATCCACGGTTGACGTGAAAACCCCTCTCTTCCTCTACCTCACGGTTTTGGTGATTGCCACCTGCGGCCTCATTTATGAGCTCGTGGTGGGCGCCACGGCCAGCTATTTGCTGGGCAGCTCCGTGACGCAATTTTCTCTGGTCATCGGCCTCTACCTGTTTGCCATGGGCATCGGCGCATGGCTGTCGGGGCACATTGAAAACAAGCTGGCGCAGCGTTTTGTTGAAGCCGAATTGGCCGTCGCGCTGGTGGGCGGCCTGTGCGCGCCTTTGCTGTTCTGGTGTTTTGGACAAGGCTGGAATGTGCGTCTGTGGCTGGTTGTCCTGGTGCTCGTCATCGGCACCCTGGTGGGCCTGGAAGTGCCTTTGCTCATTCGCCTGCTCAAAGAGCGTGTGGAGCTCAAACAGGCCGTCGCGCGCGTGCTGAGCTTTGACTATATCGGCGCCCTCTTTGCCGCTTTGTTGTTTCCCATGTTGTTTTTGCCAAGCCTCGGACTCTTGGGGACAAGCATCGCCTTTGGCCTCCTCAATGCGGCGGTGGCTTTCTGGAGTACTTTTCTTTTGGAGCTGCCCACAGCGCTTGCCTGGCGACTTCGCGCCCTGGCCGTGGGCCTGAGTGTGGGGCTTGGCGCTTTGCTGGTGTATGGGGACGCCCTGGAGCATTTTCTGGAATCCCGCCTCTATGCGGAGCCTGTGCTGCACTCAGAGTCCACGCCCTACCAGCGCATTGTCGTCACAGGCAGCGCACGACAGTTTTCTCTCTTTTTGGACGGCAGGCTGCAGTTCAACTCCAGGGACGAATACCGCTACCATGAGGCGCTGGTACACCCCGCCATCGCCCACACCCCCCGGCCTGTGCGCGCTCTGGTGCTGGGAGGAGGCGATGGCCTGGCTGTGCGGGAGCTCCTGCGCTACCCCCACCTGGAAAGCATTCTCCTGGTGGACTTGGATGCGCGCATGACGCAGCTTGCCCAACATTTTGGCCCCCTCTCCCACCTCAACCAGCGGGCCCTCCTCCACCCCAAAGTCCATATCCTCAATGCGGACGCCATGCAGTTTCTGGCCGAAAGCCCCCCCCTCGACGTGGATGTGGCCATTGTGGATTTTCCGGACCCGAATAACTTTGCTTTGGGCAAGCTTTATAGCTCGGCCTTCTACCGCCTCCTCAAAAAACACTTGGCCCCCCAGGGTGTCGCCTCCATTCAAAGTACCTCTCCCCTCACCGCCCGCAAAAGCTTCTGGTGCATTGAAGCCACCTTGCGTGATGCTGGTTTGAATACGCTGCCGTTTCGCGCACAACTGCCTTCCTTCGGCGAGTGGGGCTTCATTCTCGCAAGTGCTCTGCCCTTGCAAAAACAGCATCCGCTTCCTTCCGGCCTGCGCTACCTCAATGAGGAAGTCTGGACGGCCCTGTTGAGTTTTCCTGAGGACATGAAAGCGCTCCCCTCTCCTGTCAACCGGTTAAACCGCCAAACCCTCGTACACCTTTATTCGCAAGAATCTTGAAGGCTCTTAGAAGTTGGCAGACAGCGTCAGGGTTCCGCCGCCTTGTTGGGGGACGAAGGCGACGGTGGGTTTGTTTCTGAATTCCGGCGAAAGGAAAAACAAGGTGACACTCGTGGCAAGCGCTGCGCCGCCCACGGCATAGCCGACAATGAGCATCGTCTTGTAATCCTGACTGCGCCGCATGTGTTTGAGCGCGGTTTCCGATTTATTCGCCTGACTCACGCCGTCACCAAGGTCCTTTAAGAGTTTGTCGTGCTCGCTGTAGAAGAGCGCTGTAAACACGCCGCCCGTCACCACACCTGCCACCGCTACGCCGGCTGTCACCCATGTCGCGACGCGCATGCCGGACATGCTGGGGGGAGCTGCTGCCTTCGCTTTCAGGGTCGACGAGGAGGAGGTTGGCAAGGTCGACAGGTTGAGTGCCGTGAACAATGCTGAAAAGCCATTGGCAAAATTGGCAATTTCCGACACATCCGCGTCGGGTGTGTGCACCGCAATGGGGATGTTGCGCAACTCTGCTCCATTGTCGCTCAACACACGTGCGGACATAATTATCCACGGCTCTGTGCGCACAACGGATACCAGAAGCACGTGCCTGGCGCGTACAGCTTTGGCCAGAGCGACAATGCAACCATCATCCCCCCAGCACGAAGCCTCCCCCCGGTGCCGCAAAAAACGCTCCACCTCCGCGGAGTCTGTCTGCTCCGGCAAGACGCGGAATACCTGGTCCCTAAAAACCTGCTTCAATGCATTCGTCGTCGTCCCGGAGGGCGCCGTCTCTATGTGCAAAGGATGTACTGCTATCTCGGCAGCCCCCACCATCGCCCAGGCAGAAACCATGCCCCACAAAAACAACAATGCCGATATTTGTTTCATGTGCTCCTCTAAAGCCCCTGCAAAAAAATTCAAAAGGCCTCTGTGTGTTATTTCCATTTTTAGCATTTTCCTCAAACAAAAAACGGAGGCCCTTGGGCGTGTGTCAACCTATACATACCACCTCTGGCGCTCATGCCAGAAAAAACTCTTCACCTTAAAGCATGGTCCGGGGGAGGGGGCGGCTTGGCTTCCAAAGGAGGAGGCTCCACAGTTTCCGCCGGGGGAGAGGGCGAAGAGGGGGGAGGCGTAGGGGGAGGCGTAGGCGGGGGCTCCGCCTTCGGGGCCAGGAAAAAGTCCAGGGGCCGCTCCTTAAAATGCCGAAGCACTTCCTTCATGAGGCGGCGGTCCCCCGAGAAACCCACCTCCCGGGCGCGCAGGGCCACCACCATGGCCAGGGAAAAAGAGACGCTGAAATTCAGCAGCGCAATGCCGACAAGGCCGCCCACGGCCCAGGCGAATGCCGGCGTCAGCATGGTGCCAAAGCCCAGGCTTGCCACCGCATACGTCAACTGGCCGGCCGCAAAGGTAATGTGGCGAATGTCCAACTCCATGCCGAAAAATTTTCCGAAGGCAAAGGTAAGCCCCAGCATAAACCCCAGTGAAATGTTGCCCGCCAAACCCGAAGCGTTTTTGAGGACAAATTTCCCGAGGTATTGGGCCCTCTTCGTCCCCATCAGCTTGCTGAGTCTGCGGTTGCTTGCAATGGCGTCCGGCAATTTACGCAGCACCACCCAGTTTTCCACCATACCGGCCAGAATGCTGGAAAACCAGAGGTAGCAGCCTGTCAGCGCCGCAAAAGCCAGACTTCGGCTTTCATAGAGGTGAAAAGCCTCCAGGCTTTCTTTGGCTTTTGCCTCCGTCATGAGCGGCTGGCCCCACATGTACAGCAGGCCCACATTCAGCAGCAAGGCCACGGGAATGACGAGGCCCACGTTGCCCAACAGCGCAAACAGCTGCGTGCGGATGGTACGCACCACCAACTCGGCCAAAGAAGCCAGGGAGCGCTTTTCCGCCTCGCTGGAGCTGGTGTATTCCTTGAGGGCGCCCGCCAGCGTGGCCGCCGTCATGGAAGGCTGCTTCGTCGCCAGGCTGAAGCCGAAAAGCTGCATGGTGACAAAGACGCCGGCGTAGTTGAGTCCCGAGGCAAGCCCCTGAAACAGCGGCGTCGCAAAATGCAAGCTGGCCTTAATGGCAACGGCAATGGCCGTCAGCGCGCCGCCTCCCGAGGCCGAAGCCAGCATATGAAGCTGCTCCTTGCGCGTCTGGGTAATGTAGTGCTCGCCGCTGTGGCCGGCAATTTCAATGACGCGGCTTGCCAGCAGGCGGTTGTTGCGGCGAATGAGTTCACCCAGGCTGCGGTCTTTCTCGCAACCTTTCACGAGGGTACCCACGAGTTTAAGCCCCATCCCCTCAGGGGAGGTGGGGGAGCACAGCGACACCAGGGCATAGAGGCGGTCCAGGCGGCGGCTCAACAAGTCCAGGCGGTACACCAAGTCCACGCTGATGCCGGTATGGTTGAAGGAGTCCATCACTTCCCGGACAACCCGGCGACATGCCGCAATCATCTCCCGGCAGGCGGCTTTCTGGGCTTCTTTGTCCTCCACCTTGGCCTGCTTGCCGCTCTTGGGGGACTCTGCTTTTTCGGCAGGCTCTGCGAGCTCCTCTGCATAGGCAAAAATGCAGGCTGGCAGCTTCAAAAAGGGAGACTTGTCGCCGGCGCGCGACTTGTCCACGCGCTCATCCACGTCGTTGGCCAGGCCGCTGGCCGAAATGCGCATGGCCAGCACGCGGCAGGCCCTTCGCATTTGCCCTTTCCAGTGCGGCTCCAAGCTGCCTTCTTCGCCAAAAAACACGTTTACCAGCAAGCTTTGCCCTTCAACACCCAAACGCTCAAAGCGCTGGGCGGCGCGCTCCGAAGGAAAAAGCCGCATCAACAAAGCCGAAAGCTCCTGGTTTGCAGGGGGCGCCGGCAACATTCTCAACATGACTCTGTCGACAAGCTCGCCGCCAAAAGCATGGCGCCCCGGCAGGCCCGTGTCCGTCAGCACATGCGAAACTTCCATGCTTTTGACAACGGAAACCACGAAGCGCTGCAGCTTTTCGCGCAAGGCGGGCACGGTTTCCATCGCCGCATGCAAAAGCCGCGCGCGCGCCAAAGTCCGGCTGTCCGTCTCCACGGCCTTGGGGACGCGCCCCGTTTGCCACATCCAATAGGCCACGTCCTCCAGCCAAACGAGGCCTTCCTCCTCAAACTCAGGCGCATCCAACCGCAACAGCAGGCGGTGGAGGTTTTTCAAGGCGGCATTTATCCAAAAGCCTTGTCCAAACAGCGCCTTGAAGCGGCCCCACTCCAAGGGGTTTTCACACTTTTTCGAGGTTTCTTTTTTTTCCACAAATACCTCTTTGAAAACTTCGTCCTCCCCTCGTCTCATACTTGCTGTTGTCTGGAAAGTCTCCTTGTCATCTGTCCTTTTCTGCCATGCCAAAGTGTGCGTTTTTGTCCCCAGTGGGCCTGCAGGCCATTGTCTGCTATGTCTTTCCCGCACCTCATCTGTTTTCTTGCCCCGCCCTGGTTTCTTCATGACAACGCCCCTGGCCATTGCCTTCATTCCTGCTCGTTTTGCTTCTTTAAGGTTTCCTGGAAAACCCCTCGTGCCCATTTTGGGAAAACCCATGGTGCAGCATGTGTTTGAGCGCTGCCAGGAAAGCGGCGTCTTCCAGGAAATTTATATTGCCACGGAGGATGAGCGTATTGCCGAGGCCGCCCTTGGCTTTGGCGCCCAAGTCCTCATGACTTCCAAAAACTGCATGACGGGGACAGACCGCATTGCCGAAGCTTTGCAGCAGATGGTATGTCCGCCGCAGGCCTGGGTTGTCAATGTACAAGGGGATGAGCCTGCTGTGCCCCCGAAGGCTTTGCGCCAGCTTGTTGAGCATGTGGAGCCGGGTTTTGAGATGGCGACACTCATTCGTCCTTTGAGGCCCGAAGAGGCCCAAAACCCCAACGTGGTGAAAGTGGCCGTCGCCCAGGGGGGGCGCGCGCTCTATTTTTCCCGGGCCCTCATTCCTTTCGCGCGCTTAGAAGCAGCGCCTGCGCCTTCGCGCTGGGCCCACATCGGCCTTTATGCCTACCGCCAGGAGGCCCTGCTTCGCATGGCCCGGCACCCGCCTTCGCCGCTGGAGCAAACCGAAGCCCTGGAGCAATTGCGCGCCCTGGAAATGGGCATGTCTTTGCAATGCATTCCCTGCACCTATTCCAGCGTTGCCGTGGATGTGCCACAGGACGTTCCTTTGGCGGAAGCCGCCCTCCGGAAAATTCTCTAGAGGGGCGTTGAAGCCCCCGCCTTGTCGACTTCGGCGGAGGTTTTTTTTTGCCCTGCGGGCGGCGGGGTTTCTTGTCGACTTCGTCGAAGCTCGCCCTTCGCCCTAGCGGGCGCAGCTTGCCTCCGGCGGGGAACTTTTTG
>Ga0209737_10000140_pt1 | contig 63210 bp, 59 predicted proteins | sample TergutCu122P3_FD_187284 | JGI IMG/M metagenome (GOLD analysis project Ga0209737, IMG submission 187284) | Cubitermes ugandensis P3 segment gut microbial communities from Kakamega Forest, Kenya - Cu122 P3 (SPAdes) (version 2) | ecosystem: Host-associated > Arthropoda: Insects > Digestive system... | reverse complement strand
TGTGGTTGTTATGGTGTCCCTGTCGCAACTGCGATGCAAAAGCACCACGATGACAATCACAGAGACAGCAAGCAAAAAGAGTTTGAAATCCACTTTCACGGCTATAGGGTTTTAAGGAGATTTACAAGTTCTATTTGCGGATGGCAGTCGCTTTTGTCAGGTCGGAATGATACGTGTGAGTATATGCCCGCCTGCCCCTGTAAAGCCCTGCGGCAAACACTCCAAATATCGCTGCTGTAATTGGCAGGGATTTTGTGTTTGCTTTGCAGATACTTCAAAAGGTCGCGCAACGCGGCTAACTGTGCCGTTGTGTACTGTTCAAAGTACTGAATACCGCGAAACTTTTGAGTGGGGCAATACTCATATATATATTGTACCGGCTTGCATTTGAGGTTGGGGACGGCTTTACCTGCGGCGTATGTTACAGGGTAAAACTTCCCGTCACTGTGCCCTGCCAGTGCGCCCCAACTGTCTAACTCGATACCGATGTTGCCCGGGTCAAGTTTTTTGTAGGGTACGCCCGCAGCTGCGAAGTGTGCAGCACTGCAACCCAAATGCCAACCCCAAAAGTCATCACTAAAACACCTGTGCACACGTCCCTCTCTGTCAATGATATAAGAGGTGGCAATGCGCCCTGTGCCCTGTAGCCACCACGCCACATCGCCGTCCACACACACACCCGAAACGGTGTGGTGAATCGTTATCTGTTTTTTCTCTGTCTTCTCTTTGAAATACTTCGTGTCCGCAAAGTTCCAGTCCTTGTAAACTATCATCGCTTTAATTTTTTATTAGTGTTGGTAATCTGATTGGTAATTCTTAAATTTGTTTGGGCTTCCTCCTTGAGCGCGTCTAATATGCGGTAGTCCGCAAGTTCCCCCCGCACTACCTTATATATTTTACTGCTGCTACAGCCAAAACGCTCTGAAAACGTTTTGGCATAGCCATAAGGCAGGTAATCGCGAAGTGTGCCAAGTCCCCGTACTCTCATTACAAATACTTATATATAAGGTATCTGATAATTAGTGTTCCGTACAATAATATATTTACAAAAAATATTATTAGAAAGGGAGTTAGGGAAAGTAACCAGTTCAGCGTTAAAACGCCGAAAACTTTTAATGCCAATAAAACTATGCCGTCAGTGATTAACTGATACTTGGCGAAACGGAGTTTTGAAATTCTAATCATACTGTTTTTTTTCTTAGGTTATTATACTTTTTGTTATGGGCTTGCATCTCCTTACGTTTCTTGTTAATTTTCTCAACATCTTTTTCCGTTAGTCTGCGGATAAAGTTGTTTTCATTAAACTCGGGGAGTGCTTTTTTTACAATTTCCCGGACATTACAATTAAGTAATGGACCGTTCGGGAAGTTGTTTTTGATGTGTTTTTCGATAATTCTGGTGTCAGAAATGTCCAGAGCCTCCATAATTCTCAATTTTACTTTGGTCGTTTTTAGTGCCAAAATCGCTTCATTTGAGAGGCAAAATAAGTTCGTCATTTTTTTTTGATTATTAAAGGTTTATAATAAAATTTTTTTATCTTTGCGTTTGTAATTGCTGCAAAAACACCTACACTGTATTTGTAGCAATTACAGAACATAAGTGTTTGAGGCAAAGATAGTTAAATTTTTTACATACGACAATCAAAAGAAAAAAAAACGAATTTTTTTTATTTTTTATTTTTTTTTCAGATGTTAAAAATGGTTAAAAGCACTTATTTTTTGAAAAAATGACAACTCTATAACTGATTGAAAATCAGTTATTTTTAACAAAAATATCGGGACAAAAACGGGACAAAAAACAAATATAATCTACAAATACAAAACAATTAAATGAATATAAACCAGAGCATTACAAAAAATGAAGTAGCCGATTTCGCGGTTGTTAAAATCGCGAGTTCGAGTCTCGTTTTCCGCTCCAAAAAGCAGTCAAAAAGGGCTGCTTTTTTTATACCTTAACCACCATTATCTCATTCCAATGGGTTGTATATCTCGGCGATATCTTTTCCTGGTTTGCCGGTATCCTACTTTTCCCCTGTACTCCCAGCGATATCGTGTTTTTTCCATGTTCGGTATTTACAAAATCTATGGTTTGCATCAATGTGGCGTGTTTCTCACGGTTAATAGTATCGAAAAGAATGTTTTGGGTTCCTGTGTCCGGTGAAATGTCGTAGAGTATCACTCCCGCTTTTTTGTAGCCATAATCTTTTTTGTAAATCTCTTTCAGTGCTTTTGTGGCAAATGTAACCATTTCGATGGTGCTGTTTGTTGCAGTTGGAAGAGTGATAAGTTTGCCCTCGAAATGCTGCGCTTTCTCTTTTCTGTGTCTGTTTGTGTAAATGAAAATTTGCATTTGGCGCGTTAAAGAGTTCTGTTTTCTCAGTTTTTCGGCTGCCATACTTACAAATGTGGCAAGTGCTTCTGTCAGGGGTTCAATGGTGGTTAGTTCTTTGGCGAAAGAACGTGATACACAAATAGATTGCTTGTCCGGAATGGTATAACCAAAAGGAATACAAGGCTCGCCGTGCAGTTCTTTCCAAGTACGAAGTCCCACTACGCTCATTTTAGCTCTTACCCATTCCGGAGAAAGTTGCCGAAACTGTTCTGCTGTGTGTATATTGTTGTTTTTTAACATTTTGGAATATCTGTAACCGATACCCCAAATATCTTCTATAGGGAAACTCTTTAACACTTTGGTTATATCTTCCGGGCGATACATCAGGCAACTTCCCTCTAATTTCGGGTATTTTTTGCAAAGTTTGCTTGCCACTTTGGCTAATGTTTTAGTGGGTGCTATACCCAAACTAACCGGAATGCCAACGTTTTTTTTAACGGTTTTAGCAATATGTTTTCCATATTCTTTCAGTTCTTCGAGGTCAAATTTGTGAAAGTTTATAAAAGCTTCATCAATAGAGTAGATTTCCACAGATGGGGAAAATGTTTTAAGGGTATCCATCACTCTTTGAGATAAATCGCCATATAAATGGTAATTACTTGAAAAGACTGCAACATTGTGTTTTTCAACGAGTTCTTTTGCCTGATAGAGCGGTTGACCCATTTTTATTCCTATTTTCTTGGCTTCTTCGCTGCGGGAAACAATACAGCCGTCGTTGTTACTGAGCACAACTACCGGTTTTCCGTTCATTGCCGGATTAAAAACGCGCTCACAGCTGACAAAGAAGTTGTTGCAATCACAAAGTCCAATCATTATACTTTTTTTATGACGTATCGAACTACACCCCAAATTACAAAGTTGTTTTCTTCGGTTACTATTATAGGCTTATAGTCTTTATTTGCAGGGATGAGTAGAGCGTGGTCTTTTTGCCGTTTAAAACGCTTCAGGGTAAATTCGCCGTCTATATAGCAAACAGCCAAACAGTTATCGTAAGGTTCAAAGCTTTTGTCAATCACTAACAGATCGCCGTCGTCAATGCCGTCATCAATCATAGATACGCCGCTAACCCTTGCGTAGAAAGTAGCAGCCGGATTTTTTACTATCTCTTTGGTAATATCAAGTTTGAGACAAAAATGGTCTTCAGCGGGAGACGGAAAGCCGGCAGAGACTTTTGAATTGGTAAATGGCAATTCAATATTGTGGTCAATATCAGGGGTAAAAATGATGATACTTTGAGTTTTAGACATTGTAAATTGAAATAAGGTTCCGCTTGCAAAGATAAAGTAAAATCTGTTTTTTACTGCTCATCCTCAACATTACTTTCGCCCTTATCTAATAAATCATCCTCTCTTTTTAAAAATCGTTGGCATTTAAGTTTATACGCCTCGTAAAAGTTCTTTCCCTCAAGGCGTACTACCAACCCTTCAAACGGCACCTTATTCTTGCACATCGGACAATTTTCTTCCATAAACAAACTCTTGTCGTTCTTAATCAAGTCGAATATAGCATTTGTGTAATCTTCAGTGTTTGTGGTTATTACATCCGCATATTTATTCTGCACCAACTCTTTTACCTTACCATCAAAAATAATGGGAACGGAAGATAAATTGTTACTTTTACAAAATTCATCTACAAATGTCATCGGATATTCCATAACATTTCCTTGAGAATCTGTATAAGTAATGCGATAAATGAATGCTCCGAAATGCTTCCCAAACTCAAATTCGTCATTTTCAGGACTTTCAAATCCATAATCATAATCTTTTTGAATCATCGCCCCCGAGGGTAAGTATCCCACAATTTCATAATAAAAAGTCATTCCTTTGAACAATCTATCTTTTATCTTATTGTGTGTAAATGTCCAAATATCAAAGTCATAGAAATTAATAACATTCTGTTTGTCATCGCCAATGGTCTTAATTACTGTTCGGGAAGAGCATACATGTTGATATTCGTTTTCTTGAATTTTTACGCCCATTTTCTTTAATAAACGCTCCCAAAAATTAAGATTTCGTATACAAAGCACATACGCAGATACGCCGCTTGTACCATGAAGTTTCACAGACAAGTTAATATGCTCTTCGGGGTGTAATTTATAAATAACCTCTCCCAACTTGGTAATTTTGGCGTGAAACTTAAACTGGTCTTGTACAATATACTCAATGAGTGATGTTTTCGCGCGGGTGCGTCCCATACTTGCGCCTTTTGTGTTTTGTTTAATTACATATTTTTCAACGATTTTCACTCCGTTTATGGTATCAAACTTAACCCCGAGTTGCTCCTCTGTAAAAGGTTCGCTATCTTCAGATTTCTCCGGAAAACAATTTAATAAGTCTGCCAACTGTATGACAAAACCTTCTGAAAACATTCCGCGTAGTTTTACAATCTTTACGCGCGCATTGTCTTCAAAGAATCCGGTTTTCTCTTTATCCGCATTTAACTCCTTATTTCTAAATACGTTTAAGAAAGACAGTAATTCGCTATTAATTTTACATCCCACAGGAAAATACACACACAGGTCGCCGTTTTGATAAGTATCTGCAATAATTAAATTCCTGCCATCGATAGAGGTATAAACCAATTTGTCGGCATCCGGCACACGTTCAATGTGCTCTAATTTAACAATTTTGCAGCAATAATTCAAATTTGCTTCTAATGATAATTTTAGATTCATGATATTTTATTTAACTGGTTAACGGGGCAAAAATAAAAGAATATTATTGCCAAAAACGCAAAAAGAAAATTTAGGTTATTTTCGCGGGGCAATTACTCACTGAAAAATTTGTCAACAATGGCGAACATCCCTAAATCCACATTCAAAAAAAAACCGTTATTTCGCCATTGAATTTTGAAACTACTTAACACAATGGACAAAACCGCTCTTCTTCAAAGACTTACTGACATAGAATGGACTGACTTTGAGGTTAAAAAAGCCTCATCGGAGTTGCCGAAAGATATATGGGAAACGGTTAGCGCATTCTCCAATACTTCGGGTGGGTGGATTGTATTGGGTATTTCACAGACCGGTAAAACATTTGAAGTTACCGGCGTTTCCCATCCGGAAAAAATTGAACAAGATTTTACAACTACACTCAGGGCTCGCAACAAATTTAATATCGTAATCACGCCGGAATATAAAAAATACACCATTGAGGGTAAAACGGTTTTGGCATTTTATATTCCGTCGTCAGAACAAAAGCCGGTATATTTCAATACGTTGCAAAACACTTTTATTCGCACGGGAAGTGCCGACCATCGTGCCACCGATTACGAAATAAACGTACTTTTTCGAGAACAATCTTTTGGCATTATGTCAGAAAAATTAGTTGAAGGTACCTCTGTAAATTCTTTCAATACATCCTCTTATAAAAGTTTCCGCACCTATATGAAGCAAATGGTACCGGAATCGCAATATAACACTCTTGAAGACGATGAATTTAACCAAAAGTTGGGGTTAGTGAAAAATGGAAAACTATCTTACGGTAGTTTGATGTTTTTAGGTGATAGTTTGCAGATACAAAACCACATATCTGATTTCAGAATTGATTTTTTGGAAATTCCGGCTACTAATTATGCCGATGCCGAACCAAGATACACCTTCCGTATTCAAGAGCAGGAAAATATTTGGGAGTATTATTTTGCTATGTTTCAACGCTTACGTATTTATGCTGATAATCCGCTGTATATAGGCGATATGGGTGGAGGTTACGAAGATAGTAAGCAAATTGATGCGCTGCGCGAAGCCTTAATCAATATGCTCATTCATTGCGACTATTTCAGTCCAATGAAATCGCGTATTCGTGTATTTACCAATCGAATAGAATTTGAAAATCCGGGCAAACTACCACTCCCTATTGAAGAATTAATGAGAGAAGATGTTTCGGTTTTGCGTAATCCAATTTTAGCAAAACTGTTTCGTACAGTCAAACTTTCCGAAAACGCCGGCTACGGCTTCGACAAAATGTTAGTATGGAAAAAAGAAACGCACAAAGAAGTGCTTTTTGAATCTTCTTTTGACAGAACAAAAGTAACTTTCATGCTAAAAGAGGGTAGGGTAAATCTGCATAGTGGAGAAGAAGCCACAGAAACACCACATGAAAACCACATGAAAACCACAGGAAAAGCACAGGAAATAAAAGTACAGATATTATCATTATTAACTTCTAATTCCATGATATCAATGCCCAAAATGGCTGATTATTTAGGTGTTTCTTACGCAAGTCTTCGTCATCATTTAGAAACAATGAAGAACGAAAATATTATTCGTCGCGAGGGTGCTGACAAGGGCGGCAAATGGATTATCATGAGTGATTAAATAACAAGAAATATGGAACCAGACAAAAACGAAATTTCAATCCCCCAAGAATTAACCGACATGCTTAAAAATGAATTAGAAGCATTGGAATTTTTTCAAAGCCTTTCTGCAGGATATAAGCGTGGCTATTGCGACTGGGTGGGCGGCTCAAAGAATGAAGCCACCCGAAAGGTACGCGCAGAAAAAGCCCTGTTGATGCTAAAAAACAAACAGAAAACACTGAAAACGGTGTGAAAAAATCAGAAAAGTTGAAACAGGTTTTTCCAATTTTTCTATTTTTTCTTTATTCCTGTACAACTTCTGTCAAGGAATTTAACTTTCAAACGGGTGATTTGCTATTTCAAGTCGGCAAGAATTCTGAACTAAATGATGCGATTATAGGAGTAACTTCAGGGGAGCGTGATATTCATTATACACATACCGGAATAGTTTTAGTTGAAAACGATACCGTTTTTGTAATTGAAGCATTACCGCCGGAAGTTACTAAAATACTGTTAGATACATTTCTTTCAAGGTCGGCTAATTGGGAAGAAAAACCAATGGTGGCTGTTGGGCGACTGAAACCTGAATACAGAGAACTTATTCCGCAGGCTCTTAATCGAGCAAAAAATCTGTTGGGAAAACCGTATGATTATGTTTATTCACCGGATAATGACGCGTATTACTGCAGTGAATTGATAACGCTTTCGTTCCTGAATAAGCAGAATATGCCGATTTTTGAATCCATTAAAATGAATTTCCGGGATGCGAACGGAAACTTGCCTGCCTATTGGATTGAGCATTTTGAGAAACAGAATGCTGAAATTCCTGAAAACAAACTTGGCAGTAACCCTGGAGAATTGTCGAAATCGGAAAGAATAGAGATTATTTACCGCTACTTTAAATAAACGAAGAATCTCATTCACACTAAGAAACCGTTATTTTTTGTTTAAGGTATCAGGTCATCGGTTTATTGCTTTTTCATCTCTGCAATAATTTTCATCGTTTCTACACTTACCGTGCAAACTCTTTTCAGTAAATCAATCACTTGTTCTTTGTAATCTGCAAAACGGTAGGTGTTAAATTTTTCGGCGATGGTGGGGTCTTTGGGTTTCTTTTCCTGATATTGGTCAAGAATCCACTCCAACGCACTCCGATTTCCAAGTTTGTACTCCCACGCCACCGCAGGAATACCGTGCAGTTCTGTTTGTTCATCCAATACAATAATCCCCGCCTCTTTGTCTGCTTTTAATTTCGTTTTTGGGAATACACCATCTCGTAATTCGTAATTCGTAATTCGTAATTGAAAGGGGTCCACCGTTTCATAATTCAGATGCAACTCCATCAGTTGCTCGCCCCATTTTGCCCATTTAAAAAAATCGTCGTAAAACGGAATACGCGGAAACTCGCGTTTCAGGTTTAGTTCATATTTTTTGCGGTAGGCGGGGTTGTGAAGCACGGCGTAAACGTAATAAAAAATATCCTGTTTGGTTATTTTATCGCCATTGTAATGATTTACAAACTGTTCCAACCCCCAATCCGTAATGTTATCAATCCGGCTGCCGTTCTCATCGTAACGGTAAAGGGGGAGGCATTGACCATTGGGAGTTAATTGCAAATGAGACAGATATTTAGAGGCTAATATATGAAAAGGTTTATCCATTCCAACGCCACTAAAAGATAGGCAAATATTATTTTTTTCAAAGTCATAGCCAAAAATCTCAAAATGATTCTGAGTTAGCCTATCATTCCAATATTTATCAGCATAATAGTATTTTAATGTGTATGGTCGAAAAAGTGATTTTATAATATATTTTTCAGAAGCAATTGATTTTATCTTTTTTGAAAACTTTGCTTTAAGTGATTCACTCCATTTAATTATTTCTGGAAATGAATTATTATTATTAATCAGTAAATTCTCAATAGATTGATTCTGAAAATCAAATTTTTGCAATAATGTTTCAAATGAGAAATCATACGCCCAGTCATCCCTGTTAGAGACAGTTCCCGGGGTTAACAACCCAAAAATTGCTTCTCTTTTCCTCACAATTTTTTCTACATCTAGTTGTTTCAGTTCTTCATCCTCTTTGTCCAAGTCTTTTTTTACATCTTTGCTGCACAAAGGCAAAAGTGTATCAAAGTCGTTTTCTGCAAGATTAATCCAGTTGTTGTTGTTATCGGGGCGAATAATATCAAATTTATCTAGTAATTTTTTTAAGGGATTTTGTGTAAGCCATTGCAATTTTTCCTCTTTTCGCCAAAAATCGTTCAACGCAATGTAATTTATTTTGCAAGTGTTGTTTTCTCTTTCTTCTTTTTTTACCAAAAACATAATGGCTACTCCGGTTTGAATTCCAAATACATTATGGGTTGTTCCTGCAATTTTGGGATTTGCGCGCACATCGCTCCTGGTATCAATAATATATGCGGCTTCAAAATCCTCTTGAATAGTTTTTCGGAAACCATCGAAAGTGCGGCTGTCTATAAAACTGCGATTGGTAACAAATGCCACTATTCCGTTGTTTTCTAAACGGTCGAACGCCCAGCGGTAAAACCTTGAGTACATATCGTATAACTTGGTTTTTTGTGCATTGCTGTTTTTAATAAAAGTTTCTTTTATTCTTCTGTCAATAATGGGATATTCCCTGTTTTTATTATTGTCGTTTTCGTTTGCCTGGTTGGCATTGTAGGGGGGATTTCCAATAATTACGCTAATTTTTCTATCGTTTTGCGCTTTAATTCTTGCCGAATTTTCAAGCGACAAGGCAAACAGATTGCCTGAGGATACAAACTGTTGGCTACTTCTATCTATGCCCGATTTCAATCCTCCAATATTATCCAACGTATCCACAAAGCATAGATTTTTAAACTCTGCGTATTTCCCCATTTTTTGCATATAGGTAAACTCAATATTCAAATTGCTAATGTAATAGGGCAGAATGGCTACCTCGTTGGCGTGAATTTCGTGTTCATATTTGTACGCCAATTTCTCTTTGCGAATGAAATCAATTAAATCGCAAATATAGGTGCCGGTTCCTGTGGCGGGGTCTAATATTTCTACACCTTTGTCTTCTAAATATTTGTTGAAATGTTTTTGCAACAGATAGTTGGTGCTTTCAATCATAAAGCGCACAATTTCGTTGGGCGTATAAACCACACCGAGACGGTCGGCGGCTTTGGGATTATAACTTTTATAAAACGTTTCGTAAACAATTTTTAGAAACTCCTGTTTTTGGTGATGGTCGGCAATGGTTGCAGCGGCGGCTTTAATAGCATCATAATAATGCTTGATGCTGTGCAAGGTTTCTTTTTTTAGATATCCGGTAAAAAAAGTAGCAATTACGTTTTCTAATTCTTTGGCAATATTGTTTTCTCTGTGAAATTGTGTTTCATCGAAAATAGTATTAAAAATATCCTCTGTAAGAATATGTTGGATAATCATTTCACGAACGTCTTCCAAAGAGATATAGGGGTTAATACTCTCTTGGCACAGCTCTAAAAACTCATACGATTTTTGAATAAAATTATCGTTAGTTTGCTCGGCTTGCGTAATTATTTCGCGAAGTTTATCTGTTACTTTGGGAACATCTTCCTTAAACAGTTCAATGGCTTGCCTGAAATTTTTCACTTCGGGACGTTCAAAAGAGAAAAATTGAGTTAGTAAAAGATGCAGCGATTCAGCATGTGTAACACTACAACGTAAAACTTCCTCTCCTTGTTGATATAGTACTGCAAATATTCCATCTTCAAACAGAATATTATCTTTGGGGTATCCTTGTGCAAATTTTTTCTGTATCTCTTCATCAAGGTCATCATATTCATCTTTACTTTCCCAGTATCCCCAATTTTGCCGTAGTGCATCTTTGAGCGTGCCATCTGGGGTAACTGCCTTACCGCTTGGCGTTTTAATACTTACTTGCGCCACCATTTCTAATCTATTTTGGCGGGCATATTTATTCAATAATTCAAAGAATGCGGGACTAATAGAGGATTCGTTACCGGTGCCTCCATAATCTCTGATTCTTTGCACTTCGGTGTAGTATTCGTGGATGGCGTGGTGCATAGGATTTGGTTACAAATTGATGGCAAAAGTAGAAAAACTTTAATACACACTTACGAATGCTCTTTTGTTTTGTATATTTGCGGAGTTAGCCGTTTTTTATTAACAAACTAATAATCAAAACTATAAACAATCAAAATATGAACACACTACTATTATCAGCTATTATCGGAATTGTAGCAGGAACTATTGACATTATTCCCATGGTAATTCAGAAATTGGACAAGCGAGCCACCATTTCCGCTTTTCTGCAATACTTTTTCGTGTCAATTATCATAGTGAATATTGACTTGCCTTATGTTGCATGGTGGTTACAGGGCGGATTAATTTCCGTAGCGCTTGCTTTGCCTGTGGTAGTCCTTGTTTCTGCACAAGACAAAAAAGCCGTTCCAATTATTCTAACAATGGCTGCCATTTTGGGAACACTGATTGGTATTGCCGGGCATTATTTGAAGTAAAAACTTAGAATTAACAATTAAATATGAAAAATATGAAACTTTGGAAGTACAGCGGAATATTCCTCATTGCCACAGGAATACTCCACACTATTGTGGCAATTGCGCTCGGTAAAGAAGCGTTTTTGAAAATTATCAATGATGGACTATACAATTTTACATCAATTGATTATTCACGAGCATTCGCGATATGGTTTTTTATTTGTGGAATTTTTGTTATCCTGCTAGGACAAGTAGTGCATTATTACGTCAAAAAAGAACAAAAACCGGCACCGCTCACTTTTGGTTATACCCTTTTGATATTCACAATTTTTGGGTGTGTTATTGAGCCGGGTTCTGGGTTTTGGCTTTTCTTACCACAAGCATTGATAATTATTTTCGCAAATAAAAAAAATGTTGTATAATGAAATACAACATTTTATCGCATTTTTTTGACTGCCTTTGTGTTCAAGCTGGGATTCGAACCCAGGACCCCATCCTTAAAAGGGATGTGCTCTACCTGCTGAGCTACTTAAACATCCTTCGTTTTTTGAGGGCGCAAAAATATACTTTTTTCAATGCCTTAGTAACCCAAATCTTTATTTTTTTTAGAAAATAGATTTAGTTGCTAAATATTAGCAAGTTACGAGATTTTAATCCGCATAATTTATCTGAATCCATTCAGGACATTTTCAAGCCATTTTAGGAAAAAGCTTGTGAATAATTGAGGATTATTCGCACTTTTACCAATTGAAATTAATTATTGACCGGCATTTCTTAACCCTGTTGCTTTATTAAGATGACTATGAAAAAGATTATTTTACTGCCAAAAACCGATACCGTTACCCTGTGCTTGCCAAAAGAATGGATAGGTATTCCCGTGATCTGTACTTTTGCTCCATTATCAGAAGAAATGTTAAATAATTATGAACAAAATATGAAAATTGATGCGAAAGAGTTCGTTAATAATAAAAAAATATTTTCTTTGCAGTTGAATTGAATCGAGTTAATAATTTCAAAAAAATAAAGCAATGAAAAAATCCTTTCTTTTAATCGTATTAGTTATTTTTGCAGGCAATCTATTATTAGCTCAACGTCCGAAATGTTTGAACGATGTTGAATATGCGCTTACTTCTCTTAAGGAAGTTCCAAGAGCTAAAAAGTATATTGATGAATGTTTTCCGGGAAATGAGTCCAGCGCAGATGTGTGGTTGGTTCGTGCCAACGTATATATTCAACTCTTTGAATATGAAATTGAAAGAAATAATAAAGAACCTAAATATAAGATTCGTTGGCCCGAAGCTATCATCATAGCCAATGAATCGTTTTATAAAGCAGTGGAAATTAACCCTAATGTTAAACCATCTAGGGGGTTGATAGATTCAAAAGATGGGCAACTTCTCACTGCACCCGCAATTCACGATATGGCAGCCGAGGCAATGGATAAAAAAAATTACACCGAAGCTGTTAAATTACTTAACCTTGTTATTCGCAGTTATAAGGCTGATGCCAAGAAATATGCAATAAACTTAGCCATTGCCTATTTAGATTTGTCAAATTGCTACAAAGCTATGGGCGACGAAGTCAACGAAAAGAAATTATTATTGGATGCGGCGAAAATAAATCTTGCAATCCCCGATATCTATTTGAATCTGTATGATATCTATCTAAAAGAAAACGATACAGTTAAATGTGGTGAGATATTAACACAAGCCAAAAAGGTACTTCCCGATTCTTTAGCCACCAATGTAAAAAGTTATGAATTAGATTATTTTTCGATGATTGGGGATACTACAAAACTTAAAAGTGCTGCCATAAAAATGTTTGAACAGTTTAAAGATAAACCTGCTGTTATCGGTATCATTGTTAATCATTTAATTAATCACAAAGAATATCAACTCGCTGAAAAGATGCTTGAAGAAGGCTTACTGATTTCGCCGAATGATGTAAAATTACTGCAACTAATGGCATATAGATTTAATTGTGAAGCACTTGACTTTATTACACTGAAAGATGATAAATTAAAAGAAAAACCCAAAAAATACCTTGAAGCTGAGGCTGCTCTAAAAAAAGCAAATGAAATATTTGAAACGGCACGAGTTTGGGCGGAAAAAGCATATATAATTGACCCTGATGACAAAGATAATAACACTATCTTTCAAAGAATTCTTGTCCGTTTAAATTTAGATGTTCCACCTGAACTGCAAGAAAAAGTAGATTCCTACAAACAACAATAACATTTGTGTGTAATGATGTTTCTGCTACTAAGGGGGCTTTTTGAAAATAAGGGTTTAAGGAATGTATCCCTCCCTTTTCTCCTTTTCTCCTTTCTCCTTTTCTCCTTTTCTGCTTTTTCTCAGGAAGCCTCCACCAAAGTTTACACTTTCTCTATCGATGATGTGATTGCCAAACCTGCGCAGCGGCAAACGGAATTTGCGGTTAAAGAGGCAAAGAACCAAGGTGCTGATATATTGTTTTTGCATCTGAACACTTTTGGGGGTGAGTTGGAAGCCGCCGAAAATATAAGAACATTGCTCTTAGATGCTCCCATCCCTGTGTTTGTGTTTATTGACAAAAATGCAGCCTCTGCCGGTGCGCTCATCTCAATTGCCTGCGACAGCATCTATATGTCGCAAGGGGCGTCTATCGGTGCGGCGTCTGTGGTTAATCAAACCGGCGAAGTAATGCCCGATAAGTACCAGTCTTATATGCGCTCAATGATGCGCTCCACTGCAATTGCTACCGGCAGAAACCCCGACATTGCGCAGGCCATGGTGGACCCCGATATTGAAGTGAAAGGGGTTAGTGAAAAAGGAAAAGTTCTGACATTTACAACGGATGAAGCCATAAAACACGGCTTTTGCGAGGGCGAAGCCGCTTCAAAAGAGGAAGTGATGAAACTTGCGGGCATTGAAAACTATTACTTTGTGGAGCAGGAACCCGGCTTAATTGAAAAGATTATCCTCTTTCTGCTCAATCCAATGGTAAGCGGAATTTTGATAATGCTTATGATAGGTGGTATCTATTTTGAATTGCAAACGCCGGGGGTTGGTTTTCCACTCATCGCAGCCCTCACTGCCGCAGCACTCTATTTTGCCCCGCACTATTTACACGGTTTGGCTGAACACTGGGAAATTCTACTCTTTGTAGTGGGGATTGGACTGATTATCTTAGAGATATTTGCTTTCCCGGGTTTCGGTGTTGCCGGAATTTCGGGGATTATTTTGGTTGTTTCTGCGTTAGTTCTTTCGATGACACTGAACTTTAAATTCGATTTCTCTTTCGTGCCCCCAACTACCATCATCAAAAAAATTACATTAGTTCTGGGTTTTTCAACGGCGGGTTTTTTGTGTTCTATTTGGCTGGGAATGAAATTGATAAATGCAAATACACGTTTGGGTACCATTGCCTTGAAGACTGAATTGGGAAAAGAAACCGGATTTATTTCACAGGACTTATCTATGAACGATTTGGTGGGAAAAACCGGTCGTGCCGTTACTTTCTTGCGCCCCGCCGGAAAAGTAGAAATCGACAACGAACTCTATGATGCCGTGTCCGAATTTGGTTTAATAGACAAAGATACTGAAGTAAAAGTAGTGCGATTTGAAAATTCGCAATTGGTGGTTTCCAAATAATTTACACCGCAAAATAGTTCTTCAATTCATTCAAAGTATCTTCGCTGGTTTGAATATCTTTTACGATGTTCCCTTTTTCCAAAATTACAATTCTGTTGCAAACTTCCGTAATATGATTCAAATCGTGGCTCGATATGAGCAAAGTAATGTTTGTATTTTGCTGCAAATCGTTTAAAAATCGTTTCAATCTAATTTGCGAGGTGGGGTCAAGTCCGGTAAAAGGTTCATCTAAAATAAGATATTTCGGGTTTCCAATCAGTGCCGCCACAATTCCAATCTTCTTTTGGTTTCCTTTTGAAAAATCGCGAATCAACTTGCCGGTTCCCAATACCTCGCCATTAAAAAAATCTTCAAAAGAATTAAGGAAAATACTCAAATCATCTTTCGAAAGTTGGTGTAATTTTGCGATAAAACTAAAATATTCCTCCGGAGTAAGAAAATCAATCAAAAAACCCTCATCCAAAAAAGAGCCTACTTTCGATTTCCATTCATCGTTTCGCACAACGGGCTGGTTGTCTAAGGTAATTTCTCCCCACGAGGCTTCAATCAGGTCGAGTATGAGGCGAAAGAAAGTTGTTTTTCCTGCGCCATTATTACCCACTAACCCAAAACTCTCTCTATCTGAAATAGTTAGAGACGGAATATTCAATACACATATTCCATTATACTCCTTTTGCAATTGGTTCACATAAATCATAGAAATTATTTTTTAATTGTTAATTGTCAATTGTCAATTGTTAATTGTTACTCCGCTTGCCGAAATCCTTCACACATTGCATATTTTCTTCTGTTGAATTGATTTTCACACATTGTAATGAGTTGTTTCTGAAATACAAGTCCCAATATTCCTAAAACGGACAGAGATATTAAAGCAATATTTGCCATAGAAAACAGCGAGAAGAGACCAACAAATAGCATAGGGAAAAACAAAACAGGTAGTACCACGATGAAGTTTTTTATGGTAACTCCCTGATAGTTCGCCACAGAACGTACCGACAAGTCGATTCTTTTAGAACTGTATGTACCAAAAAAGACTAACAGAAAAGCATTTACCCCACAGTTATACAAAATAGCCGCCAGATGCACCCACGCAATCTCTTTTCCGTAGAGAAAATAGGGTAGGGTAAGCACAAAACAGAGGATATTTCCTGCCAGTATAAGGTAAATATTGGCGGTAATATACGAGCGAATGGAAATATTTTTAGTCATCAATGAATCAAAGTGAGTGCTGTTCATAGCGATAATCCATTGGCAGAAAATAAGCATCACTGCCCCTGTGATAAACATGGCACAGAAAAATAACCAGGAATATTGTTGATGATAATATTCGTTGGTGTAAAATAACAAACCATAAAACAGAAATATTGCAGTCATATACAGTGCATTTTTAGTTCGCTTGTGTCGCCATACCAATTTCATTATCAAACCCATAATATCCCCAATTGACCCAAAGCGATTTAAAAATGACAAGTTAGAATCTCCGTAACTTTTATTAGTACTCACTTTCAAATCAAATTTTTCTGCATAATAATAAGTTGAAAAAAACCAGTGATTCAAATGGTACGCCGCCATCACAGCACCAATAGGAATGATTAATCCGAAAGGATTGAATATCACAAAATTAAAAATCAGTTCTGAGATTTTGAAAAGGGAAAAAATATGAAAAAAATCTAAAACTATTATCAGTGCAAAGAATATAATGACTCCAAAAAATCCCCAAAAATTTGAGCCGAATTTTCTTTTAATAAAGGATGCTGTTAATGAATTGAAACAAACAATAAGGAAAAAGTTTACAACAAAACAGATTGCGGTAGTAATATTGTAATCTACTGCCACTGAACGTATGGCAAACGGAATGATGATAAAAAAGAGAATAAAATTAACAGGATTCAGCAGGGGCGAAAAGAGTAAAAAATCTATGATAGTTTTTCGCTTAATAGGCAATATTTGATAGAGTTGAATGTTTATGGTGGCTAATTGTTGCATAAAGTAACGAATCATAAGTCCTCCCAGCAAGATATATAAAGTAACTCCGTTAAAAAGTTGTGTAGGTGTTTTTCCCGGTATTGCTCCGCTGAGCCAGGTGGGTAAGAAAAGACCCAATGCGAAGAAAATCACAATAAAATAGAGTGCCGTTAATCCCAGAAGAATATTCACGGCTAAGTTGTTATGAAAACCACGAGCACGGATGGTTTTCTTCCAGTTTTGTTTTAAAAGGGTAAACAGGGGCATAAAATTTTTATTTACTCAATAACTATCTTAGTCTTACTCAAAATTGCTCGCAAAAATATAAAATTATGTACACTGCAAAAATTCCCCCACCACAAAAAAACTACCCCCTATAAAAATAACATCGTTTTCTTGGGCGTTGCTTTTCGCTTGGGTGTAGGCTTCAAGGACAATGGGGACAATAAGTACGTTAAAGTTTGCTGATTTAAGTTTATTAAATAATTCTTCTGCAGGAAGTGCACGTTCTATTTGGGGTTGGCAGGCGTAATAGGTTGCATTTTTGGGTAATAATGGAATAATATCATCCAAATCTTTATCATTTACAAATCCTATCACAATATGCAGATGATTATGAGGTATTGTTTGCAGTTGTTTCATTACCAATTCGATACCAGCAGGATTGTGCGCCACATCGCAAATGGTAAGTGGTTTTTCGGATACCACTTGCCACCTGCCCATAAAGCCGGTGTTACTGTAGAGATTCTGAATACTTTTTTTTATTAACCACAAAGGACACAATGGATTTTCACAAAGCACACAAAGATTAGAATTTGAGGTAAACAACCTTTGTGCACATTGTGCTTTCTTTGTGCACTTTGTGGTTAAAAATAAATTTTCAAGGACTAGAATAGATTTCAAAAACGTGCCTAAATTTTTTTGTTGGTAATAACCGCCGAGTTGTAAATTTCCGCTGTATTCCTCTACTAAGTAGAGTGGGGCGTTTTTTTGCGCGGCAATCTGTTCAAAAACAGGATAGGTTTCGGGATGGTACTCGCCAATAACTACAGGTGTATCTTCTTTAATAATTCCCGCTTTTTCTCTTGCAATCACTGCCAATGAATTACCAAGTAACTTTGTGTGTTCTAAGGATATATTGGTAATTACGGATAGGATAGGGGAGAGGATGTTGGTAGCATCTAACCTGCCCCCCAACCCCACTTCAATAATGGCAATATCCACATTTTCCTGCGCAAAATAATCGAAAGCAAGAATGGTGGTCATCTCAAAAAATGAGGGCTCTATTATAGCAATTTTCGGTTGATATTTTTCAAAAAACGCAACCACTTTTTCTTCGGGAATCATTTTTCCGTTGATTTTTATTCGTTCCCGAAAATCTATCAGGTGTGGCGAAGTAAACAACCCTGTTTTCCACCCCAATTCTTGAAAATAAGATGCTAACAGATGGGCAACGGAGCCTTTTCCGTTGGTTCCGGCAATGTGAATTGCTTTCAGTTTTTTCTCGGGATGACCTGCCATTGCGGCAAGGTGTTCAATATTTTCAAATCCCTCCTTGTACGCCGCGCTGCCAATGCGGTGGTACATCGGAAAGGAGTTGAAGATATAGCGCAGGATTTCGGGATATTGTAGAGGCATTTTTACTACTTTTTTACTTTTTTGCGCTCGCTTTTGATGTCAATACTTGCTTTTAGGGCAATATATTCAATCAATAGGGCATTTAACTCTGAATAACATGCAGGAATTTGAAGTGTATCATCACAACCTTTAAAAGTTTTAATTTGATTGTTAAATTTTATCTCTAAAACTCTACGTCTGCAGTTTTTGATATCTATTGTATTATCTACATCCTTGTAATAACTTATATTACAACTTGATAAAATTCTAATCAATCGTTCATAATCTTTCTTATCTATGGTTGATTTGTAGGTTTTGGTTTTATTAGAAATACCATCTTTAAGGACTATTTTTGAATTTTTTGCCGAATCAATATAAAGCCCAACACTAATCTTTTCACCCTCATGATTATTGATAGGGGTTTCATAGTAAAGCCTCTCAAATTTATAGATGAGCATACTGTTTGCAAACACGTATTGATTCAGCTTGTTCGGTTCGCTCAATGAAAGAATATCATACCCATCGGGCGCTAAAATAAGTGTATCTTTTGTAAAACTTACAATATTGTACTTTTCCTGCATTTCTACTCCAAAGGATAATCTTGAGAGCAGTATATAATTGTTTTTCACATATTTAACTACAGTTAATTTTTGAAATTCATTTCCTTTTTGCAGGGAGGCACTCTTTTTTGTAAAATTCATATACTCATTATTTGTTCCCACCCAAGTAATTTTAGTAATGTTTGGCTGCGAAAAGATTATTGTTGGAAGAAAAATAAAGGCGAAAAAGAAGATATGACGTTTCATAAATTTTGATTTTTTCTCGGCGAAAATAGCAAAAATATTGATTGTCTTAAGTTTACCACTCCAACTTTTTCTTTTTAACTGCTGGCGTTTCCATCATTCTATAATTGGTCTAAAAATTTTACTTTCCGGCTTTTTTCCGCTCATCATTTCCAATAACAGAAATAAATATTCATTTTGTCCCATCCCACTTTCGTTTGCCATTTGCTCGAAAGCCACCATAGAAATAGGAAAAATAGAAGTCAAGTCAAGTTTCCATTGCTTGTCTTCTTTGTAAAAGTGTAAATAAATAGTTGTTTTCTGTCCGTTTGCAATAAGTTGTCCTTTTGCGAAATCCTTATTTATTGTCACTTCGCCTATTGAATTGTTGGCAACACTGCTTTTTCCAACCATACCGCTTTTAATAGCATAAATCAAAAGTGATTTTCCATTAAAACTTAATATCTCCCCTTTTGAAGTTCTGTGTCTTATAGTAAATATCATTAACTTGTTAAGGATTGATAAAGTTTCAATTTTTGTGGAGTCAGCAGTTTTTACTAACTCTAACATATCACTGTAATACTTGATTGTTCTGCAATCAACAAATTTTACAGCATCTTCGCCTTTATCATTAAGTATTGCAGTCTTGTAGTTTTCAAAGGCTTTTACTACGAGTTTCTCTTCGCCTTTTTGTCCACAGGCAGTTTGTCCTACGATTAGTAAGAACAAAATTCCAAATGTTTTAATTTTTCTTGTCATTGCTGTTTGTTGTTATTTTTTAAATTTGTCATTTTACCTCCACTTTCCTGTTTTCGGTTTCTTCGTTTTTACCTGCATTTTGCTATTTTTTTGGCGAAAATAGCAGAAATATTACTTCTTTATTCTCGACCACAAAGAACATAAGAACACATTTGTGAAGTTTGTGAATATAAATATTTTACGGTTTAATCTCAATACGTGTTCCTATTGTTGTTGCCTTGTAAAGTTCATCAATTTCTTCATTCGTAACTGCAATACAGCCTAAAGTCCAGTCAAACCAACGATGAAACTTCCCTACAAAGCCCATTTTGTTTCTAAGTCCGTGTATTTTTATGTTACCTCCTGCCGACTTGCCGAGTTGATTTGCATTATTAATATCATCTTGGTCAGGATAAGAAATACCCAAATTCTTATGATATCGACTATTCAGACTCTTGTCGTTAATGAAATAAACACCCTCTGGAGTTTTCTTATCTCCTTCAAATTCTTTTGATCCAACTGGTTGTCTACCCAATGAAATTTTATAAGTTTTTAATAATTGTCCATCTGAGTAAACTAAAAGTTGTCTTTTTGATTTATAGATAACAATATTGTCAATTAGAATGTTGCTTGTGAGTTTGTCTTCAGAATGAAAATAATAAACTATCAACCCCACTAACGTAAGAAAAACTGTTAACCAAAAAACTTTTCTTTTTATCATCATTACAAGACTCAAGAATACTACATAGCTATCTTTTTGGTGTTTAACCTCTTCCAAAACAAGCAAATCAGGCATAGAATTGATATATATGCGAGTGTTCCCGCAAGTGCAAGAGATGCGCTAAAAATTATTGGAACATCGGTATAACGCGGTAAAAATCCTGATAAATATTCAATAAGAATTTTCAATTCAAATAGAAACCAAAAAGATAATCCCATCCCAAGTGATTCTAATATCATTCTATTAGATTTCAAAAGAAACATACACATACTTAGTGAAAGACCTAATAATAAAAGCAAACCCAGTATTATTTTAATATTACCTTGTAGATAAGCGATACGCTCAATGCCAAATAGCAAAATAAAGAATACAGTTTGTAACAAAATAATTTTTTTCATACTTGATTTTCAATATTTTATAATTAAATAAGTAGTTAGTTGTGAATTGGTATATCGGTATATTGTTCCGATATTTTTTCCGACATCAACACATCCTGCCGAACCTTTAAAAAATCCACCGTGTAAATAAAAATTACTTCTTGGTGAATTATTGTTGTCAATTACCTTTAAAGGAACATTATAATCTCCCCAATCGCCATTTCCTCTAACGATATTATAAACTTGTCGTACTTTTGATTGTGATTTCCAATCACTGCTATTATAGCTATATTTGCCTGCCGGTATTGGTCCATAATCTTCGATGTGTTGAGAAGCAGGATTATTCATGTGTTCACCCTTTCCCGAAGTTGCATCTGTTGAATATATTATCTGGCTAGTTTTTGTTTCGATTACATGTAAATTACCACCATCAAATAACAAATAATAACTATTGCTTGAGCTATTGCTACTACTTTCACTGCGGTATGGAATGGTGGTAGTACTCTTTGGTACTGTAACCAATCTATACATTCCCGTACTCTTAAGGCGTCGTTCAAACGAATTTTGAGGGATATATCGCTTCTTAGGGTCATTATCATCAGTACCATCAGGTAACTGAATATCAAATGCGCCAGGATCTATCCCAAAAAGATTTCCAAATGAATCATGCTGGTATCGGTCTGTAGGTATTTCTATATCGTTTAGATATTGCTTAGCCCGTGGATTATTACCGGGATCAGAATCTTCATAATCATAGTCTTCGTAGTATTGCCCTGTTCTGTCCACATATTTCAGCGGGTTGTTCAGGCAGTAGCTGTAGCGGTTGTAGGCTTGGGTAAATGTGGGGTCTTGTACGTAGGTATCGGGGCTGAAGAAGCGGGCAATAACAGGGTCGTACAACCGTCCATTCATATTAATAATCTTAAACTGCGGGTAGTGTTCGTGGCTCGTAAAACCGCGGCGGGTAATGGGGAAAGATAATCCAAGAAGCGTGTCGCCGCGCGGGTGGGTAATTGTGCAGATGTACCACTTTTCAAAAGCATAATTGCCCCAGGGGTCAAAACAGTTGCGTTGCACCACATTACCCTTTGTATCGGTAAGGGCACAATAACTGCCCAAATGGTCGGTGTGAATGTAATAGATAACGTCTGTGGTGTCTGTATTGCGGAGAATAATCGGCTCATCTATACCGGGGTCATAAGCAAGGGTATCTTCTTGAATAGTATTATCACGTTTTGCTATATGCAATGCCACCACACCGCCATCACCGTAAATGTAATGATGATAGAACACATTTCCCTCAGCGTCTTTCACTCTTTCGTAATACTTGTTCGAGTAGTAGTGCGTACTTACCACCGTATCGTTTTCCTTAAACACCGCCTTGTTGCGCTGCCGGTTGGCACCATAAGAGAGTTCAATTTGGCGCGTGAGTACTCTATCGCTTTCTGTTATTTGGGTAGGTTGGTTAAAACGATTGTAAACAACATCGCATCTATTTTCAGAGATGAGGTCGGGATTGGGGCACTCAATTTGGGTTACCGCATGTTTTTTTACAGGGTCGTAGATATAATCTCCTACTTGCGAGTTGCTGAGTATATTGCCATTGGGTTGATATTTAAAAGTTTGAACAACTTTTTTACCTTTATAATCGTAATAGGTGTTTTTGATAAGTCTGTCTAAATTATCATAACTATAATTCTCGTTTTGATTTACCGTATTGTCTGTTCGTGAGGTCATTAACCCTTTTTCATTATAGCCATACACATAGTTCATCACTGTTCCATTTCCTCTATCGTCAAACGTTCCGCCTGTTCCTCCCCATGGGTCGATAGTATCTATCTGCATTCCCACAGTGGTTTTAATGCCGGTAATCATTCCGAAATCATTGTACTTGTATTGTGTAGCAATTGGCATAATGCGACTACTTCCATAGGTAACATTGGTGGGTTGTTGGTACTTGTTTCGGGTATTCACTTTATAAATGAGGGTGTTATCGCTGCTGCGTCTAATCTCTTTCAACTTTCCGTCTGTAGTGTATTTATAATTTACCGCAAAGTTTCCACCCGGATATTTCAATTGTTGTAATTGGCCGTTTTGATTGTATGTATAATGAAATGTGCCTATGTTATGGTATTTGGAAGCCACTCTGCCAAAGTTATCGTAGGTATATTTTTCTGATAGTTTGCCCGCCACCTCTATGGTTGACACTTTTCCAAGGGCTTTATTACCTGTATCGTAGGTGTAAACTACTGAGGGCGGATAGGGCAAATGATTGGGATCGCTCGTAAAGTTCTCCGTGATTACCCGACCTATCAGGTCGTAGGTGTACAAGGTAATATTGCCGTTGGCATCGGTTTGTTTCTTTAATTCGTTAAATTTGTTGTACTCCGAGGTAATAGTTCCGGCATTCGGTTCCGTAAGTTTCAGGCGGTTGCTCCATAAATCTGTTTCAATTGCTGTAGTGGCACCATTGGATTCGATTGTAGTTACATGCCGTTTGCTCGGGTTAATAGTATAAGTGTAATTAATTAATCCTCCCGGGTCTTCTGCTTTGGTAATTCTACCCAGCGCATCGTAATCCTTCCACGAAGATTGATTATTCCTCAAATGGTCGGTAACTGTTACTTTTCTACTGTTGTAAGAATAAGACACACTGTCGTAGGGGGCGCTCTTTTTGTTTATTCGTCCAAAATTATCATATTCAAACTTGTTCCAAATCTTTGAGTTATCTGGGTCGGTTAGATTAGTATAAGGGTAGGATGTTTGGGTAACTTGCCCTTTACTATTATAGCGTGTATCATAATAGTTTCCGTCATCCAAGCGGCATACTTCTCTGCCCAACATATCATAATATACAATCAAGTCCGGTTGACCGGTAGTGGTGGTTTTGGAGCAGTATTTGGCATTCAGCGGGCTTGGTCTTGAGCACCAGTAGATAGTATCTTTTGTAAATGTCCCGTCAGGATGATTAATCTGCTTGAGTCGTCCAAAGTTATCGTAGTTATAGGTTGTCATCAAACTATTTGCATTGTTCTCCAACCATTTATTACCCGTTTTGGGGTCGTGATAAAAGTATGCTGTGTGATTTAATGGATTTGTGATTTTATCTACAAAACGGCGGGTAGCGTCGTATTCGTATTTTTCTGTTCGCGGGTTACATCCTGCGGCAGAAACGGTTTTTAACGTGCAGACACCGGTAGGGTTAAGATATTCGTAATTTGTAGTAATAGAACCGTCTATATTCCCATTCCGCTGCCATTTCAAACGACCTTTTTGCGATGCCGGATAATATTCGTATGTAACGGTATCGGCAATAACAGTTCCGGTTTCTCCATATTGCTGTGTTGTGAGTACTTGTGTAGGTACAGTTTTTTTCTGATTTCCGTTAAGAGTGATGGTTTTCCATGAATAAGTTTGTATTTCGGAATGGAGCCAATTATTTGTGTTGAAGTCATTGTAGGTATAAGTTTCACTGGTTTGTAAGCGCCCTGAATTACTAAAATTTTGTGAAACTATTTTAAAACTGTTTAAAAGATAATCGAATTTCATTCTAATAGAGAAAGATAAATAATATCGATTATAGGGTAAAGAAGAGTGCAAATTCAGGTAGGAACCTTCAAATACCTTGGTATTACTTATAAAACACTTATGGCTTTTGTAATCAAGTAATTGTTTTTGATTAATAGAAAACCCTAAAACATCTTTTTTGTTTATCTGCTTATCAATCGAAATAAACTCTCCAAAACCTAAGAATACTCTTCTTGTTGCGCTAAAAATTGGGGAAGAATATTGGAATTGCCACTCATTTAACTCATAGCCAATACCGTTCGACCTCTTTAAGGTTCCTACCAAAGAAATAAAATATTTTTTGTAACTTTTCTTCGGCTGAAAGTCATTGGCAATAATATATTTGTGTTTATAATAGAGTTCTATTTTTTCTCCAATACCATCTTCAATTTTTTTTACAAAATCGTAATCATTTTCAGTATATGAGTAAATTTTACCTTCCAGATTATGATAGTAACTATAATTTGTAACAACTATATCTACCTTTCCAACACCATTAAAGTCATCGTAAGAAACAACATCATAAGGATAAGGCACTCCTGTAATAGGTATCTCTTCTTTTTTATATATATAATTACCATTTACCCATCCCTTTGAAAATAAGACAACTAATTTGGAATTCTGCACTTGGATAATATCGGCTTTACCATCACGATTCATATCAGCTAATATGAGTGGAAAACTTGGCATATTTTTACTATTAGCATCCGTGTTTAAAACAGAGCTATTTAGGACGTATTCTCCGTAACTTTCAACATTTTTTGAAATATTAATTTTCCATTTTGATGTATTGTTGCTTCCATAGCAGAAAGAAACAATATCAGAAATACCATCTCCGTTAATGTCGCCATAAAATTCAGTTCGTGAACCACATAAAGGGGAATTGACTTGCGAAAGTTGAACAAATTTTGTTCCATCAAATTCGTAAGTTGACATGGTTCCATCTAAATTATATAATCTTAGGTTTTTTTTACCATTTCCATTGGCATCAAGAATGTTAAAAATGAGAGCTTCAGAAATAATTGAGTCGCAAAAATTTATAATGTTGTTTTCCACTACTTTATAAAATGCAGCTTTCGAATAGTAGGATCTTTCTCTTTCCGATGTTGCAATCATAATTTCAACCGCACCATCACCATCAAAATCACCAAAATGGATCTCTTCAAAAAAACAATTATAATTTGTACTATTAAACTCAATAGTTGAACCTATTTGTTTTTTGTCGGGTAGCGAGAATATTTTAAAATCACTACCGCCAATAAATAAACTATATTGATTATTAACAATTAATTCATCTTTACCATCTCCATTTACATCATAAGCAAATAAGTATGTGTGACGTTCGGTATAGTCATTTCCTGATGGTTCTTCAATATAAGAATCTGTTAGAGGGTCATATAGATATAAAAACCAACCGTTGCCAAAAGGTGGGATAGTTGGAATTGAATGATGATGATAACCATAAGTTATAAAATCTGCGTATCCATCACCATTAAAATCTCCGGTAAGAACATACGCACTACTACGAAAATAGGGTAGTTCTTTTTCCTCAAGTGCAGCGGTTTTATTACCCCATTCTATTTTAGTAGCATTTAGTTTGGGCGGATTTACTCCTCCACCGTACAGCACAATCTCTTTCAAATGTGCAGTACGTTCTCCTGTATCTTCAGTATTATATATGAACTTATACTGTCTAACCGTTGAAGTGCCATAAAAAACGGTAATTTTTTCTAACAGTTTGGTTTGTGGTACGGCGTAGCCTCCTACAAAATGGGTGTTTTTACCTAATGTATCCGGTAAGTTTTTATAACCAAACACCACTTTTGCATAAGGAGTTAAAGCAGTATTGCCCGTATATTTAATAGAGTCAACCCAAATTTCTCCCGTACCTTGCCCACCATAATGATAAGTCATGTAATTACCATTGGCATCGGTTATTTTGCTGATATACCAACTCAAAACGGAATAATCGGTGCTTCCCAATTTCTGTTTAGAATCATTTGTATGCCCGTACTCAATAACCGTTCCATCGTCAGTATAAACTGTGAAATGTGTGGTTACAAGTTTTGTAAAAAGGACAGGTGGTAGCAGAGGTACCTGAAGGTCGTACCCATGTGATATTACGCGTGTAAAATTCTCTTTTTCGTTTGCATAAACTGTTCCATTGGCACCATAAGTACCGTTAATACTAATCAATCTTTCGCCATCTAAAGAGAAAAGGTTATCATTGCTGTATTTACTAAAATTTATTGAAGTAATATTATTGTCGAAATAGGGTGTTTTGCCGCAAGCGCTTATCGCGCTCAGTCCCGCCAGATTCCATTTCATCCCTAATAATCCCATGCCTCCAAAACTGTTGTAAACTATAGAGAGATTTGGTTGCATGCCTTGAGTTCCGGGGACTACTTCTATGGGAATAGTGTAGGTTGCTGCCCCCATCGGCGATACATCAATCGCGCCCGGAATGGCACCCACAGGAAGATTCGTATTTATTTGCGCTTGCAACATAAAAGTGTTTGCAATAATGATGTGCAAAAATAGAATTATTAGTGCACGTTGAATTAAATTGTTTGGTTTTCTATTCATAATGTTATTGTTTTAATTTTTTTTTATTAGAACTCTGATAACTCTGATTTGGCGAGATTAACCTGATTATAATCAGAGATTATCTGCTCAATCTGTATCATCAGAGTTCTTATTCAACTTGCTATTGTTTAATAATTTTCCAATTTTCGATGATATCATTTACTTGTACTTTCAAGATATAGGTTCCTTTGGAAAGTCCAACCAAAGAAATATCCACTTCGGCTTCGCTCAGTAAGCGGGTTTGTAGCAACTGCCCATTCATAGAATATAGTTGCAGAGTTCCGGTTTGCATTTTTTCCATATTGGAAATAGAAAGCGTAATCTTTTCTGTGGCGGGGTTGGGGTAGATTTTCATTTCCACTTGGGCAAGTTTTTCTACATAGTATTCTGGGGACAATTGTGACCCGGATGACGGTAATTCATCCTGTAACGCGTAATGCGTAACGGGCAACGATTCTAGCGAGTCTTCCGGCGGCGCAGGGGGTGCCTGCACAGTTATCACTTTCCGCACGATGCGGTTGCCCGCAGCATCGTACTCATAATATCGGGGTAAAGGGTTGCTTTGGGCTAAGCATAATAATGGAATGCAAAGCCATAGTAAAAGGGTAATTTTTCTTTTCATAAGAATTTGGTTTAAAGATTTAAAAATTAAAGATTTAAGGTTTGAATTTTTATTGTTTTTGTAAATAAAAAAAGCGGATTTACTATATCCGCTCTAGAGGTTGTGAGAATTACCTATGTATCCAGATAAGTAAATCCACATTTCTGTAAGATTTACTATTTATCGGATACATATATTAGAAACTTCTCACATTTCTAGAGCAAAATTATAGCAAATGCTATTTGTTATTTTGTGCTATTTTGCACGGAGTTTGTTATATCATAGATTAAATTTTAGTTAAAAAATAAATTGGCTGCGAAATTATAAGAATTATTAATATCCAAAAATATCAAACAGCGTCAGTTTTTTTACCGGTCCAAATTTTTCTTGCAACTCTTCAAAATTCATATCACTCTCTTTTGCCGCAATCATATACACTTTCTTTTTGTCTTTCACATAATAACTGTTGAATACCACAACGTCGCTCAAAGTGAAAGTTTTGTAGGCATCGTATAATACTTTATTAATGTCGTAATCAATTCCCATTTTTTGAGCAGAACGCCACGCACCGAAAATGGCTGTTTTTTGCGTTCTGTTGGTTTCAATATTTTGCAATGCCCCATCTTTTGCTAAGGTAAAAGCCGCTTCCGACTGCGGCATATCGTTAAAGAGTTCGTTAAACGCCTCAAAAGCATCTATCACTTTATCGTTTTGGGTGGCAATATATGAGAAATTGTAATTAATTTTATCTATTTCATTGGCAGTAATATAGCGAGACTGTGCGGTGTAAGCTAATGAGCGTTTTTCGCGCATCTCCTGAAAAACAATAGCATTCATACTGCCGCCAAAATACTGGTTATACATATTAATTTTGGGTAAATCATTCACATTAAATTTTTCTCCATTAGAGTAAGTATATAAACGGGCTTGTTTGGCATCGTAATGTACAAAATAGACTTGGTTTTCATCCACCGGAAGCCTTTTGAAATCGCAGGCGTGTTCCGGCTCATTAAATCTCTTTGGCATCTTGTACTCTTTCATCAACACTTTGTTAAACGCATCCGCAGAGAGATTTCCGTAGTAATAGATTTCAGGTTTTTCTTTCAATAAGTCTTTAATCAAACCAATCAATTCTTGTGGAGTAAGTTTGTGTAGCTGTTCTTCGGAAAGAATAAATTTAGCAATCGCAGGCCCAAACTCGCCATAACTGCGCAGTGCATTTTGAACGGCATTTTGGTTGCTCTTGGCATCGTTTCTGGCTTTCAGTGCATCGGAAATCAGATTTTTTAGTGCTTCCTCGTTGGGTTGCGCATCTTTCATTACCGATAAAGTGAGTTGCAATGCTTTCACAAAATTATCACTCAACCCGCTAATAGTTAGTGTGGTATATTCATCGCCACTACGTAAACTCATCGTACAGGCTAATTTGTAAAACTCTTCCTGAATCTGTTCTGCACTCTTTTTTGAAGTACCTAAATAGTCAATATAATCAGTCGCAAAGGGGTAGCGTAAGTCGTTCAATTCACCCACTTTATAACGTATTTGCAAATTGAAAGTAGCATTCTCAACATTTTTGATGTAGTAAATATCGCACTCTTTATTTGGAATTTGCGTCATATCTTTCTTAAAATCAATGAAAACTGGTTGAATGGGTTTTGCTTTATTCTCTTTAATTTTCTTCATAAAATCGGATTCGGCATCACGATTTACATAAATGGGAGTAATGGGCGGTTTATTCACTTTGGAAACTTCTGCAGGTTTTCCCTGTTTTTTGTAAACAATCACATAATTATCCTTAAAAAATTTGTTGGCAAAATCCACAATATCTTTTTTAGTAACTTTTGAGTAATTAGCAATTGATTGTGAAGCAGTTGCCCAGGGAATATTATTCAAAAAAGCGCGGTACAACATTCCGGCGCGGGAAGAGTTGTTTTCCAACTGGCGCATTTCAGATAAGCGCATATTGTTGATGGCTGCGCTCAACAGGTCATCATTGAATTTTCCCTGTTTCAGCAGTTCAATTTGTTGTAACAAAAGGTCGCGAACTTCTTCCAAAGTTTGCCCCTCTTTTGGTTTTCCGGAAAGATAGAGTGCTGAATTGTCGCACAACACATAAGCACCTGCCCCTGCGCTCATTACGGCTTGTTTATGATTCAGATTCAAATCTATCAAACCTGCTTTGCCATTGGATAAAACGCGAGCTAACATATTTAAAATGTAGATATTTTTATCATTCGCCGGAAAATCCACACGATATGCCATATTTAGAAATTCTGCTTCCAAACCTACCACTTCCTTTACAACCGGTTGGGTAATTGGTTTTTCGCCTTTGTAATTCAATTGGGGAACGTTACCGCTTCTTAACTTGCTGAAATACTTATCAATGAGGGCTATGGCTTTGTCAAACTCAAAATCTCCCGACATAGCAATTGCCATATTATTGGCGACATAGTATTTATCGTAAAATTCGCGGATATTTTTCATAGAAGGATTTTTCAGATGCTCCGCTTCGCCTAATGTAGTTTGATTTCCGTAGGGATGATTGGGGAACAATCCAGCCAGCAGCGCTTCACTTGCCTTGCGGTTGTCGTTGGTTAGCGACATATTTTTCTCTTCATACACGGTTTCCAATTCGGTATGAAACAACCGTAACACAGGATTGTCGAAGCGGTTTGCCTGAATTATTGCCCAGTTTTCCAATTGATTGGAGGGAATATTTTCAATATATACGGTATAATCGTTAGATGTGCCCGCATTGGTACCTTGAGAACCAATTTGTTTCATCATTTTGTCGTACTCGTTAGGGATGGCTAATTTACTGGCTTCATACGAAAGTTCATCAATCTTTTTGTAAATGGATGCACGTTCCTCTTCGTTGGTCAACAATCTGTATTTTTCAAAAAGATTCTCAATTTGTTCTATCATTACTTTCTCTTTTTCCCAATCTGTGGTGCCGAAATCGGGGGTTCCTTTAAACATCATGTGTTCAAAATAGTGGGCTAATCCGGTAGTTTCGGCGGGGTCGTTTTTACTGCCCACTTTTACGGCAATGTAGGTTTGAATGCGCGGGGCTTCCTGATATTGCGTTAAGAAAACAGTTAAACCGTTGTCTAATTTGTAAATACGCGCCTTCAGCGGGTCGTTGGGAACGGTTTCGTATTTGTATTGTTTTTGCGCATTAAGCGACAAAAGAGTAGCGAAAAAGGCTACAAAAAGGATAAAGATTGATTTTTTCATATTTATGTTTTTAAAATGCAAATTTCATTAATATATTGAATTACAAATAGATAATATTTTCATGTGGTTTTCAGCAACGGATGGCACTCTCCTTTAATCCCTTCAGGCTGCTGAGAACGAACTTTATGACACAAATCAACATATTGATATGCATCTGCAATGCGAAATCCGTTTCCTGCGAGAATATTTTGATAAGATAAGGTGTGCAAATCGGTAAATCCTTCCGAAAACTCAAATTCTTTATTATCAATAGTTAACGAGCGATAGGTGGTTTTACCTTGTGATGATATTTCTTTAGGAAGTTGATTTTTATCGATACTTAACAACCAGCGCACGCGGGCTTTTTTAAGTTGCAGAAAACCGGCAACTGTCAGAGGAGTGGAATGATGTATTTGAATATCTTGAACTTCCCCGAAAATGTAGGTCAACATATCAAAAAAATGGGAGCCAATGTTGGTGGTAATTCCTCCCGATTTTTCAATATCTGCTTTCCACGAATAGAGATACCACGTTCCGCGCGAGGTAATATAAGTAAGATCGATGTCGAAAATTTTATCATCTTTCTGATTGTCAATCTGTTTTTTAAGTTCAATAACTGCGGGATGTAGCCGAAGTTGCAGGATATGATAAATCTGTTTTCCCGTTTCCTGTTCAATTTTTTCCAATCCATCTAAATTCCAGGGATTTAACACCAATGGTTTTTCACAAATGGCGTTGGCACCGTTTCGTAAAGCCATTCTGATGTGTGCATCGTGTAAATAATTGGGGGAACAGATGGAAAGATAATCGATTTTCGAGTTGTTTGTTTCTCTAAAACAGCGATAGAGGTGCCGGTCAAAACGCTCGGCTTCGGTAAAGAAAGCGGCATCGGGGAAATAACTGTCGATGATGCCCACACTGTCCGATTTATCCAGCATTGCAGTGAGTTGGTTTCCTGTTTCTTTAATGGCTTTAAAATGTCGTGGGGCGATATAGCCTGCGGCGCCAATCAGTGCAAAATTCTTCATATTCTCAAAATTTAACTCCTTAACTCCCTAACTCCTTAACTCCTTTAACTTCTTATTCAAGTAACTCAACAAACCCTCGTTCACTAAATCATTTTCAAAAAATTGATTTCCTGGTCGCTCAAAAATCTGAATTTTCCTCTGGGCAGGTCTTTTTTGGTTAGTCCGGCAAACACAACTCTGTCTAACTTAATAATTTCATATCCCAATTGTTCAAAAATTCGGCGCACAATTCTGTTTCTACCGGAATGGAGGGTAATTCCAATTTCGCGTTTAGATTCGCCGGCGTAGGCAATCTCATCCACTTTTATTTCGCCGTCCGAGAGTTCAATTCCATTAGCAATTTTCTCAAAATCCGTACTCGTAAGGTTTTTATTCAGCTCTACATAATAGACTTTGCGGATGCCGTGCTTGGGATGGGTAAGTTTTTTGGTCATTTCGCCGTCGTTGGTAAACAGCAGCAATCCTGTAGTGTTTTTATCCAATCTTCCCACAGGGTAAATTCTCTCTTTGCACGCCCCTTTAACCAATTGAAGCACGTGTTTCCTATCGCGCTCATCTTCCATTGTGGTAATGAAGTCTTTGGGTTTATTCAGCAGCAGATAGACCGGTTTTTCGCGTTGCAGAATTTTATCGCCGAAACGTACCTCATCTGTGGGTAATACCTTAGTTCCTAATTCTGTAACAATCTTTCCGTTCACTTGAATGGCACCGGTTTCAATCAGCATATCGGCATCTCTTCTGGAGCAGATTCCCGAATTTGAAATATATTTGTTCAATCTGATGGGACCGTGTTTTTCTTCGTGTTCTAACGAGAGGATTTTCTGTTTTCTGGGTGCAGTGCGTCCCTCTCTGCGTCTAAGTTCTACAATTTCGGTCAAAATTTCCGATTCTGCGGTAACATCTCTGCGTTTGCGGGGTGGGGGCGCATCCGAAACAGTTTTTTTGATAATAATTTTCTTTGGACGTTCATCTGTGCTTGGGTTTCTATCAAAACTTCTCCTCGGGCGTTCTTCGCTGTTTGATTTTCTAACATAACTTCTCTTTGGACGTTCATCAGTATTTAATTTCCTGTCAAAAGTCCTTTTTGGACGTTCATCAGTGCCTGGTTTCCTTTCATAAGTTCTTCTTGGACGTTCATCTGTGCCTGATTTTCTTTCATAAGTTCTTCTTGGACGTTCATCTGTGCCTGATTTTCTTTCATAAGTTCTTCTTGGACGTTCATCAGTGCTTGATTTCCTGTCATAAGTTCTTCTTGGACGTTCATCTGTGCTTGATTTCCTGTCGTAAGACCTTTTTGGACGTTCATCAGTGCTTGATTTCCTGTCGTAAGTCCTTTTTGGACGTTCATCAGTGCTTGATTTCCTGTCGTAAGTCCTTTTTGGACGTTCCGTTTTGTTAAAACTCCTCGGTTTTCTTTCTTCCATATCAATTATTTATTATTCAACAAGACCTCTTTTATCAACTGCTCATACTGTTCTTTTGGGAGGGCACCTTTTGTGGCGGATGGTTTTCCATTTAAGGGAAAAAAGATAACCATAGGAATGCTGTTTGCTTTAAACAGTGCTGCCAACTCTTTCTGTTGGTCGGTATTTATTTTATACACATAAATTTTTCCATCGTACGTCTTGGCAAACTCCTCCATAAAGGGGGCAATTCTTCGGCAAGGTGCGCACCAGTCTGCATAGAAATCTATCAAACAAGGCTTGTCCCCCAAATATTTGAATGTATTCGGGGAGGATTTATAATCCCAAACTTTCTTTATAAAAGTCTCTTTGGTAAGCAGTTCCGGTTTTTTCTCTGTTTGGGCAAATGCTGTGGAAAGCAGAAATGCAGAAAAGCAGAAAATCAGAAAAATATTCCTTAAACCCTTATTTTCAAAAGGCACCCTTAGTAGCGATAAGAGATATAAGGATTTAAATTTGTTACTTGTAACGTGTAACGAATTGGTCAGTTTTTTCATATTTAAAATTTAACCGGCAAAAATATATTCTTTTTTGTTTATTTTCGCAACTAAAAAATTATGTCCGTCAATCCACAAATAGAATCTTCCTGGAAAGCGGTGCTTGCAGAAGCCTTTTCTGCCCCCTCTTTTTCAAATTTGAAAGAATTTTTGATAGCAGAAAAGAAGCAGTACACTGTTTTTCCACCCGGAAATCTGATATTTAACGCCTTTGACCTTACGCCTTTTGATGAAGTTAAAGTGGTAATTTTAGGACAAGACCCCTATCACGATTTTGGGCAGGCACACGGTTTATGTTTTTCGGTGCAGGATGGTGTACACCATCCAAAATCTTTGATTAACATTTTCAAAGAGTTGCACGATGATGTGGGTGCGCCAATTCCCGTTAGCGGAAATCTAACCCGCTGGGCAAAACAGGGGGTATTTTTGCTAAACGCCACCCTAACTGTTCGGGCGCATCAAGCCGGCTCGCACCAAAATAGAGGGTGGGAGCAGTTTACAGATGCCGTTATTCAACAACTGTCGCAAAAACGAGAGGGGTTGGTATTTCTGCTGTGGGGAAACTATGCCCGCGCCAAAGTCACACTTATTGATAGAAATAAACACTACATTTTAGAATCTGTACATCCCTCGCCATTATCTGCCCACGCCGGCTTCTTCGGATGCAAACACTTTTCCAAAACTAATGAAATATTGAAAAAGTTAGGGAAAGCGAAAATTGAATGGTAATTGTCAATTATCAATTGTCAATTGTCAGTTTTTAGGTTTATTGATTGTTCCCGCAGCCACGCTGCCCACTCTTTCGGCGTTTTTGAGAAATTGAAAGTAGAGTAGGGGATGGGAGTTCCAAAAATAACCGTGAATTGGTTACCTTTTTGTTTTACCATCTCGTCGGGCAACAAAATCATTTCCAGATTTACCTCAATCCCCAATCTTTTGCGCCAGTTGGCAATGCGGTAAAACCGTTCGCTGTTTCTTCCATCAAAATAAACAGGAATAATATCTCTTTGATACTCAATTGCTTTCTGAACGACAGTTTTTTTCCATTCCAAATCCTGAATTTTACCGTTGATTTTTCGGGAACAGATACCCGCAGGAAAAAAAACCACTAAATCGTTGGAAGCAAAAACTTTGTGCAACTCTTTTGCCGCATCAATACTGTTGTTTCCGTGTTTGTTAATGGGAATAAAGATACCTTGCATTGGTTTAATCTCCATCAATAAATCATTTACAGGAAATTTTATGTCGGAACGGTATTTTCCTAAGATTGAGATGAGTGCCAATCCGTCAATGGCTCCTAACGGATGGTTGGAAACCACAATATATCTTCCCTCTATTGGAATATTATCCTCATTAATAACTGTAACAGAAGCGTTTGCAAATTTTTCCAATCCTAATGTGGCAAATTCAATGGGGGATTTATGGCTGTATGCAGCTAAGAATTGATTAATTTTCTCCTGATGAATCAGTTTTTCAACCCAACGAATGATAAAACGGGGCAACCATTTTGCCAATTTTTTATTTTTTGAAGCGATGGTTTGTTTTACGTCAATTTTCAACGTGTTCATACTGTTTTATTTCTGAGAAAGCCACAATGCAGGGTCAAGGTGGGTAAACTCCTTTAATAATTCAAAGTGAAGTTCGTAAGTATTCTTACCCATTGTTTTTCCGACTGTTCCAATGGTCTGTTTGGTAGTTACTTTATCCTCTTTTTTTACAGTTACATCGGCTAATCCCTGATACACTGAGATATATTCTCCGTGTCTGATAATGATTACTTTACCGGCATTTCCCATATCCAAAATTCCGTAAACTACACCATCGAAAACCGAGCGCACCTGCGTGTTTGATTCAACTAAAATATCTATTCCCTTGCTTTCCAAAGTAACCGAAGGTACATCGGGGTCTCTGTACTTTCCAAAATTTGTGATGGTAGAACCTTTTACCACGGGCCAGGGGAGTTTTCCGCGGTTATTCACAAAAGAGTTGCTGGTAAGTTTCTCTTCCGGCGTATATTCCAGCACAGTGGAAGATGGTTTGGCTGATGTAGTTGCGGAAGTTTTGTTTTTTTCTGCTTTTTTCTTGTTAGCAGCTAATATTTCCTGTTCGATTGCTTTTTTAATGGCGGCTTCAATCTCTTTCTGTTTGGATTGTTTAGTTTTTAAATCATTGGCTAATTTTTTTTCCTCTTTTTTCAACTGGTCTAAAGTCTTGGCTTTTGTTTCTCTGTCCTTTTCCAACTGTTTGATTTCATTCTCTTTAGTTTCCAATAAAGATATTTTGGCTTCCTTAATGGTTAAAATCTCTGCATTTTTTATCGCAATCTCTTGCTGTGTTTTCTTTATCTCATCTGCTTGTTGTTTAATATTTTCAGAAAAAAGGGAATACAATTTCAGTCGGCGGTACATCTGTGTAAAATCATCGGCAGAGAGAAGAAAAGTAATTTTATCAATCATTCGTCTGTTTTTGAAAGCCAGATAGACTACCCGTTCATAATCGACTTTCATATATTCGAGTTTTTTATCCAAACTTTTCGAGAGTTTGGTATTCAAATCCAATTCTATTTCAAGATTAAAAATTTGTGTATTGAGTTCCGTAATCAATTTTTCACGATTGCTGATTTGTTTTCTCAGCAGCGTAATTTGTTGTAAAGAAGTATTTTCTTTTTTCTGAGTTTCTTGCAGCAGTCGTTTGGTATCAGCAATTTCCGCTTCTAATTTTTTCTTATTGGCTTTCAGTTGTTCGCTGCTTTGGGCATCAACGGAAACTACCAAAAAAACAAAGAGTATAGAAATGAAGAAATTAAGAAAGCGCATTATTAAAAATTAACCATATTAAATAACGGCGGCGAAAGTAAAGTATTTTGTGAAATTATTTGATTCTGCACCGAAACATTAATTCATTTTCGAGATACCCCTCCAATTCGTCGCCTATTTCCACTTTTCCAATACCGCAAGGGGTACCCGTAAAAATTAAATCCCCAATTTTCAACGTAATAAATTGAGAAACATACTCAATAATTTCATCAATAGAAAACAACATATCTGATGTATTTCCTTGTTGAACAAGTTGTTTGTTCTTCAATAAAGAAAAATGGATACTTTGTAAATTTTTGAAATTTGTTTTAGGAAGAAAACGGTTTACTACAGCGGAGCCGTCGAAGGCTTTGGAAATTTCCCAGGGTAGTGCGTTTTTAAAAACCTCAGCCTGAATATCGCGGGCAGTCAAATCCAACCCCAAACCTATCTCATGGTAATATGTATGGGCAAATTTTTTCTGGATATGTTTTCCCAATTTATTGATTCGCACCACCATTTCAGTTTCGAAATGAATATTGTTTGAAAACTCAGGGTAAAAAAATGGGCGGTTTCTTTGTGTAAGCGCTGTTTCGGGTTTCAAGAAAAAAACAGGATTATTCGGAACAGTTTTACCCAATTCCTCAATATGCGATTTATAATTTAGTCCGATGCAGATGATTTTCATAAAAAAATATCTCACTCAAAATGAATATTATCGTAAATCAATTTTGCCCAGTCGTTTACCTGTGCATATTGTTTTACAAGTTTTCCATAATTAGTTCTAAACAATAGTTTTGGTAATTCATTTTCGACAGAATTATCATAAACATACAATCTGTCAACAATTCTTAGTAACAAAGAGCAATTTGCAATTGATTTGTAATAACGGCTAATGATTTTTTGAATCGGAACATCATGACCGCCTTGCATAACTCTTTGAGTAACACGTGAGGCATTTATTTGGGGGTTATCAGTTCCAATAAAGAAAAGACGAACAAAAAAATTATTCTGTATGGCTCGTTGAATAAAATCTATCTTATCAGGCGCGGATAAAACGGTCTCAAAGATTAAACTTTTATTCTTTTTTAAACACTCTTCGCGCCATTTCTCTGCAAATTGAGCAGCCTTTAAAACCATTTCCGGCGAATTCCAATCACCAAATCTATCTCGTGCAATCAGGTCAGGATTAATATACTCGCATTCCTCTACCCACTCATGTTTCAAAATTTGGCTTGTAACGGTAGTTTTTCCTGAACCATTGGGGCCAGCTATTACTAAAAGTTTAGGTCTTTCCATCATTTATAAATTTGGAAACAACTTTTTGGCATTTTGATATTCTAATAGAATGTTTTTCAATACCATAGACTGTAAATCTGACTTTTGTTTCATTATTTCCCTACCTACATCCTGCATTAGAAATGCAAGTTGTTCTTCACTCGGCTCTTCATCACTAATAAATCTGTAGTGCATATTTATCTCATTATTCATAATTTTCTTTTTAGAATTACGGCAAAAATATGAAAAAACATTTGAGGATAATGTGAATTGATAATTTTCGTGTAATTTTGCCACACAAAAAAATAATACGAATACTATGTTACTAAAAATCGAAAATCTACACGTTTCCATTAAAGAAAAAGAGATTTTAAAGGGGATTAATTTGGAAGTAAACAGGGGGGAGGTGCACGCCATAATGGGACCGAACGGTACCGGAAAAAGTACACTCGCTTCGGTAATCGCCGGAAAATCAATATTTGATGTTACTCAAGGAAATATTACCTATAAAGATAAAAACCTCTTCGATTTATCGATTGAAGAGCGGGCGCGGGAAGGTATTTTTATAGGTTTTCAATATCCGGTTGAGATTCCGGGCGTAAGCATTACAAACTTTATGCGCACCGCCCTGAACGAAATTCGACAGCACAGAGGATTGCCCCAACTGAATGCCATCCAGTTTATGAAATTGATGGAAGAAAAGAAAAAAGTAGTCGAGCTAACGCAAAAATTAAGTGAACGTAGTGTAAATGAGGGCTTTTCCGGCGGAGAAAAAAAACGAAACGAAATTTTTCAAATGGCAGTGTTGGAGCCCGAACTGGCAATTTTGGACGAAACCGATTCGGGACTTGATATTGACGCCCTTCGTATTGTGGCAAACGGCGTAAACCAGTTGAAAACCAAAGAGAATGCTACTGTTGTCATTACCCATTACCAACGACTGCTCGATTATATTGTTCCCGATTTTGTGCACGTACTTTTTGATGGGAAAATAGTAAAATCGGGAACCAAAGAGTTGGCGCTGGAACTTGAGGAAAAAGGGTATGAGTGGATTAAAAATGAATATGAAAAATTATAGGTTAATTGCGCAAAACACGAAGGCAGGAAGATATGAAGACACGACGAAATGATAATTGAAAGTAATAATGGTATGAAAGATGAAACGGTTTTTAGGTGCAAAATTAAGAATTTAGATACTTCATTATGGGTGTTGATGGATGGGGTAATTGCAGGAACTCAAAAAGATGAAAATCTAGAAAAAGGAGTTTCTGTATTACAAAATGAAGATGGTAATGGTTTGCAAATTATTATCTCTGAAAATGTTAAAGTAATAAAACCGATTCAAATTGTTTCCGCCATTCAAACGCTGCAACCGCTAAAACTGATTCAAAATTTTAAGATTATTTTAGAAAAAAACGCCTCCTTAACTTTAGTGCATTGTGATGATTCGCTGCAAAAAGAGAAAACAGATATCCTTAATAATGTTGAAATTACGCTGTTTGAGAATGCTGTGATGAATTACTATAAAATGGAGAATAAAGATGCCGGCTCGGTGTTGACCAACAAAATTACCGTTCATCAAAAAGCAAATTCCCAATTTTACTCCAATGTGATTACTTTTAATGCGGGAAAAGTCAACAATTTTCTGTATGTAAGTCTGAATGAACCTTTTGCAGATGCACAACTCAACGGTTTGTATCTGGTTGATAAAAAGCAACATATTCACAATGAAGTGAAAGTGTTTCATCATTCGCCTGACTGTACCAGCAAACAACTTTACAAAGGAATTGCCGATGATGAAGCGCAAGCCGTTTTTAACGGACACATTATTGTACAAAAAGACGCGCAACGAACTGCCGCTTTTCAGGTAAATAAAAACATTGCCTTAACCGACGAGGCACACATAAGAACGCAGCCGTTTTTAGAGATTTATGCCGATGATGTAAAATGCAGTCACGGTGCTACCGTAGGGCAATTGGATGAAGAAGCGTTATTTTACCTGCGTTCTCGCGGAATATGCCAAAAAAATGCCCGAATGTTGCTAATGTTTGCTTTTACCAACGAAGTAGCCCAAACGGTTAAGATAGATGCACTTAGAGACCGTCTATCCCAGATGATTCAACAGCGCTTGAAAGGGGAACTGCACATTTGCTCTCAATGCGCCCTGCACTGCGAACAACACCAGAAGAATTGACAATTAACAATTGACAATTGACAATGAATGGATTATTAATTTAAATTTTAAATATTAAATATTAAATTGATTTCCAAGCTTTACCCAAGTTTTCTATAATATCGGAAGCGATTAGAGTTTCGTGGGATTGATTTTCTAAAGCGATATCAGCCGCTAAGCCGTGCAGAAAAACACCTATTTTGGCGGTATTTTCAGGAGAATAATCTTTGGTTAACAATCCTAAAAGAATACCGGTCAACACATCGCCACTTCCGGCAGTTGCCATCCCTTGATTGCCGGTGGGGTTCAAGGAAATGTTTCCACTCGGCAAAACTATCGTACTAAAATGACCTTTCAGAATGACTATTATCTTGTATTTTTGCGCAAAATCTACTGCTTTTTGTGTTCTTTCAAACCGGTTTGCAGATTTTCCCGCCAAACGTTCAAATTCACCAATGTGAGGGGTAAGAATAGAATTTTCGGGAAGCAAAGTAAGCCACTCTCTATTTTCGGATAGTATGTTAAGTGCATCAGCATCAACAATAATGGGGTAGGAGAGTTGTTTTAACAGTTCATAAACTCCTTTTTGGGTAGCAAAATCTTTTCCGAGTCCGGGTCCGATAGCAAGGGCATTACAATTGTTCAGCGCTGCCGGCAAACTCGAAAAGCAATTAGAATCCGAATCCAAACTTGAAACAATTTCCGGTACACTTATTACTACTTTACTCAAAACCTCAGTAGAAGCGTGAACGATAAGTTTTCCCAAACCGGAACGCAAAGCCGCTTTTGCTGCCAGGATTGCCGCTCCGGGCATTTGCGCAGAGCCTGCAATTAGTATTCCGAGCCCATTACTGCCTTTGTGGGTAAATTTCGGAACAGGTTGATAAATCTCTTTTACAACACTATGAGTGAGCAAGTGAAGATTTGAAAATTGAAAGTTCATAAAACCGCTTTTTATGTTTTGAACTGCAAACATAAAAAAAATAGTTTGATAATTATGAATATTAAAATTTTCTATATTTGAACTGAGGTCAAAAACGCTATTCACGGAATTTATGGTGCTCAGATGTGTTAAAATTAATGACAAATAATAGATGTTTTTTAAAAAATATTCCAAAATAGTGTGCAGAATTAATACACTCATCATTTTTTATGAAAACACGGTTTGCGTTGAAAAACTAATAAAACTACCAAAATAAACTCAAATGTACTACGAAGATATTCACATAGGGAAAAAAATTCAGCAAATATTTAGCCAAACAGGGCTCACTGTTTCACAGTTTGCTCGCTTATTGGGTGTGCAAAGAACACGGATTTATGTAATCTTTGAAAGCAAAACCTTAGATACTGACTTACTTTGTAAAATTTCCGATGTGCTACATTATGATTTTCTTACCGAAGTGTATATCAAAAAAAGAGAGAATGTCCACCAGAATCCCAATTCTATCAATATCAATTTTCAAATTACACCAGACAAATTGGGGGATTTTATTAAATCTATCAATAAGTTTAAAAAAGCGGGGATAGTGATGGGGTAAAATATTTTTTATCTTTGCACCCGAAACTAACCAATCAAACTGTTTTATGAAATCCCCATTAAAGTGGTTTAAGAAAAAAAATCGCCCCATACCCGAAAATGCAACCTGCCGTAATTGCGGCGCACTAATGACAGGAAGATACTGCCAGGATTGCGGACAGGATATTTTTGCCGGCACAGGAATTCCAATCTTAAAATTGATAGGGCAGATGTTGGATAATGTTTTTGCACTGGATGGAAAAACCCCTAAAACTTTGGCATATTTACTGATTCGCCCCGGATTTCTATCCTCAGAATTTTTGAACGGAAGAATTAACCGCTATGTAAATCCTGTGAAACTCTTTTGGATGTCCACCTTGATTTTCTTCGCCATTCTCATCAGTCAATTCAATATTAGCACAGAAAATATAAAATTTAATCTTCAATCTAAAAGCACATCGAACACAGATGAATTGCCTCTCGACACTATTTCTCAAAAAGTAGATACAGTAAACATTGAAAATAACTTCATTGAGCAAGAAAAAGAAATTAAAATCGGTGGCGACCAGATAGATGTTGAAAAACTGAAACAGCAGTTACCGGATATTTTTACACTATTTAAGAATTATTTCACTAAGTATGCTCCCTACATCGCTTTTCTGCTGATTCCTTTTTTTGCTTTATTCCTTGCTTTATTCTTTTGGCGGAATAAATACTACTACGTTCATCATTTAATATTTACCATTCATTTCCATTCATTTTTATGGATTTATTCATCTTTATTACTGATTGTGAATACGTTAGTTTCTACACAATATCCCGACTGGTTAAATTTACTACTCTTTTTTATTCCCGGAATATACTTAGTTTTTGCGTTACACCGCTTTTATCATTTTCAATGTAAGAATAATCTAAAAACGTGGTGGAATTCGACTTGGAAAGCCATTACGATTACTTTTTTCTATTTGATATTAATCAGTATTATTTTTTCCTACTTAATACGAATTGTGATTAGGTATAAATATCCCGAACTTTATCTTATTTCCGAGGGTTTATAAAAAACTCTATTTTCGCCAAAAATTTATTAACCCGTAAAAATCATTTCTATGAAAAAATTATTTTGTTTATTACTTATCGGAGGCACTTTTATAGCCTTCACTTCTTGCAAAAAAACCTGTACCTGCGATACCTATTTCAATGGGAAAGTTATCGCTACAGTACATAACGTTGAACTTACCGAAGATTTCAAAAAATGTTCGGATATGAATACCATTGTAGATACTCCTACGTTGGGGAAAAATGGTGTGAAATGTAAATAAACAATATTGTTTATAGAAACAGGCTGTCTTTTTGGCAGCCTTTTTTTTACAATCAATCAAAAACAAAGTTTATCATATTTCATAAGAAAAAAACTCTATTTTCGCCGCGTAAATGAAGGGGTGCCGAAAAGGCTGAGATTACACCCATAGAACCTGATCCGGATAATGCCGGCGGAGGGAGTGAAAAATCGTCAATTGTTTCTGTACGCCTTTCATTGAATTTAAAATTTAATAATTCAAAAATTTAATGTTATGAATCACAATCGTTATCCATTATCCGTTATCCTTTACAAATTTAAATCTTTAAATTTTAAATCTTTAAATTTTCTTCTGCTACTAAGGGGGCTTTTTGAAAATAAGGGTTTAAGGTATATATTTTTCTCCTTTCTCCTTTCTCCCTTTTCCCTCCTCTATTCCCAAAACCTTCCCCCCGATTCAATCTCTTCGCAAACTCTTGTTCCGGTAGAGATATTAACCAAGCCTCCGCAGTCGTTAGAACGAACATTCTCGGCAACAACCATTACCAAAACCGACATTGAAAACAACATGGGAAATGGTAGCATAAATAATTTGTTTGAATTAATTCCATCGATGGTAACCACCTCCGATGCAGGCACGGGGGTAGGCTATACATCAATGCGTCTTCGCGGGACAGAACAAACCCGCATCAATGTTACTTTCAACGGAATAGCCCTTAACGATGCCGAATCGCAAGGCACGTGGTTGGTAAATCTGCCCGCATTGGGCGTTGTGGTTAATTCCATAAATGTGCAAAGAGGCGTGGGAATGTCGGACAACGGCGCAGCAGCGTTCGGTGGGTCAATGAGTTTCAATACCCTAAAACCCACCTATAAGCCGTTTGTAGAATTGAGTTCTGCGGCGGGTTCATACTATACTTTTAGAAACAGCGTAACCGCCTCTACCGGAATGATAAAGGATGTACTTTCTGCAACAGTCTCTTATTCAAATATTATGAGCAACGGCTACATCAATAACGCCAAGGCGAACTTAAATTCACTCTTTTTAGCTACTGATATCTTTCTCCCTAAGAAACACAAAAATAATCTGAGTAAGTTGAATTTCAATATTTTTTATGGTAATGAAAAAACAGGGTTGGCTTGGAACGGCGTGCCCTCAGATTCCTTAAAAACCAACCGAAGATACAACAGTAACGGTATGTATAAAGATGCCAACAAAAATTGGAAACACTATGATAATGAAACTGATAACTATAAACAAACGCATTATCAACTGTTTTATAATTACAAAAACCATAAAAAAAGATTTGAGATGAACGTAGGCACGCACTTTACCCGTGGGCTTGGCTACTATGAACAATACAAACAGAATAAGAAATTTGATGACTACGGTTTGCCTAATCTTGCAGTTGGAGAGGCAACCATTAAAAAATCCGATTTTATTACCCGAAAATATTTGGATAACTATTTTTATGGATTCGTTTTTAACGCTACTAAAGAGTTTGAAATTGAAAAAGAGCATATTTTGTTTTTGACAACCCGCGCGGCTTTGAATAATTATGTTGGAAAGCATTACGGAAAAATTATTTGGGGAAAATATATGGACACCGTTCCGCCAAACTATGTATGGTATCGTGGAGTAGGGGAGAAGTGGCAAGGAAATATTGTGGCTTCATTAGGGTATATTCATAAAGGCTTCTTCGCCTACATAGATTTCCAGTATCGCTATATCAATTATGATATTGTTGGTACGAATGATAAACGGAAAGATATTACACAAAATCATGTGTGGGGCAACTTCTTTAATCCTAAAGCTGCAGTAAGTTATACATGGCAAAAACAAAAACTTGAACAAACAGCCTATTTCTCTTTTGCCGTAGCAAACCGCGAACCCACGCGCACTATTTTAATTGATACCCTTTACGGACAAACGCCGGTGCCAGAAACTTTATACGACTTTGAAATGGGTTATACGCTAAGTATGAACAAATTCAAATTTAATGTCAATGGGTATTATATGCTGTATGACAACCAATTGGTGCCTACAGGCCAAATTAACACCACCGGAGCTGCAATACAGACCAATGTAAAAGATAGTTATCGATTGGGTTTGGAATTGGTAGCCAATTACCAACCGGTTAAGTTTTTTCAGTGGAAAATTTCGGGAAGTTTCAGTCTGAATAACATTAGAAATTATGAACATTATGTTGAAAATAAAGATTCACTATGGAATCCAATCGGAGATGGTTACATTACTACATTTATGAAAAATACTACGATATCTTTTTCGCCCTCCATTGTGGCTTCAAACGTGTTTCAATTCTACCCGTTTAATAATTTCAGTATTAATTTGATGACCCAATTTGTGAGCAAGCAATATATTGATAATTCGCAAGATAACAATCATATATTAAAGCCCTATTGTGTTAGCCATTTGAATTTGAGATATGATATTCCAAAACTAAAGAAACTGCATTTAAGTTTGTTTTTTAGTGTGAATAATATTTTCAACGCTAAATATGAGACAGATGCGTGGCTTTGGCGTGCTATTGTGGATGGTGAGGAAATTTACGCAGATGGGTATTATCCGCAAGCGGGAATTAATTTTCTTGCGGGGGTAAGGATCAAGTTATAATAGATTTTTTTTATTTTTTTCATAAAAAAGTAAATGTAATTTGAAGCATTTTCTTATTTTTGCCGCAAACTAATCAATATTAACAATGGATTATTTAGCTTCCTATATATCAATTGATTCAGATATCAGATTTGGTAAACCTTGTATCAAAGGTACACGAATTGCTGTAAATGATATTCTGCAGTGGATGGCTTCAGGGATGTCGTGCGAAGAGATTCTTGACGACTATCCGACTTTACAAGATGTTCATATTCGTGCTGCATTGAATTATGCCGCATACAGAGAGTCACTTATTAAAATTATCTCCTCCAATGAAAATTCAGCTTTTGTTAGATGCTAACTTGTCTTGGCGTTCTGCTGCTGTTCTGAAGGCTCATTTTGATGAATGCTGTCATGTGGATGACACCGAACTGACTATTCCTGCAAAAGACGCAGAAATATGGGGTTATGCAAGAAATAATGATATGTTGATTGTTACAAATGATGAAGATTTTTTTCATTTATCACTATTGAAAGGATTTCCTCCAAAAGTAGTTTTACTTAGAACCGGAAATCATCACAGAAAGTACATTGAACAATTATTAATTAACAATAAAAACCATATTAGGGCATTAGCTGGTTCCCTAGAATATGGAATATTGGAATTACTATAAATTTTATTCACTTCAAAACAAAACTATTTATGAAATTGATTTACAAAGGAAAAACAAAAGATGTTTACGACAATGGAGACGGAAACTATTTATTACAGTTTAAAGATGACGTTACCGGAACAGACGGAAAATTTGACCCGGGCGCAAATACGGTTGCCTTATCTATTGAGGGCGTTAGCAAATCGTGTGTAAAACTTACCGAATTTTTTTACAAAAAGATTGAAGAAGCCGGCATCCCCACCCATTTAATCTCTGCGGATGTAGAAAAAGCGCAAATGATAGTAAAACCTGCTACTGTATTTGGCAAAGGGCTTGAGGTAATTTGCAGACTCAAAGCGGTGGGCAGTTTTTTGAAAAGATTCGGCGATTACTGCACTTCCGGTCAGGATTTGAACTTTCTGGTGGAAACTACCCTGAAAGATGATGAACGCGGCGACCCGCCCATTACCAAAGACCAATTGGATATGCTGGGCATTCTAACCGCTGATGAATACGAAATTCTTAAAGATTTAACGCAAAAAATCGCCGCCATTATCAAAGAGGAACTTGCAAAAAAAGGGATGGTTTTATACGATATGAAATTTGAGTTCGGCAGAGTAAACGGTAAAATAACGCTGATTGACGAAATTTCAGGGGGTTGTATGCGTGTTTACAAAGACGGAAAATCGGTTGACCCGCTGGATATTCCAAAAGAATTGGGGCTATAAGGAGGTTTTATTTCACATCCCTACTTAATCTCGCCAATCGATCTTCATAACTGCGAAGGCACATTCGTTTCATTATTAATCGAAAGTTTTTTAAGTGTAAAGAAAAATTCTAATCCGCCACGGTATCTGTTTTTGGCAACGATTACGCCTTTGTGGAAAAGTACAGCATTTTTAACAATAGAAAGACCTAATCCTGAGCCGCTTGTTTCACGGGGACGACCTTCGCGGATACAGTAAAATCGCTCAAATAAACGGTTTAAATGATGTTCTTCGGGAATACCTGCTCCTGTATCAAAATAGGAAAAATAGTAGTAATTTCTATCTTCGTTGTACAAATGAATATGAATAGAGGCATCTTTTCCCGCATAACGAATGGCATTGTCGGTAAGGTTTCGGAAAATGGCATACAGTAGATTGATATTTCCGTAAATTAACAGATTATCAGGCATATCCCATTCCATTCGCATATTCTTTTCTTTCAGAAGATTTTCCATTTCCATTTTTAATTCTTCAAGCATTTTTGGAATGTTTACCTGCTCAAAACGGAACGATTGCGGGGCATCTTTTATCTTGGTAAGTAAACCCATATCTTGTATCAGTTCAGAAAGAACAACTATTTGATTGTAAGCCTTTTCAATAAAATACTGTTTCTTTTCATCGTTTAAATTTTTATCTAAAACTGTTTCTAAGCAACCTCTTATCCCTGTTATTGGAGTTCTCAATTCGTGCGTAATGTTGCCTGTCATCTCTTTTATTGCATTTTTACTCTCGTTTAACCGTTTGTAATTCTCTGCTATTTTTTTGCCAATTTCGCCTAATTCATCATCGGGAAAATCTATTTTAAGACCGTCAAAAAATGCCTGTTCGCCTGCATTTGAAAAATTTTTGAGTTTACGAATTGAATCCCCAAATATTCTTGAAGTATAATTAATGATGAGCAATGCAATTATGAAAAGTCCTATGATAAAGTAGAAAAAAAGATTATCGGGTTTTAACAAATTCTGTACTTGAATATTGTAGGGTAATGCAACTCGAATGTAGTAGTTATTAAAACGTTTGGCATAATAAATATATTTCTGATTGTTTGAAGTAGATTTTCTTATATCGCTTCCTGTTTTCTCCTCTCGTGCCAACATAATTTCGGGTCTGTCCGAATGATTTTCCATATTGGACGTTTCTTGAATCACATTATCAAAGATAACATTTCCATTCAAATCTATCAATGTCAGGCGAAGATTAAACGGAAAAATAAAATTCGCACTATCCAAAAAGCCTTGTTTTATCAAAACGGCATTTGCTACTTCGGTGTATGCGTCTAATTTTTCAGTTAAAGCGTCCGTTTTATATTTTCTTTCTCTCGAAAATTCAAACAAAAAAATACCGATTGTGAACAGCGAAAAGATTAACACAAAACTTAAAAACAATTTTTTTCTATATGATAATTTCATTTTGTGATTACTTTTTGTTACAATTCTGATTTATTAAAACGATAGCCAAAACCTGCCTGATTTGTAATAAGATGTGCATAATTTTCAAGTTTTTTGCGTAAGCGTGTGATATGTACATCAACGGTACGCTCTGTAATATACGGCGTTTCGTGCCAAATAGTATCAATAATTTCTTCTCGTGAAACTACTCTGTTTGAATTATTGAGCAAAAAAATGAGTAATTTATATTCCGTTTTGGTAAGTTCTATTTTTTGAGATTTAATAAACACTTCTTTTGTGTTAATGTCTATTGTTAAATCGTTGAAAGTAAGTTTGTCTGTATCTTCGGGAGCGGATTTGTTTTTTTGTCTTTTCAAAATGGCTTTTACACGAACTATCACTTCTTTTATGGAAAATGGTTTTGCAATATAATCGTCTCCGCCAACTGAAAAACCTGTAAGCATATCGTTTTCCGTATCTTTTGCCGTTAGGAAAATAATAGGAATATCGTTGCCTTTTTTCCGTAATTCTTCGGCAAATCGGTAGCCCGACATTCCGCCCATCATAATATCAAGCAATATTAGTGAATGTTCGGGTTTTAACTTTTTTAGTGCTTCTTCCGCAGAAACAGCACAAGTTATCTCAAAACCTTCATTAGCAAGGTTAAATTCAAGGACTTCTCTAATCACTTCATCATCATCAACAATAAGTATTTTTGTGGTCATCGCTGTTTCATTTAGAATTTACAAAATTACACTTTTTTCTAAATGTAAGACGAGAAAAATCCTCAATACAAGAACAAACGGACTATTGAATAAATCATTGCAGCAAGTAAGGCACTTACAGGAATTGTTAATATCCACGCCACGAGCAGTTTTTTCATAATTCCCCAACGAACGGCTGAAAGTCGTTTTGTTGCACCCACTCCCATAATAGCCCCTGTTATTGTATGTGTGGTACTTACAGGGATTTTCAAAAATTCCATCAAATACAAGGTCATTGCGCCTGCTGTTTCGGCAGCAACGCCTTCAATAGGCGTAACCCGTGTAATTCTCGTGCCCATTGTTTTAACAATTCTCCAACCGCCCGACATTGTTCCAAGTGCGATAGCAATATGACAGGCAAGAGCAACCCACACAGGCAATTCGGAAATACTTGTAATTCCATACTCCATTCCCAACGAATGAGCAACAATTAAAGCAGCACCAATAATTCCCATTACTTTTTGAGCATCATTTAATCCGTGACCGATACTGAACAAAGCCGAAGATACCAATTGCAAATGCTTAAACCACTGGCTTGCCTTATGGGGATTTGCTTTTATGCAAACCCAATGTATCAGCAATGATAATAACAAAGCTATAAACATTCCAATCAACGGTGCCAGAAAAATAAAAGCGGCAATTTTTAGAATGATAGAACCTTTAATGGCTGCAAATCCACCGCTCATAATGGCTGCACCTGCAAATCCGCCTATTAATGTGTGCGAAGAGGAGGAAGGGATTCCCCACCACCAAGTTAGTAAATTCCAAGAAATTGCAGCGATAAGTCCCGAAAAAATAATAGGCAGTGTAATAAAATCCGCTATCACAGCTTTGGAAACTGTATTGGCAACTCCAAATTCGCCTATTAAATCTTTGGCTACGAAAAAAGCGATGAAGTTAAAAAAAGCAGCCCAACAAACCGCTTGAAAGGGTGTTAATACTCTGGTCGTAACGATAGTTGCTATGGAATTTGCCGCATCGTGAAAACCGTTAATAAAATCAAAAACTAATGCTAATACTATAATAATAATTAAAAGGGTCATAATTTATGCGTATTTTACAATGATTGTTTTAATGATTTTTCCTGCACCTTCGGCAGCATCGGTCGCCTTTTCGAGTTCCTGCATAATTTCTTGCAACTTGATAACTTCAACGTTATCTTTCTCATTGGCAAACAGATTGCTAATAAACTCCTCAAACACTTCATCGGCGGCATTTTCAATTTCGTGCAGTTCGTTGCACAGTTCCTTGATGTTTTTAGCATTTTCCTTAACATTCGACAATTCGTTTACGGCCTGCAGAACAATGTCCGAAGCCTTATCAACCCACTGAGCCAATATCAAGGCACTTTCGGGAGTTTGTTTGGGACGATACAGTACAATTTTCTTCGCACAACTGTTAATAAAGTCCATTACATCGTCTAAACTGTTAGCCAAGTTATGAATATCTTCCCTGTCAAACGGAGTAATAAACGTGGAATTTAGTTCCTCAAAAATCTTAACTAACGTATTGTCTCCTTTTTTTTCGTATGCTTTGATTTTTTTTGCATACACAACAACTTCCTCAAAATCAGATGTTTTTATACATTCAATAAGTAAAACTGCGGCTTCCGCAGAAACTTCTGCCATTTGCTTTAATAAAGCATTGAATTTTGGCTCTTTAGGCATAAACCTTGCAAAAAATGAATTGTTCATAAATAAATTTCTACATTTGTAATTTAAAAATGCAAAAAAAGCCCGCCCAAATTACAATTTGGTTACGATTCAATTACTGTTTGGAAAAGATTTATTACCTGTATTTTTAATGAAAAAAAACAAATTCAACTTAATTTGTAATTTCTGACGATATATTAATTTATGCCGAACTATTGTTTTTAAAAAAAATAAATATTTTTGCAAAAAAAATCAAATCTCATATTTTTATGGAAAAATTAATCATTACCGCTGCTATTTGCGGCGCGGAAGTCCTTAAAGAACACAACCCTGCGGTTCCTTATACCATCGAAGAAATTGTGCGCGAAGCCAAATCGGCTTACGATGCCGGCGCTTCAATTATTCACTTGCACGTGCGTTGGGACGACGGAACACCCACACAAGACAAAGGTCGTTTTAAAGAAGCGATAGATGCTATTAAGGCAGTCATCCCCGATGTAATTATTCAACCCTCCACCGGCGGCGCAGTGGGTATGACCGATGATGAACGCTTGCAACCCACCGAACTGCTTCCTGAAATGGCTACCTTAGATTGCGGTACCTGTAACTTTGGCGGAGACGACGTGTTTACAAATACCGAAAATACTATTAAATATTTCGGCAAACGAATGATAGAACTGGGTATCAAACCCGAATTGGAGTGTTTTGATAAAAGTATGATTGAGATGGCATTGCGCCTCTACAAAAAAGGATTTATCAATAAACCGATGCACTTCGATTTTGTGCAGGGTGTAAACGGCGGCATTGGCGGCGATTTGCGCGACTTTGTGTTTATGCGTGGCTCTATCCCTGCCGATGCTACCTACACGGTTGCCGGAATCGGACGTTTTGAGTTTCCGCTGGCAATGGCGGCAATCATCGATGGGGGGCACGTGCGCGTGGGCTTCGAGGACAATGTTTACCTTTCCAAAGGTGTTTTAGCAAAATCGAACGGCGAATTGGTTGAAAAAGTGGTACGTATGGCAAAAGAACTCGGCAGAGAGATTGCCACGCCGAACGAGGCGCGGGCAATTTTAGGATTAAAAATTTAAAATTTAATATTTAATACCTTGAACCCTTATTTTCAAAAGCACCCTTAGTAGCAAAATTCAAAAATTCAATAAATTAATATTATTACATTGAAAAAGATAGCCATTCTTGCAGGTGGAAACTCGGGAGAGTACGAAATATCTCTTAAAACGGCTGCCAATATCAAAAAACAGTTGGATTTCGCAAAATTTGATACCCGGCTTATCATCGTTAAGGGTAAAGATTGGGTATATGAAGATGAATCGGGAAAACAGTTTTTTGTGGACAAAAACAATTTCTCGCTCACTGTTTATGATGAGCAAATAGTATTTGATGTAGCCTTTATCGCTATTCACGGCGACCCGGGCGAAAACGGAAAACTACAGGGATATTTTGAAATGATGAATATCCCTTATACCGGATGCGACAGTTTTTGCTCTGCCCTTACGTTTAACAAATATTTTTGCAACAAGGCAGTGAAAAACTGTGGCATTAAAATATCGCCCTCTCTACATTATTATAAAGACGACTCCATTGATTTTGATGAAGTGATTGATTATTGCAGCCTGCCGTGTTTTGTAAAGCCCTGCAACTCAGGTTCCAGTGTGGGAGTTACCAAAGCGCATAACCGCGAAGAACTTATGGCAGCCGTTCATACCGCTTTTGAAATTGATGACCAAATTATGATTGAACGTTTTGTTCGTGGCCGAGAACTCACTTGCGGAGTTGCCAAATGGAAAGGAGAAGTGAAAGCGCTTGCCGTTACGGAAATCATTAGCAAAAAGGAGTATTATGATTTTGAAGCAAAATACACCCCCGGCTTTCTTGAATTGGTTACTCCGGCAAATATAAATCTTGAAGTAGAAGAAAAAATTAAGAATTATTCGGAAATTATTTACAAAAAGTTAGGCTGCAAGGGTGTAGTTCGCATAGATTATATTCTCAATTTTGATGATGACCCCATATTTTTAGAAATCAATACCATACCCGGACAAACCGAGATGAGTATTATTCCTAAACAATTGGCTTACAACAATATTCCACTTCACGAATTTTATGCCGGTTTGGTTTCAAATTTGTAGAGACGCGGCGCGCCGCGTTTCATTTTTTATGTAATGCTTCAAATGCGCTCTTAAATTGAAAGTAGTAGGAACGCGAGATGATAAATTGTCTTGAATCAATATAGACTACGTTTTTTTGAATTTTATCCACATAATTAAGATTGATTATCGTTGCATTGTTAATTCGGAGTAGATACTCTTGGGGAAGTTTTGCGGAAATCTCTTTAATCGTAGATTCGTGGAAAAAAAGTTGGTTGGTAACAGTTTCAATCGCAAGGAGTTTTTTCTCTTTTGTGATTACCATAATGATATTATATTTAATCTTTGTGGTAACTTTTTGAAAACGTGCAAGAAGAGAATCATTTTCCTTTTGGGTAGAACTTCTGGAGGGTTTATAGGGAATAGGATTTTCCGCTGCCATCGGTTCATTTTGAAATACCTGATTAATATCGGATATTACTTTTATGATTTTGAACATTTTCCGGATTAGTTGTTCGGAATTGAACTGAGATGGAATAACATCAAATAATCCCTTATCAAGCCAAAGATTTGGATGATCTTTCGGAGAGATTATACCCAAAATAATGGGTGGTTTGTGAATAATTTCTAAAAAATCACTTTCATCATTTTTATGATGCGTGAGGTCAAGAATTAAGATTTCGGGGCGAAACTGGTTCATCCGCTCCAGAAAATCTACGCGCTGGTTTACAAATCCATAAAAATGGATGGTTTTAAATTTTGACAAACAGTCAATTACCTTTTTTTCAAGGGTTGCGTTTTGAATAAACGCGAAACAAGTTAGTGGTTTCATAATGATTTTATTTTATTTAACTGCGCGGCAATAATAGAATAATATTTGTAATGATTCAATTTTTTTTATTTTTTTTCGTATAATTCCGTTTTTTTTATATATTTTTGCACGTTGAATTAATTTATATGTCGAAAAAAAGGATATTATTTATCACTCCCGCCATCTTTCCGTATCTGCCGGAAGACTATATCTCGTCCATTTGCAGATACTTACCTCAGGGAATTCAAGAAAGAGAAAATGAGATTAGAACATTTATGCCAAAATATGGCTTGGTGAATGAACGTAAAAATATGCTCCACGAAGTAATTAGGCTTTCAGGGCAAAATATTATTATTGAAGATACCGATTACCCGCTGATTATTAAAGTTGCTTCGCTTCAATCTGTTAGAATGCAGGTATATTTTATTGATAGTGAAGATTTTTTCAGAAGAAAAGCACTTTTTACAGATGAAAATAATCAATTTTTTCAAGACAATGATTCTCGATTGCTCTTTTTTGCAAAGGGAGTCATTGAAACCGTTCGTAAATTAGGATGGAATCCCGATATTATTCATTGCCACGGCTGGCTTACGGCTCTTATTCCCATTTTTATCCGAACTGCTTACAGGGATAATCCTCTTTTTCAAGATGTTAGAATAATTACATCCATTTATAATGATTATTTTTCCGATAAATTTTCTCCCCTTTTTCTGAAAAAACTTAAAATTACAGGAATTCCAAGAGAGTATTTATCCCACTTTAAAGGTGCTGCTGGATATGATACCATCCTTAAAACAGCTATCGATTTTTCGGATGCTGCGATTATCGGACATCCAAATATTACACCTTCTCTTAAAAAATATCTTACCAAGTATGAATGTCCTACAATAAAGCACCCTGAAACCGATGATTATTTAGAATATGTTGATGAATATAACCATTTTTATGAAGAACTTTTGGAACTTCCGCCCCGTGAATTTTAATGTAAGATTATTACAATTTTTATTCCCAATTTTGTTCATTTCCCTTTTGTTTACTTTTCAAAGTTGCAATAAGGAACCGGGCTCAATTGGCACCAATCTGAAAAACGACCTGAAAAATGCTGTTTTTTCCGATACTATCACATTATCTGCGCATTCAATTCGGGAAGATACGTTAAATACCACAAACCTGAACTCAAACTTCTTAGGATATTTGGTTGATGAGGTTTTTGGTACAACAACTGCTGGTATCTATACACAATTCATTCCAAACGCCACCAGTTACTCACTCGGCGATTTACCAACTGTCGATTCTATTGTATTAACGCTTAGATATACAGGTGGTTTTTACGGAGATACTTTAAATCCATTTATGATTAAGGTGTATAGATTAACAGAAGATATCTCTTCCGAAAAAACCTATTACCAAAATAATTCAATTAAATACGACTCCAAAAACCTAACTGAAATACCGGAATTTATTCTTTACCCTAAACCAAATACAAAAATAAAAGTAGATTCTCTTGTTGATGCACATCTGCGTATTAGATTAGATACTTTATTAGGAAAAGATATCATAGCCAAAATAAAAGCTAACAATGGTCAACTGCCGGATGCTGCTTTTAAGGAATTTTTTAAAGGTTTATATATTTGTCCGGAACCACTTGCCAATGAGGGTTCGCTGGTAAGTTTTTCCCTTACAAGTATTGTATCAGGAATTCAACTCTACTATAAAAACAACAATGTACCAAGAAAAATCACTTTTAACATTTCTACAAGAACTAAGTCATCCATAAGAGTCAGTACGTATGATCACTTTGATTATAATAATGCTAGTCAGGATTTTAAAAATCAAGTTCTTGAGAAAGACTCCTTATTAGGCAGAGAAATACTTTATGTGCAATCGATGGGGGGAGTAAAGACTAAGATTTCTTTTCCAAATCTCAAAGCATTGAGAGACAAAAGAATTGTGATTAATAAAGCAGAATTGATAATCACAAATTTTGAAGATAACGTTTCAAAATATCCGCCTCCGGCAAGGTTAAATCTTCAGGCTATCAATGAAAAAAAGGAAACTATTTTCTTGCCCGATTATACAACTTTGGATTACTGGGGTGGGGGATATGATAAAACAAAACAAGAATACAGATTTCGTATTACAAGATATATTCAAAATATCATCTTGAAAGATAACCTGGAGCCCTACATATATTTGGTGGTTGATGGTGCTGCAAGAAATGCAAACCGACTGTTGTTGCACGGCACAAATCCCCCTGATGCAAGTAAGAGGTTGAGGTTAGAAATCTATTACACGGAATATTAACATTCTTACCAAAAAATAATTTTATGTGTGGAATCGTTGCCTATACCGGAAATAAACAGGCATACCCTGTGTTAATTAACGGACTGAAAAGGTTGGAATATCGGGGTTATGACAGCGCAGGAATTGCGTTGCTTAATAATGAAGAGATCCATCTTTACAAAAAAAAAGGAAAAGTTATCGATTTGGAGAATTTCTGTTTCACAAAGAATGTGAATGCTTTTACCGGAATTGCGCACACCCGCTGGGCTACCCACGGAGAACCCAATGATGAAAATGCCCACCCGCATCTTTCGGAAGATGGGTCGTTAGCCATAATCCATAACGGAATTATTGAAAACTATTTCACGTTAAAAAATGAACTGATTGAGCGTGGCTATCTATTTAAAAGTAACACTGATACGGAAGTGTTGGTACATCTTATTCAGGATATTAAGAAAAAAGAAAAAGTGAACTTGGTTGAAGCGGTACAAATGGCTTTAACTGTGATTGTTGGTACTTATGCCTTATCTATTATATCCGTTGATTATCCGAAACAAGTCATTGTGGCAAAAAAGGGAAGTCCTTTGTTGATAGGAATCGGTAAAAATGAGTATTTTGTTGGCTCAGATGGTGCGCCCATCGTTGAATATACTAAAAAAGTGGTTTATCTAAACGATGAAGAGGTAGCGGTTATTCATCCTGATAAAGAATTGGAAATCACGAATATTCGTAATGAAAAACAACATCCTTTCATTCAAAAATTGGAGTTGAAATTAGACCAGATTGAAAAAGGCGGTTTTGAACATTATATGCTCAAGGAGATTTTTGAACAGCCTAAAGCCATTGTGGACAGTATGCGCGGAAGACTAAATACCAAAAAAGATGTGGTTTCTTTGGGTGGGATAATTCAGTATGAAAGTAAAATGATTAACGCAAATCGTTTTATTATAGCAGCTTGCGGAACTTCGTGGCACGCCGGATTGGTGGCGGAATATATTTTTGAAAGTTTGATTCGGGTACCTGTTGAAGTAGAATATGCTTCAGAATTTAGATACCGAAACCCTGTTATTAACGAAGATGACGTACTTATTGCCATATCTCAATCGGGGGAAACCGCTGATACACTGGCGGCTATAGAACTTGCTAAGAATAGAGGCGCAACCGTAATCGGAATTTGCAATGTAGTAGGCTCTAATGTGGCACGAATTACCCACGCAGGCTCTTATACCCACGCCGGACCTGAAATTGGCGTGGCTTCCACCAAAGCCTTTACCGCACAAGTTACCGTTCTTACTCTTATGGCACTGAGTTTGGCAAGAAAAAAAGGAAAAATCCCAATGTCCTATTACTATCAATTGGTAAATGGGTTGGAAACAATTCCGCAAAAAATTGAAATCATACTGAATAAAAACGAGGAAATAAAAAAAGTTGCAGAATATTTTGTGGACAAACGCAATGCCATCTATTTGGGACGTGGAGTAAATTTTCCGGTAGCGTTAGAGGGTGCATTAAAAATGAAAGAGATTTCTTATATCCACGCAGAAGGGTATCCTGCTGCCGAAATGAAACACGGACCTATTGCCCTCATCGACGAAGAGATGCCCGTAGTGGTTGTGGCTACTGAGCAGGAATCTTACGATAAAATTGTGAGCAATATTCAAGTGGTGAAATCCAGAAAAGGTAAAATCATCTCTATCGTTTCTGAGGGAGATGAAATAGTAAAAAAAATGTCCGATTTTTGTATTGAAATACCTAAAACAGAGGAACTTTTATCTCCGTTGGTGGCATCCGTGCCGTTGCAACTTCTTGCTTATCACGTTGCTGTACTTCGTGGCTGCGATGTAGATAAACCCAGAAACTTAGCTAAATCAGTATCCGTTGAATAATTAATTAGTTATGACAAAAAAAATCATTCAACTTCTCATTTTTCTTGGACTTGGAGTGTTTTTTATTTGGTTTTCGGTTAAAGATTTTAAGCCGGAAGATGTTGAAATCATTAAAAGTAGTTTGTTGGGAATCCTGAATGCCAAAAGCATCTTTCTCATTGTTTTATCTATGCTTAGCGGAATGTTGGCGCATTTCTTCAGAGCCTTGAGAAATATTTTACTGATTGACCCCTTGGGTTACCGCGTAAGAAAAACAACCGCTTTTTATTCCGTAATGACTTGCTATTTAGCCAATTTAGCCATTCCACGACTGGGCGAAGTGTTGCGCTGTACCCTCTTGCAACGATACGACCAGGTGCCCTTTCAAAAATCACTCGGAACAGTCGTTGCCGATAGAATGTTCGACCTGCTTATTTTTGCATTCCTTTTTATACTTATACTCTTTTTAAACAGTGAACTTATTTCAAGCTTGGGTGTAAAAGAACAGTTTGCATTATGGATTGGGGGGAAATGGAGTATGATTTGGGAAATGAAAATAGCTATTGTTTTCATTCTTCTAATATTAACTGTGGGGCTGGTTTATTATCTTCGCCGTAAGAAAAAAAGTGGCAAGAAACAATCTAAAATAGCAGCTTTTATTAAGAAAATAGTTCTTGGTTTGTGGCAAGGGCTCATTTCTGTGAAAGACTTGAAACATCCTTACTTATTTGTTATTTACACCATTGCAATTTGGGTATGTTACTATTTCGGTACCTATTTTTGTATATCTGCGTTCGATTTTCTACAACATCTTAGTCCTATGCCCCCATTTATCATTTTGGTAGTGGGTGCCATCGGTTTTATGATTGCACAAGGCGGCTTGGGTGCCTACCCGCTGTTTGTCGCCGGAATACTACTCCTCTACAATATTGATTATGCCCAAGGATTAGCCGCAGGTTGGATTGGCTGGAGCGCGCAAACACTTATGATTCTGATAGTAGGATTTGCATCTTTGATTTTGGCATCGTTTTTGAAAGTGGAAAATAGAGCAACATTGCCGTCAGTTTCAACTGACGAAAAAAAATAATTAAAATTCAATGTTCAAGAGTTTAAAAGTTCAAAAGTTCAAGAGTTTAAGAGTTCAAATCCTCTTCTCCTTTCTTCTTTCTCCTTTCCTCCTTTTGGCACAACAGCCCTTTATTGATATTGACGAAAACGCACAGAATCGCATTATGGCTGCCCCAGTTCAGTCTTGCGATTTCTATACAGGGTTAAATCTTAACCAACTTCCTGTTATTGAAGACGAAAAACAAATCCCCGCATTCGGATTATACAATAATCTATGGGATACATTATATATTAGAAGTGATAAGATTGAGATTCCGTTTTTTGACAATCAAATCAAAATACATCTTGTACAGGAGTGGAATTCGCCTTTTGCGTTTCCCATTTCAAGCATTATGACAACTGGGTATCTTAAATACAAGGGGCGGCAGCACGCAGGCGTTGATTTTGCCATTTATAAAAACGAACCTGTAGTGGCTTGTTTTGACGGGGTTGTAAGAATCACAAAAAAATATGCCGAATACGGAAATACAGTCGTGATACGCCACTATAACGGCTTGGAAACGCTGTATGCGATGTTGGACAACGTGTATGTACGCACAGGGCAACCTGTGAAAGCCGGCGATCTGATTGGGTATGTCAGCAATGCAAATGAAAACAAAAGAGAAGTCTTGCACTTTGAAACCCGTTTTTTGAACGAATTTTTTAATCCTGAAAAATTGATTCAATTCTCAAATAGAAAACTGAATAACAATTTGTTAGTTTTAACTCCCAATGATTTCATTCCCGTACCGGTTATCCTGCCTCAACAAAACACTGAAGATACAAATCAGCCATTGTTTCACATAGTTACCAAAGGGGAAACAATATTTAAGATATGTAGTAAATACAATATCACAGAACAACAACTCAGGTCGCTGAACAATTTAAAAGGCGATCATATTGAATTAGGGCAAAAATTAAGAATACAATAATATGGAAGAGAAATACATACGTCCATCTTGGGATGAATATTTTATGGAGATTGCGAACACAGTCAGCAAACGAGCCACGTGCAACCGTGGGCGAAGCGGCTGTGTAATTGTGAAAGACCGTCAAATTTTGGTATCAGGTTATGTGGGCTCGCCGGTAGGGCTGCCACACTGCGATGAAGTGGGACATCAGATGAAAAAAATGTTGCACGAAGATGGTTCCATCAGCGAACATTGTGTTAGGACTGTTCACGCAGAGCAAAACGCTATCTGCCAAGCGGCAAAACGCGGCATTGCCTTAGAAGGCAGCACTTTATACTGCCGAATGACCCCTTGCAGAGTTTGTGCGATGCTCATTATCAATTGCGGAATAAAGCGTGTTGTATGCGAGAAAAAATACCACGCCGGCACCGAATCGGAAGAGATGTTTGCCAAAGCAGGGGTGGAGTTGGAGTTTTTTAACGAGGAGATACTGAAGTATACTTAAAAAAATCAAAAATGAAAAAGATAATTTTAAGAACTTTGGCGGTAGTATTTTTGATACTTTTGATGCTTGGCTTTTGTTTTTTTTCACTTATAAAAGAATCAGAATCTAAAAGCAAAGAAGAAGAGGATTATTATGAAGAGCAATGGAAAGATTTTATGCCTTTTGAACCATTGGATACGGCATTGATATTAAGTTTTATCCCGGAATATTATGAAATACACGAGAGCAAATTGAACTATGAACCTTATTCTTCTGAAAAATATTTGACCCCATACAATGACTCTATCATTTCAATTATTCGGGAAAATAATTATCAATGGAATGAAGTAAAAATTGATAAAATAGGAAAAGTTGATAAAACTAATATTCTTAAACACGAGAAGAAAGATTCAATAGAAGCATTTATATACACAAGTTCCGAATATGAAGACCTTTTTTGGGGAGAATCTGGAATTTGGATTGCTTATTCAGAAAACGAAGGAAAAAAATGGGAATATTTTTACACAGGAATTGTACAAGGGCAACCAGTTTTTGTGAAATACTATTCTCAAAGACCATTAATTAAGGAAAAAGGCATATTGGAAATTGACGCTTGTCTATTAAGACAACTTTCTGCTGCTGTACATCCTGGTCCAGGTCCTACTTATGAATGTGTGAAAGATGGAATTTATCTTGTTTTTGTTATTAAAACCATTGCACAAGACACTGATGGAGATGGATTAACAGATATTATTGAAAATAAATTTTTTACGGACAAATACAATAAAGATACGAATGGAAACGGAATTCCTGACAATTTAGATATGAATCCAAGAGTGAGTTATCCACGCACAAATAAATCTAAAGTTTATGAAACAATTTTGAATGGAGGTATAGGGGCTAAAGATATTGATTGGGCAATTGGAAAATTATGTTTTAGGGGAAATAATACAATAACTCATTTCACAGATTTAATCGAAAAGGTGGATTATGAGCCCACAGGTAAAAAAAATCTCTTAGGAATTCGAAAAAGGGAAAAGGTTTCGTATATGACACCAACTGAAACGGTACTAATAGTAACAGATGATAAAGATTTAATGGGTATTTTCCCAAAAAATTACAGAGTCATTTTTATGACCACTGAAGAATACAAGGCAAATCAAAATACTTACAATTCTACACTGGAGAAAATATATCTTTCGCCTCTCTTTAGAGTTGACGGTAAGAGAAACAAATACTTAGTTTCTTGTAGTATTGGTACAGGAAGTGACTATTATTTAGTTCAAAAAATCTTCTTTGGCTGGAGAATCAGACTATTACAAATGATGATTTCGTAAATAAAGAAACTACAACAAAGATTGGTTTCACTCAAACCACAAATAAACTAAGAAGCAGAACAAAATTAACAATAACTTTTCAATGGAGAAAATAGAACAAAAAAACACCGACTATCAACAACTAATTACCAAAATTTCCGATACTTTTGTTATCGGTCAAAGAAAAGCAGTTCTTGCTGTAAATTCTCATTTAGTGGAAACCTACTGGAAAATAGGGGAACATATTGTAGAATATGAACAAAAAGGCAGTCAGCGGGCAAAATACGGAAAACAGTTGTTAGAACAGCTGTCAAAAGACCTCTCAGCCATGCATGGAAAAGGTTTTAGTAGAAGTAACATTCAGAGAATGAAGCAGTTTTACCTTGCATTCTCAATTTGTGCGATGCCGTCGCACAAATTGAATGGAATTCTTGCAGAACCTCCGCAAAAATTGGAAAAGATTAGTGCGGAACTTCCGCACAAATTAGAACGAATTAGTGCGATGCCGTTGCACCAATTGAGTTGGTCTCATTATGTTGAATTGCTGAAAATTGAGGATCCTTTAGAGCGCAGTTTTTATGAACAGCAAACTTTAATGGAAAATTGGTCTGTTGCTCAATTGGTTCGCCAGAAAAAAACATCCCTATATCTTCGTTTGGCTGCATCTAAAGATAAAGAAGGCATTTTAAAACTTGCAAACGAAGGGCAAAAGATTGTACATCCTGCCGATATTATCCGCGAACCATATATCCTTGATTTTCTGCAAATACCGGAAGCTCACAGATTGAACGAAACTGAAATTGAAGAACGAATTATTTCTCAATTACAACATTTTCTGTTGGAAATGGGCAAAGGTTTTGCTTTTGTGGGGAGGCAATACCGCATTATGCTCGGTAACCGTCCGCACCGCATTGACCTTGTTTTCTATCATTACATCCTTAAATGTTTTGTGTTGATTGACCTCAAACGTGAAGCAGCCGGATATGAGGATATAGGACAAATGAATATGTATCTCGGCTATTTCGAAAAAGAAGAAAACAATAAAGGCGATAATCCTCCCATTGGAATTGTGCTGGCACGCGAAAAAGACGAATATGTAGTTGAATATGCACTACATAATATTTCATCACGACTTTTTATATCTAAATATCAACTTTATTTGCCCACAAAAGAAGAATTATTACGAGCAATCGAAGAAAAATCTGCCTCTGGCACTTAAATCTGCGTCATCTGCGTGCTAAAAAAATAGTAACAATGAAACCAAAAAAGTTCCTCTACTTCCTAATCCCCCTGCTTCTTCTCATTGCTCTGGGAGTCATCCTCTTTTCCAACGAAAAAGTGAAAGAAACCGTGCGGAAACAAACCGCGCAAATGATGAAAGTGGAGTTTATTCCCAATCAAAACAGGGTGTTGGAAAATTGTGAGGTTTTTATTCAAAAAGATTCGATTTATAAGG
>Ga0209737_10000139_pt1 | contig 63507 bp, 53 predicted proteins | sample TergutCu122P3_FD_187284 | JGI IMG/M metagenome (GOLD analysis project Ga0209737, IMG submission 187284) | Cubitermes ugandensis P3 segment gut microbial communities from Kakamega Forest, Kenya - Cu122 P3 (SPAdes) (version 2) | ecosystem: Host-associated > Arthropoda: Insects > Digestive system... | reverse complement strand
TCACGCTTCAGGCCATCTGGCAAGCCAACCAATACACCTTAAACTTCGATGCCAATGAGGGAGTGGCCGGAACCACTACTTCCAAGCAGGTCACTTTCGATTCTGCGGTAGGAACGCTTCCTGCAACCGGTAGTGGGGCTCCGACTCGCGAGGGACATGTCTTCCAAGGTTGGTCCACCACTTCAGGCGCAAACAATACCGTTGACTTCACGGCAGTGAATGTGTGGAACAGTGCAGGTAACGGTACGGTGTATGCGGTATGGGCACCCAGAGCAGACCTGACCTATATCATCAAGTATTATCAGGACACCTTTGACGAATCAGGTTACATGACGGGTAACGACAGCTCTGCCCAAGGGCCTGTCACCTTCGGGACCCGCGTGCTGCTTAGCATCGCGCAACTTAACGCCCACAAGCCTGTTGGTTATCAGACAGGCGTCCAGCAAGGTGACGCATTGGGTTATCTCATACAGGTAACAGGTAACGTCATATCGGTACTCTATCTGCCCGAAGGTGCGGTTCCCTATACCGTGCGCTACTACAAGGGCTCTGTCTCACCGGCAAACGAGATACCTAACACCTCGGTAACGGGAACAGCGGTCTTTAACTCCACCGTCACCGTGACTGACATTGCCGCAAAACAACCCGCAGGTTATGGCCCGGGAACCCAATCAAGCGGACTGATAAGTTCCATGACTGAAAACATCATCAATGTCATCTATCCACCACTGTCTAACAACAACGTGGATGTGGGTTACTACATGGAAGGACTTACTGCTGGAACGTATTCATTGATAGCAACTGATACCATCACAGGCTTTACCACCGATGCGGCACTGGTACTTCCCGCAAGTGGGACAGGCTCTGTCAATCACAGACAGCCGGAAAACTTCGCGGCTGGAGTGATACAACCGCAATCCGACTCTATCGTCAAAGCAGGCACCTCGCATGTCATCGTGCATTACGATAGACCGCGCAACCTGGCAGGTTCGATCAGTTACTACAAAGATACGGTAGACCTTTCCGGCTTCTTGCAAACAGATGGTCTTACCAACCTTGTGCTGGGGGCTACTTACACACCAACGCAGTTGCTTATAGATGCCCATAAACCCACCGGTTATGTCGGCACCATCACGCCTGCGTCTAAAACGATTGCGATGAGTGGCAACACCTTCGAGGTGCTCTACCTTCCCACGACCAATAACACAGCGACAGTTCGCTACTGGAAGGACTCTGTCGGTGTCGGTAATCAGTTGGGTGCAGATGTGGCACTGACGAATCTTACCTTCGGGGTGCGCTATGACGCGTTAGGCATCGATGTCAACCTTCGTCAGCCTGTAGGCTATCAGGCAGGCATCATCCAGTCAGCTACAAACACGATAGGCATAGTTGCTGCAAACAACATCATAGATATCATCTATCTACCCAGAACAGACCTTGAGTATACGGTCCGTTACTATAAGGACACACTCGATCTGGCAGGATACATGATAGGACAAGATGTGGGACCGGTAGGTCCTGTGACCTTCGGATCACGCGTACTACTCAACATCGCGCAACTGGATGCCAAGAAACCCTATGGATACCAATCCGGTGTGCAACAAGGGGATGCGAGTGGATATCTGATCCAAGTTTCCGGTAACGTCATATCCGTACTCTACCTTCCGATAGAATCGGTTCCCTATACCGTCAGGTACTACAAGGGATCTGTGGCACTATCCAACGAGATACCCAATACCTCAGTTGAGGCAACAGGGACCTTCGGTGCCACCATTGCGGTAACCGATATGGCGGCAAAGCAACCGGCAGGTTATGGTCCAGGAACCCAATCAAGCGGACTTTTGTCCTCTACGACCGAAAACATCATCAACGTAATCTATCAGCCGCTGTCTAACAACGATGTCGCTGTGGGCTACTATATGGAGGATGTGACAGCCGGACAGTATTCGCTAATAGCTACTGACACTATCTCAGGCTTTACCACCGACACGTCTTTGGTGCTTCCCGCAAGTGGTGTGGGATCGCTTAATCACAGACAGCCTGCCAACTTCGCGGCAGGTGTGGTGCAGCCGCAGTCCGATACGGTAGTACAGCCAGGTACCTCGCATGTCATCGTGCATTATGATAGACCGCGCAATCTGGCAGGTTCGATCACGTACTATCGCGATACGCAAGATGCCGCTGGTCTGATACAGACAGACAATCTGTCCGATCTGGTGTTAGGGGCTACCTATGCGCCGACCCAAGCACTCATCGATGCGCATAAACCCACAGGTTATGTGGCCACCATCACGCCTACCTCAAGAACAGTTGCCATGACCGGCAACGACTTTATCGTGCTCTATATGCCAAGTACCGATAATGTCGCTACGGTCCGTTACTACAAGGACAGCGTAGGTGTCGGTAACCAACTGGGAGCCGATGTATCCCTTACCGGCCTTACCTTCGGCATTCGCTATGACGGGCTGGGAATCGATGTGAACCTGAGACAACCTGAGGGCTATCAGGCAGGTTCTATACAATCTCCTGCCACAACTATCACGACTGTTGGAACGAGTAATATCATCAACATCGTCTATCTGCCCAGAACCGATCTTACCTATATCATCAAGTACTACAAGGACAGTGTCGATGCGAGCGGTTACATGGAAGGAAACGACTCCTCCGCCCAAGGTCCTGTGACCTTTGGCACCAGAGTGGTGCTCACGCAAGCACAGCTTGATGCCCATCAGCCTTACGGGTATCAAGCAGGACGTCAGCAAGGTGACATCCTCGGTCATCTGGTACAAGTCTCAGGTAATGTGATAAGCGTGCTCTATATCGCAGAAAACGATATTCCTTATACGGTACGCTACTACAAGAACAGTGTCGCTGCCATAAATGAGATACCCAACACGTCTGTGGAGGCAACGACCACCTTCGGTGCAACGATTACCGTGACCGATATGGCAACAAAGCAACCCGCAGGATATGGTCCGGGAACTCAATCAAGTGGTCTTATCGCATCGATGACAGAAAACATCATCAATGTGGTCTATCAGGCACTAAGTAACAACAGTGTCGAAGTGGGATACTACGCAGAAGACATCACGGCAGGTAGCTACTCGCTGATTGCCACAGATACCATCTCTGGCTTTACCACCGATACCGCATTGGTGCTACCTGCAAGCGGTGTAGGCTCTCTTAACAACAGACAGCCTGCTGATTTTGCAACCGGAGTGATACAGGCGCAAAGTGACAGTATCGTAAAGCCGGGAACCTCTCATGTGGTCATCCATTATGCACGTCCGCGTAATCTGACAGCGACTGTTGATTACTACAAGATGACGATCCCGGCCGCATCATCGCTGATCGCGCCGATGAATTCTCCTGAGCTCTTGGGCTCGGTAACGCTTGAGAACCTCATCTTGGGCGATACGATCTCGCTTGAGCCGGGAACTGCTGCAGGTCAGGTCGACTACATGAGGCAAGCTGGTTGGGGTCCTGGTGTGGCGGATCCGGCATCGCTTGTGGTTGCCGCGACCGGTAACGCGTTCAGTGTCACCTATGAGCATCAGTTGAGGCCTGATCCGATTACGGCATACACCATCGTGTATCATCCGGGGACTACCGATAGAGTGACTAATTTACCGTTAGGCGGAAGCTATCAGGTGGATAGCAATGTGATAGTTGGGAAGATTCCTGTACGTCTAGGATATCGATTCCTTGGCTATGAGATCACTACAGTCTCTTCAAGAGATGCTGGGAAGTTCAGAACCGGTACCTATCAATCTGGAACTACCTTCACAATGCCAGCGGCGAACCTGAAGGCGACCGCTCTGTGGCAAAAGGTCTGGCCGGCGACGTTCCATCCTGAAGGCGGAAGTTCCGTTCCAGGACAGACCGTCGATGACGGGGCAACCATTGCAGTACCGACGCCACCTGTGCGTGAGGGCTACGAGTTCATGGGCTGGTATACCCGTGATGGCGTGCTCTATGACTTCTCGCAACCTATGGAGGGACCGGTCGAGCTGTTCGCAGGATGGAGAAAGGTCACTACCGGCTCATCGCCAAAGACAGGGGATACGATGGCTGCAAGTGGCATTATCGCGATGCTTTCTGCAGGAGTCGGTGTGTTCGTCATCTCGCGGTACTGGAAGAGGGAACGTTTTGATAGCGTTTAGTTAGTTGTATTGCCGAGACCTTCCCCTCGGCGTGTAGAGAGATAACCGTCCTGTTGCGTAAGTGATAGGGCGGTTTTCTTACATATCATCAAGGGAGAGACCTTCGTACGATATCTCATATGCTGACAGCTCGGATTGAATCGCTGTTGCTTTTGCCTGCAGTTTTGGAAGAGATATTTTTGAAGGATTACGCTTGATTTCTGCAATGACTGCCTTGGAATCAAAATCATCAAGAGCGACGAGGTCTATTTCATTAGTACCTTTTCTGTCCCAATAGGACCCGACCATTGAAAACTGACCCTCCTCGCTGAATTTCGTGCGGAAATAATCTTCGAGTGTCAACCCACTATAGTCGATGTAGTTTTCACCTATCAATTTTCTCAGCAAATCATAACGTCCTGTTTCGACCAAGGATTGATGAGAATAAATGAAACGGAACCAAAATCGAAGGTAGTTATCTCGGATTCTCCAACGAACATTGCGATTTCCCGGCTTAGAGAATAGGGGACGATTTTTGGTGATGATTGAGTACTCCTCATTGAGGTTTTGCAGGTATGCACCAGTACTCTTACCAATTATGGAATCAATTTCTACCTGCGCTGTTTTCCCTGAGGCGATAAGCTGAAGGATAGAAAAATAAATACTGTAATCCTTACCAAATTCTGAAACGAGCACCTCTTTGCCTTCGCTTAAGAATGGTGATCCGCTTGAAGTCACAAAATCGAGCATCCCATCTTTTGTCGTAGCACCCTCGTCCATAAGCAAAGCGATATATTTCGGAACTCCACCGGTAAGAAGATAGAGGCACAAAAGATCCTCGGGGGTATAGTCAGGATTATAATCACGCAAAATTTCCTTGATGGTTCTGATGGCAAAAGGGCGTAGCACTATCTTTTTGGTCAGACGTCCGAACAGGGGCTCTTTCGCATTCTCAAAAATGCGAACAAGAAGTGAATAAAGGGATCCAGAGACCACAAGATTCATCTGCGAAGTGTCTTTGTAACGATCCCACACATCTTGCATATCGCTGAAAATTGATTTATTCACCCTCTCGAAGTCCTGGAACTCATCGATGATGAGTGTGAAATGCTGTTGCTGTGAAAATCGCATCAAAAGCTCGAAAAACTCCTTGAAGGTTGTGACTGTGCCAAAAATATCAATACCGAGCACTTCCATGGCAGCCTGTTGGTATTCCGCCAACAGGAGCTCCTCACTTTTGCGTGAGACGAATAGGTACAAATACAGATCATTTTCGTATGCTTTAAGCAAAAGGGCGGTTTTGCCGATACGTCTTCGTCCTGAAAGGAGAGTGAACTGGGAATTTTCACGCGACTGCTCCAAGACATTCCTGAGTACTGCCAGCTCCTCTTTACGATTATAGAATCTCACGACACCCCTCTCGTTTCAGTAATGACCATTATTGTAACACACATTACTGCAATGAACTTCTCCTGTGGAAAGACATAGGGGCGGTTTTCTTGTGGAATAGACTGCGCACGCAATGATTCTACTCAATCACTATCCAAGAGCCTGCTCTATTTGATCCAACGCGCTTGATGCGTCCAGTTTCCTTGAGGGAGGCTAGGCAGCGCTGGATACTACTTCTAGAAAGACTGGTTATATCAGCAAGATGCACCTGACTTATCTCAGGATTTTCTTTCAAAAGCCTAAGTATTTCCTCTTCCAGTTGAGCAGGATTGTATGCTAGGGTTTTCTGGTTCACTTTCGGCGTCACTTTCTGGTTCACATTTTGTTTCGGGCTCACTTTCGGGCTCACTTTCGGGCTCACATTTTGTTTCGGTGCCACTTTTGTCTCTGGTACCAATCTGAAGATGTTCACTCTGAATAAATCCCCTATCACTTGAAACTCGGGTTCGGGAAGCCCCAGTTTCTCGCAGCTTTCTTGAATGCGACGAAGCCCAGTACCCCAACTCTCAAAGAGATCCATCTGTTTGAAGACCTCGGCGACCTTGGGATTTCTGAGCGCAGTGCTACCCGCAAGAGCCTTTTCCAGAGTCAGGCTTCCAAACAAAGCACCAGGCGAGGAGACTTCCAAGCGATCATCGTAAAGTGCTACTTGCACACATGAGGTCAACTGGAATGATCGGTGGATTGTTGCGTTGACAATCGCTTCTCTGATGGCGATGATGGGAAGCTCGAAAGAGTTTTCTCGAAGAAGACCCTTAATCTCTGCCCCATATTTGATGTTGCGCAAAACGAACTGAACCGCTTCCTCGATCTGTTCATACAGGGGACCACCGTACTCTCGTTTATCAAGAAAGACAATACGATCGGTTCCCTTGAACTGAGCGCATTGGATCTGTGCGAACTCGAAAGGGTTTGATGTCAAAAGCATAAACGCTCTGGTGGGAACCAGCCTGCCGTCAAAACATTTAAGTACTCCCCAGTTCTCTAGAGTTTTGGGAGTCACCTTGTTTTTTGGTGCCTCATTGCCCTTAGCTTCGGCACTTTTTTGACGATACCTTTCAATAGCATTGCAAAGCGCAAGCGAATCTTCTTTGCTGTAAGGCATGTCGACATATATCTGCTCGTCATAAGACTGCGAAGCACCTCTTAACTGCAGCTCTCTGATCATGACTTCGTCTGCATGGTGTGTCGTTGCACCGACCCTGACGTAGGTGCCCTTATCGACTCCTTGGCTCTTGATGTAGTAGGGAGTGTTGGACCCCGGATATATCTCAACGATTACGATGTCTTTACCGTTGATATTTCTCTTGTGGATATTGGGGGTCAGGATTGGGAGGCACGTCTGGGAGAGCGTGCTCGCAATCATATCCATCACTTCAGTGGCCTCAGACACTCCCACGATTGAGTGTGCCTCATCATCAATGCCGATGATGAGTTTTCCGCCCACGGTATTAGCGAACGCGACAAGTGTCTTGATGTACTTCTCATTACGCGCAGGAAGCATGAGTTTGAACTCAGTTGTTTTGGATTCGCCTGCTTGAATCTCTTGAAAAAGCTCATCATCTGTCATAGCAGCACCTACTTAACTTGATTGAAATGCGTTCACTTACCTCAACCCTATCAGTAGGTATACAACGATTGATTAACGCTCGCTTAACCCGCACTTAACCCAGCATTAAGAATTACCTAACCCTTTCTTAAGGATTCTGGGAATTGCAGATTGAGGGTTGTGGAAACGAGCACGAAATCAGGAATCCACAGGATTATACATATGGCTGTGGAGAAGACTTATGGCAAACGAAGAGGCATCTCGAAATCGATTACATCAAACAGAACCCAAGAATCCCTCCGCAGTAAGCTCTACGATAATACCCGCAACAGTCTCATGGTCGTATCCGCTCAAGCGTGCATATTCTTCCACGGTACTATTGGGCGACTCGAGTATCAGGCGAAGTATCGCGGCACGCTTTTGTCTATGTGAACCCTCGAACTTACTCTGCTTAGTGTGATGCTTGCTTCGTCTTGAGGGGTTTGGCACCGCCTTCTTGAGCCATGCGCCGTAGTCGAGAAGCGCATAATTCCATACGCGAGGCGCGATACCGTGCTCGCGTGAAATCTCTGCCGCGCCCTCAACAATCTCACGCACTTCACGGTCGTTCACATCCACCTCATCAGGAAACAGTTCATGTAGCACGACTGTCCTGACATTCGTCTCCAGATAGACAGACGGCTGATTGTAAGCAAACGCCAGCACACCAGCAGCTGTTGCAGGACCGACACCCGGCAACGCAACCAACTCATCATATGAGTCAGGAACCATACCCGCATACTCTGCGCTCACCTGCTCTGCTGCACGCTTGAGCATCAATGCGCGGCGGTTATAGCCCAACCCTTGCCACATCTCCAGCACATCGCTTACCGAAGCTGCGGCAAGTGCATCAGCAGTGGGAAATCTTACGAGCCACTCATCGAAATACTTTTCAACGCGCACCACCTGGGTCTGTTGCAACATGACTTCGCTCACAAGAATCGCATACGGATCAGTAGTGCGTCGCCATGCAAAGTCGCGGTACAATTCCGCACCGTGTTTGGCTACGGTATCAACGAACGAGGTGAGGGCTCTGTCACTCACTCTTGATCAGCGGAACGTGAATACCATGTCCACGTTGACTCAAGCCCTTGATGGAGATCGACATTCGCTTTCCATTCGAATGTCTCAAATGCCTTTTTGGGTGAGAGGATGCTCTCGCGAATATCTCCTTTGCGCTCTTCCTCGAATTTGGCGCGCTGTGTGAAGTTGGAGGACACGCGAAGTATGTTCAAGAGTTGCTCTACTGTCGTCGGCTGACCTGTCGAGATATTGTAGGATCCACGATCATCTGAGGACGACTCGGTTGCTACGTTCCCTGCACCACGAAACATAATATCGCCACCTACAGCCCAGGTAATAGCCTGAACGACATCAGATACAAAAATGAAATCGCGTATTTGCTGGCCGTCACCATAGATTACGGGCAACCGCTCATTGACGAGTGCTTCGCAAAATGATGCAACCACGCCACCCTCACCTTCGGCGTTTTGGCGTGGGCCGTAGACATTAGAGAAACGAAAAAGTGCATAATCGATGCTAGTAGAATCAAGCTCTTCGCGAATGATTTCCTCGCCAAGAAGCTTTGTTTTTCCGTAGACGTTGTCAGGAGCCAGTGGCATATTCTCAACCAGGGGTAGTTCTTGAGGATTGCCATATACCGCAGCGGTTGAGGCGAATATGAGTCGCTCGATATTAGCTGTCTTGGCAGCTTCAATCACACGGCGGGTGCCTCCCACATTTACCAGTTGCGTGAATTCTGGATTTTTTTCGCCAACCGAGACACTTGGTTGCGCAGCGAGATGGACGATGACGTCGGGATCGAACTCGGCACAGGCTTTCTGAAACGCACTGCTCGATATATCAAGTTTTCTGAATTCCGCACGCGGATCGACGTTTTCGAAATGTCCGGTAGACAGGTCGTCGACTATCATTACTTCACCCTCAAGCGCCAGCAGATAATGTGCGAGATTGCTCCCGATAAAACCTGCGCCGCCTGTTATGAGAATCTTCATAATGCTCCTTCGTGAGTATTGCGTGTATATCGAAGTTACATTTTATCCTATTGGGTATTGTGGGATAATGAACCCCATGAAAACGGTAGTATTTGACACGAATGTTTTATTAACGGATCCCAATGTGTTCTTTGAGTACAAGGATGCCAATATCGTTATTCCTGAAACCGTTCTGGGTGAGCTCGATAAACTCAAGACAGCCCGGGTCGATCCCGACCTTCGTTTCAGAGGACGAGAGGTCAGTCGTCTTATCTTCGAACTTGCGCAAGGTCAGTCGTTGATCGAGGGTGTCGAGATCGGAGATGGCTCCACGATGCGCGTGGCCCCGATGGAATTCGGGAGCAATCAGCTTCCCGAAGGATTCACCACAAAATCTGCTGACGAGCGCATTTTGGCGACCGCATATCTTACAGAAAAAGCATTGGGCAAGGACAGCGATTTCGTCTTGGTCACCAATGACTTGAATATGCTTCTCAAGGCGCAGGCTCTGGGTCTTACGGTCGAGCAGTTCGGTACCGGAAGCGATGTATCCTTCACCAAGCGCTACATTCTTCGTCCATTCCAACGCTACCGTGTACCGCTTACGATTCTTGCGGTTGCAATGGCGGTCTTTGGCGCAGTAACACTCGTAAGCTTCTGGCTGTTGGAAAATACCGCAAATCAAGCTCCTTCATCTGCCGAATTCCGCAATCTTTTGACAAGCGACCAAAAGGAAGCCTATAACAATCTGATAGCGCTTCAGCAAAACCCCTCTGATGAGAATGCTCTGCTCGGGTTGGCGCAATACTTCAGCGGACGTGCCGAGTTCAACGAATCACGTGGGGATCGCGGAGCGATGATCAATGATGCCAAAGAAGGCGTCAAGTATTTTGAACGTTATCTCGGATTTGTTCCTTCAGATACTGATGCACGTGCAGATATGGCGAAACTCTTTTTCTATAGCGGAGATACCGATCGCGCTATTCAAGAGGTCGCGCAGGTGCTTGAGGTAAATCCGAATCACATTCTCGCAAATTTCTGGCTCGGGATATTCTATTGGCAGGGTCGCCAAGATATTCCAGCGGCCCTCGATCAGTTCCGAAAAGTCGAGGATCTCACAAAGAACAATGACGCATTCCATGAATTGCATGAATGGGCGCGCATCTACATTCAGGCATTGGAGGAAGATATGGCAGAGCTCAATACCCCAGATACGGAGAATAACTAGTGGGAGATATGATCGATGTCGCCGTTATCGGCGGAGGACCTGCGGGTCTGACAGCAGGACTCTATGCTGCGCGCGGAAATGCGCGCACTTTCATTTTTGAGCGGTCGATGCCAGGCGGTCAGGTTGTCACAACCGATCGTATCGAGAACTACCCCGCATTTCCTGAGGGTGTCAGTGGTGCGGAGCTGGGCGAACTGATGCATCAGCAAGCGATTACCCACGGTGCCCAGGTCATGCAATTTGTTGATATTACCGCGCTGAATCGTCTTGATGACGGGACATTCGAGCTTGTATCTGACTATGAGACATACCAAGCGCGTAGCGTCGTGCTTGCGGCAGGAGCTGTTCCCTCCAGGTTGGGTATTCCCGGCGAGGCAGAACACGTAGGCAGAGGCGTATCCTGGTGCGCTACGTGTGATGCGACCTTCTATCGCGAGAAAGATGTTGTTGTTATCGGTGGAGGCGACGCCGCGGTCGAAGAGGCGATGTTTTTGGCTAAGTTTGCTCGCAAGGTCTATTTGATACATCGTCGTAATGAATTCAGAGCGACAGCGGTGCTCGTAGATCGTGCATGCGCAACAGAGAACCTTGAGATTCTCACTCCCTATGTGCCGATAGAGATCAAGGGTGAGAACGGCAAGGTTTCGGGTCTTGTGATTGAGTCTGCAGACGATGGTGTTAAGCGAGAGCTTCCAGTCAATGGGGTATTCGAATACGTAGGCGTCGTTCCGCAAAATGCATTGGTGGAGGACCTGCTTGAACGTGATGAGCGCGGCTACATTATTGTTGGCGAGGATGGATCGACATCAGTGCCCGGCCTTTATAGTGCGGGAGACCTTACGCAAGGACCTCTCAAGCAGATAGTAACAGCTGCAGCTACGGGTGCCATTGCAGGATTTAGCGTACTTCAGTATCTGGACTCACTCGACAGAGACAAGGCAGAATAACTGTCACGGCAGCATAGTTTCGATTAACAGATAGGGAAGAAGTCGTGTTTATCGACTTCATGCATCGTAATCTTGTGCCTCCAAATGCATTGTTTGTTTTGTGGATTCAATATGAGCATCATCCATGCCATCACCTTTCCTAAGCTATTAATCCCTCGAGTTTCTCGGCAAGATATTTTGCCTCAGTGCACTCCGGATCAGCAAATCCAAGCTCATGTTCAACAACATAGCGGGCAAGTACATCAATATCAGCGTATTCAATCGTCCAGAGAAATGTGCCATTATTTTGTGATTGCACTATTCCTTTGCCACGAGTAATCGCTTCAACCTGCTGTCCTTGGGATTCATCAATAATCAGAGACACCTCATTAAGTGGACCCGCACTCTCAAGGGCAAAGGGAAGGGTAATATGATCACTAATCCGAAAGTCTTTCGGATGCTCGAACGCCTCTTTGGCAAGTTCGGCCTCTTCGATTCGAGACAATGCGAACACTCGTTGCGCATCACTGATACTGTCGTGTCCCACAACATACCAGCGACTCTCGAAAAAGCTCAGACCATATGGAGAAAGGATACGCTCACTCAGGTCACCTGCTTGGTTGCGGTATGACAGAGTGACTTTGCGTGTCTGTAAAATCGCTTCGAACATAAGACCGGCATATTCAGCTTGTTGCTGAGGCAGTTCATTATCGAATCGATTGCTGAATGAGAGGACCTCGTCGTCTCCATATACGCTCACCCAAAGTTGAGCAAGGCGCAGCTGAGCTAAGCGAAGATCTTGCGGTAACGGGAATAGTGGCTCGTTCATAACGCTTGAAAGCGCAAGATAAAGCGATGCGCATGCGGCCTCATCCATTTTGAACAAGAAATCAGTATGCGCAAAACTCGTATCCTGGTTTACCAGATACCCTTCGCCTCGCTCATCATCAACATAGTCGATGCGAATACCGAGGCTCTCAAGCAATGCTCGATCACGTTTGAATGATGTTAGGAACCACTCGCGATTCTGTTGAGGAGACTTTTTGACCGAGGCATCTGACTGATAAATCTTTTGCTCGATGAGATCCCGGTCGACGGGATAGCGATTGTCAACGAGAGCAGCATACAGAGCGAATGCGCGTTGCATATTCGGTCACCGCCTCTCGGACTTCTGTGGGTTGGAGCACTTCAGCAGCACCCAGATGGGCAACGATTTGTCTGGCTATCCACCCAGGACTGTTGTAAGGTAACTCGATGATAAGACCCGGTGTGATCGAAGGAAGGACTCGTGATCCTGTCCAATCACGTGGATTGTAGTCATCGGGATTTTTGAAATACAGTCGCGCGCAATAGGGTGCTTCTTCCAAATCAGGATAAGCTTGAAGTTTGGAAGGTGCCACCTCATAGGAATGGGTCGCACGCGTGGAGGGAAGCAATTCCGCGCTCTGTATTCGATCCAATCGAAACATGCGTGCTTCGCCGCGCAATTGGCACCACGCGTACTCATAATGCTTGTCTTGCTCTGTAAGGAGCACCCATGGCTCGATAATGCGCTCGGTATTTTGATGTATGATCTTTACGCAACATCCGTCGAGTTTGGCCTGAGCGAGCACCTCCATTATTTCGGAGGCATAGGCCGTCGGACTGACATCGATGATATGCGAAAGATGCTCGATTGGAGCATCAGTGGTGACGGCATCGCAAAGCGCGCGCATTCGCTCATCATCCCACGCGACCCCCATCATACGAAGGGCAAGCACTGTTGCTATCGTTTGCATCCGGTCCAAACGTATAGGTTGATCGACTCCGATGCTTAATGAATCAAGCAGGGTGATACCGCCCTCGTCACAGATAAGAGGCAGGACCGTTTCCCCCTCACCGAAGAGATTGGGAATAGTGAGATCGCAGAGTTTCTCGGCCAATTCTCGTGCTCGTTTATCGGTGCAACCAACCAATGAGGCAATCTCCTCATACGAATAATGGCGATCACGCTTCATGCCCAATACAAGTCCGATGAGTGTGTTCAAATATGTATATTTTGTCCATCCGGTAGCGATAATTGTCTCAATTCTGTATTTGGCTATAATAAGTAGCCATGAATACGGATAATAATAGCACGCCCCTTTCGCGAAGCGAGCGGAGGGAGCGCAAGAAAAAATCAAAATTCAATGCCGGTCACCTCATCATCGTTGTGATCATTTTGGCATTGCTCGCCGGTGTGGGTGCGTACTCGTATTACGCCTACTATACATCGACGACGCAGTATCGCGTCACTCAAGCATTCGAGCTTATCGATAAGGCCGACGATAAGATTGCTCGCATCGACGCGGTTGTCGATTCTGAGATAACCGATGAGACGGCAGACCAGGTCGAGGCGGTGCGCGAGACGATCGAACCGACGCGTGACATCCTTCGTGAGGCAGCGGACTATATCAAGCGCGCGCAGGAAAATGCGAGTGCCGAGGATATGGAGCGTCTTGTTCTCATACAGGAGTCCATTGCTTTGCGCGGTCAGATGCTGGGCTTGTTCCCGCAACTTCTTGATGTGACCGAGCAGTCTGCGAGAGCGCTTACCGGTGTTCTTGTGGGATGGGAGAAACTTATCGAGGCTCAAGAGGCTTCAGTTGCAGCCACCGAAGCATTCGACAAGCAGGATAAAGCGGGAATGCTTGAGTCGGTCAAGCAGAACAACGAAGCACTCTCCGCACTTGCGCGGGCGCGCGTTGAGTTCAATGATGCCGAGCGTGCTCTTGAAGGACTTTCGTTCAAGGTGTATATCGACTATATCGATTTGCGAGAGCAGATGGCTGAAACCGCTATCAAGGCAGCGAATGCCTGGACTGCCGATGATGAAACTGCACTCAAGATAGATCTTGAGAAGTATGCTGAGCTTCTCGCTCTTGCCCAAGCCATGGAGCCACTGACGCCTCCTGCCGACATTGTTGCGGCAACATACCAGGAGTTGGTCGGGGCACAAAGTGCGGAATATTTTGAGATTCGAGAACAAGTACTCTCACTTGATAAAAAGGTGCGCTAAACTACTAATATAGTATTCATAATGTGTCTTAATTCGAGTGATGGAGGACCGCATGACCCCGCACGAAATGGTAGTTGATATTACTGACCGATTCGGGGCACGTGCAACGACTTCAGCGGCCGAACGACATGCAGCCGAGTGGTTCGCGCAAAAATGCGATCAGTATGGGCTTAACGTCGAAGTGCAGGAGTTCGATACTGTACGCAGTCCTGGATTTGCCCAAGCCATCCTCTATATCATTCCGATTATTCTGATTCTGGCTTCTCGCTTTACCCAAGAACTGCCCTTCGTGAACTGGCTGTTGATAGTGCTTCTATTGGTAGACATCGTTCTCTTAGCGCTTCAACTTCAGGGGCGCGGTATTCTCAATGCGATTCTTCCCAAAGGTCCCAGTCAAAATGTCATTACGCGATGCAATGCCGCACAGACCGGAGAAAAACAACGTAAGGTTGTTTTCGTATCCCATCTTGATACGCCTTTGGTTTCACCTTTGAATACCGAGTCCACGGCATCTTTGCATCGGCGTTTGACAGACTATTCGTTCTATTACCTCATTGCGGCATTCTTCGTGATGATATTTCTCGCATTCAATTTTGAATTCATGGAGTTCAATATGTTCGATATGACTGTCGACCTCCAGCTTTGGATCTGGGTGTTTATGGCGATACTGAGTGTCGTACCCGCGATTCTTGGTCTGGATGCGCTTCTCATGCCGTTGCTACGCAAGCAATCTCCTGGTGCCAATGATTCCGCATCAGGTATCGCTGTTTTACTTTCTGTCATCGATTCGATTGCGAAAGAAAAGGGCGGACAGTTCGAGGCATATGAGCCAGCCCCTTCGCAGACCTCATCGTTTACCGAGGCCGAGCCGCTTCGTCAGACATCCGATCTTGAGCAATCGGGACTTACCGACTGGCTTGAGTTGGATGATATGTTCGATGCTCGTAGTGCGGGCACTTCCATCGGAACGTGGGATAACTTCGAGGCGACGACCATGAGCATGGAGCCGATTTCCGAGGCTTCCGCCCCTCGCTCGCAGGCGAGCCAGCCGCGTACGGCGCAGGCGACCTCCTCGTATGGTTTAGACGGATTCTCTGCGATGCTTGAGGGCAAAGAGGTATGGTTTGTCGCAACGGGCGCTCGTCACGCTGACGCATCCGGTATGCAGGCGCTTCTCTATGAATACGGTGAGGAGCTTCGCGATGCATTGATCGTCAATCTTGAATCGGTCGGATTCGGCAACCTTCAGTGGTACTCGCGTGAGGCAGCGCCACTGACTGTACGCATCAGCTCACGAGTCATGAGTCTTTCTAAGCGTGCGGCACGAGAAAAGGATCTTCGTATATCAGCGTTCAAAGGCGTTGCAGGCGTGACCGATGCGACCCCGGCACTCTTCAACCATCATAAGGCGGGGACGATTACTCGGCTTATGAGCAGCGGGTTTCCTGAGGCATATCGGGCGGTCGATGATTTCGCAGATGCGTGCGATCCGCGCGTGTTGGATGAGACCGTCGATTTCGTACTCGAATTTATCGCTCAGGCGTAGTTTTATCGGTTGTTACCGTTTGTGCATAATTCGTGCTTGGCTATAGACAAAATCAAGCACAAATGCAACCATAAGGAAGGTTTAGAAATTGATTGATTCGGCTGCCCCTGAATCGATCTGACAAGCAAAGAGGGGGTGTTAACGTGGCAGAGGCATATTGCGTTAAGTGTAAGGCAAAGAAAATGATGAAGGACGCTGAGGAAGTTGTCATGAAGAACGGTCGTCCTGCAATGAAGGGAACGTGCTCAGATTGTGGTACGGGAATGTACAAGATTCTACCTTCGAAGTAATATCTGAAATCGCAAGTAATTGAAACGCCCCCGTATGGGGGCGTTTTTCCTTGTAGTGTACTTCTAATGTGTACTAAATAAGTATCACTTATGTAGGAACAATCAATTTCCTCCTCTATCCACTGAGCAATTCAAAGAACCAGTCATCATGACAATACGTAGTGGCCACTACGACCAAGCCGATACCTATTTCAGAAAGCGAGGAACTATCATGACAAGTATCATTCCTACAAGAGATCCGATTACCGATGAACTGTTAACCCCTGAAAATAGTGCTTTGATTGTTATTGACTATCAGCCGACACAGGTGAACTCCATCAACTCAATGAATAAAAGCGAGCTTATAGAAAACATTGTGTCGGTTGTGAAAACAGCCCAGCTTTATCAACTACCCGTTGTCCTCACAACAGTCAATGCGGATAACGATCCGAAAAAAGATACTATCGCACCCGTAAAAGAGTTGCTTAAAGACGTACCCTCATATGACCGCACCGTCATTAATGCGTGGGAGGATCAACAGGTCAATGAAGCCATTAGGAATACCGGTCGAAAGAAACTTATTATCTGTGCGCTTTGGACAGAGGCGTGCTTGTCATTTCCTACTCTGGATGCCTTGAGGGAAGGGTATGAGGTGTTCGCGCCTGTGGATGCCGTCGGAGGTACTTCCCGAATTGCTCATTATACTGCTCTTGGGCGTATCGAGCAGGCAGGAGCAAAGTTGACCTCGCTGACCCAAGTGCTTTGTGAGCTGCAACGTGATTGGAATCGTACTACAACAGTTAAGGGGTTTGTCGAAATGCTGGTTGAGGTGGGTGCATTCCCTGAAGGGGATTAGTCCGTTATTCCAAACAAGAGCACTAAAAAACCCGGCATTAGGACCGGGTTTTTGCCTTAGGGAAATATACTGCTAGCAGGTGAACTATACTTCAGTCCATTCGGCAGCAGCATCTTCGTCAAGGGCCTCTGCGACAAGCTCTTCCTCAACAGGTGCGCCTTCTTCAAGAACTTCTTCTTGATCGGGCATCGGATTAGCGAATACTTCGTCTGCAGGAACATCTTCTGCTACAGCTGCCTCTACTGCTACGATGTCTGCCTCGACGGTCTCACCGTCAGCCTCTTGTGAGACGGCTTCATCAGCGGTCAAACCATCAACGACAGGTTCTGTAGCCTCAGCGTCGACAAGCTCCCCTGCTTCTTCAGCAGTCAGACCGATGTCAACAGCCTCACCATCGGAGACAACCTTGACATTGATCGGTGCCTTGAGCTCGCGGTAGACATTGACGAGCACCTCGTGATCACCCAACTCTTTGATGGGAGCGCCGACTTCGATCTTACGGCGATCGACATCAAGATCATGCTGCTCTTTGAGAGCTTCAGCAATCATGATTGCGGTGACAGAGCCAAACAAACGACCCTCTTCGCCGACCTTCATCGGAATAACAACGACCTTGCTCTCAAGGAATGCGACCGCAGCGTTTGCATCGTCCATACGCGCTGCCTCGCGCTTCTCAATGTTGTGACGACGCTGTTCAAGTTGTTTGAGCTCACCTGAGGTCGCCTTGATAGCCATCTTTTTTGGGAAAAGATAATTGTTGGCAAAGCCACGCTTTACCTCAACAACATCACCTTCGCCACCATAGCCTTTGATTTCTTGCAACAAAATTACTTTCATGTATCTGCTCCCCAATCTATCCGCGACCGCGACCTACGCGGTTGCTTACAACAGGAACAAGATAAGGCACAAGTGCCATTTCACGTGAACGCTTGATTGCGGTTGCAATATCTTTCTGATGTTGAGTACAAGTACCCGTTACGCGACGAGGCTTGATCTTTCCACGATCAGTCATATATTTGCGGAGCAATTGCGTATCTTTGTAGTCAATGAACTTCGTGCTGTCTTTACAGAATTGACAGTGTTTGACACGAGGCCTATGACCGGTAAGTTCTGCCATTACGTACATCCTCCTTGATTAAAACGGTATTTCCTCACCGAGAACCTCAACAGGAATCGGATCAGGACTTGCAACCGACGGTGCTGAACTTCCAGCATCCGCAGGAGCATTTCCACCGGTTCGTGGGCTGAGACTTTCGATATCATCAGCGACAATCTCGACCTTACTGCGATTTTGTCCTTCAGGTGTCTTCCATTGACTCCAGCGGAGACGACCTGAGATAACGACTTTACTTCCTTTTGAGAGATTGCGGGCCCAGTACTCGCCACGAGCACCCCACATGATGACGTCGAAAAAGTTAGGGATATCCTCCCACTCGCCCGTATCATTGTTCTTGCGACGGTCGTTGACCGCAACGCCTAGTTGGCACAATGGCTGTGTGCCTGCCATCCGCACTTCAGGATCGCGGGTCAAGTTACCACTGATTACTACTCTGTTAATACTCATCTCTCTTGCCTTTCTGTGTCATGTACTAAAATGTACATGCATTACTCTTTGTCTTCGCGAGCAACGAGCATATATCTCACAATTCCATCGGTGATACGAAGCACGCGCTCGATCTCTGCGATCGCATGAGGATCATGCTGAAAATCAATGAGTGTATAATACCCGTCTTTGAGATGATTGATCTCATACGCGAGAGGACGCTTGCCCCAGTCATCAACATTGTCGACGGTCCCACCCTCTGCGGTGATAAGCACCTGCGCTCTCTCTACGATAGCAGCAACAGCCTCTTCATCAAGAGTCGGGTTATTCATAATCAATAATTCATATGCCTTCACTATTTCACCCCCTTTGGCCTTTGCGGTCTCGGGTGCGTGAAGGCTATCCCGAGACAGGTTGTGAACGGAGTATTGTATCATTACTCTTCTCGCGCTGCAAAGAGATGCATGACAGGAGGGGGTGAGAGTCCGATCTTCTTCATAATTGTGACAACGCCTATGAGGGCGCAAGGTGCGATGATGCCGATTGCGTAAAGGATAGCGGCGAATTGGGATTTGGTGAGGGTGTTGGATAGACTGAACGATGCCTCCGATGTTTTGTTTGCGTCTGCGACAAGTGCGGCTTTCAATTCCGAGGCTCCTACACCGGGAATCTCGGAGATTACCGCAGGAGTGGTTGGCTGATAGCTTGGTTCGAGTGATTTGTTTGAGAGGATTCCTTCTTCTGCAAATGTCTCATGGATGAGGGGGGTGGGAGTAGGTACGGTGTATATGTGGTTTTGGAGCTGTACTCCCACCCCCTCGGCTCTCAATTGAGCCGACTGCAAGGAAGGCTCTTGAATGAATGATGGCTGTGCGGGCTCTGGTGAAACTCGAGGCTTTTCCGGAGTATTACCCGCGACAGGGGGCTGAGATGCCGTAGCTGTTGGGGGACTTGTTGCAGATCCCAAAACAGATTCAATCAAATGGGATGGATTACGATAGATACCATCGACTCGAAGACTGAGGTGTACGTGTGATTCGATAGACGAAGGGTCTCCCGTATCGCTCAGGGTGCCCATAACCTGACCTTTGGATATAGTGTCATCTTTCTTAAGAGAGGTACTCGCAAATGGGTTGAGAGTAATCTGGTGACCTTCATCGGTCCTGATGGTGACAGCAGTAACATTTTTTCCTGTACCGGCAGCCGCGGGCACTTTGCCGACGTAAGAAATCGTACCCGTTGCAGGAGCATAAAGTGAAGAGCCCGCCTCCCATGCGATATCGACTCCCAGATGGTTTGTGTTCGACGGACCGTAACGCTCATTGAATCCCAAAAGAATCTGACCGGAGAAAGATGATGCGCCGCTCATTTGGGGAACGATGACATTTGCGATTATAAAAAGTGACAGGAGGCATCCCAGCAGAATCAAAAGTTGCTTGACGATGAATAATTTCGGTCGTCGTGGAATGCGGTATGAAACCACATGGGATGTCTTATCAAGTTGTGTCATTCGACCCTACTTTCGCAGGATCTCAATGCGAGTGCACCATCAGTTGTACGTTATTCGCAAAGAGAATGCAACCACTTTCATGCAAATTAATTCTGAAGTAATGAATACTTAAGCGATTCTTTAGAAAGACGATAAAATGAGGTTGAAAGCGACGAAACGGTGACATAAAACAAAATCCAGTATCTGTGGAAACTGTGGAAAACTTAGAAAACCGCTGTTCGCACTCGATTGCATTGTGGAAACTCATGAAAGACCGTATAGGCTATCAGGTACCATAGAATATTCTCATTTTATAGATAAAGGATTAGGCGATGTCAGCGCAAGAAAACATAGCTCGAATTCCGCCGCACAATCTTGATGCGGAGCGTGCGTTGCTCGGCGCTATGATGCTTTCAAAAGAGGTCCAAATTGAGGCAATTGGTGCTCTGACCTGCGATGATTTCTATTCAACACGTCATCAAACCATTTTCGAAGCCATGCAGTCGCTTGTAGGAAAAAATATCGAATTCGATGTATTGACGCTTGCGGACAAACTCGAGTCGATGGATAAACTCGAAACGGTAGGCGGTTATGACTATCTCGTTGAAATCTCAACGTCGGTCACCGCGACAAGTTATTGGGACCGCCATGCTGAGATAATAAAAAGGTTATCCACATACCGTCAGCTCATAACCGCAGGTGGCTCGATTGTTACCATGGGATATGAGGCGCCGGATGATACCGCCGAAGCGGTCGGTTTCGCGGAGCAGGCCATTATGTCAGTGACCCAAAAACGTCTCTCAAATGATTTCATATCGCTTAATGAGTCAAATGACAATCCGAAGGATCCGACGGCATTGTGGAAGGCTTTTCAGCGATTCGAGGATTTTCAAAACAACAAAGGAAAGACCTATGGGATCCCAACAGGGTTTTCCGATTTCGACAAAATGACGAATGGGTTACGCGCAGGCGAGCTTATCGTTTTGGGCGCACGTCCCGCTGTTGGAAAATCGGCGTTTGCCCTTAATGTTGCCGCCGGTGCCGCGAAACAAGGTGTGCATGTCGCGATCTTCTCTCTTGAGATGACCGTTGAGGATATCGTATCCCGTATTCTGTGCTCGGAAGCCGAGGTCAGCCTCACGCGGGTTCGTGATGGTGAGTTGTCGCATCAGGACTGGGCTGAAATCACCAATGCGATCGGGCGTCTCGAAAACTATAAGATATCTATCGATGATACGCCGTCACTCAATATCACGGAGCTTCGCGCAAAGGCGCGCCGAGAGCTTCGCAATAGTGCCGGTAACGGACTGGTCATCGTCGACTATCTTCAGCTGATGCAGCCGACGCGTCGCAATACCGAGAACCGCCAAGTTGAGATCGCCGAGATTTCACGTGGATTGAAAATCCTTGCGAAAGATCTTGAAGTGCCCGTCATCGCCCTCTCGCAGCTGTCCCGCATGATCGAGTCGCGCAAAGACCAACGACCTCAGCTCTCAGATCTTCGTGAATCCGGTGCTATCGAGCAAGATGCCGATATCGTCATGTTCCTTGATCGTTTGACAAGCGCGGGTATCGATGATGAGGAAGGGCGTCCCAAACGAGGGCATGCGGATCTGATTATCTCGAAACATCGTAACGGTCCTACCGGCAAGGTAGAGCTTGCCTTTATTGATAGGTATACTAAGTTCAAGCAAGTCGCGTCCAAACGTCAGGAGAAAGAGGCCCCATAATGTCGGGAGTAGTGCTCGTAGGTGTTCAGTGGGGTGATGAAGGCAAGGGCAAAATCACGGACCTGCTGGCATCCCAGTTCGATTATGTGGTTCGTTTTCAGGGAGGCAACAACGCAGGCCACACGGTTATTCATGACGGAATAAAACTCCAGCTTCACCTGATTCCCAGTGGCATTATGTATCCTGATGTCGTTCCTGTCATCGGTAATGGATGCGTTATCGATCCTGAAGTACTTCTCAAAGAGATGAAGACTCTTGAGGATCAGGGTATCTCGACCAAACGTCTGCTGATCTCCACCAATGCCCATCTCATCATGCCGTATCACAAGGACTTGGACGGAGCTTCTGAGCTTAGACTAGGTGCCAATGAGATTGGTACGACACGACGTGGTATCGGGCCTGCATATTGTGATAAAGCCACACGACTAGGTATCAGGATGCAGGATCTCTTCGATCGATCGATTTTTCGCGAGAAGGTTGCGGCGGCATTGGTTGAAACCAATGATGTACTGGAGAAAGTATATGGCCTGCCCACCTATTCCGTTGAAGAGATTGCAGAAGAGTACCTTAAGTACGCGGAGATCCTCAAGCCGCATATTGCAGATGTATCTCCAGTCTTGAATGAGGCGCTTGCGGCCGGAAAGAACGTTTTTTTCGAAGGCGCGCAAGGAACACTTCTCGATATCGATCACGGGACATATCCTTTTGTGACATCCAGTAACCCAACCGCAGGCGGTGCTTGTGTAGGTACAGGTGTAGGACCGACTCGTATCAAGCGAGTGCTGGGTATTGCGAAAGCATATATTACACGCGTAGGGTCCGGACCGTTCCCAACCGAGTTGTTCGATAAAGATGGCGATACATTTATCGAGGTAGGGCACGAATACGGGACGACCACCGGTCGACAACGTCGTGCTGGCTGGTATGATGCGGTAATCACTAAATACTCGGTCGATGTGAATGGGTTGACTGATCTAGCAATCACAAAACTCGATGTGCTCAGTGCGTTTCCCACGATAAAGATCTGTACTGAATATGAGGATGCGCGCGGCAATCGTTACACCACAGTGCCAGGACACCAAAGCGCGTTTCATCATGCGACTCCTATATATGAGGAGATGCCCGGATGGAATGTGGACATTACTCATTGTCGCAAATACGAAGAGCTTCCCGAGAACGCGCAGAAGTATATCGAGCGCCTTGAGGAGCTTGCAGGTGTACCCGTCTCGATGATTGCAGTAGGACCAAGCCGCGAGCAGACGATTGTCAGACGCTCATTGGTATAACGTTTCATGGTAGCTTTCTTTCGAAATACTCTCTACGGTGCCATTATCGGCCTGACCTTCATCGTTCCCGGAATGAGCGGTTCTACCATGGCAGTCATGCTGGGCATCTATGATGAGATTATCGAGAGTATCTCATCGATGCTCAAAAACTGGAGAAGCCTTCTCTTTCTCGCGCCTCTTGGTATCGGGGCACTTTTAGGAGTGTATTCATTTGCTGGTGTCGTTAAGTGGGCCTTGAGTGATTATGTACTGGCAGCAAACTTCCTATTTGTCGGATTGATGGTGGGGAGTATTCCTCTCATATATGCCTATGCAACTCGTGGGGCGGAACACATCGGTGATAAAGGAGCACGCGAGAAGACTTCGATAACATCGATTGTTGTTTGTGTTGTCGCGTTTCTTATAATGATGGCGATGCTTCTTATTTCTCCTGACGAAACAGGGCAAGCATCGGAGATTGCTCTCACTACGTCTTTCATCATCAAGCTTTTTTTGGTCTCCTTCATTGCGGCAGGTACGATGGTAATACCTGGAATCAGCGGCGCATTGATGTTTGTAATCTTTGGGGTCTACGGAGCACTTATGACCGCGGTGCATAATCTTGATTTCGCGGTATTGATCCCTGCGGTGGTCGGAGCGTTTCTGGGACTTCTCGTCGGAGCGCGGATAATCAATATGCTTCTGACCCGATGGGAGCGTCAGACTTATTGGGGAATACTCGGTCTCGTTGCAGGATCGATTATTGGACTGTTGGTCACTAATATACCGTTCATGGGTCTCAATGTTCACATGACAATTGCGCTTATAACCCTAGTCGTCGGAATTGCGATTGGCGCGGTATTCGGATATTTTGCCATGCGCAAGGCAGACAAGCCCGAAAGCTGATCACTAGACTTTCGTTACAAAAGGCGGCTTCCACTCCAAATCAAAAACAGACTCTTTCGGCAAATAGATTCGAAGCGTCAACTGGAATGGTTCGCTTACAATAGGGAGCCAGTTAGCCTCTAAGGTCTTGCCGGGTGACTCAGCCTGCAGATAGACATCAATAGATCCGTCCTCATTTGTGACGAGCCCATTCTTATCTCTGATTGCATACTTCCCAAGCGGATTCTCAATGAGGAATCCATCTATATCGTATGCGGTAAGCGACCAGAATCCGTTATTGGGCGGAAATGAATTCGGCTCAAAATGAAACACATACTCGTTGCTTCCGTCCAAAGGCTTTCCATTGCTGTCAGTCTGTGTTGAAGGATAAATCGCCATCTCAACAGGATTCGCCCCAAACCCCATCAATGCGATAATCGCGCGGAACTCATAATCAGTACCGAAGCGCGCAATGTTGTCAGCCATATATAACCAACCATTTACGAGATGGAAGTATCCCTTGTCCCCATCTCGAGATGACCTGAGGAGCTCACCCATAACCATTTTAGGAAACAAAACAAGTGCTTTTTGAATCACAGGGGAGAACTGATCAGCCAAAAATGTCAGACTGGGACCTACTCCGATTTTTGCGAAACGTTCCAGTGCCGGGATGTCCTCGTCAGTTCCGGGATTAGCGGCAGCCAGCTCATTGAATCTGTTGAAGAAGGTTTCGACACTCATTTCCTGGATTTTCTCAAAAGGCACGAAATCATTTTCAGCAGCATAGGATCCCTGTGGGAATACATAATCCGGATTGTCGATTTCAGAAAGTGGCATCAATGCGAATTGTTCTTGAATATCGGATACGGCTGCCAAATCATCATGATTCGCGCACTCGGTGCGAACGATCATCCAAGCCATGTCAGTAGGCAGCGCAATCTGCTCGATGCCCTCAGGTATATCTCCGGTATAGCTGGGACCACAAAGGAGATACTCGGCTGCCTCGCCGTCATCCATGCCACCCGTTCCCAGGATTGCCTGGCAGTTCGTGTAGGCGTCATAGACTGCAATCGAGCAGTACCGATCGGTTCTTGGTTTTTGGAAGACAAGAGGCTCGGCACTTAAATCCATGCAAGCTATCGAGTAGAGCGTATCGACATTGAGTCTGACAACCAGCTTGTCCTCATGGGTCGGGAAAGCCTTCACGTGATAGAACTGGTTGAGAGGTGCTCCGGTTCCCTCGGTTACATTAGTTGAATTCTGAAAAGTCAGATCCATCATGATGAGGGGAATCGCATAGATATACGCTTCGCGCATAGTCGAGATGATTTCCTGATCCGTCATAAAGACCTCCTGCTTAAAGTGGGATTTCATTTTTTGTGCACATATCTAATAGTAGCAAAGCAAATTTCACACTTTGAACTAAGAGGGTAGTACTATAGAGAACGGATGCGTTGAGCGGACTCAGGGGGCGCTATAGTGTGAACCTGGTCAGGACGGAGACGTAGCAGCCATAAGCGCTCACTGGTGAGCCCCTGAGTCTGCTGAGCGCATCTACCTTACGTGTATGAAGGTGAAAGGAATCCATGGCTTACCAGTCACTTTATCGAAAATATCGACCAACCACTTTTGACGATATGGTGGGTCAGTCCCACATTACGCGCACGCTACGCAATGCGATCGCGGGAGATCAACTTGCCCATGCGTATCTCTTCGTTGGCCCTCGCGGCACCGGCAAGACGACGACCGCGCGTATCCTTGCAAAAGCATTGCTGTGCGAATCAGGCGCTCCAACCCCCAATCCGGACGGCACGTGTGAATCGTGCAAAGAGATCGCAGTCTCCAATCATCCTGATGTGATCGAGCTTGATGCGGCCAGTCGCACCGGTGTCGAGAATGTGCGGGATGAGATCATCTCGCGTGTTCACTATGCGTCGATAAGCGGCAAGTACAAGGTCTACATCATCGACGAGGTCCACATGCTCTCGACAGGCGCGTTCAATGCGATGCTCAAGACACTTGAGGAGCCACCTGATCACGTCATCTTCGTTATGTGTACCACCCATCCCCAAAAAGTACCTCAAACCATTCGAAGCAGATGCCAACAATTTGATTTTCATCCCATTAGCATCGAAGATATCTCAGGACGATTGGGGTATATCGCCAATGCCGAAGGTGTCAAAATCGATACCGCTGCACTTCCACTGATTGCGAAATATGCTGATGGTGGTATGCGTGATGCGATTACGGCACTTGAGCAGCTGATCTCCTTTGCGGGCGATGACATTGCTGTCGATGATGTCGAGGGGATGCTCGGTGAGGTCGACACTCAGTCTCTGACTTCCTTTGTCACGTGTATTGCGAAACGTGATCCTGTCGCCTGTCTGCAATGGATACAATCGCAGGTTGAAGTGGGGGGCGATCTGGTCGAGATTACGCGGAGCCTCCAAGAGTATGTCAGAGACATGTATGTGCTTTCAATCCTAGGAGTCAGCGGTGGCGTTATCGATCGCACGCATGATGAGATCGAGGCCTTGGCGCAGGTTGGTAAATTGTTTATCGGACCGGAGCATATCGCTCGTCTCCTTAATCTGATTGATGAGGCGATGACGACCATGCGTCGTTCAACCAATCCACGCCTCGTTTTAGAAATGGTACTTATCAGAGCCACTCGTCCTGAACATGATGTCTCGATTGAGGCTTTGGCACAGCGGATTGAAATGCTTGAGAAAGGTGTGCCGAATATTTCATCTCCGGCAGCCGAGGAACCGATACCGATAGTTGAAAAAACGACCGAGACTGTCTCAGCGCAAGAGGTTGCTGCTCCTATCGATCAAGGTCGAGCAGAGCAGATATGGCGCATCGCCCTGTCTCATATTCGTGAAGTCCACCCGAGCCGCTATCCACTATTCGCTGATACCGGTGCTTCGTTTGTTGAGGACGGAACGCTCGTTATCTCATACGGCCCCAGCCAGACATTTCGTATGAGACAAGCAGGCGATAGGGATAATCTCGCGTTGATTGCCAGCGCACTTCTTGAGGCCGCGGGATCCGAGGTTGTTTTCAAACTGAATGCGGGAGATGAGGACATCTATGCCCCGGTTGTCGCAATCGATAAAGCGGAACCGGTTGAGCCACCGAATGTCGTTACGCAAGAAGAGGTCGCGCAAGATAATGAGGCACCTGTTTTCGCAGAGTCTGAGGAAAACGATGAACTGATGGAAGCACTCAATGCATTGGGTGCTACCATTGTTGAAGCGCAAGACACTACTGAGGTCGAGTAAAAGGAGTTCACATGAATATGCAAAAAATGATCAAGCAAGCCCAGCAGGCGCAAGCGCAGATGATGCAAATGCAGGAAGACCTTGCAAACGAAACAGTCGAGGCGAGTGCGGGCGGCGGGATGGTCAAGGTGACTATGTCGGGCGCACAAGAGCTCACCGGCATCAAAATCGACCCTGTCGCTATTGACGCGGATGATGTCGAGCTTCTTGAAGATATGATCTTGGCAGCCATCAATGAGGCGACGCGCTCCGCAAGTGAGCTTGCGAATTCGAAGATGTCAGCGATTACCGGGGGCATGGATATCCCCGGATTGATGTAGTCCTACCGAATATCTGTGAGGTATCCCAACTCGATTCTCGCACTTCTTGATGAGCTCGAACGTCTTCCGGGCGTTGGACCCAAAAGTGCCCAACGTATTGCGTATTGGCTTCTTGCCAGTGAATATGCGGATGCGCGCAGACTTGCCGATGCAATCGTTCAGGCCAAAGAAACGATCCATTTTTGCCCTCAATGTTTCGATTTCGCTGAAGGCGATCTGTGTGAGGTGTGCGTTAATCCTCGGCGTGATACGACTCTTCTCTGTGTCGTCGAGGAACCACGTGATGTGACGGCGATTGAGCGTACCAGTGAGTTTGATGGGTTGTATCATGTTCTTCATGGTGTCATCTCTCCGCTAGACGGTATTACGCCGGAACAGCTCCGAGTGGCTGAACTGATGGTGCGCCTTCGTGATACCGCAATTGTCGAAGTAGTTATCGCTACGAACCCCAATGTCGAGGGAGAGACGACCGCAACATATCTTGCGCGGCTTATCAAGCCGCTCGGTATCAAAGTGACGCGGATAGCAAGTGGCTTGCCCGTGGGAGGCGATTTGGAATTTGCCGATGAGGTTACTTTAGGACGCGCAATGGAGGCTCGGCGTGAACTTTAAGCCTTCTTAATGAATGTTTATGCATGTTCTATTGATTGTTTGGTCATTCCTATGCCAATTCCATCAGTAACCTGCTAAAATAACGATGGTTGTTCTCGCATGAAAAGGAACGGGGTTTTGTCCGCAACAATGAGTACGATGAACGCACTACATAGCTCGAAGCTGAGAAACGCGCAGATTTGCGTATGTGTGGTATTTCTTTTGTGTGTCCTAATTTGGACAGCGGGAGCCTCTTCAGCTTATGCGACTGATCGAGGAAATCTTGCGGAATTCTTGCGGGGAGGCAACGAGCTTACAGTAGGTGATGCAGTCACTTTCGGAGTGCTCCCTCCCAACACAGGCGTGGAACCTAAAAATGCCGCACCAGGCTCAACTGACCATCTTCCCATTCCAAGCGCTTTTGTTCCCGGAACACCCATTCCATGGTATGTCGTGGAGGTGGGAGAAGATGACGGAGTGAACTACGCTATTCTTCTGATAGCAAGAGATCATGATATTGGTTATCGTCCAGCAAATGGATTTGCGGGTCCTTACCCCTTATATGCCAATTATCGACCATGGGCCGGATCGGAGCTGAGCGCGTGGCTCAACTCTTCCAGGGCTTCCAATGGAGTCGACTATTCTTTAGAAACTGGTGGCGCTGGTGCGTATGGTGTTGCCGCTGAGTATGGATTTCTAGAAAGAGCATTCAGCAAAGAGCAACAACAACTCGCATTGCTTCCTTATGGCACGACCGAGATGTCTATTTTTGGGATGGAGTTTGATGTCGATCAAAAGATAGTTCTTCTCTCAGAAGATGACGTGTATTCCTGGGGCCTGTTCCTAGATAATCAGTATCCGGCAGATCGTAAGTGGTCTGTACGCGATCCACTCGATTCGGTTTCCGGGAACTTCTATACGCAAGGTTACGGCTTTCGCCCGAGCGCAGGCGGCCTTTTGAATTTCAGCTTTTCGCGATCCGATGAAGATATTGCAGTGCGCCCACTCATCCGCATCAACCTTGATGCAGAGGTTTTCGAGAATGCTTGGGGCAAAGCGGATCAACCGATTATTATCGAGCAACCGAAGTCAGCAACCTATGCTTTGGGTGATTCCATAGAGGACCTGAAGGTTGATGCTCGTGTTGAAGATACTGGCACTATCCTTTCCTATCAGTGGTATCGCGAAGATGGAAGCCTGATCGAGGATGCAACGGATCCAGAATTTACACCTGATGTTGAACCCGGGGAGACTGGTCGCTTCGTCTACTACTGTGAAGTGACGAATGGTAATAGCGATCCTGCGCGAACCATAGAGGCTATTATTTCAATAAGCGGGAAACAGGATGCACAACTCCCCTGCTCTGATTGCCACAGTTCGAATGTGCGGAAGTGGCATACAGGATTTAATCGCGGAGAAGGCTACTGCACCACATGCCATGGAAATGCCCCTGAGGATTGGTCAGACAATGATTATCCCGAAGACGGCTTTGAGGGCTATCTCATAGGGTGCGGTCTGGGAGACAACAATTGCCATGGAGCGGATTCAGACCAAGAGTGGCACGGAGAAGATATTCTTACACTTCATAATACTGTGAATGAAGTAATCGAAGTTGATCCAGAAACGGGAGTCGCGAAATACCCTGAGGTCAAACTGCCTATTGGTATCAATTCCTGCGGTGGCAATGAGGGAGATCTGCAATGTCATGTACGTAACTCAGTAGACTCGCCCTTCTCTTTTGGAAGTATGAATTTGCTCACGGCCCATAACGATTACGCTAAAGCACAAGAATCCGAATCTTCTCTTGTTGCTACTGAAGCACTCGGAAAATCCGGTTGTCTTGCTTGTCATGAAACCGATGGTAAGAAACCGATAATCGCTGAGGGAAATGAACCAGTAACGTGTGCTACCTGCCATCAGGAAGGCGATAACTCTGCGCCTAATGCATCATATGAACTCTCAACACAAGCGGGCAATCCGCTTCATTACAAACCTAGCAAGGCAGCTTCAGATAATCTTGGTGGATCAGGGACACGTACGGGTGTAATGCCCGCTACCCCTTCTCAGCAAACAATCGTTGAACCTGTCGAGGCAAGCCTTGGCGTCCAACATCTTGTCAATGGTTTGCTTGGGACAACATCCAATGTCGAGCCTTTAGAGGCTGGCGTCGTAGAGCCTCCGGCTCCTCAATTGCCTCGCGGATCCTTCCCCGTCGGTAGTATTCTAGAGGGCTCTAATTTGTTTTCTCGCTAAGAAATCACCTAAGACCCATCCTGAATAACACAAAACGCCCACACTGCTGGGCGTCCAGTTATATTACAATATAAGGTCTAGTAAGTACCAACGACCTATAGAAGGGGGCGCAGGTGAGTCAATTGATTGAAATCCGCTGGCATGCACGTGCGGGGCAGGGTGCGGTAACGGCTGCGAAGCTGGTTGCTGAGACTGCCTTGTTTGAAGACCGTTATATGCAGGCCATGCCTGAATACGGGCCTGAACGTACAGGTGCACCGCTGAAGGCATTTACACGCATTAGTGATGAGGTTATCGAGGTTAATAATGCCATCGAACATCCCGCTGTTGTTGTAGTGCTTGACGAGACATTGCTTTCAAGTATCAACGTGCTTGATGGAATGTTACCGGATGGTGCTGTCGTTGTTAACTCGACTGAATCACCGCAATCCATGCGTAAGATTCTCAATGCTCCCGACGGTGTGACGGTTGCGACTGTTGATGCAAGTGGTATTGCGCTTGATACTATCAAGCGGGATATTCCCAACACTCCTATGGTGGCTGCCCTTGTAAAGGTGAATCCAGTTGTTGATGTGGAGAGCATCAAAGGCCAACTTCTCAAAACGTTTGGTCAGAAATTTGCTCAAGAGATGATCGATGCGAACCTCGAGAGTGTAACACGCGCGTACGAGGAGGTGCAGATCGATGGCTAAATGGGATGTATCGAATTTCGATAACTGGAAAGTTGCCGACTATCCGCAGGGTATGATTGGTATCGACGCAGGCAACTCACGTGATTATGTCACCGGTGGCTGGCGTAGCGAGCGTCCTGTGTGGGACGAAGGCAAATGCCAACATTGTATGCTTTGTTGGATTATGTGTCCGGATAGCTCTATATATGTAGAAGATGAAAAAATGACAGGTATCAATTTCGATCATTGTAAGGGCTGCGGTGTTTGCGTTGGCGAATGTCGTTTTGATGCTCTGCACATGGTCCCCGAGGGGAGCAAGGAGGTATAACTATGGCAACCCAGAAAACCATTTCCGAAACCGGTAACAGTTTTGTTGCCACCGCATATCGCCAAGTAGCCCCGGAGGCTATCTTTGCGTATCCGATCACTCCACAGACAAGCATTGTCGAAGAGTTTGCACGTTACGTCGCTAACGGACAAGTCAATACAGAGTTTGTAACGGTCGAGAGTGAGCACAGTGCGATGAGTGCCTGCATTGGCGCAAGTGCGGCCGGTGCTCGTACGATGACTGCGACTTCAAGTCAAGGTCTGGCTCTCATGCTTGAAGAGCTCTTTATTGCGGCAGGATTTCGCCTTCCTATAATCATGGCGAACGTGAACCGTGCCTTGGCGGCACCTATCAACATCCACTGTGACCACAGTGATGTCATGGCCGCTCGTGACACCGGCTGGGTTATTTTGTTTGCGGAAAACGCACAAGAGGCGTACGACCAGACTCTGATGGCTGTCCGAATCGCTGAAGAGAATAATATTCCTGTCATGCCGGCGCTTGACGGATTCATTACCTCGCACAGCATTACTCGTGGTGAGATCATGGACGATGAGACGGTCACAAAATTCGTGGGCGTTCGTGAACCAGAGCATTCAATGCTTGATGCGGACAATCCCATTGCGGTAGGTTCTTTCTCATCTTTGGGTAATACCTACATGAATATCAAGAAGCAGTTGCATGATGCGATGCACGGTGCACTTCCTTCAATCAAGAGCATCGGTGACGAGTGGGCAGCATTGTCTGGTCGCACCTACGACCATGTCGAGGGTTGGGGCATGGAAGATGCCGATGAAGCAATCGTTGTACTGGGATCTGCAGCCGGTAACGTACGTGCTGTTGCTCGTAAGCTACGCGCAGAGGGCCGTAAGGTCGGTATAGTCAAACTACGCACCTATCGTCCATTCCCAGGTGCTGAGCTTGCTGATATGCTCAAGAATTGCAAATCAGTCGCGGTTCTTGATCGCTCTGACAGCTTCGGTGGACCGGCAGGACCGCTTGCACTCGATACGATGACTGCTCTTTATGAGGCAGGCATCAATGTACCGATTCGCCCCTACATCTTTGGACTGGGTGGCTCAGAGGTAAGACTGAATCTTATCGAAGGTGTCTACAACGATTTGGCAGACATGACAAACGGTGGAGTCAATCCTGGATTGACCTATCTGGGAATTGCATAGGAGGCGAGGAATATGGCTAACATCAAAGAATATACGAAGTTGCCCGAGCGCCTCAATGGCGGTCATCGCCTGTGTGGCGGTTGTGGCGCATCTATGGCAGTACGCCAGGTATTGATGGGTGCGGGAAATCACGAAGTGGTTTCAAGTTGCGCAACAGGTTGTCTTGAGGTTTCAACCTCGATTTATCCTTACAGCAGCTGGACCGGAAGCTTTATCCACAATGCATTCGAGAACAGTGCGGCTACGATGAGTGGTATTGAGGCAGCATTTAAAGGCCTTCAGGCTGCGGGACGCATTCCTGCTGATCGTGAAGTCAAGTTCGTTGCATTTGGTGGAGATGGCGGAACATACGATATCGGGTTCCAGTCGCTTTCCGGCGCAATGGAGCGCGGACATGACATGGTTTACGTATGCTATGACAACGGTGCGTACATGAATACGGGTATCCAACGCTCAAGTGCTACCCCGCAAAACGCATGGGCGACCACTTCCGAGGTTGGAAGCGCCCTTGACGGCAAGATTCAAATTCGCAAGGATATGACATCGATCATGGCTGATCATGGTATTCCCTACGTTGCGCAGGCAAGTGTTGGATATTGGCGCGATTTGGTCAATAAGGCAGAAAAGGCATTCAATACGCCAGGAGCTGCTTTCCTAAATATCATGGCTCCCTGTCCACGCGGTTGGCGCACCAAGAGTGCTGACTCGGCTGTGCTTGCGCGCCTTGCAGTAGATACCGGATTTTGGCCCAGTTTTGAGGTAGAGAATGGTGAGTGGAAGCTCACTATGCCTGCAAAGATCGTCAAGGACGGACTTGTGCCGGTTGTTGACTTCTTGAAACCGCAGGGTCGCTTCAAGCATCTGTTTAAGCCAGGAAATGAGGCATTGCTTGAGAATGCGCAGAAGAATGCCGATGACCACTATGCGTATATTCTGAAACGTTGTGAGTGCGAGAAATAGTATGTTTAGAAGGGCTCCGAAAGGAGCCCTTCTAAATTGCCTATAGATATTGTTTTCTTTTTCAATGAAAGTGCTTGACTACTTAATGTGATATGTATATAGTATCATTTATAAATGAGCGAGGCGTAGTATAGGAAGGATGCAACCCTCTCTCTTTTCAGAGGCGTTTATCGAGAAATCCTTCCTTCTCGACTCCCATAAACGCGGGTACTGCCCCCTATCTAGGGGGCAGATCCCTGTTTATGGGAGTCTCGACTTCTCTCCAATCCTCGGAAACCGCAAACTCTCGTTTGCTTCCTCGGTACGCACTCCCCTAAGTCGTGCGTATCATAAACGCGGGAACCGCCCTTCGGGGCGGTTTTCCTTTTTCTCGCACCTTTTGTCATTCAACGTTATACTTAATAAACTCTAATAGTTAGCGCGTTGGTAAGGAGAAAGAAGCCTTTATGGCATTAGTGGTTACAAAATTCGGCGGTACGAGTGTTGCGACACCCGAGCACATCAAAACAGTTGCTCAGCGATTGATCGATCGTAAGCATGAGGGTGACGAGGTTGTCGCCATTGTTTCGGCTATGGGACATGTGACTGATGAGTTGACCGAATTATCCCAATCAATCACATCGAATCCGCGTAATCGTGAGCTTGATGTCTTGCTTGCTACCGGTGAGCAAGTCACGATCGCTCTTCTCGCTATGGCGATTCATTCGCTTGGTCAACGTGCTATATCCTTTACCGGTCCCCAGGTGGGCATTGTCACCGATAATGTCCACAGCAAAGCGAAAATCGTTGCCATTGAAGCTGACTGCGTCAGGGAGGCGCTCGCCAACGATAACATCGTTATCGTCGCAGGATTTCAAGGAACGACTGAAAATGGCGAGATCACAACGCTCGGGCGTGGCGGAAGCGATACGACTGCGGCTGCGATTGCGGCCGGTATCGGAGCCGACGTCTGCGAGATCTACACGGATGTAGACGGGGTATACACAGCAGATCCACGAGTGGTTCCCGATGCGCGCAAAATCGATCGAATCAGCTATGAGGAGATGCTTGAGATGGCAGCCAGTGGAGCGGGTATTCTCAGCATGCGCAGCGTTGAGTTCGCACGCAATCACGGCGTAACCATTCATTGTCGAAGCTCGTTTACCAATGAGCCCGGTACAATTGTCACCGATGAGGAGAAGGACATGGAGCACCCAATTGTCTCGGCAGTCACGCATGATGCGAACGATGCGAAGATCACCATCAGGGGCGTAGAGGATCGTCCTGGTATCGCGGCATTGCTTTTCGACGCACTTGCGCGTGAGAACGTGAATGTCGATATGGTTATTCAAAATGTTTCTGAAGAAGGTCTGACAGACATTTCTTTCACGGCACCTCACGAGGATTTGATAGGGGCACGTGCGGCAATCGAAGCGGTTATCGATGAGATCGGCGCGCGGACCTGGATATTTGATGAGGACGTCGCAAAGATCAGTATTATAGGCGCAGGTATGCGCACTCACCCTGGAGTAACCGCAAAAATGTTTCGGGCTCTTGCAGACGAGGGGATCAACATCGATCTTATAAGTACTTCGCCTATTCGGTTGAGTTGCATCATCGCTCTTGGTGACGCCGACCGTGCTGTGCAGGTTTTGCATAATGCTTTCGGACTGGATGAGGGGTAAATCATGAGAATAGCAATAATAGGAGTAACGGGTGCTGTAGGCAAAGAGATGCTTCTTGCTCTGACTGAGCGCGATTTTCCTGTAACTGAGATTAAGGTTCTTGCAAGTGCGCGAAGCGCCGGAAAACAGATTCCTTATGCCGGTCCCGGTAGTGACGGGAGCGGGTTTATCACGGTTGAAGAACTCACCCATGATTCATTCAATGACGTCGATATCGCGCTATTCAGCGCCGGTGGCTCGATTAGTGAAGAATATGCTCCATCAGCCGTGGCTGCTGGAGCGATTGTAGTCGATAACTCGAGCGCATTTCGTATGCGTGACGATGTGCCATTGATCGTTCCTGAGGTAAACCCTGAGGATGTCAAATGGAATAAAGGCATTATCGCTAACCCCAACTGCTCGACCATTCCTTTGGTGGTCGCGCTCAATGCGATGAGGACCGTTGCCCCACTCAAACGCGCTGTCGTTTCTACATATCAAGCAGCTAGTGGAGCTGGTCAAGCAGCCATGGATGAGCTGTATGATCAGACGCGCGACTTCCTTGAAGGAAAAGAGCTGAACCCTCAGGAGTTCGCCCATCAGATCGCATTCAATTGCATACCTCACATAGATGTATTCCTAGAAGATGGATCGACCAAAGAAGAGTGGAAGATGGTTGAGGAGACGAAGAAGATCCTTCATGACTACGATCTTGCGGTGAGTGTGACATGCGTACGTGTTCCCGTTCTTCGGTGTCATTCGGAATCCGTCAATGTCGAATTCGATGCCCCCATAACTTTGGATGCGATTCGCGAAGCTCTTGAGTCGGCCGAAGGTATCGTCATGATGGATGATCCGGCAAATAAGGAATATCCGATGCCGGCATTCTTGGTGGGAACCGACGAGACATACATCGGGCGCTTGAGATTAGATGCGTCCGTACTTCATGGTGTGGCGTTTTGGAATGTATCGGATCAGCTTCGTAAGGGAGCTGCGCTTAATACCGTCCAAATTGCGGAACTGTTGATATAGGGAGTATGAGTGTCAGCAACTGAAAGTATTACTATCGGCCCTATAACGGTGTCGCCGGGCACACGCTCAGCATATGTCAATGGCCAAGAGGTCGATTTAACTACGTGCGAGTTCTCGCTTCTCTATCATCTGATGAGTAAGGCGGGACGTATTGTTTCACGCGAAGAGCTTGCTATGGAGGTCTGGGGCGATGAGGATGCGCTTCAGAGCAATACTATCGATGTCAATGTGTGTCACCTTAGGTCGAAAATCGGAGATGATACGCGCAAAATCATACGTTCAATCAGAGGAGTAGGTTACTTTTATGCCAACCGATAATAGTGCGGATGAGGTATCGTTTACCACGTCGCACACCCGTACGACCTATCTGGCGCAGACAGGTCTCATTGCAGCGATATACGCTATGTTTACTTTTGGTGCGATGCAATTGATGGGATATCTCTCATGGGGAATCATTCAATTTCGCATCAGTGAAGCACTTACGATCCTGCCACTCTTTTTTCCGGCAGCAGTGCCCGGGCTCACGCTGGGATGTTTTATCAGCAATTTACTTAACTTGGGCGTGACGGGACCGTTCGGCTGGCTTGACGTGGTGTTTGGGACACTCGCAACCTTTGGCGGAGCGGTCTGGACCTATCGATTCCGCCAGCATCGGATTCGTGCGATGTTGGGTCCCGTGATAACGAATGCCCTGATTGTTCCCGCATATCTTCCAATCGTACTCAAAGGACTCGGCCTGTATACCATTCCGTTTACGAGTATCAGTGTTGAAAGTAGTTATGCGCTGATGTATCTATTCGGTGTCGTTTGTGTGGGTGTAGGTCAAGCTGCGGTAGTCTTTGGTATAGGTATGCCACTCGCAACGATGGTTCGTCGCGTGCTTGCGTCCTATGCCGTGAAAGGATAAAGAATGAGTTCGATGATAGTAATTCCAACGTTTTGGACTAAGTCGGCGGGAAATAGAATCCGCACGACGCGTACCAAGACAGAGGCTCCTTATGGAAATGCCACAGCCCTCGATGATCCCAATCCGCCTTTGTTGCGCATGCTGGAGTCTCTTCGCATGGTTCGCGGACTGGATCGCATTGTGATTGTTGTGCGTACCACCGATCCCTCCCTTGAGGTTCGTGCCGACGAAAGAGTACGTGAGCTTCTTCGTGATTTCGGTGACTTGAATATATTTGTTATGGGACCTGCCGAACGGGGCTCGCTTGTCAGACGACTTGAGCAGCTAGAGTTGAACTTTATGGTACCTGCGATTACCGAGGAGAGTTATGGCGCGACGCGCAACCTCGGATTGATTGTCGCTGCGGTGGCCGGTGCGGATGTCGCGCTCATGCTTGATGACAATGAAGTCATCGATAGGGCTGATTTTCTTGAGACAGCATTCTACGGATTGGGACAAACGGTCGAGTCCGGTCAGACGTGTCTCGCAAAAACGGGATACTATGTCGATGAGCATGGAAACTGGAAGCGCGAGGAGACCAAGAATTTCACCAATATATTTTGGAGACCTGCCGTAGCGTTCAACCAAACGATGATAGAGGCATTCAAACCTCCTCGTCTGCAATTGGCACGTATGGCATTCGGTGGAGCGATGGCGCTTCATCGTGATATTTATATGGGTGTCGCATTCGATCCTTGGATTGGGCGTGGCGAAGATACGGACTATATCATCAATGCCCGCATGCATGGGCAGGAGGTATTTTTCGACGACCAGTGGTATGTGACGAAATATGCCGGTAGCGGCGGCGATCCATTGACTCGATTCAAGCAGGATGCATTCCGTTTCGTCTACGAGCATCGTAAGCTGGAGTTTGCCAAATCACAGGTCGACCTTCGTCAGGTGACGCCCAAATCACTTAGTCCCTACCCTGGCTCCTTTATCGAGTCAGGTATTGGCTGGCGTGCATTCGTGACCGGTTCGTTGAAATTCATCAAAAGCGATAATCGGACAGGGTATTTTGCTGCTGGTCGTTCAGCCTTAACTACGGCGTCTCACTATGCGCGTGAGAACTGCGCTAACTATTTTGCATTCCAACGTGCGTGGGCGCACATGATGGGACGCATTTGGGAAGATGTTGCGCTTGAGCCACTATTCTTTGATGGGCGCGCTCCAGATCGCAGTGCATTAACGGGTCAGTTTAAGGCAATCACGGGTAGCTTCAAGGCGATCGACTAGGTTTTCTTATGAGCGGATTCGTAGGATTCGTCAATACATTAGAGCAGACAGAAGGTTTGAACTTCGCTGAAGCCGTTGTTCGCGCGATGTCCGACGCGATTGTCCATCGGGGTCCTGATGGTATGGGTATGCACATTGATGACGAGGTATGTCTGGGTGCGCGGTGGATGGACACCCTTACGATAGGGAGTCAGCCGATCTATAGCGAAGATCGGACCAAGGTACTTGTCTATGACGGCGAGATCTATAACTATCAGCAGTTGCGTGAAGAGCTTGAAGAAGCTGGTCATATATTCAGCACACAAGGCGATGGCGAAGTGGTGCTTCATGGATTCGAGGAGTGGGGTGCTGACGAGTTACTCGGACGCTTAAGGGGTAAATTCGCATTTGTCATCTGGGATGCCCAAGCGAAAACATTATTCGGGGCACGCGATTTGTTTGGAGTGAAGCCACTCTATTATTGCGCGGGCGAAGGTCTGTTTATGTTTGGCTCTGAAGTCAAAACATTTCTCAATCATCCCCAATTCGATAAACAACTCAATGAGGATGTATTGGCGAACTATCTCTCATTCCAATACTCTGCAACGAGCTCGACCTTTTTCAAGGATGTTTACAAGCTACCACCTGCTCACTATTTTACTCTGCAGTTGGGTGCAGATGCAGAGGATGGACAGGCATTCGAAACAATTCGTTACTGGCGCCCTGAATTTGCGCCGAAAGCAGGTTCGATTCAAGAGTATGCGAATCGAATCGATCAGGCGGTTGACGAAACCGTTGCACTCCATAGAATGTCCGCTTCCGATGTCGAAGTCGGCTCATTTTTAAGTAGCGGTGTTGACTCAAGCTACATAGCAAGCAAATCAGGTGTCGACAAGACTTTTACCGTTGGGTTTGTTAGCGAGCTCTATAACGAAACTGATTATGCCAAGGAGTTTGCACAAACCATCGGAGTCAAGAATTTCTCCAAGGTAATTACTCCTGAAGAATATTGGGACGTGTTGGGCGACATCCAATATCATATGGATGAGCCACTTGCTGATCCTGCGGCTATCGGGCTTTACTTTGCCTCAAAACTTGCGAACGAACACGTCAAAGTCGTACTTTCCGGTGAGGGCGCAGACGAGCTGTTCGGTGGATACGGGGTCTATCGTGAGCCACTTCAAAAGGCGGCACTTTATCGTAAGCTGCCTGCACCTGCGTGGCGTTTGCTTGGTACAGTCACACGTCCTTTCTACGCGCTTGCGCCCGCGTTGCCCGGAAAAGATTTTCTCATGCGACGCAACAAGCCACTCGAAAAATGGTTTATCGGCAATGCGGATATCTTTAGTGTTGCCCAGCGTAATGACATCCTAAAATCGACCAAGCACGCTCCAGCCCCTCAAGAGATTACCGCACCATATTATGCGGAAGCAGCTTCATACGATGACGTGACTAAGATGCAGTTCCTTGACATCAATCTGTGGTCAGCAGGTGACATCCTGCTCAAAGCGGATAGGATGACTTCTGCGAATTCAATCGAAGTGCGCTCCCCGCTTCTTGATCGAGAGATTATGAAATTGGCTGAGACACTTCCTCTTGAGTGTAAGGTCGATACTGTTCATACCAAGAAAGCATTTCGTGAGGCGGCAGCTCAATCGATTCCTGAATTGACGGCACAAAAAGACAAGCTCGGTTTCCCGGTTCCTCTTCGTGTGTGGCTTAAGGAAGATACTTATTATGAGCAGGTCAAGACCGCGTTTACTGGTGAAGTCGCCCAACAATTCTTCCATACAGACAAACTCGTGCGACTGCTTGATGAGCATCGTGATGGTGTCCGTGATAACTCGCGCAAGGTTTGGACTGTCTATATGTTCCTCGTTTGGTATGATGAGTTCTTCGTAAAGCGTTAGGAGAAGGTATGTGTTTGGCAATTCCCGCAACTGTGCTTGAGGTAAATGAAAACAATATGGCTGAGGTCGAGATGCTCGGCGTGACGCGCAAAGTATCACTCGACATGATCGATGGTGCCGAAAAGGGCGACTGGGTACTCGTACATGCGGGGTTTGTTATCGAGAAGGTCGATGAGGCATACGCCAAAGAGACACTCGAACTGCTTGCGCAGATTCCGTGGTTTGATGAAGAGGCACCTCAAGCGAGCGAGAAGTTTCTAGAGATTCAAAAGCAAGCGAAACAAAGTCAACAATAATGCATATGGACTTTAACGCATTCAAAGACCCCCAACTTGCCAAAGGCGTGATTGAGGGTATCAAACGTTTGGCGACCGAGCTTGATGAGCGTCGAGGCGGCGAGCCTATTCGCATTATGGAAGTCTGCGGGACTCACACGATGGCGATCGCCAAAAATGGCTTGAAGGGTATCATGCCTGGCAACATCATTTTGACGAGCGGTCCGGGATGTCCCGTATGCGTAACAGCCAACCCTGACTTGGATATAGCGAATGCGCTGGCTGCAAATCATGACCTGACCATAACCACCTTTGGCGACATGCTCAAGGTGCCCGGATCGTACAGCTCTCTTAATGATGAAAAAGGCGAAGGTGCTGATGTGCGCGTGGTGTATTCACCACTTGACGCCTTGGCTCTTGCGGAGGCCCACTCTGAGCTTGAAGTCGTATTTATTGGGGTAGGATTTGAGACGACGACCCCCATTATCGCAGCGACAATCAAACGCGCACGCGATATGGGTCTTGAGAACTTCAGTGTATATGGGGCGAATAAAACGGTACCCCTTGCACTCCGAGCGATTGCCGATGATTCCGAGATTGCAATCAGCGCGCTTATCTTGCCCGGTCATGTTTCCACGATTATCGGACTTGAGCCCTATAAGTTCTTGAGCGATGAATTCGGAGTCGCGGGAGTCATCGCAGGTTTTGAGCCACTCGATATTTTGCAGGGCATCTATATGTTGCTACAACAAATGCTTGATGGGCGTGCAGAGATTGAAATCGGATATGCGCGCGGTGTACACGAAGAGGGCAATCCTAAGGCTATGGCTGTGATGAATGAAGTGTTTGAGTCATGCGATGCGCAGTGGCGCGGCCTCGGAGTTATTCCTGGTACCGGCCTACGCATTAAAGATGAGTTTGCGCAATTTGATGCGGTCAAACGATTTGCTCCACAACCTTGCGAACCGCGTGAGACTCCGGGTTGTGATTGCGGCAATATCCTCCGAGGCGTCATGTCACCTCCTGATTGTCGACTCTTCGGAACAACCTGTACGCCTGAGCGTCCCATCGGACCCTGTATGGTGTCAGGCGAGGGTTCTTGTGCCGCCTACTATCGCTACCACCGCTGAGCACACTAGATGCCGAATCTCATCGTCGAATTCCATAACCATGCTCGGACACGTAGTCAACTACGTTTACCTCGCAGAACATGGATTCTCCTTGACCTTCAGCATCTACAGCACTCAGTGCACTATAAGTAGTCGATAAGCTATCATAGACGCATGACAAAAATGGACAAAATACTCCTTGCGCATGGTAGTGGTGGCACGATGATGCGCGATCTCATCGAAGAGGTCTTCGTCGATTCATTCAGTGACGTGCAACTTGAAGATGCCGCGACACTCGATATTCCTGTAGGCAAGCTTGCTCTTTCAACCGATACCTTTGTGGTAAGTCCGCTCTTTTTTCCCGGAGGAGATATCGGGCATTTGGCAGTATGCGGAACAGTCAATGATGTGGCGACTGCCGGTGCTATACCGCTCTATCTGAGCGTTGGTTTTATTCTTGAAGAAGGCTTTCCTCTTGATGACTTAAAGAAAATCCTTGCCTCAATGGCTGAGTGCGCGCGCGAAGCTGGCGTGAAAATCGTGACAGGTGATACCAAGGTCGTAGATAAGGGTGCCGCGGATGGCATCTTCATCAACACTACGGGAGTCGGTGTGGTGCGTGACGGTATCAATCTGAGTGCTGCAAACTGTCAGGTCGGCGATAAGATCCTACTGTCCGGCACATTGGGCGACCACGGCATTACTATCGTGAGCCAACGTGAGGGAATGGGTTTCGGTACCACGCTCGAGACTGATGCGGCTCCTCTGAATCAGCTCGTCAACGAGGTGCTGGATGTCGCACCTGCAACGAGGGTATTTCGTGACCCGACTCGCGGTGGTCTTGCCAGTTGCCTCAATGAGATTGCGGATGCAAGTGAAGTCAGTATGCTTGTCATCGAAGATGATGTTCCGATTAATCAGCAGGTCAAGGGTGCCTGCGAGATGCTCGGCTATGATGTATTTCAAGTGGCAAATGAGGGCAAGATGGTTGCCATCGTTCCCGCTGATCAAGCTGATGCAGCACTTAAAGCGATGCAAAGTGCTCCCTATGGGGCGGATGCGGCGGTTATCGGTGAGGTCGTCGAAGGCGCGGCTGGTCGCGTGAGCTTACGCAATGCGTTTGGTGCGACACGAATTATGGACACTTTGGTCGGCGAGCAACTTCCCCGCATCTGCTGATAATATTCCAGAAACTGCAATTAACCTTAGACAAATCTTAACTTTTTCTCCTCTAGGAGTTCGATTTCCTTCGTTACCTTATGCTCGGTACTGCTATCAAAACAATCTGAGTTTTGAGGAATATATACAATTCTTGAAAGAGGGCGGAGGATATAGCATGATGGTAGGTGAGGTCTCTTATTATGTTTCCTATCAGATATCGACAGAGGGAACGTTGCGTGTGCCAAAGAGCCTGAACCACAATGTCTCTAGTGGACAATACCGGTGGTTACATCGTTACCGCTTGGGGGTGATGACATGGATTACACGATACTGATTTGTGATGATGACGAGGATATCCGTTCAGCTCTGCATATCTATCTAGAACAAGAAGGGCTCAATGTAATCCACGCAACCAACGGCAAAGAGGCGGTAGGAGCGATTGAGAGCAATACCATCCATCTGATCCTGCTCGACATTATGATGCCGGTCATGGATGGGATTCAGGCTGCGGTAGAAATCCGAAAAATCAGTAATGTGCCGATTCTGTTTCTCAGTGCGAAGACTGAGGATACCGATCGCATTCTCGGTTTGAATATGGGCGGGGATGACTATATTACCAAACCGTTCAACCCAGTAGAGTTAATGGCGCGCGTTCAAGCGGCACTTCGTCGCTATGCTCGTCTTGGAGGATTCGGCGATACTCCGCTTTATGCGGCGGATAAGAAAGGCGTGTACCAAACCGGCGATCTTGTCCTTGACGATAATCAGAAGCACGTGACAGTCGATGGGAAAGAGGTGCAGTTGACGAATACTGAATACAAGATTTTGAGACTGCTGATGGCACATATGGGACGGGTGTTCACCTCGGCCCAAATTTACGAAACGGTTTGGGAAGAGCCAGCATTCGATGTTTCGAAAACAGTATCCGTGCACATTCGCCATATCCGTGAAAAAATAGAAATCAATCCTAAGGATCCGCAATACCTGAAGGTGTTGTATGGTCTTGGCTATAAGGTGGTGAAGTTGACATGAGCGCGATTCTACGTTCGCGCATGATGCGGGCCACTGCGTTTTGCTTAGGTTTTCCTGCGGCGGTATCGACGATGAGCATCTTCAGTTCGTCTTACAATTACTATATGGGAAGCTCTTTGGGGCAAGGATTCATCATTTTCTTTCCGCTCCTTATCGCCTGTATGGTGACATTGTTTCTCTCCGTTTTGAAATCAAGTTCCAGTGAGCATACGCCTGCTTGGCGTAAGGTCGATTTCTCTTTTTGGGCTATCTCGTCCTTTTGCTTCGTGCTGGCATGCGGATATCTCATTCGAGGAGGCACTTCGCAGTTGCTCTTGGTCTCAGCGATTGTCTATACGGTAGTTATGGCACTCATCGCTGAGGCGACCGCGCGCTATCGGGACAAGCAAATCTTTTCAACTCTCTATTGGCTCCAGTTTTTCAAACAGTATCCTTTGCAGGAACCAATTGGATTTATCATGGCTTTGCTGCTTGTCATTCAGCTACTCTACATCATGCTGGTCTTTCCCGTCTCCGCGACAAAAGGATATCTGGGCATCGAATACTTCATCCTCGTTATTGTCCTTCTTTCTCTCGCCATTCTTACCTATATAGGAACATTCATCATGTCGCTCTCATCTCGCTATGAAGAGGCTAATATCGAGAAGATCCGTGCCGAGCAATTCAAGGTCGAGCTGATAACCAACGTGTCGCATGATATTCGCACCCCGTTGACTTCGATAATCAACTACGTTGACCTTCTTAAGGGATTGCCGATAAAACGCGCTGACTTCAAGGAGTATGTAGGGATTCTCGACAGCAAAGCTTCTCGGCTTACTACACTCATCGGTGATCTGATGGAAGCCTCGAAAGCAAGTACTGGAAATGTGGGTGTCGAGTTGTCCGAGGTCGATCTGACGGAGATAGTCGGACAGGTTGCAGGCGAATTCGACGATCAATTCAAGGAGAACGAGTTGACACTAGTGATGCGTCAACCCGAGGGCCCCGTTATGATTTTTGCTGACAGCAGTCATCTTTGGCGTGTTTTGGAAAACCTATTCAGCAATGTGGTCAAATACACGCAATCGGGAACGAGAGTCTTTGCTGAGATCGCTCTATCCGATAACAGAGCACTCTTCTCAATGAAAAATACCTCGCAGGCTCCTATCGACCTTTCGAGCGATATGATGACAGAGCAGTTCATCCGCGGTGATAAGGCGCGTCAGACCGAGGGGAGCGGACTCGGCCTCTATATCGCCAAAAGCCTTGTCGAGCTCATGGGTGGGTCTTTCACCATTCGGACAAACGGCGATCTTTTCGAGGTCGAGACAATGTTTCTCGTGACTATTGACGATGCGGATGAGGTCATAGTCCAAGATGTCTCTCGTCACAAGATTTCTTGGCGTAATATGGCAATATTCGGTGTTCTGGTCATTGTTGTGCTATTCAGCTTGATTTTTATGGACGTCATGATGACAAGGGGACGAAATGTGAGTGTGGAGTATCACGAGCCTTATTACATCGACGGTGCTGAAGGCATAATTTATTTGGATGAAGAAACAAAATCCGATGTACTCGAAGATTTTTTGCGCAGATAGAACAATGCGGCTATAAGGATACGAGTGCAGTAGATTCACATCTGTTACACTCATTCTCATGCAAAAATTGACTTCACAACGCGTCCTTGGTATTTTCGCCATCGTATTCTCTTCTCTTGTCTGGGGAACGATCCCTCTTATTTTGCGCGAGATCGACGGCTCGCCATTCATCAAGGTATTCTTCAGGGTCTTTATAGCATTCGTTGTTGTGGCGATATGGATTGTTGCAAGCGGGAGATGGAGAATCGCCAAAGAATTCGATGGATTCACGATTCGTTGGCTTTTTGCACAAGGCGTACTTCTTGCTATCAACTGGATTCTCTTTTTTGGCGCATTTGATCGGACTAGTGTCGCAACAGTCGAGTTACTCGGCTATATGGGTCCGGTATTCGTCGCACTTCTCATTCCCATTTTTCTCAAAGACAAATTTGATAGGCGGATAATTATTCCGCTGGCGCTTTCTCTTGTGGGAATGGTTGTCGTTTTGATTCCTCATGGATTTGGATTCTCAAGCAACCTTACTGCGCAAATCGGAGCCCTGATGGCACTTGCCAGCGCTTTTACATACGCGCTATTGATTATGATGGCCAAAAAAATCTCAGCGGTTGTCCCTGTTGACTTCATTACCATGTTCGAAGGATTGGGCGCCAGTCTCTTCTTGCTGCCGTTTGTTATCTGGAGCTATTCGCAGGGTAATGCGCCGACTGGTGGATTGATGCCGTACTTCTGGTTATTCGTGCTCGGTGCCATTCATACAGGACTTACGGGAGTATTATTCTTTTACGGACTCAAGCAGCTACGGGCTGATCAGGCTGCGATTCTGACCTATATCGAGCCGGTATCCGCAATCATATTTGCGTCGTTGTTTTTAGGTGAGGTGCTTACGTGGTTGACTATTGTCGGGGGTGCACTTGTTTTAGTAGGTGGCGCTATTGTTGCTCGACTTGAGGCCCAGGAAGGAATCGAGACCCCACCTATCGAAGCTCCGATTATTGAGGCTTAATTGGATGTCGAATAACAGTCTTTAGTTTTTCTGGCGCAACTTTCTGCGGATTAGAGATATAGATTTCATGATGTCTTCGCGTATCGGAGAAATCGAGAGCGTAGCCGTTTTCAATAGCATAGGTATCCATAGCCATCATAGTCGCAGGTTCATCATCGTATGAGCCGATATGCATTGCCTGAACACAGAGCCCTTCACTAATTGCCTCAAGTCGCGCCCTTGATCAACCGCGCTCTGGTATTCCTCACTCGTATTGGGATTACCCGCACCATCTACTGCGAGAAATAACATTTCCGGTACCTCGATAATGGAAGGGGTTGCTTTCGGTTGATAGAGGTCCTTCTGCTCTTTTTTGAAGTCAAACATCACGCCACCTTTTTAGTTTTGCCTATGTTATACGAATATATGTTCTATTCTACTTCCTGCCTGCGTTTTCTTGGCCATGTCACATATTGCCTATGGGAAATCCATGATGATACGATATGATACGATATGATACGATATGATACGATATGATACGATATATCAGGGAGCAGCAGATGCATACAGAGACAATGTATTTCGAGTGCAAACAAGAATACACGGATGACATAAAGAAGGAAATAGTTGCTTTTGCCAATACTCTTGGTGGTGAAATAATCATTGGGATTGATAAGTTTGGCGAAGTTGTTGGAGTTGAGAATCCTGATGACATTATGCTTCGTGTCACCAATTCTATTAGAACCAGCGTCAAACCGGATATATCTCCCTTCGTTTCTTATCACATCAGCATTGAGGGCGACAAGCATGTGGTTGTCATCAGGGTTCAGGCTGGCACCGCTAAGCCTTATTATCTTGCAATGAAAGGATTGAGGCCAGAAGGTGTATACGTTCGTCACGGATCAGCCTCTGTTCCTGCTACCGATTATGAAATATTGCGCATGGTTCGGGAAAGTGGTCCCGAGGATTTTGAGGAAATGCGATCAATCGAGCAGGATTTGTCATTTGAAGAAGCAAAAAAGGTGTTTCAAAAAGAACGGATATCTTTTGACGCTCAGCAAAAGCAATCTCTTGGTGCTTTACGCATGGACGCGACATACAGTAACCTTGGATTATTGCTCTCAGATGAATGCAGGCACACCATCAAACTTGCGTTGTTTGCAGACACTACGCCGATGCGTTTTGTTGATCGGACAGAAATAACCGGATCATTGTTTCGTCAACTTAATGAAGCTGAGGCATGGATTGATCGCTACAATCGCACTCAGTCAGTTTTTGAGGGGTACAAGCGTATTGACACACTGGATTATCCTGAGGAAGCATTGCGAGAAGTATTGCTCAACTCGCTTATTCATCGTGATTATGCTTGTCGTGACAGCACGCTTATTAAAATGTATGAAGATCGCATTGAGTTTATCACTCATGGGGGGCTTGCAAAGGGTGCCACATCTGAAAGTGTGCTGGGAGGTGTTTCCACTCTAAGGAATCCTGGGTTGGCAGGAGTTTTTTACAGACTGGATTATATCGAGGCATTCGGTACGGGGATCTATAAAATAATGGATGCATATAAGGAGCATGAACAAAAACCGCAATTCACTTTATTGGATAATGCATTTATCGTCACGTTGCCAAACGTCAAGTATGAGGTGAAGGTATCTGAGCAAAGCCGAATTTCCCAGAGTCATTCAGACGTGATAAAAAACTTGCTGGCAAAATGTGACACGATAAATAGACAGGAAGCTCAGGAGAAGCTCGGACTATCTAAGGCACAATCAGCGCGAATTTTGAAACAAATGCTTGATGATGGTCTCATCGAGAGAATAGGGTCAGGTCCTACACTACGTTATAAACGAACTGCTGAATAGATTTTCCTGACAGGTAGAGTGTATCGGGACTTGCAAGAGGTATATTATTAACGGGTACAATAAAGGACCATGCAAAACTTGAGCCAATATATAGCGCGTATTCGTGAGCATGATGTCTCTCTTTGGAGCGACGATGTCGTCGCACAGAAAAAAATAGCACAGCGACTGGGATGGACGATACTGCCCGAAGAGGCACCTGCGCTCTACCCCTTACTTGATCAACTTGCCAATATGGCAGACGAACGTGAAATCTCAGATGTCGTGCTTATCGGCATGGGAGGTTCTTCACTTGCGCCCTATGTATTCGCACGAACCTATGCTGGTCAGGCGAAACGTTTTCTCCATGTGCTGGATACGACATGTCCTGAAGAGGTTATGTCTTTGGCACATGCACTCGATTTCGAAAAAACTTTGTTCATTGCGGCGAGCAAGTCGGGAACGACTCTGGAGACCATCACACTCGAAGAACTTTTCTGGGGTCTCGCGCATTATGAGATTCCTGATGAAGCTGTCCGAGCCACTCACTTCATCGCAATCACCGATGTGGACACCCCTCTTGCGATTCGTGCACAAGAACGTGGATATACCCTCGTCACTTCGCCAATAGATGTAGGTGGACGCTTCAGTGTATTCTCTGTTTTCGGGTTGGTTCCCACGGCACTCATCGGTATCGATTATCGAAAGATTGTCGATGAAGCGGTACAGGCGCAACGTGCATGTGAAGCGGAAAACAGCGAGAATCTCGCAATTCAACTTGCTTCAGAACTATGGAATCAATTTGAGGCAGGAAACGACAAACTGCCTCTTCCTGATGAGCCTTTGAGTATGTGGCTTGAGCAGCTGATTGCCGAATCGCTCGGCAAAGAAGGGAAAGGAATCGTACCCTTCACACGTCCGCTTGTGTGTTGTTGCGATGGTAACATCATGTCGTGTCCGGACAGCTCACGAGTGACAGCGGATTCGCCTCTTGCGCGGTACGGAGGACTTCGGGGCTGTTGCCTCAAGAATGGGGATTCGACTCCTGCTGCCTCGGTCGCCCAATCCATGGTGGTGTGGGAGTGGGCGGTTGCGCTTCTTGCCGCACTTATGGAAGTCAATCCGTTCGATCAGCCCAATGTCGCAAGTGCCAAAGAGGCGGTAGTTCATGCGCTGGAGCACCCCGACACCCATGAGCTTGATGCCAAGGAGCGTCGCGCGTCGGTTCCTGTCGATGAGCTTCTTGCTGAGGCACAGTCGAATGATTATGTCTGCATACTCGCTTATGTGAACAATGAGGAGTACGAGCAGATGAAAGAACGATACGTTCCCTATCTTGCTACGAAGACGAAACTTCCCATTAGTCTGGTACAAGGACCGCGTTATCTACACAGTATCGGGCAGCTTCATGAGGGTGGTCCCAACACAGGTATCTTCATCATGGTCGATAATGCATCGCCGGATGCGCCCAATGTGATGCTTCCACATGTTGATTACACATTGCGAGAGTTCTTCGATGCGCAACGGGTGGGCGATGTGATGGCGCTTCGTTCACGCGGACGGCGCGTCACCACAGTCAACATTTGTGATCTAGAGCTCTAGATCTTCTTCTAGCTCTTCAGCCTGCTCTTCGGTTTGTCGCTGTTCCTCACGTAAGAGGGCATTTGCAATCATCACTTGGCCGAAGCTTACGCTCCCATCATTGGAGGGTAGACGTTCATTGACCAGCACGTACATCCCTTTATCCTCGAGCGTTTTGACTGTGCGCTCAAGGAGGATTCGATTCATGAAGCATCCGCCGGATAACACAACGGTATCCAGCCCTGTTTCACGGGCTGCCTTGGTCGCAACCTCGCCAATCATATTGGCAAGTCCGTAGTGGAATCGTCGAGAAAGCTCCTCGGATTTGATATTGCTTGAGATGCCGTCAAGGAGTGCGCGGACGAGAAGCTCGGGATCGATGATATAACGCGGTTGAGCATAGGCGGGAACCGGGCGTCCATTTGGTGCGATTTGCAGCTCAGGCGCAGGCAGATCCGCCTCAGTAATGGCAAATCGATACTGGGGAGGAATTCCCATATCGCCCAGGGGGAGACTGATGCTCTCAAGTTCGATTGCGGCAGACCCCTCATAGGATGCGTCATCTGCCACGCCGAGGATTGCAGCAATCGCATCGAAGAGACGCCCCATCGAGCTGGTTCGCGGTGTATTGAGCCCCTGCTCTATCATTGCAACGATAGTCGACTCTTCATCTTCAGCTAATCGTGAGAGCATAAACCGTGTGCTGGGGTGTCCCAGCAGATCGAGTTCATGAAGGAGACCGACGGCAGTACGCGCTGGACGCTTGACGGCGGCGGCTCCTCCGGGAAGCGGGAATGGACGGAGCATGGCATAGCGTTGATATCCCTGAGCGTTGGCGATCATAACCTCGCCACCCCAGATGGTACCGTCTTCTCCATAACCGGTTCCGTCAAACGCAAAACCGATGACAGGGCCGGTATAGTTGTGCTCCGCCATGGCAGATACGATATGGGCATGATGGTGTTGCGTACCGATCAGTCGCACAGGCTCTGCATCTGCAAGTGCATGAGCCCATTTGGTGGACAGATACTCAGGATGCAGATCATGTGCGATGACCTGAGGTTTTGTGCGGAATAGATGCTCGTAGAGCGCATCCGTCTCCTCGAAGGACTCGAGAGCCTCGGTGCTTTCGAGGTCTCCGATATGTTGCGATATGAAAGCATCATTTCCCTCATAGAGGGCAAATGTATTCTTTTGCTCAGGCCCGACGCCGAGGATAGACACAAACGCTTCATCACATATATGTAAGGGTTCAGGTGCATATCCGCGTGCCCGACGAATCATCTGTGTCTTGCCGTTGACGATGCGCACGACACTGTCGTCGTAGCGCGAGTAGATTCCTCGGTCATGAAGCAGAATCGCATCTGCAATCCGAGCAAGCTTATCGAGTGCCTCCGCGTTATCAGTGCAGATGGGCTCATCGCTCATATTTCCGCTGGTCATAACGAGCGGTCCACCGAACTCCTCGCAAACCAGGGCATGAAGAGGTGTGTAGGGCAGCATGACACCCAGCTCTCGTAGTCCGGGCGCAATGCTTGTCGCTAAATCATCAGGGGCATCGGCCTTAAGACGAAGCAGGACGATCGGACGGATGCTTCCGGTTAAAAGGTTCGCTTCTGCTTCGCTCACCTCACAGTACTGAACGATATCCTTAAGTGTGGGAAACATGACAGCAAGTGGTTTGCCGTATCGATGCTTCCGTTCCCGAAGTTTATCAACCGCAACATCGCTTCTCGCGTTGCAGCATAACTGGAATCCACCGAGTCCTTTGATTGCAACGACTTTGTCCTCATGAAGCGCTTCGACCACTTCAAGGATAATCGAGTTCGACCGCGCCATTTCCTCAGCCCGATTACGATGGGGGCGCGGCACCTTTTCTTTGATGGGACTCCAGGTCCATGAACTCGCCAAGTGAGGGTCAAGCTCTCCCCAGTTGAGGTACAGACGAGGGCCGCACTCAAAACACGCGTTAGGCTGTGCATGGAATCGTCTGTCTTCGGGATTGTCGTATTCAGCCTGACATGACGCACACATCGGGAAGTCTTTCATCGTCGTGGCAGGACGATCGTAAGGGATATCTTCGATAATCGTAAAACGAGGACCGCAGTTGGTACAGTTTATGAAAGGGTAACGTGCGCGTCGATCCTCGGGATCGAGCATCTCTGTTTCGCAATCCGTACACATCGCGCGATCGGGACTGATAAAGGTTCTCTCTCCCTCGATAGCCTTACTTGAGAGAATCTCAAATGTGGAATAGTTGGCAGGCTCGATTGTGTTGATCGTGACATTCTCAATTCGTGCGGCAGGGGGTGCCTTGTCCTCAAGAACGGCTGCGAATGAGTCGACGAGTTGCGCGGGTCCTTCCACTACAACGTGGACTCCATCGCTCCCATTGCGCACCCAACCGGCTAGGTGGTAGGTTCTGGCAAGCGTATAGACATAGGGACGAAATCCCACACCCTGTACTACTCCGGTGATATGTATCTCGATTGCTTTCATGCTTTCATTTTCTCATGCTTCTTGCATGCGTACGGCAACGATTGTGTGGAAGTCATCGGGCTGAAAACTATCACTCGGTTTTTAGGTGGTACACTAATAGGCGCGATGTGTGAAACAGGCTAATAATGTGTTGAGGGGGCAGTCATGTCAGATTTATTGCAGGTTACCGATAGTTCTTTTGCAGCCGATGTCGAGGGCTCGAAGGGTGTATTCGTACTTGATTTTTGGGCTCCCTGGTGTGGACCCTGTCGTGCGATGGAGCCGGTATTGCAACAAGTGAATACTGAGCTTCCCGATGTGAAAATCGGACAGCTCAATGTTGACGAGAACCCACAAAACGCTATGAAGTACGAAGTGCTCAGCATTCCGACGTTCCTTATCTTCAAGGATGGTCAGCTGGTCAAACGGATGGCGGGCGCAATGCCTAAGGCTGCGCTCATCGATGAGATAAACAAGGCATAACCGAAGCAAAGGAGTACATCTATGTGTCAAAGTGGAGTCAACACCGCTCAATTGCTCACCATGACGAAAATGGCCGAAGACACCTTAGGATTGGGACAAGGCTGGCTTGAAGAGATTCATCATCTTGCCGATCATACGAACAAAAAAGCAAGTGCTGAGATCGCGCAAGCAACCGTCAAGCTCGGTGAGGTTCGTCATCTTCTCGAAGCGGCGCGTGATGAGCTTGAAAAAGGCGAGCACGATCACGGCTTTGAGGTAGAACTCGTTTAACAAACCTAATCGATGAACTGATCTATCGCTCGACTTAATTCCTCGAGTGCTTTTTCGTCATGGGATTCGATCGCATCGACGATGCAATGATCGATATGATCCTTCAGGATCAATTTACCCGTATTGTTAAGTGCGGCGCGTACTGCCGCAAGCTGAATGAGAACCTCCGGACAGCTTCGACCATCCTGCACCATCCGACGAACCGACTCCAGATGCCCTGTGGCTCGAGACAGACGATCAAGAACCGCTTTTGTGTGTACGTGCGAATGACTGTGACCATGAGCATGATTGTGATCGTGGGTATGGGTTGGTTCAGTCACGGGATTCCTCTTCAAAATCGTATCCCCCTAGGGGGCTTGTAGGGTCTATTGTTGTCATTTATCATATCAAAATAATACGAATACGAAGAGAGGGTTCGCCATGCATATTCCTGACGGGATGCTTTCACCGACGGTAAGTATCGCCACAAACATTATCTCAATAGGAGCTATAGGCTACGGAGTATCGTGGGTCAAACGCCACTTCGATCAAAAGCGTATTGTGCTTATGGCGGTGCTGGGCGCACTCATCTTTGCATTTCAGATGCTCAATTTCCCCGTGGGGCCGGGAACATCGGGTCACTTTATGGGAAGCGCGCTTGCGGGAATCATGTTGGGACCGTGGGTTGGTGCGGTTCTCATGACCGCGATATTGGCGATACAGGCATTCGTACTTCATGATGGCGGAATAGTTGCATTGGGCGCGAATGTACTCAACATTGCGATTATCGGTCCGTTTTTGGGATATGCGCTTTATCGTGCGATAGTGCGTATCGAAGATACCCGTACCATGCGTATGACCGGTGCTTTCGTTGCGGGATGGGCTGCAACAGTTGTGCCCGCACTAGCGGCAGCTCTTCAGATTTGGCTATCCGGCAAGGCGAATCTCAGTATCGTGATGGGATCGATGGGGTTCTGGCATGCTATCACCGGAATTGCCGAGGGAGCCATCACCGCAGCGTTTATCGGATATCTGCTTGTGGTACGCCCTGATTTAGTAGACAGCGATAAACCTGTTGAAAAGGGAACGATGCGCGGAGTCTTGATAACCCTGGGAGTCATCACAGTAATTGTTTTTGCGCTTACTGTGTTCACCTCTGAACTTCCCGACGGACTTGAGTATGTGTGGGAGCACGTGCTTGGTTATGAGTAGCACGCAATGAGCTTCTTGTCAGATATCGATGCACGTATCAAGTTGCTGGTGATGCTGGCGATTATTATCGCACTGACATGGCTTGATATATCTGAGTCGAGTATCGAAACCTTGCTCGCTGCTACTTTGATTGCTGTGGTGATAGGAATATGCCTTGCACTACTCTTAGGTATCTCCCCACTCAGGGCCGCATGGGCCAGTTGTATTGTATTTCCTTTTGCAGGAGGAGTTGCGTTCTTTGCCCCCTTAGCGAATATAGAATCGTGGTCATGGGTTAATGTTGCGGTCGCCTACATGTCAGGATGGCCACTCATTTTCGATATTCTTTTCAAAGCATATGTCGCAACATATTTAGTAGTAATCGTTATGCAGTCAATGACTATCGAGATGTTCATCCATGCGCTCTCACAGCTTAAGGTGCCTCATATCTTTATCATGTTGTTCACGTTCCTCTATCGATTTACCGATCTCTTTCGTGAGCAAATCAAAATCATGCGCAATGCGGCACGTAGTCGTGCGCCTCATCTGCATGGCTGGCGACTTATCATGTTTTATGGGCGCATGAGCGGGAATCTTTTCGTGCGCGCCTATGAGCGTGGAGAACAGATTCACAGCGCGATGCTTGCCCGTGGCTATGATGGCACGCTACCCACAAGAGGCTAACTTGTATGCTAGAATACCGTTAGGTGGTAGAGCCCCCGTTGACCGTCCAAGTCGCGGGGGGCTCTTTTATTCGGAGGGACTAACCCTTACGAATAATGATGATTATCACCATCCCACCAAGCCTATAGACTTTGTAGAGATAGTACATCTCATCACCCCTAACTGTGCCACCTCACCAGTAAAATCGGACGTACCGGTTTGGGCTATATGACAGTCTTCCGACTGCTGGCACCGTATGGTATTTAGTTTTCAAAGATCACCTACTTTTATTGTATGGATGAGCACATAACCGCCATTTAACTTTTGCTTAACTCGTACTTAACATGGGACTGCAGGATTGCTTACCTCAGTCTTAATTTCTGAGTCAAAATGATACGGGGAAATGGAAACTTCCCCAGATAACTGGGGAAGTAAAACCATATTTGAACTGGAGGTATTGGCTACTTGCCTAAACATTCACAAGCAGGTTTTCCAAAACGTTTCTAGTTAACCAGTTCTTCACTTTCAGCCTCAAGACAATGCTTTTCGCGGCCCAACAAGATATTGACTGTTTGTTCAGCAGCGTCACGAATCGGGGTAAGAACCTCATCGATACCGGCAGCCTCGAAATCAGCTATATCGTCTCCATAGTGCATCATCGCAGCGAAACTGCCTTCGTAACCCAGCTCACGCAACTTGCGTGCGAGCTCGAAATTCGGTTGCGCGAACGGTACGGTGCTTACAATCCATTTGACCTTATTCAAATCGATTTTTGCAGGTAGATCAGGATCCTCAATATCACCGAAAGCAAACTGTAGGTTTTCCTCAGGTTCACGGCGTGCACGGGCTGCCTCAAAGTCGATGCCCAATACCGATTTACCGGAATACGCCATGCACTTAGCAACTTTCGTGCCAAAACGTCCCAGACCGAAGACGATGACGTCCGTTGGGGGAAATGCTTCAAGATCCAGATCTTCTTTCGTTGCGGTAATACGCTGTGGGATTTTCATGAGCATGTCTTGGAATAGTCCATAGAAAGGCACTACGTAACGCATTGCATATACAGAGCCGGCCATGGTGATGAGTGCTGTCATGGTAATGGCACCTACGCTGGCAGATGAGATGTAACCACCTACATAAGCAAGACCTGCGATAATCAAAGATATCTCTGAGATCTGACCCAGGACCACACCGGTTTTGAAGCCAATTTGGTGCTTGTAGCCCAATAGTGCCATGATGGTGGTTACCAGCAACGGAACACCGATAAGGACAAAAGCGGAAATAACAATCGCGGAAGGGAGCTCCCTGATAGCCGCTTGTAAATCAAGCCCCATGCCAAGATAGACGAAAAAGAATACCAGCAAGAAGTCACGCAGATTGTAAAGCTGCTTCGACATCTCGCTGCGCAAAGGACTTGAGGCAAGTGAAATACCGGCGACAAAAGCGCCCAACTCGATTCCTAGACCAAGATATCCGAATAAAGCTGAAATACCTACCGCCCATGCTGTTGAGAAAAGTACCAACGGCTCGCGTCCCGCTTTACCCAGCGCTGGCAAAAGACGGGGAAACAAAAACTTCGATAAGAATGTGATGCAAGCGATAGCGAGTACTCCCCCCAGAGCCATTGTCATGTATGGGTTTTGCGATCCGGCAACAAGAGTAGTGCTCAATGAAGTGATGATAACGATAGCTGCAATAGCAAAGAGATCCTCGATAATCAGCGCGCCTACCGCGATGCGGCCGAAGACGGATTCGGTACTGTCGGTATCAGCGAGCAATTTGATAACGATAATGGTTGAGGAAAATACAATTGCAAGACCTATATAAAAGGCATCGATCGTGCCTTTGCCGAAAAGCATTGCAACCAAAAAACCTATGGGAAAAAACACTGCCATCTTGCCGATGCCGACCGCCATAGCGGGTATACCGTTCGCTTTGATTTCTTTGGCGTCCATTTTGAGTCCGACCCCAAAGAGCATAATGGCGATACCGATTTCTGCCATGATGAATATGCTTTTTGCTGCACCCTCTGAAATGAATCCGAATACCACCGGACCAACTAAAATGCCGGCTGCGATAAATGCAATAATAAGAGGTTGCTTCAGTTTGGTAAAGATGATTCCCAGCAGACCGGCGATTGCCAATGCAACAGCAATCCCCTCAAATACACCTAGTTCAAATTGCATCATATACTAATGTCCGTCCTTTTCTGTTCTCGTAATTGCGAATGCTATCCATAAAACACGAAACATCAATTATATAGGTATTTCTATGTATGTTATGATGTAGTCAGGTTGGGAGACCCTCACCAGCTCGGTGATTTGGGTCTCCTCTCTGCATTTAGGGACTAATCCCTAGCGACAGAAATCACGATGACGTATCCGTCTATGCGGTATACCACATAGATCACATATTCATCCATGTGACCCCCTAACCCCTCAACGCTCGCCTGCGAGCGCGTTCCGAGCTTGCGCTCGGCTTATAAGCTCAGTCTTTGGCAATATGCCTTGACTGGTTGAAGGAAAAGTAAGCTGTTTGCAATACGGTGCTTTTGATACAATGAAACTAGGTTTGGGAGACCCCGAAGCTGTCAGAGCTTCAAAATGGGGTCTCCTGGCATCTTTAGAATCCCTAAGGTCTATAGACGTAGATTACTAATCTCCATCTAAATATCCTAAAGACGCGGTAATGCAGATACTCCATTGCATCACCTCCCCAGTCTGTGCCACCTCCCCGGATCTGACGTACCGGTTTGGGCTATATGACAGCCTTCCGACTGCTGGCACCACTTGTTTGGTTTTCAAGGTTCTCTAATTTCTACGGTATCGCAAGGTACCTAACTCCCAGATAACGCTGGATTACTTCAGATTTAATGGAGGGCACACAGATTGCTTAACCGAGCATTAATTTAGATGCTCAAACGACGTAAAATTATCGAAAGCAATCCACAGACTATTATGCGAACAACATCATGATTGAGCTGGAAAATCCATCAATTCCCAAACCAGATTTCCCCTATTTTCTTGTGCGGATATCCACAGAAACCAATACCTCATGTCCAACAATCCACAAGGCCGCCACAACGTTGATTTCACCCTACGTGCTTGCTACACTTATAGATGCGATAAATTGATAGGCGAGAAGCGACGACAGTCACTTTTTTGTTGATTCGTGGTATCAAAACAGCAGCGGGGCGCTTACCTCGAAATCTGTTTTGATGCCGTTGCTTTCGACGCGCCGATATTCGATTTATCGCAACGGGGTAGGCGCCTTTTTGCACATTATCACCTGTACCTCGCCCTTCACAACGCCTGAATGTGTGTGATAGGTGAGATTTTTGTGAACCATCATACAATAAGCCGCCTTAAACCGACTAAAAGTAACAATTTCAATTTCTGCGTAACATTGCGCATCGGATTGGCGTCATGTATACCAGAGCTTGCATTTTTGCAAGAAACAAAGGGGAAGAAAGAGTGAGATTTTGTTCGCACGTACTGTAGACATATATGACCCGAAAGCGGTTGCTCGTCTCTTCAAGCGCGCGCAACACAATCCGGAACGTTATCAGAGCGAGCTTTACGCTGCCTTTTGGGGCGATGCGTATCGTCTCGCGTACGGCATTCTGGGTAATGCGCAGGATGCTGAAGATGTCGCGCAGACAGCACTTGTCCGCGCGCTCTCAAAATTAGACACACTCGATAATCCTCAAGCTGCTATCAAATGGATACATCGAATCGTAGGTAACGCGGCACTCGATTATCGTCGTGACGAAGGTCGTCGCATGTCGGGATATAAGCATGCGGATGATGATATCAATGAAATAGAGACTCCAGCACATTCCCCACACCATCTTCCCGATGAGCTTATGATGCGCAAAGAAGTCAGCAGCATCGTTTGGAATCTCGTCAATGAACTACCGGAAAAGCAACGTGACGCAGTAATGCTCTATTACTATGCGGGGCTTGCGACCAAAGAGATCGCGACCGATACGGATACTACGGATAATGCGGTCAGAGCATTACTGTTTCGGGCGCGCGAAACGCTCAACGAGCAGATTACGAAGATCGAGAAGACTCAAAACATCAGTCTTTATAGTGGCACAGCATTTCCACTGGCTCATGTCCTCAAAGAGGGAGCGGGTGCTGAGGTTGTATTGCCAGCCATGATTGCCAATGAGACAAAACGGACGTTTGGTCCAGACTTTGCTTTGATGAAACAACAGGTGGCAGCAGGCATGGGCGCAAAGCAGTGGCTCGTACTGGGAGTTGCGACACTTTCAGTGGTCACACTTATTGGGTATTCTCTCAATGGATCAGGTGATGACACACAGGTCACCCCAATGTCTGCGCTCTCAGTTGAGAGCAAAGAAGAATCTCGTGCGAATCCTGCAAGAAATGATAAACCGCAACAATCTACTGAGGAAAGTGGCCTTGAGGACACTCTCCCGTTTACTCCAAGTGGTTCAGGAAGCGACGATCCTTCCCCCGTCGCTTCTGAACCACACCATGAAATATCGGATCTCATTATTGAGATTACTGATTATGTGCCACCACCAGCTCCGATTCCCCCACAAGAGCACCTACGATTGCCGGAGGTCGAATCGTATATACGATTCAGCACGATAGACAATGAGCCTATCACCTGGATAGTAACAGCCAGAACGCAAACCACGATCACCATAACACCCATAGACGACCTTCCCTCAACAGAGGGAATCTTCACATCTGCCGAGCAGGCAGTGATCCTATCCACAACAGGCGGAACAAGACCAACCCTGACATTGGATGGAACCAGACTCAACTTCGTATTCAAAGGAGGCTTTTGTTATGCCGAGCCCTATTGATATTGAAACAAAGAACGAGAACGAAGCACAAAAGGTAGCACAGAGCAGGGAAGGAAGCACAATGGCACAGATAAGAAAAATAGATTGGAAATACCGAATAGCACTACTTCTCATCATAGGAGTATGTGCCGTACTTGCCATGTCATCTATCGGACAGGCCGGCCCAACCGGTCCGACCATTACACTGAGAGCCAATAACACAGCCGGCTCCACACTGGTACAACCTTGGGATTATGTGACCAACTTCCAATACGTCACAGATATCGTGATAGATCCCGATGGTACCGGTATAAACCGTACCATCATCTTAGAAGCACCCGCAGGTATGCGTTTCGTGCTTCCTGCCGGAAAACCCGGTGTCACCATCTCCTATCCTGCAGGTTTTACGACAGGAGCACTGCAGGGTAAACGACTCCTGTTCACCATAGCCAACACCCATGCCGATCAGACCCAGTTCGACATCCCTACCATCGCTGAGGGTGCATCTGCTGCCGCCAATCAAGCAAACACCGCTCTTGCTGTAGGTAACGCTATCTACAACCATGGATATGGAACCGATGGGACAGATGGAAGCCCCACCGCTCCCCAAAGTATCACCACCGCAACTGCTAGTGGTACCTGGAATGGTACTGCTCCGACAGGCAGTCTTGCCATGGATTACCATACATATCGCTACAATGATATGTTCGACGGGTTGTATTTGGCTCCTCAACATGCTGGTCTGACTACCAATGCAACCATGAGCCATGACGGTCAGATTATGTATTATAGCTCGGCGGTTGAGTTTTCAGGTCACTGGGGAACGACCTTAGCTGATTCGAACGGTTGGGGTCTATTCAACTCTTCATTCACTAACTTAAACAATCTCACCAATTCCCACAATCCCTACTGGAATCTTTCCGTGAAAGTCTATATCCCCGAGGGACTCAGGATCACTAATCCAGATCTCGCCTCTCAAATTCAGACCGATGCTGGGGGCGACTACGTATTGATTACTGATGCCAACCAGACCCCTCTCAATGCCATTGGTCTCAATAAGCAGAGTTCTCCGATACAAGGATTTCGCAATACTGGGACTAACTGGAATGGACAATTTTATGGCTCTAATGCGGGCTACACCAATGCAAGCAATGGCGCCACATTCGCCCTCAACCTCGCTCTTGCTCCCGCACTTGGTGAAACGGTTACCTCAGGCAAAGTCTATTCAGCACCTGATACGGTCGTCACCTATGACACCTATGATGCATCGGGTAATGTGACCACAGTAACTCTCAATCTCAATTCACCTCGAGTAACTACTGCGACCTTGAAGAATATCGATGCCTATACCATCGGCAGCCCTGATGTCGACATATTTGCGGGAAGCAGTAACAACACACATAGCGGTTTAGTATCCCCGATCAATCTCACTAATCGCTATGTGCTAAACCATGCGAACTATAACGGGTTCAATGAGAACGACCAGCATGTTGGAGGCACATTGACTTTCGATGCCGATCCGGATGCGTATGCGCTTGATGGCATGACGGTTGGCTTTGCCCGTTCAAACTTTTATGCGCGAGGAAGTGCGGGTGGCACAAATAGAGGTAACATTGAGATACTCAATGGTGTTTTGATACGCGATGCCCTCCGCTCCGGCCTTCCCGCATCCACGAACATCACCTATGAACTTGAGGACGGTACGACACACACCAATGCAATCAAGACCATCGACCCACTCGACGGATCTACCGGCGGTACCAACTGGCTGCCTTTACCCACAGGAGATCCACTTTGTCAGAACCTGCTCGATGACGGAGGTATGATCACTGCGGTCTCCTTCCCATCGGCAAGTGATAGCAATCGGGTCAAGAAGGTCACCTTCGAACTCACCAAAGGACTCAATCTGGCTCCCGGTTGGGGATACAACTTCGGGTTCGATATAACAGCAGATGAAGGACTGGATGATAACGTTGTAGCCACCCAAGGTGTCGGGGTACACAGAACCGAAATCAAGATGACGCTTCGTGGAGTAAGTGGTTGTACCATCCGCGGAGGTGCGGCAGCAGACTCTGTTCCCGCGATCACCGGTGGCGAGCATGTATCGATACAACCCATCTTTATCAGATCACCCCTCGATATACTCATCATGCAATCCCAAGGCGTGTGGATGGCGAATTCCCATACGCAAGCCGGAATTGCAGCTGGTATCAATGGTGCCGGTGTATCCGAAGTACCATTCCTTGATGACAAGACAGGACGTACGTCTCGCTCGGCAACCTTGGCCTTCGGTTATGGTATCGCAGGTAACACCTTCGATTACCGTACCAGACAAGGTGCCTGGCCCACCTACTACGACTTTGAGATGGCACTGGGTAATACCACCCAAGCTGAGAAACGCTATCTTGAAACAATTAGTAGCTTTCAGGTGTTTGCGACCATGTGGGAGAATGCCCGTATAGAGTATACGGTCGATGGACCCTCAGGTCCCGATGCACGCGTTCTTACCCTTGCAGATACGACCCCACTACCAAGTTCAGGCAATCTACCTGCCGCCACCTATGATTCGACCGGAGGTGTGCGAGATCTCAATCTTGCAGCAGGTGAATATCTGACCTCTTTCGTATTCAAGGCAGACGAATTCAAGGTCGGTGCTGTTCATTGGCGCAGCCAATCCTTGTGGGGTGCTGCACAACAACCACAATTTCCCTTTGGAAACACCTATCCAACACAAGGCTACTGGGGAGTGGCGATCGATGGTGGATGGCGCGGTGCCGGCATCAACTTCTTCTCGCATAAGGATCGTGACTTCAGATCTGATGGAGTATCCATTCCCGATGCGGTAGCCAACTACACCGAGACATTGAACACCTTCACACTTTCTGCGACCTCACAAGGAGCCTTGAGCGATGGGGGTACACCCGAGCCTGCCAAGAACAGTCATGCGATGGTTGGCGGTACGCTGCCTATTGCGTTTAGGAAAGCGGCAGGAATGCAGATTCGACCAGCAGCGCATACTTCCTTTCCTGCGTTTAATGTATATACATGGAATGCTCCAACCTCGATAGCACAAGGTGCAACTTTCAACGTTTCTATAAGAGCGAACTCAAATGGAGAGGGCGCGCCATTTCATACCCCGTTGTTTAACAGCCATATCTGGGCAAAGCTTGATCCTGCATTTACTGTAGTCGGCATTACCGTCAGAGCTACTGATGCGCCCACCGGTGTTATCGGTCCGGTCCATACTCCTGATTGGGAGATAGTTTCTGTTGGCGGCGATAATTGGCTCAGGATATCCAGTCCAGGAAATATTACCGATCAACACTTAAATTACACTCTTCAGATGATGGCACTTCCTACAGCAACACCAGGCATCACGAACTTCTTCGAGACATTCCCGTTTCGTACGATAGATCGTGCGGAATCATTCACGCATGAGTGGGGTCTGGAAAATGGTCCACATTATCTGTATACCACAGGGTTCACTACGACTCAGGAAGATGTCCTGGGACTCTATAATGGCAAGAACGGACCTGAGGAGGGTACGATATATGCAACCAATGCCACTCCTCATGGTAGTCATGCTGGTCTTGGTGGACGTAGTATCAACATCCTACGCGCCTCAGTCTCAGGCGTGCAGATGCTCTCAGGGGTCAATGCAGCGCTCGTGGGTCTCGACCAGACTCGCATGTGGCGCGATCCCCAATTAGGACAGTTGACAGCGTATGCCTCCATCGGAGGGGATGCGGTCATACCTCTTAGTAACTACGAGACCATCTTCC
>Ga0209737_10000138_pt1 | contig 63961 bp, 57 predicted proteins | sample TergutCu122P3_FD_187284 | JGI IMG/M metagenome (GOLD analysis project Ga0209737, IMG submission 187284) | Cubitermes ugandensis P3 segment gut microbial communities from Kakamega Forest, Kenya - Cu122 P3 (SPAdes) (version 2) | ecosystem: Host-associated > Arthropoda: Insects > Digestive system... | reverse complement strand
AGCCGTGGCAAGCACAACCCTCGGGGCGTCAAACGCAAAATGAGTGGCTACAGCATTCGACGACGAGGCGAGATTCTGAATCGGAAGTGTGATTTTACGGTGGAAATTGTTTAAGGAAACAGTATTGGGGTTAGGGTGGGGGCAACAGCGCAGAAAGTACGTAACTAAATCGAAACCGCTCTAGAACCGCCGCAAGCCAAGCAGGATCAGTACCAGAGCGGCCGCCCGTATCAGCCACGGCGCGAGCCACTCCCGTTCCTCGCGTAGCGCCATGCCCAGACGGCCAGCCAGCGGCACGAGCAACAGGATTGGCGTCACCGTCGCGCCAATACCGAAGATCAGACCGAAACTGGCCCCGCGTAGCGGGTCTTCTGCCTGGGCCGCCAGGGCAAGCAACGAGGCGAGCGGCGTACAGGGCGTGAGCGCCAGCGCGGTTCCCATCAGGAAAGGCGGCGTGGCGTCACGGGGACGTCCCCAGCGAATCGTCTGCACCGCCGATGGCCGGGAACAGGCCGGGGAGCGTTTGCCTATCAACAGCCACAAGCCAGCCAGTATGCTGGCGCCGCCGATCGCCAGATTGCCCCAGGCGCTGCCCAGCGCCTGCGCCAAACCCGAGCCTGCCATCCCCGCAACCAGGGCGAGTAGCGTGTAGGCCAGCACGCGGCCAGCCAAAAAGCTCAGTGCATGACGAAAAGCTTCGGAATGACCGCTGCCCCGGCCCAGCGCCCACGTCCCGATGAAGGGCAGGCAACTGACGGAACAAGCCGTCAGTCCCATCGAGGCGCCAAGCAGCCAGACCGTCCCCAGCCCAATGCCGGTCGTTACTTCAGGCATCGCTTTGCCCCTTCGCCGCTGGCTTGACCGTGCCGTCCGGCAACTCCTCGCGCATGCGCGCCTTGTAGTATTCGCGGCTCGAACGGAACAGGGTTATTTTTGCCCACTGAAGGCGGATGGCACCGTCCTGCGGGCAATATTCGGCACAGCGCCCGCACAGGGTGCAATCCTCGTTGTAGGCTTTTTTCCCTTCAGCCTGCGAAATTTCGGGAATATCCATCGGACAGGCATTGGTGCAGACGCGACAGTTGCCGCAACCGGCCTGTGATGGCTTGACCAGACGGGCGGGCGAGAGGCGCTGGAAAACCGCATTGAAGGCCAGCAGCGGGCAGATGCGGCAGAAGGGTTGACGCAGCGCCAGCGCCCCGACGAGCATGAATCCGACCAGCCAGTTCGCCGTTGCCCCAAGCCAGAAAGACCAGTTGTCACCGAGGTTCAGCGCCAGTTGGTCGGTATTCCCGCTCAACAGGGTTGTCACGACGCGCGCGGGACAGATATCGCAATAAGGATTGCCCAGGGCATGCGGCGTTATCCCCAGCCCGGTCAGCAGGGGCAGCAGGAAAACCAGTCCGACCAGAATCAGCCATTTGACGGGCCGCACACGCGATACCGGCCCGAGGTCTCCCGGCTCGACCCGGCGCACCCCGATGCCGAACCGCCGTCCAATCCGTCCGGCAAATTCCTGTAGCGTCCCGAGCGGACAAACCCAGCCGCAAAAGGCTTTGCCGAGCACGAAGAAGAAGGCAAAAAAGCTGGCCAGAATGAGCAGCAGCGGCCCCATCATCGAGAGGGCGGCTTCACCTGTCCGCGCAATGACCATGCCTATGCTGTGGTGTATGTTGTGCTGGAAGCGAATCAGCGCGCAATAACCGCCGTTCATCTGATCGTAGGCGCAGGACAGCGCAGGCAGCGCGTTCGATAGCTTGTCAGCCGAGTAACTGCCGACGAGCACAGCGCCGTAAACGGTGAGCAGCAGCATCAGCAACTGGACGATCAGGCGCAGACGCCCGAGGCGAAAAATCCGGGATTTCAGCATGATTGTTCCTTGTTCTTCATACGGTTGCGTCGGCGGAGCAGGGGCAGCGCCGACAGCATGCCAAGCGCGCCAAAGGCAGCGCCCCAGCCAAGGCTCTTCCTGCGGTCGACGTCCTCGCCGTAGAGGGTGTTGAAAGTGGTCACGAAGTGCCGCACACCGACGACGTGTTCGGTGCTCAATACGAATCCCGCCCTGGGCCGGGAGCCGTGGCCGGAGCCGCCCGGTTTTTCGACGAAATCCCGAGGAAACAGAACCGTTGCCACGCCCTGCTCATCGGTTGTGAACGTGCTGCGCGAACCGTTTTCCGTTTCCAGAAACAGGCGTTGTGCGGCCAGGGGTTGCCCCTCGTAGCGCACCAGGAAGCGCCATTTTTCGCTTTCGCGATAGACGGCGTGTTCACGCGGTAGCGGGTCGGGCACGATCTCAAGTTCGCTGCGTTTTGTATTGAGCAGGAGACGGGGCGAAGGCCCGCGAAGCCCGGAGTACCAGATCGTCGAGGCGACCTCGATATGGCAATCCTTATCGTCGCGAATCTGGACCCATTGGTAGTTTCCAACTCCGGCGTCGGCGACTTCGATCTTTGCGCGTCCGTCGACAACCTGAAATTCCCGCTGTCCGCCGCCGGGGCCGAAAACCGTCACCGTCGAAGCTTTCGCGTTGCGAACCCGAAGCGTGGACGCGCCGCGATCATTGTCGCGCTGAAGCAGCAGCAGGGGTTGCGGCGTCCAGTCGTCGCGCTGGGCGCTTGGACGCCCGTGCCCTTCATGCTGCGCCCACAGCGGATCGACTGCGCCAAGCAGCAGCGCAATGGCAAGTATGAATCGCATGGCGGCTCCTAGCGAAAATCGTAGCGGTATGTAAGGATCATGGTGCGCGGCGCGGCAGCCGAGTAGGTCACTTTCCCGGCCGTATCCTTCTTGGCTTCTATCGCGTAGTACTTGTCGAACACGTTGTCGATATTCATCGTGAGCGAATGTCCCCGCCACTGATAACCCATCGCAAGATTGGCGACCCATGCCCAGCCGTTGTAGCGTTGCGTGTTGGCGCTATCCATCCAGTAGCTGCCCCAGGTGTTGGTCGAGACCCGCGCGCGCCAACCACCCTGTTTCCAACTGGCAAAAAGACCGTACTGCTGGCGGGGGACGAATTGCAGGGTATTGCCGCTGCGATCCATGTTGACGGTTGTCGCGCCGACCCGAACAGGTTCAGTAAAATCCTTGTAGCGGTAGTTGGTATAGCTGTAATAACCGCCCGCTTCCCAGTTGCGGTCAAACGCATAGCGTCCTGAAAATTCAAAACCCTTTTTCTCGGTTTTGCCGGCATTCAGATAGCTGGTCACGCCGCCGTTGTTCTGCTGGACGATTTCTTTCTCAACCGGATTGAAATAAACGCTGGCGTCGAACGACCAGTTGTTTGCCCGCCCTTTCAGGCCGATTTCGTAATTGGTGGAAATCGGCGCTTCGATATCGGGGTTATCGGAAAACTCATTGAACGAGGGAATCTGACCAGCGCGCGCCGCCATGGCGAACAGATTGAGCCCCTCGGCGAGCTTATAACCCACCGCCAGTTTGGGCGCGGGCAGGTGAAAGGTCTTTTTCGTCCGGGTATAACCGGCTCCTGCTCTGTAATTCCCGGTCGAGTAATTGTATTTGCGATACTCCATGTTGCTATCGTCAAAATCCACGACGTCGTAGCGCATCCCCAAATCCACAATCCAACGTTCGCTGGGACGCCAGGATTCCTGAACGTAGACGCCGGTCAATAGCGATGTCGCATCGTCTACTGCAATCAAATCCCCTTTGCGATCGGATCGTGTGTTCAGGATGCGTCCGCCTGCCCCGGAGACGACATCGGCGTATTCGTATTTCCGCGAATCGGGCACCCGCTCCCGGCGCACGGTGACGCCGGCCACCAGCGTTCCCGGCCCATGACGCCAGTGCGCTTCAAGATCCGTCCCGATGTTGGAGACCCATTTTTCGGTTTCGTTGATGCCGCCGGTCACAGGATGGTAGTGATACCACTGGTTGTAGTAGAGGCGCGGCTTCAAGGTGACGTTGCCGATCTCCTTTTCCAGACGGGTATTCAGCAGAAATACCTTGGAATAACGGCCGCTGTGGTTCCAGGGCTCCGAGGTCTGTTTCTGACGCCCGGTCGTCTTGAAACGATCAAACAATTCCTGGTCCATGACTCCCGGCAACTGCACATTGGACTCGGCATAGGAAACCTCGCTTTCCAGTAATCCGGCGCTGCCAAGATCGATGCCGTGCTTCAGGGAGGTTTGGGTAATGTCGAAATTGTTCCACGCGCGCCAGTTGCTCTCCAGTTCCCGGCGGCTCACGGTCAGGGCAAGGGCTTGTCCATCGCTGACCTTGCCGCCATAGCGCAGATGGTAATTGCGTGCGCCTTGATTGCCGAAACCCAGCTTGAGGCTGTTCGCGCTGTCGTCGAAAACCGATTTCGAGATGATCTGAATCACCCCGCCCACAGAGCCTGCCGCAAACAGATTGCCCGGCCCCTTGGCGACTTCGATGCGCTCGATATCCTGGGTATCCACGAAATCGAGCCGGGTAAAGCTGTCCGGATCGCTAAGCGGCACGCCGTCGCGCATCAGCATGATTTCCCGGACGCCGTAGCTTGCCTTCAGTCCTGCGCCACGAATGATCAGTCGCGCGTCGGAGCCGCCGTTCTTGCTGTCGATCAGCACGCCGGGTACCTCCTGCAACGGTTCCTTGACGTTGAACATTTTCTTGTCGGCCAGGGTTTCCTTGCCGATGACGGAAATTGCCTGCGGCACCTCGCCCGTCGGGCGCTCTTCACGGGTTGCCGTTACGGACACTTCATCCAGTTGTTGAATCGGCTTTTCCGCCACTGCGCTCGTTGCCCACAGCAGGCCACAGGCAGTCACGCCCAAAAAGTCAGCGCAGATCCGGCGCAGGGTTTTGATACTTTGTTTCATGCCGCCCCCCTGGAGAGGGATGGCTCAAACGGGCGGTTACACGACTCGCTCCGAGTCGGATTGCGGTGAAACGTCATTGGTTTTCTCCAAACATATTCAATCTGTGTGCGCGCAGGGAGGCGCGCACAGCGGTATGACCCCGGACAAAATCCGTGCGTCAAGACTGGAACAACGATTGACTGCTCAGAGAAAAACGGGCGGCGCGCGCGCCTGATTCGGCTGCCAGCCGGATTCGACATGCGGCGCAGGCAGCGCATGCGAGGGGAGATCATGGCCCAGTGCCGCCATGAACGGCAGCAAGACCGCCTCGACGGGCGCGAGTCCGAATGAACAGGCTTGTGTTACGCAAAACGAGCAATGCTCGAAGTGCCCGCCGGGATGTGAATCTGAATTTCCGGGTGAGTCCGACTCGTTCCCGAACAGGGCAGCGGGAAGGTTTTTCAACCCTTCGGCCGTGCACACTTCCAGCCATTGCGCTGTGGGAATCGTCTGCCCGAATACGGCGCGTGTAACCGGCGGTGCAAGTGAGGCCACCAGGACGGCGAAAATCGCCACCCAGACGAACAGTTGTTGCAACTTCCTGTTATTGCCTATCGCACCCATAGGGCAGGCATTCTACTGCCTTGCGAGGCGTTCCGATAAATCAATGGCAGAAATTATTAGCTCGGCAATCAAAATCAGACACCTTCCCCCGCTTGGCGGGCGAGAGGGTTTTATACGTGTTTTCCACAATAAATTTGCTCGTTTGCGGGTATTACTGAGTCGGCCCTTTTTACACCTCTATTTTGTAAATACACGCAGGTATTTGAAAAATTAATGGCTTACATCTATGGCATGCTTTTTGCTTGTAGTTTGATATGTTTGTAAACTGATTTACAAAAAAACCAGGGCAGTTTTCAACAACCCCCTCCCTTCAATACTGTGAAAGGAAAAGTTCATGAACAAGAGAACAATCTCGTCGCTGATTCTTGGATCAGCCGCCATGCTGGCCGTTTCTTCGGCACAGGCTTTTACCGTCTCCGACTTCAATAATCATTTCGGTTACGGACCAACTAAGGAGGAGCAGACGAGGTGGCTGGTTGACACGCTTCTCGGCGGCAACAAAGACATCACCGTTACAAGCTACAGCAACAACAGCACCTGGCTGTACATGAGCGGCCGCACCTCGGATGACAGACTTATTCTGAGCAATGGGTGGTTTCTTAACAAAATACCTGGCCTTCATGGCACCTATGGCGGCGTTGATACCACAACAAAAACCGGCGGCAACGCCGCCCTGTCAGCGCTTATTGGCAACACCCCGACCCACGACCAGAATGTGCTGACCTTCCAGTTCACGGTCGAGTCTTGGGTCACTGCCATCGAGACGAGTTTCATCTTCGCCTCCGATGAGTTTGGCAAAACCAATAACAATGACGTTTTCGCCTTTTGGGTCGACGATGTGAACTACGCTCGTCTCCCGGACGGGTCGATCGTCAGTGTCCACAACGTTGGCAATAACTGGGTTGATGGCAAGGATCATGGGTACTACGGCAGAACCGAAGAAATTTCGATCTTTGCCCCGCTCGATCTGAGCCGTAGCGTGCATACCATCACCATCGCCATTGCCGATGCATCGAACACGGGTGGTATCAGCACCGTTTTCTTTGGCCCGATTACTACGGTCCCCGAACCCGAAACCTGGGCCATGCTGCTGGCGGGTCTTGGCATTGTGGGCGTGACCGCGAAGCGTCGTCAGAAGTGAGTTGAGTTTCTACGCCCCGCGTGCGTGGGGCGCAGAAACGGGGCGTAATGAACTGCCCCCCAGAAGTTGGATTGGCGTCCAGCTTTTGGGGGGCAGTTTGCTTTATCGAGTTTCTTTGCGCGAATGTCAGCCCCGCCTCTTCACCTCGGGACAATCGCATGGCTATGCCAAGGGGTGGCGCTTTACTTATTCAGAATTCATGTAAAATACGAAACAGATATTCCGCATAGGTGTTAGAGGCCGCTGTCAATACAGACTCCTTCCCCCGCTTGCGGGGGAAGGTTGGGATGGGGGCAGCAAATTCGAGATAGAGGCAAGTGAAATGCGTGTAGGCGCCAAAAAAGAATTTGCGCGAGAGTTGCGCGGTAACATGACCGATGCAGAGCAACGGTTATGGCGTTACCTTCGTCAGCATCAGCTGTCTGATTGCAGATTTCGCCGGCAGCATCCCATTGGTCCGTTCATTGCAGATTTTGCTTGTATTGAAAAACGGCTCATCATTGAAATTGATGGCGGACAACACAATCCAACGGTTGATTCCAGCCGCAATGCCTGGTTTGAACGTCACAAGTGGCGCGTCTTGCGCTACTGGAACAATGATGTGTTGAGCAGGACAGAGAATGTGCTTGCGGATATCCTGAGGGTGGCTGCCTCCATTGAGCAGCCCCCATCCCAGCCTTCCCCCGCAAGCGGGGGAAGGAGTTTATATTGATAGCGACCTGTTTGAAGTCAACACCCTGGAGCTACCCAAATTGCCGCAAGACGGAGACGGGACGCCGCTCTGGGACTGGTTGAGGTTCGTGGGCGCCAGGAGGAAGGAGGAACTGGACATGCTGGCCGAAAAAAACCCGCAGGTGGGCAAGGCCGTTGCCAAGCTGGTGGAACTCAACGCGGACGAGCGCGCGCGCCTGATCGCGGATTCCCGCGAGAAGCTGCGCAGGGATACTGCTTCACAATTGCGTTCGGCGAGGATGGAAGGCAGAGAGGAAGGTCTGGAGGAAGGCCGGAAAGAAATAGCACGCAAGCTGCTCGATGCCGGGATGCCTGCCGAGAACGTCGCGCAGATCACGGAGTTATCCCGCGAAACCATCCAAACCTTGCGTCGCTGAGAGCGACCCCGATTCTTTTGAGTGCTTGCGGATGCCCGTCTTCATAACGTATTGATCGCAAACGACTCTCTCAAAGAGTCGGCGACAAAGGCTTTCATGTAATTGCCCTTCTCCTCACCCCAACAGCAACCCCAATCACCGCAAAAACGAGCGCAAGCATATCTCCCCATCGTGCGTAGGGCGTGAGTCCCTTGTATGCCGACACTTCCACTTCCAGCACGCCGCGTGTAAAGGCGGGCAGCACTGCTGGGACGGAGCCGTCGGGGAGGACGAGGGCGGTCATGCCGGTGTTGGTGGAGCGCAGCATGGGGCGGCCCGTTTCCATTGCACGGGCGCGGGCGATTTGCAGATGTTGCGGCTGGGCGAATGAATCGCCATACCAGGCGAGATTCGAGAGATTGAGCATGAGCCCGGCTTGCGGCAGGCTGGAAATCAGTTCAGCGCCAAAGAGGTCCTCGTAACAGATATTGACGGCGATTTTCCGTCCAAACAACGCAAGTGGCGGCTGATTCGCCGCGCCGGGGCTTTGCCGGGACATGGGAATGGTCGCCAACCGATAAAACCAGCCAAAGAACGGCGGCGAGTATTCGCCGAAGGGCACCAGATGGCTCTTTCTATAGTGCTGCCCGCCGCCTTCGCCAATCGCTACGGCAGCGTTGTAGTACTTCTCATCTTCGCCGATGAAAACGCCCGCTACCAGCGTGGCGTTACGTTCGCTGACGATGCTGGTCAGCATGGCGAGATAGTCCTTTGGCAAGTCATCGAACTGCGCAGGCAGTGCGGCTTCGGGCAGAACGACGACTTTGCCGCGCGCCTCGCCTGCCAAGTCGGCGTTGATCCGTAGCGTTTCGGCGAAATGGTCAGGATTCCACTTGAACAATTGCTCGATGTTCGGTTGCACGAGCGATACCGCGAGTGGCGGACCGTCCGGCTCAGACCACCTGATCCAGGAAAACGCCCATCCTCCAAGGAGAATCACGCCGATCAGGATGGCGAGAGTCTTCAAACCAGCGCGCGCGCCTACCCGGTCGACTGCGCAAACGCCAAGGAGTCCCGCAACGAAAGCCACCGCCCCGCCAACGCCATAGACTCCCACGAGCGGGAAATATCCGCTGACAGGGCTTGGCGGCGTTTGCGAATAGCCGATGGCAAGCCACGGAAAGCCGGTAAACAGCGTGCCGCGCAACCACTCGGCGAGCGTCCACAAACCGGCGAAGAGCAAGGCCCGCCGTAGCGTGCTGCCGCGCCGCCAGCGTGCATAAAACGCGCCCATCAGCGCTGGATACAACGAGAGAGTCGCGCAAAACAGGAAAATGACGAGCACGGCTACCGGTAGAGACATCCCGCCGAAACGCCACAATGCGATGATGAGCCACGATATGCCTGCGCCGAACGCGCCCAGACCCCAGGCGAGTCCGAGGCTGAACCCGGCGCGCGCCGAGCCTGCACGCTCCAGCAGATAAGCGAGCGTTGCGAGACTGAAGAAAGCCAGCGGAAACCATCCTATTGGCGCAAAGGCAGGCACGGCCAGCGCGCCGGCCAAGAGAGCCAGCAGGGCGCGTGGAACGATCTTCATGCGCCGGATGTCCCGGAATCGATGCCGGGCGCGCGCTCGGCAAGCAGCGTATGAATGCGCCGACTGTCGGCGCGCAACACGCGAAAACGCCAGCCTTCGATCGTCGCCGTTTCGCCACGGTGCGGCAACCGTCCAAAATGGCGGAGCAGAAGCCCGCCGACCGTGTCGACCTCTTCGGCGCTGAATGCGGTGGCGAAAGCCTCGTTGAAATCGTCAATCGGAGTCAAAGCCTTGACCCGGAAGCGTCCAGCGCTCAAGGGGATGATGTCGTTGTCGCTCTTATCGTCGGTATCGTATTCATCCTCGATTTCACCGACGATCTGCTCCAGCACATCCTCGATCGTGACAAGCCCTGCCACGCCGCCGTATTCGTCCACCACGATGGCCATGTGGTTGTGGTTCAGGCGGAATTCGCGCAACAACACGTTGAGCGGCTTGGACTCGGGGATGAACATCGCCGGACGCAACATCTCGCGCAGGCGGAATTCCTGGCCCGTGAAAAAGCGCAGCAAATCCTTCGCGAGCAGGATGCCCATTACGTCATCCTTGTCGCCCCCCACCACGGGAAAGCGCGAATGTCCGGTTTTCACCGCGAAAGCGATGATCGAAACCACGGAATCGTCGATGTGGAGAACATTCATGCGCGCGCGGGCAACCATGATGTCGCACACGCGCATATCGGACATTTGCAGCGCCCCCTCGATGATCGAGAGTGCATCCGCATCGAACAGTTCGCGCTCGTGGGCGGCGCGCAGGAAAGTAACGAGTTCACGGCGGTCTTCCGGCTCCGGCGTGAGCAACGCCGTCAGACGTTCCAGCAGTGAAGGTTTATCCGGAGAAGAACTGGGATCGTCCATTTCACTCATATCGATGCCGGAAGGGCCACGCTCCAAATCTCTTGATTTATTCCGACTCCGTCATTCCCGCGAAGGCGGGAATCCAGAGTGCTCTCTGTCATTCCCACGGCTTTCTGGGTCCCCGCCTCCGCGGGGACGACGCAGTGGAAGGAGCGCGGAATCAATCAGTATTTCCTTAAACGACATAGGGATCGGCATACCCGAGCGTATTCAGAATCTCGCGCTCGCGCGCTTCCATCTCCGTGGCATCGGCTTTCTTCTTGTGGTCGAACCCTTGCAGATGCAACATGCCATGGACCACCAGATGCGCAAAATGCGCATCGAGCGCCTTGCCTTGTTCGCCCGCCTCTTGTACCACCACCGGCACGCACAACACGAGATCGCCAATGATGGGGCCGTCATTGCCTTTCTCGGTTTTCCCGTCCTTCTTCCCGCCATAAGCGAACGTCAGCACGTTGGTGGCGTAATCCTTGCCGCGATAGTTCTTGTTCAGCGCGCGGCCTTCGGTCTCGCCCACCAGGCGCACCGTGACCTCGACATTGTGGAGAAGGGCTGCCTGCGCCCAGCGGCGCACCTGATGCTTCTTGGGCGCGTTGACCCGATCCGCGCCTTCCACCGCTTTTTGAACGAAAAGGTTCAGCACCGGCTCTGCGGCTACCGAAGCATCGACGCCTTCCATCGAAGAGTCGTTCGAGAGTTCCACCCGCAGGCTGATGACATTGCTGGCGCACGGCTGCACGATGATGGATGGTGCCGAATTGTCGCTGGTTGCAATCGCCTCGATTTCGAGATCGCCTCCAGCCGTTTCCGGAAGCAGAAAAAGCAGACGGCGGCCGGCTCCGAAATCCAGCTCGAACTGCCCGGCGCTCAACTTTTCTTTCTTGCCGCTGCTGCCCGTCACGATGATTCGGGGTTTAGTCGTTTGTTTTGCCATGATTCTTTTCCTTATGGTCATAAGCATCAACGATACGCGCAACCAGCGGATGGCGCACGACATCATCCCTGCTGAACTCGGTAAACGCCAACCCGCGCACCTTTGCCAGCACCTCGCGCGCTTCCGCCAGTCCGCTGCGGCTGCCGCGCGGCAGGTCGATCTGGGTCAAATCGCCGGTTACCACCACTTTCGAGCCGAAACCCATGCGGGTCAGAAACATCTTCATCTGTTCGGGCGTCGTGTTCTGCGCCTCGTCGAGAATCACGAACGCGTTATTCAGCGTGCGTCCGCGCATGAAGGCAAGCGGCGCAATCTCGATCGTGCCGCGCTCGAAGAGCTTCACGGCCCGGTCGAACCCCATCAGGTCATACAGTGCGTCATAGAGCGGGCGCAGATAGGGATCGACCTTCTGCGCCAGATCGCCGGGCAAAAACCCGAGCCGCTCTCCCGCTTCCACCGCCGGACGGGTCAACACGATGCGTTCGACCAGATCGCGCTCCAGGGCATCCACGGCGCTGGCCACCGCCAGATACGTTTTGCCCGTCCCGGCAGGGCCGATCCCGAACGTGATGTCGTATCCCTGGATATTCATCAAATAGTCCACCTGCCGGGGCGTGCGCCCATGCAGTTCGCTATGGCGCGTCAGCAGCCTCAGCGTGGCGGGAGGAGACACTTCCTCCTCGTGGGAAAACTCCACCAACCCCAGTTGAATCTCCTCGCGCGACAGGTCGCGGTCGGCCTGTCCGTAAAAATGGCGCAAGGCCGCTTCTCCCTGCCGGGCGTTACGCCCATGCAGCGTGAAATGCGCGCCGCGCCGCGCGATGGCAATGTCGAAAGCGTTCTCGATCTGCCGCAGATTCTCGTCGAGCGCCCCGCACAGCCGCGCCAGACGGCCGTTATCCACCGGCTCCAGAGAGAGTTCCCTCACCGTTGCCTTGATCATTACGGCAGATCCCTCGTGACCACTTCACCGCGCAAACTGTGGGGCAGGGCGGCTGTAATCCTCACATCGACAAACTGCCCGGTCAGCCGTTCGCGCGCGGGCGCGGGCACGGGAAAATTCACCACCCGGTTATTGGCGGTGCGCCCGCAAAGTTCGTCGGTATCCTTCTTCGCCGCGCCTTCGACCAGCACCCGCTCGATGCTCCCCACCATCGACTGGCTGATGGCCTGCGCCTGTTCGTCGATGCGTTTTTGCAGACGCGCGAGCCAGGCGAGTTTCGTTTCCTGCGGCACGGGGTCATCGAGTTCCACGGCCGGAGTCCCCGGGCGGGCGCTATAGACGAAGCTGAACGCTCCGTCGAAACCCACTTCCTCGATCAGCTTCATCGTTTTCTCGAAATCTTCCATCGTCTCGCCCGGAAAACCGACGATGAAATCCGTGCTCAAGGACAGATTCGGCCGCGCCGCACGCAGCCGTCGCACGATGGACTTGTACTCCAGCACCGTATAACCGCGCTTCATTGCGGCCAGCACCCGATCCGAGCCGGACTGCACCGGCAGGTGCAATTGCGGCGCCAATCCCGGCAGACGGGCGAAAGCATCGATCAGGCGCGAGCTCATCTCGCGTGGATGCGAACTCGTGAAACGGATGCGCTCGATGCCGGGCACGCCGTGCACGCATTCCAGCAGCAGCGCGAAATCTCCCGTCTCTCCGTCTCCGTCCTTCTCCAGTTCTCCGCGCCAGGCGTTGACGTTCTGCCCAAGCAGCGTCACTTCCCGCACCCCCTGCGCTGCCAGCGTCGAAACCTCTGCCAGCACATCATCGAGCGGACGATAGACTTCGTCCCCGCGCGTATAGGGCACCACGCAGAACGTGCAGTATTTCGAGCACCCCTCCATGATCGACACGAAGGCCGACGCCCCTTCCACCTTGGGCGGGGGCATCGCATCGAACTTTTCCACTTCGGGAAAGGAAACATCCACCTGCGGCTTGCCGCTCTCCTGTCGCTGCGCGATCAGGGCGGGCAGCCGATGAAGCGTTTGCGGCCCGAACACCACATCCACGTAAGGCGCGCGCCGCACGATCGACTCGCCCTCCTGGCTGGCCACGCACCCTCCCACGCCGATGACGAGATCCGGCCGCGCCAGCTTCAGCCGCCGCACCCGGCCCAGATCGTGGAACACCCGTTCCTGCGCCTTTTCGCGCACCGAACAGGTATTGAACAGAATAATGTCCGCCTCACCCGGATCATCCGTCCGGACAAGCGGCTCGACCGCCCCGAGCACATCAGCCATCTTGCCCGAGTCGTACTCATTCATCTGGCACCCGAAGGTGCGAATATATAATTTTTTCATGCTCTTACAACCACTGCTGCACGCCATATCTGTGAAAACCTTCCATAGCGTACTACAGCTTTTCTTGACGCCCAAAGACTTGGCACATAGAATTTACCGTTTCTCTCAGGTGATGTAGCTCAGACGGTTAGAGCGATGGATTCATAACCCATAGGTCGGTGGTTCGATTCCACCCATCACCACCAGTTACCAAAAAAAACCAACCGTTCCTGGTTGGTTTTTTTTCGCTCGTTTTCTCGGTGTTGGCGCGGGTTTGCACCGCGCTGCGAAGGGCGCCGCCGCGCGACCCAACACCACCCAACGCATAGACGGCGGCAGGCGATTGCACCTTTTTCTCGGGAACCGCCGGATGCTCGCTGATTCCGGTCAGATACCGAACGATCAGGCGTTCCAGTTCGCTGGTGTCGGTGGGTTTCATGTGTTGTCGCCTTTTTTCTTGCGCGTACGCTTCGGTTTTTCGCCGTCGATGCTGTCAACCTGGTTCTCGATCAAGGCGCGCTCACGTTGCAGTTCGCGCTGCAACTCTTCTTCGCTGGGCAGCGTCAGGCGGTAGCGCGAGGCGAAAAGCTGCTGGCTGTCCTGTAGCACGGAATAGCGGGCTACGGCCTCGTTCTTTTCCGAGCACAGAATCAAGCCAATCGTGGGGTTGTCGCCTTCGGCGCGGCACTGTTCTTCATACATTCGCACATAGCCATCCATTTGGCCGATGTCCTGATGCGTCAGTTCGCCAATCTTCAAATCCACCAGCACAAAGCATTTGAGCAGGTAGTTATAAAACACCAGATCGACGAAAAAATCCTTGCCATCAAAACTCAGGCGCTGCTGCCGCGCCACGAAGGAAAAACCCCGCCCCAGTTCCAGTAGAAACTGTTGAAGCCGGGTGATGATAGCGTCTTCAAGCTGGCTTTCGCGCAAGCGCGGGGTGTCCGGCAGGTCGAGGAACTCCAGCACGTAGGGGTCTTTGAGCACATCGACCGGGCGCAGAATGTCCGCGTCCGCCGCCGTTTCGGCCAGCATCCCGGCCTTGTCGCTGCTGGCGAGCAGCCGTTCGTAATACAAGCTGTTGATCTGCCGTTCCAGTTCGCGGCGCGACCAGTTGGCGCGTGCGCACTCCTGCTCGTAGAAGTGTCGGGCTTCGGGTTTGTCCACGCGCATCAGGGCGCGGTAGTGCGACCAACTCAACCGGGGGTTGAAAGCTGGCAATTTCCCATCCAGTGGGTGGGAAATCGTTGAAGGCTCCGAGGAGGAAGATTGGCTACCCAGTGGGTAGCCAATTGGAGCGAGCAATTCGCTACCCGCTGGGTAGCGAATTCGATCGGCATACGTCACATAGAACTGGCGAAAATTTTTCAGGTTTGGAACAGAAAACCCCTCGCCATAACGAGCGGTCAATCGCTCGGCCAGTCGCGCGATCAGGGCTTGACCGTAGCTGGCGCGCTGCTCGCCTTGCTGAATAGCCTCGACCAGTTCGTACCCGATGAGCCAGTTCGCCATGACGGTGGCCGTATTGACCGAGCGCGCCACCTGCCCGCGCGCCGCCTCCAGAATCAGCACGATGCGTTCCATCAAGGCGTCCGATGCATCGAGCGCGGAGGATTGTGTCGCGGGCGGCGACACAATTTTGGTGTCAGTTTTCTTCGCCATCGCTGTCCTCTTGTCGGTGCAGCCCGCTGCATCATCGATCAAAGAGTAGCAAAATTGAATAAGAGCGGTTGACCTGATCGGCGAAAATTCGCTATCAATACAGCATGGATACCTTGACCCTTGGCCCCAAAGGCTTGCTCATCCGCCGCGACTTTGATCGCGATGCCGACGAACCCGTTGTTCGCAATGTTGCCGAAGATGCGGTGGCGTATCTGTTCGAGCCGGTCGATCTTCACTCGGACTTGACGCTTGGGGACATCCTCAGTCTGTTCGATGCCTGTCCCGCGTTGCATGCGGTGTTCCGCAGGAACTGGTCAGTCCAGTTATGCGAGGAAGCCAGCAAAGGGCCGGTACCGCCAAAAAAACATGGCAACCCCGCCGACGACGCTGGCATCGAATATCTTGAACTGTATTGGGTGTGGGCGCTCGATACCCATTCGCAGACCTGGCGCTCGGTGCATGGTCTGGGACTTCACGGCATTGGGCCGGCGCTGGAAGTGGATGCCGAAGATTATGGCGTCAAGGCCGGAGAACGCATCAAGTGGTCGGTATCGCTGACGCCAGTGCGCGAATTGCTGGAGTTGCCGCTACGCCTCTCTGAAGAACTGAACATCACCGAAGATGACATTGATGCGAAAGGCTATGGAAAAATCGTCATGAAGGGCCGATGCAACGAGGTTTTGTTGGGGCAGATCATCCAGGGCATTCTGGACGACTTGTGTTTTCACGGCGGCCCCCAGGAGACAGCCGAGGTCAGTGATGCTCTCAAGGCGCAAGTAGCGGAGATCGAAGCAGGAACTGCGATACTTACGCCTGCGGATGATCTGTTTGAAGAGCTTGATCGACCGGGGTTCGACACGCTGTTCGAGACACTGGGTGATGTTCGCCCGGCAGAGGTTCTTCACGCCATGCGCGGAATTGAGGACGACATGCCGGTTGGTCCTGCACTGGATAGTGCATTCAATGGCAGTGTCGTGATCAAGGAGCCGTTTCGCAACCGCCCTGGCCGTGAATTCCGCAAATTGTTCCGCGCCGCAGGCCGGTGATTGAAAACGCGATGACTGAAAAGAAAATCGCAGGATCATGTCGAACTGTACGAGAACAGAGGTATGGGCGTCGCTGAGGACGATGCGGAAGCGATGAAGTGGTAAAAAAAGCGGCGGAACAGGGGTGTCTGGATGCGTTTGCCATTCTCAAAAAATTCGGTAAATAAGGCTGGTTCCCGTCATTCAGCAGGGCGAAGCTCTTCCCGTATCACCAGCCGTCAGGTTTGGGAACAGGATAGAGCGCCGAAAGCACGGGCTTAGGGCGCTTCTTCTCCAACTGGCAGGGATTCTGCGGGGGTTCCCGCCGGGTATGCTGCATCGCCTCCGGCAATGGCCCAACTCACCAACTCGGCGGAAAGCCGGTCGGCGGCCCGGCCAAAGGCTGCGACCACGGCAGAAATCGAGCTGTCTTCAGCAGCTTCCCGCGCTTCAAACGCCCGGCTGGCAACGATACGGCGGCTGGTGGTGTCGATCAGGCGGGTGTCGAGCTTGATCACGACTTTCGGCGGTTTATCGTCCTGCTGGTATTCGCTGTGAAAGGCGCTGAGTTCACTGCCGAGTTCATAGTCGGCAAACGTGCGCATCTCTTCGATGGACAGGGCGCTCACGCGGCCATCCGTTCTGAAGGCGCTGAACAGACGATTGCGCATCAGGAGCGCGGCAGGCTCATGCCAGTTCGCGCCCTTGTAGACGCTGACCCGGTTCGGTTCCGGAATGACGAGGATGCGCTGTCCGAGCAGTTGCCCATTCGAGTCCGGCCGGGCGATGCGTAGCGACCAGGGGCGCAAGGCTTTGTCGGCGGGGGCGCTGTTTGAGGCGGGCAGCAGGTAGATGTCCACGGGTTCCGGCGCGGGCAGGATCGTGCAGGCCGCAAGCGGCAGAACGCCACAGAGGATACGGAGCGCGCGGAAGGTGGAGCGGCATTGAAAGGTCACGGCTTGAACTCCCGTGTCGGTTCCCGGCCAAGCAGGTAGTCGGTCGGGCGCTCTTCGAGGCGGCGGACGACCATGCGCAGGGATGCGAGGGTGCTGCGCAGTTCGGTCACGGCAGGGCCAAGCTCGGCCAGGGACTTGAAACCTGTATCGAGCGGGGTACGGTTGTCGGCGAGCAATTTGTCGAGGGTCTGCGTGGTGCGTTCGAGGGTTGCCATCGAACGCTGCATGCTGTCGAACGCGCCTTTCCCCGGCCCGTCGAGCAGGCGATTGGCGTTTTGCATCAACTGCGAAGCCTCGGCGAGCACTGCGTTGGCCTGTGCGCTGGCGCGGGAAAGTTGAGTCAATGTCTGGCGCATATCCTCACGGCTGTTGGCGAACGAGCCTGTCGCGAGTTCGAGATTATCCAGTATGCGCTCGATATGGGCGAGATTGCGCTCGGAAAGTAGCGCCTGCATGTTCACCAATACGTCATTGGCGTTGAAAATCACGTCTTCGCTTCGGTCGAGAAATCTGTCCAGCGAAGAGCGTTCCGTGGAGATGATCGGGATTTCGCCAGGCCGCGACTTCAGGCGTTCTTCCTTGCCTTCGGTGAGGCGAATCGTCGATAGGCCGGTAATGGCTGCCGTATGCAACCGTGCGTGGGTGTCGGTATGGATTGGCACATTGGCATCGACACGGATGCGCGCGCGTATCAGGCGCGGGTTGCCCGGATCGAGCCGTAAATCGTAGACCGTGCCAATCCGGAAACCCTTGAATTCCACTGCGCTACCTTTCGAGAGTCCGGAGACGGCCTCGTCGAACAGTACATCGTAGGTTGCCTGATTGCCTTCAGTGGAACCTCGCCCCATCCACAAGGCGAAAACGAGCGCGGCCCCTGTGATGAAAACAGTAAAAAGGCCGATCAGCAGATGATGTGCGCGGGTTTCCATATCGAAACATCCTTATGACACACGTTCATGCGCCGCCTGCGCGGCGCGGCCACGCGGGCCGTGAAAATATTCCTGTATCCCGGCCTCGTCGATGGCGGCAACCGTCTCCAGCCGGTCATTGACCAGTACGCGCCTGTTCGCCAGCACCGCGACCCGGTCGGCAATGGCATAGAGTGTATCCAGATCGTGCGTGACCAGGAAAACAGTCAGCCCCAGCGCGCCGCGCAGGGTCAGGATCAACTGGTCGAACGCCGCAGCGCCAATCGGGTCCAGCCCGGCGGTGGGTTCATCGAGAAAGAGAATATCCGGATCGAGCGCCAGGGCGCGGGCAAGCGCCGCACGTTTTATCATGCCGCCCGAAAGTTCCATGGGCAGTTTGGCGCCTGCGTCGCCAGGCAAGCCTGCCAGCGCGATCTTGAGCGCGGCCAGCCGCATGGCTTCGGTGGCGGGCAGGCGGGCATGCTCGACCAGCGGCAGGGCAACGTTTTCCAGCACCGTGAGCGAAGAGAAAAGCGCCCCCTGTTGGAACAGTACTCCGATGCGCCGCGCCAGAGCGGCGCTCTCCTGCATTCCCGGCGCGTATACGTCCTGCCCGAACAGGTGTACCGAACCGGCGGCAGGACGATTCAGGCCGATCAGCGTGCGCAGCAGCACCGATTTACCCGTGCCCGAGCCTCCGACCACGGCAAGCACTTCACCGCGCCGTATATCCAGATCGAGTCCTTCATGCACTGTCTGCGCGCCGAAGCAATTACGCACCCCGCGCGCCTGCGCGACGATCTCAATGCGCGCGCTCACCAGCCCATCTCCATACAGAACAGGGCCACGATGGCATCGACCACGATGACCGTGAAAATCGACTGCACGACCGCCGAGGTCGTGTGTTCGCCAACCGATTGCGCGCTGCCGCTCACCCGGAAACCTTCCAGACAACCGATGGAGGCGATCAGGAAAGCGAACACCGGCGCTTTTCCGATGCCGACGAAGAAATGTTGCGATTCGATGTTGGCGTTGAACAGCGAAATAAACATTTCCGGCGAAATCCCCAAGCGTATCGCGCAAACGGTCATGCCGCCCATGATGCCGCAGATCATTGCGATAAACGTAAGAATCGGCAGCGCCAGCATCATTGCCAGCACCCTTGGGAGTACCAGCCATTCCACCGGATCGAGGCCAAGCACACGGATTGCGTCGATTTCCTCATTGGCGCGCATCGAGCCGATCTGGGCTGCGAAGGCGCTGGAAGAGCGTCCGGCAACCAGGATGGCCGCGAGAAACGCGCCGAATTCCCGCAGAAAGGAATATGCCACCAGATCGACCGTGTAGATCGTCGTCCCGAATTCCGCCAGCACCGTCGCGCCGAGAAAAGCCACTACCGCGCCGACGAGAAAAGTCAGCAGGGCCACGATGGGCACGGCATTGAAGCCGATCTGTTCCAGTTGGGCGATGGTGGCCTTCAGACGCCAGCGCCGGGGACGCCAGATCGTGCGCGCCAATGCCTCGAACGTCAGCCCGATGAAGCCGAGCAGGCCCACCATACGATCCCAGAATGCGGACATCGCCTTGCCGATGCGCACGAGCAACTCGCCGAAGCCGTTTTCATGATGTGGGGCCGCAACAGGCATGGCGAGTGCGGAAGCCACCGTTTCCAGCAGCATGCGCTGTTCCGGCGTGAGCGCGGCCTCGGCGAGAACGCTTTTCAGCCTTTCCGCGCCGACGAGTTCGCACAACAGGCGCGCGCCAGCGGTATCCAGCGCCGACAGGGCGGACAGGTCGATTATCAATCCCGGCCCGATCCGTCCGCGCAGATCGGCAACGCGCGGCGCAAGCGACTGGTAATGAGAAAGCATCCATGCGCCGCCGACACACAGCCGAGGTGTGTCTCCCCCGTCATGCAGTTCGAGGCGTGCATCGTCGTGCGGACTCATCGTAGTGAGCATACATGAACATGAGGGGGGATGAACGGCTTTGACAGGTGGTATCACTTTTTTGTGATGCCAACTTATTGAAATGTAAAAGAAAATTATAACAATAATTGCATTTACTATATATCATAAAGAAAGTTGTTTTTCATTTTTAATGATGCTATCGTGCGCGCATGTTTCATGCTCTACTCTATTTTGTCAACACATAATGTGATGTTCAGGTGAAAAAATCACACTGGTTGGCAGTTTGTTTGCATTTTCTTTTTAGCTAAAGGAGAGTTTCGTGAAATCAAGGGTAATTTCATCGCTGATTCTTGGATCAGTCGCTGTGTTGATGACTTCTTCAGCGAGTGCTGCGACTGTCAGCGCCGCGACGGCAGAGATGCTGGTTGAGGCATTTCTTGGTTCCAGCAGCAACATCACCGTTATTCCCGGAAGCATAGAGTTCATTGGCGCTGCTACGCAATCCGGTGTCTATGACAACGGTATGGTCATGACCACTGGGAGTATTAATCATATTCCTGAACGGCATATCTCGACAGGCACAGGCTCAAGTGCCTTGCTGGCATCGCTTGCTGGAGCTAGTCGCACTTACGACCAGAATATTCTGTCTTTCTCGTTCACGGTCAACGATGCATCCGTGAATGCAATCTCGACGAACTTTTTCTTGGCGTCGGATGAATATCCCGATTGGTTAGGTTCGCAATACAGAGATGTTTTCGGTTTTTACATTGACGGAGTGAATTATGCTCACTTTCCTGATGGTTCGCGTGTCGTTGCCACAGAAACGAGCGATTATGTAAATGGCAATGACGTTGGATACAACGGCAAAACTCTTTCATACTCACTCGTTGGGTTGCTTGACCCGAGTCTCCCTGTTCATACGCTGACTATTGGCATTGCCGATGTTGGGGATGCAATCTACGATAGTGCTGTTTTTATCGGGTCGCTTTCTTCTTTTAGCTGCACGAACTGCACTCCCGGCGTTACTCCCGGCATTCCCGAACCCGAAACCTACGCAATGCTTTTGGCAGGTCTCGGCGTTGTAGGCGTGGCCGCGAAGCGCCGTCGTCGGGGGTGAGTTGAGGTTTTTCTCTCGCAAGCGAGGAAACTGGGGACTTGCATGCAAGTCCCCAGTTTTTTGAGGAGCGATTTGCCCGTGATCTTCAAGGCCGGGATATTCAGAGAGTGGGCGGGAATTTCCCATGCGGGCGAGCTTCTGCCCGGTTGACATCCAAAATGCTGCAACTAAACTTAGTTGCAAGGGGGCGTAATGTCAAAACAGGAAAAGCTGGTCGAAAAACTGTTGAACCCACAGGGTGACATGACGTGGCAGGAGTTGGCGACGTTGTTGTGTGGGCTGGGATACCAGCAGGTGCAAGGCAGTGGCTCCCGCGTCAAGTTCGACAATGGCAACCCGCTTGCGGCTATCAGCCTGCACAGGCCACATCCGGGTAATGAGCTCAAGGCTTACGTGAAGCGCCAAGTAGCGAAACACCTGAAAGAAGAAGGGGTGATTTGATGAGCAGCATGTTTGAATACCGCGGTTATTACGGTTCCATCGAGGCCAGCCCGGCGGATAATTGCCTGTTCGGCAAGCTGCAATTCATCCGCGCTCTGGTGAGCTACGAGGGGCAGACGGTGGCTGAACTCGAGCAGGCGTTCCGCGATGCGGTGGATGAATATCTGGCCGACTGCGCGGCGGCTGACCGCGCTCCGGAGGTGCCTTGCAAGGGCTCGTTCAACGTGCGCATAGGGCATGCGCTGCATCTGGCTGCGAGTGTGGAGGCGGCCCGCCAGTCCATGACGCTCAACGATCTGACCCGTCGGGCGCTTGCTGCGTATATCGGCCAGCTTGTGTAGCCGCTGTCAGGGGCGAGTTGAAGGTCAGCTTCCCAATCGCGCCAGTTGAGCCCGTAGCTTCTCCAGCGCCGCCTGAAAGGCTGCCAGTCGTTCGCGTTCCTGCGCGACGACAGCGGGCGGAGCGCGGTCGACGAAACTTGCGTTGCCGAGTTTGTTTTGTGCCTTGGCTGTTTCGGCTTCGAGGCGGGTAATCTCCTTGCCCAGGCGTTCGCGTTCGGCCTTGAGGTCGATTTCAACCTTGAGCATCAGCCGCGCTTCGCCGACGAATGCCACGGGAGCAAGAGTCTTTTCGTCGAGCTCGTCTGTGAGTTCGACTCCCGAAAGCTTGGCGAGTCCGGCAAGGATGGGCGCGAAAATTTGCAGGGTAGGCTTGTCCGTGCCTCCGGCGATGACGAGCGGCGGCCTCTGCGCCGGGGAGATGTTCATTTCTCCGCGCAGATTACGGCAGGCGTGGGTGAGCGCCTTGAGTTCGGCCATCCGGGCTTCGGCAGCTTCATCGATCAACGAAGGATCGGCTTCGGGAAACCGGGCAAGCATGATGCTTTCCGCGTTTTTCTTTCCGGCCAGCGGGGCGACGGTTTGCCAGAGTTCTTCGGTGATGAAGGGAATGAGCGGGTGCGCGAGGCGCAGCAGGGCTTCCAGGGTGTGCACGAGCGTGTGGCGGGCGGCATCCGCTTCGGCCCCTTCGGCCGCCATTTCGATCTTGGCGATTTCCAGATACCAGTCGCAAAACTCGTCCCAGATGAAGCGGTAGAGCGCCTGTGCGAGCAGGTCGAAACGATATTCGGCAAAGTGCTGGGCAAGCTCTTTTTCCAGCTTTTGAAGAAGGCTGATGATCCAGCGGTCGGCAAACGAGAGCGCTGCGGGGGCGGGAAGGGTGTCCCGCCCCGCGCAGTTCATCAGCACGAAGCGGGTGGCGTTCCAGAGTTTGTTGCAGAAATTGCGGTAGCCCTCGCAACGGGCGAGGTCGAACTTGATGTCGCGGCCCGGCGAGGCGAGCGAGGCATAGGTGAAGCGCAGGGCGTCCGTGCCAAAGGCGGGGATGCCTTCAGGGAATTCCTTGCGGGTGCGCTTTTCGATTTGCGCCTTTTGCTTGGGATTCATGAGGCCGGAGGTGCGCTTTTCAATCAGCGCATCGATGCCGATGCCGTCGATGAGGTCGATCGGGTCGAGCACGTTGCCCTTGGATTTGCTCATTTTCTGGCCTTCCGCGTCGCGGATGAGGCCGTGGACGTAAACGTGCTTGAAGGGAATCTGCCCGGTGATGTGCTTGGTCATCATTACCATGCGGGCGACCCAGAAGAAGATGATGTCGAAGCCCGTGACGAGCACCGAAGAGGGCAGGTGAAGATCGAGCGCCGGGTTTGAACTCTGCGGGTAGTCCGGTGTCCAGTCGAGCGTGGAGAAGGGCCACAGGGCGGAGGAATACCAGGTGTCCAGAACATCGGGGTCGCGCGTGAGTCCGGACTTGCGGATGTCTTCGCACTCCTCGACGGTTTTGGCCGAATACTTTTTGATGATCGTTTTGTGGTGATCTTTGAGTTCCGGCGTGCAGTCGTCGCATTTGAGGCATTTGCTGCCGGGGACTTTTTCGGCGATGTCGAGCAGGTTATTGAATTTCTTGTACGCGGTTTCCTCGTTCTCTTCAACGAAAACGTTACCCATCTTGTCGTACCAGGCCGGGATCTGATGACCCCACCACAGTTGCCGCGAGATGCACCAGTCCTGGATGTTGTTGAGCCACTGGTTGTAGGTGTTGACCCAGTTTTCGGGATAAAAGCGGATTTCGCCGCTCGCCACGGCATCCAGCGCCTTCCGGGTGATGGACTGACCGTCCGGGCCGGGTTTGGTCATGGCGACGAACCATTGGTCGGTGAGCATGGGTTCGAGCACTTCTCCAGTGCGATCCCCTCGCGGAACCTTGAGCTTGTGCTTTTCGGTTTTTTCCAGGAGTCCCTGTGCTTCCAGATCCTTGACGATCTGTTCGCGCGCGGCAAAGCGATCCATGCCCTGATACTGCTCCGGCGCGTTGGCGTTGATGGCGGCGTCCAGCGTGAGGATGGAAATTATCGGCAACGCGTGGCGCTGGCCGACGGCGTAGTCGTTGAAGTCGTGCGCAGGCGTGACCTTGACAACGCCGGTTCCGAATTCCTTGTCGACGTAGGCGTCCGCAATGACGGGGATGTCCCGCCCGGCGAGCGGCAGGCGCACCGTCTTGCCGATCAGGTGGCAATAGCGTTCGTCTTCGGGGTGCACCATCACGGCGGTGTCGCCGAGCATGGTCTCGGGCCGGGTGGTGGCCACGGTGAGATGCCCGCTGCCGTCGGTGAGCGGATAGCGGATGTGCCAGAGAAAACCGTCTTCTTCCTCGTTTTCCACTTCCAGATCGGAGACGGCGGTCTTGAGCTTCGGGTCCCAGTTGACCAGCCGTTTGCCCCGGTAAATCAGGCCCTCGCGGAAAAGGCGCACGAATGTTTGCGTAACGATCTGGCTCAGTCCTTCATCCATCGTGAAGCGTTCGCGCGACCAGTCCGGGCTGCTGCCCATGCGGCGCATCTGCTGCGTGATGGCTCCGCCGGAGTATTTTTTCCACTCCCAGACTTTCTCAAGAAACTTTTCGCGGCCCAGGTCGTGCCGGGAAATGCCCTGGGCGTCGAGCTGGCGTTCCACCACGATCTGCGTGGCGATGCCGGCGTGGTCGGTTCCCGGTTGCCAAAGGGTGTTCGCCCCAAGCATCCGGTGGTAGCGCGTGAGCGCATCCATCAGGGTCTGGTTGAAACCGTGTCCCATGTGCAGCGAGCCGGTAACGTTGGGCGGCGGCAGCAGGATGCAGAAAGACTGATATTTTGGCCTGGAAGTATCCAGCCCGGCGGCAAAGAAATTGCGGGATTCCCACTCGTCGTAGCGGCGGGATTCGATGGTTGCCGGGTCAAAGCTCTTGTCCAGTTCCATAATCGTCAAAAGGCTGGAAGAAAACCCCAAATTATAGACGATACGCAGAGAGTTCCCGCCGACCGGATGGGCGAAAAGGGTGACGGTGTATCCTTGCTTTTATCCTGATCGGCAGTGTGGTTCACATGAATGCTCCTGAAAAAGCCCGTCTCTTCATTGCCCTATGGCCGGACAGCGCAGTCCGGCGCAGCCTTGCCGACTACCGCGACCTCTGGCGCTGGCAGGGACGTCCGGCGCGGGTGCGTGACGGCAAGCTCCATATCACGCTTCATTTTCTCGGCGATGTGGCGCGCGCCCGTTTGCCTGAATTGCGCGCCGCGCTCGCCGTGCCATGCGCGGCGTTCGATCTCGTCCTTGGCCGTCCGGCACTCTTGTCGCGCGGCGTCGCGGTCATCGAACCGCTGACCGTTCCCGATGAATTGCTGGCGCTGCATGCTGCGTTGAAAGAAATATTGTGCGGTTTCGGCCTGCCGGTGGAGTCACGCCCGTTTCGCCCGCACGTCACGCTTGCCCGCCATGCACAGCAGGCCGGTTTCCCTGCGCAGGCGCTGGAAGTTCTCTGGCGCGTCGAGGGCTATGCGCTGATGGAAAGCAGGATGGAGACGGGGGAATATCGGGTGCTGGAGCGGTATTCGGCGTGAAAGGCCCATGTCGATGGGAACAGGGTATGATGTTGTGGTTTGCAGGCTTACCCCTGCCGATGTGGGTTCTTTGGCTCAAAGAACAAATTCAAAATCGAGGAGGAGGTTTGGCATGATCAAAGTCGTTGCGCAGTTTTTTATCAGGAACGGAGAAGTGGAAAAAGCGCTGACTCTGGGCAGGGAACTGGTATTGGAAACCAGGAAAGAAAATGGATGTATCAGCTATGAACTTTGCCAAAGCATGAAAAATGATACGCATATCGCGTTTATAGAAGAATGGGAGAATCAAGCGGCGCTGGATGCGCATTTTCAAGCTCCTCACTTTACGGGTCTGGTTCCCAGGATTCTGGATTTGACCGAGCAGGACACTGTTATTGCTGCGTTCAAGAAGGTGGTGTGAGGGGCGTGGGTTGGATGTGCGCAGCAGCAGGATGAAGCCCGGACCCCGTCCAGTAGACAGGGTCCGGGGTGCTGCTATGAGGCGGTTACAGGCACTTGCCAGACCAGAGCATCATTACTACAATGAATACTGCCCTGATAAGGCAATGCCTGAAACGTCCCAAACGCGTGGGGAGTTTCACCTTTCGATCACCTCCTTCGGGGGGATGATTGGCAAAATGCCCCGCTTGCTTCGGGGCATTTTTGCGTCCGCCCCAAACGGATTCTATCTTTTTTTCATATTCCGTAACGATACTTTTCGAGTCAGATCTGCATTGGCTGACGCCGTGCCCCCACCATGCCAAAATCGCGCATGCGCCCTCCCATCCCGCCCCCAGACTTTCCCCCCGATCTCCCAATCTCCGCCCGCCGCGATGAAATCGCTGCCGCGATTCTCGCGCATCAGGTCGTCATCGTCTGCGGCGAAACCGGCTCCGGTAAAACCACCCAACTCCCCAAGATTTGCCTTGCCCTTGGACGCGGCACGGCGGGCCTGATCGGACACACGCAGCCGCGACGTATCGCCGCGCGGGCCACGGCCAGCCGCATTGCGCAGGAATTGAACAGCCCGCTCGGGCAGATCGTCGGCTACAAGATTCGTTTTACGGATCGCGTAAGCATGGATAGCCGCATCAAGCTGATGACCGACGGCATTCTGTTGGCTGAGACGCAAGGCGATCCGCTGCTTGCGGCCTATGACACGCTGATCATCGACGAGGCGCACGAACGCAGCCTCAACATCGATTTTCTCCTTGGCTACCTCAAGGCGCTGTTGCCGCGCCGTCCCGATCTCAAACTCATCATCACCTCAGCCACGCTCGATGCGGAACGTTTCGCTCGCCATTTTACGGATGCGGCAGGCACGCCCGCGCCGGTGATCGAAGTCTCCGGGCGGCTGTATCCGATCGAGGTGCGTTATCGGCCTGTTGCGCTTGATGACGGGGACGATGAACAAGAGGTTGCTTCCTCTTCCAGCGCGAAAGGAAGCAGAAAGAAGCAGCGCGACCTGTACGACGCATTGGTCGATGCCGTCGATGAGGCGCAACGCTGTGGCCACGGCGATGTGCTCGTCTTTCTGCCGGGTGAACGGGAAATCCGTGAGGCGACTGAGGCGCTTGGCAAAGTCCGGCTCCTTCCCGGTTCCGAGATTTTGCCGCTCTTCGCACGCCAGTCGGCGCAGGAGCAGGCGCGGGTGTTTGCATCCTCCGGCGGGCGGCGGGTGGTGTTGGCGACGAACGTGGCGGAAACCTCGCTTACCGTGCCGGGCGTGCGCTATGTGGTCGATACAGGACTGGCGCGGATCAAACGCTATTCGCCGCGCAACAAGGTGGAACAACTGCGGATCGAGAAAATCGCGCAGGCGTCGATCCAGCAGCGCGCCGGGCGCTGTGGCCGCGTGATGGACGGCATCTGCTTCCGGCTCTTCGATGAAGAGGATTTCAAACGCCGTCCCGCGCATACCGATCCCGAAATCCTGCGTTCCTCGCTCGCAGGGGTGATCCTGCGCATGAAGGCGCTCCATCTGGGAGAGGTGGAGGATTTTCCCTTCATCGACCCGCCCGGATCGAGGCTGATCGGTGATGGTTATACGTTGCTGGCGGAATTGGGCGCGATAGAGGAGGGGAGTGAAAGGCGCACGCTCACGAAGATTGGCCTTGAACTGGCAAAGCTGCCGCTCGACCCGCGCATCGCCCGCATGATGCTGGCTGCGCGTGAGCGCGGGGCGCTGGAAGAGGTGCTGGTGATTGCCGCGGCACTTTCCACGCAGGATCCGCGCGAACGCTCGCAGGAAAACGCGAGCGCAGCAGATCAGGCGCATGCGAAGTTTCGCGGTGCGGAACTGGATCAACGTTCCGAATTCCTCTGGTACTGGAATCTGTGGAAGGCGTGGGGCGAGGTGCAGCGCCACGAATCCGGCAACCAGCAGAAGCAGTGGTGCCGTCGCCATTTTTTGTCGTATCTGCGGATGCGCGAGTGGAAGGATGTCCACAACCAGCTTCATACCCTGTGCGTGGAGCATGGCTGGAAGGTGAATACCGTTCCCGCCAATTACGAGGCGATTCACAAATCCTTGCTTGCCGGGCTGCTCGGCAATATCGGCTGCAAGTCCGAAGAAGCCGCCAGTGTCGGCCCGCAGGCGGGAAGTTATCTCGGGGCGCGCGGCATCAAGTTCTGGCCGCATCCGGGTTCGATGCTGGCAAAGAAGGCGGGCAAATGGATCATGGCTGCCGAGCAGGTCGACACATCGAGACTCTTCGGGCGGTGCCTCGCCCGGATCGAGCCGGAATGGGTGGAAGAGGTCGGCGCACATCTCATCCGGCGGCATGTGTTCGAGCCGCACTGGTCGAAGAGCGCGGGCCGCGTGCAGGCGTGGGAGCGAGGCGTTCTTTACGGGCTGGTGATCTGGCCGCGCCGTGGCGTGTCGTATCGCAACGTCGATCCGGCGTTGTGCCGCGAACTGTTCATCCGAGAGGGGCTTGTGGCGGGTGAAATCGCCGAAGGCCCGGCGCGGTCGATGGGGTTTTTGACACACAACCTCGGACTGGTCGCAGAAATCGAAAGGCTGGAGCAGAAGACCCGCCGCCCCGACGTGCTCGTCGACGAAACCCTGATCGAAGCCTTCTACGACAGCAAAATTCCCGCCGATATCAATGATCTCGCCGGTTTCGAGCATTGGCGCAAACAGGCGGAGAAGAGAGAACCGAAACTTCTTTATCTCACGCGCGAACAACTGATGCGCCACGAAGCCGGGGGTGTGACCTCCGAGCGCTTTCCGCCCACGCTCGATGTACTCGGGCAGAAGCTAAAACTTGATTACAAGCACGAACCGGGAGATGCCGATGACGGGCTGACCCTGACCGTACCGCTATGGATGCTCAATCAGGTCAATGCGCAACGTTGCGAATGGCTGGTTCCGGGGTTGCTGGAAGCAAAGGTGATTGGGCTACTCAAAACCGTGCCGCAGAAAATCCGTCACCGGCTGCAACCGATTGCCGAGAGTGCGGCAGCTTTCATGGCAGCTTTCGAGAACGGCGAATTGCGAAGCGAAGGCGAGGGTTTTCCTCCGCTATTGAAAACGCTCCAGCATTTCGTCGAAGAGCGCGTGCACCTCAAATTGCCGCTGGAGAGTTTTCGCCCGGAAAATTTGCTTGCGCACTGCTTCATGAATTTCCGGGTCATCGATGAACATGGTCGCGTGCTCGGGCAGTCCCGGCAACTGAGTGAATTGCGCGCCCGGTTCAAGGATCGCGTGGCGGCGCGTTTCGAGGGGGTAGGTTCACTCCTTCCCCCGCGCGCGGGGGAAGGCTGGGTTGATGAGCGCAGGGATGAACATCGCCGTAGTTCACTCCTTCCCCCGCTTGCGGGGGAAGGCTGGGATGGGGGGAAGCGGAGCCAACGCCCCCACCCTAACCCGTCCGGGGCTGGCTTTGTACAGCCCGCCCGCTCGGACAGCGCAGAGCAGTGCTCTGCGAAACCCTGTCCTCGCCCCCCGCGAGCGGGGGAGGGAATTGGGCTTTCTTCCCCCGCAAGTGGGAGAGGGGAAAAAGGCTTCACCGCCTGGACATTCGGCAAACTCCCCGAATTGCTCGAAATCAGCATCGACGGACACGAGTTCATCGGTTTTCCTGCCTTGAACGACGAGGGCGACAGCGTTTCGCTACGTCCGTTCGATACCCCCGAGGAAGCAGCGCGGGTGCACCGTCGCGGGCTGCTGCGGCTTTTTACGCTTGCGCTCAGGGATCAGGTCAAAGCCATCGAACGCCTGCCGGGCTTGCGGGAACTGGCCTTGCAATACCGCGATTTTGGCAGCGAAACTGAACTCAAGGCGCGCCTCGTCGAAGCCAGTCTCGCCCGCTGCTGTCTCGGCGACCCGTTGCCGGAAGACGATAAAACGTTCGATCTCCGCTGCCGGGAAGCCCGTCCGCGCCTGACGCTGGTTGCGCAGGAATTCATGCGGCTCGCCACGCAGTTGCTGACGGATGCGGCCATCCTCCAGAAGCGCCTCACTGCCTTGAACAAGGCTTTTCCCGATGCCGTGGCCGATATGCGCGCACAAATCTCCGCGCTCCTGCCAAAGAATTTTCTCACCGCCTTCGAGTGGGAGCGTCTCGCCCATTTTCCGCGCTATCTCAAGGCGCTGCTCATGCGTCTCGACAAACTGCGCATTGAGCCGGATCGCGACGCAAAACTTCTGTCCGAATGGAAAACGCTGGCCCAACCCTGGCAACGCGAAATCGCCGCTCAGGCCCGCAGTGGCACGCCCATGCCTGAACTGGAAACCTTCCGATGGCTGCTCGAAGAATTGCGCGTCAGCCTCTTTGCCCAAACCCTGAAAACCCCGATGCCGGTTTCAACAAAGCGTTTGCAGAAGATCTGGGAGAGCAGGTAAGGGGTTGCCCCGTCCGGCATTTTGCTCAAGTGGCGGGAAAACGTGTGCGTCTATGCAAAATTTGGCGGAATTTGCCAAAGATACATTCTATGGTAGCAGTCGATTTCAACAGATTACCTTGGTAGGCGGTTTCGCATGGAGAAGCGAAACTGCGTGGCATTCGGAGAGAGTCATGAGCCTGTTCAGGTCAAGTCACGAGAAGGTACTGGAACAAAAGCTGACCGTTGTTGAAATGGAAAAACAACGTTTGCAGGAACAACTCTCGGCTGCGGAGCACGACCTCGAACAATTGCGGGAAGAATCCAGGCACGCAGGCACATCAGCGCAGAACTGGAAACGACTGCTGCAAAGCGTGGCGGTTTTCGGCGGCGGTCTGCAAGAGTCGCAAGGTTCGCTCGCCTCGATGGCAGGGGTTCTGAATCAGGAAAGATCCGACGTCATCGAAGCAGAGGCGCTCGCGCACTCCAGTCAGACGGCAATCCGTCAGTTATCGGAAAGCATCATGCTGCTCTCCGGTGACGCCCGGACGACGATGGAACAGGTGCGCGGACTGAATGCACGCACTGAACAGATCGGCAATATCGTCAGGCTGATCAAGGAAATTGCCGACCAGACCAACCTGCTTGCGCTCAATGCCGCCATCGAAGCGGCACGAGCGGGAGAATCGGGGCGTGGTTTCGCGGTTGTTGCCGACGAGGTGCGCAAGCTGGCAGAGCGCACAGCCAGTGCGACCGGCGAAATATATGAACTGGTGGGCGCCATTCAGGGGAATACCAGCGCCACCCTTACCAGCATCGAGGGACTTGCGGGCCGCGCCGACAACCTCGGTAAAAACGGTGTGCAAATGATAGAGGGCATGGATAGCCTCGTTTCGTTTTCGCATCATGTCAATGATTCGGTCAAAACGACGGCATTGCGCAGCTTCGTCGAACTGGCGAAGTTCGATCACTTGGTGTTCAAGTTCGAGGTCTATAAAGTGTTTTTAGGCGCCTCGGATAAAAAACCCGAGGATTTGGCCAGCAGCTCGTCCTGTCGCCTGGGTAAGTGGTATTACCAGGGCGAAGGGCGCGCCACCTGTTCCCATCGTGACGGCTTTACTGCCATGGAAGCGCCGCACAATGCCGTGCACCGGCATGGCAAGGAGGCGCTGGAAGCCTACTACGGGGGCCGTTTAGCCGACGGGATAGCCGCTCTGGGAAATATGGAGGAAGCCAGTAGTGGCGTACTGAGTAGCCTGGAGCGCATTGCACAGTCCATGAGCGTTCCGACGAAGGAAAAATAATTCCCCTGCGTGGAGGGGTGGCGCGAAGCGCCGGGGTGGTCATTCCCTCCACTGAGGGGAATGGATAGTAGTGGTAATATCGGCCCCTGTCTGACGTTTCCACTTCAAAGGAACTTCATCATGGCCAAGCCCCACGAATCCGAACTCACCCTTTTCATGCGCGAATGGCTGGAGAAACATCCCGAGGAAAACGAGGTGAAAAAAACGGGTCAAGCCCTGTGGTGGGATCGTCCTCAAGACCCCGAAGCAGCCCGCCGCTTCGAGGCTGCGCGCGTGCCGGTGAATCCGTATTACTACGACATCTCGCACTAGACGCATCCGTCATTGCGAGGAACGCCGTAGGCTGGGATTCCACTTCGGCCTGCCACACTCTCATGGAGTGGGCTCAATGGCTGTTGTTCCAGACGAACGAAACACGCTTTACGTTGCACAGCAGTTCGTAGGCAATGGTTCCGGCGGCCTGGGCGACCTGATTGACGGAAACCTGTTTGCCCCATAGTTCGACGATGCTGCCGATGCCCGCTGTCGGGAGATTGGTAAGGTCAACGGTGAGCATGTCCATCGATACGCGCCCGATCAGGGTGGCGGGTTTGTTGTCGACGGCTACGGGCACGCCATCGGGCGCGGAGCGCGGGTAGCCGTCGGCGTAGCCTATTGCCACCAGCCCGACGCGGGTGGGGCGCGAAGCGACGAATCTTGCGCCATAGCCGAGCGCCTCTCCCGCAGCAAGGTCGCGCACGGCGATGATTTGACTCTCCAGCGTCATGACCGGGAGCAGGCCGTTACCCTCTCCCGGCATGGGATCTGCGCCGTAGAGCATGATGCCGGGGCGCGCCCAGTCGCGGTGGGCGTCCGGCCAGGCGAGGATGGCGGCGGAATTGGCAAGGCTGCGCGCGCCGGGCAGGCTCCGCGTGGCTTCGTCGAAAACGCGGATCTGCTGGGCGGTGGCATCGCAATCCGGTTCGTCGGCGCGGGCGAAATGGCTCATGAAACCGCATTCTTCCACCTTGCCGCTCGCGATGAGTTGCCGCCAGACCCGGCGCGCATCTCCAGGCGGAAAACCGGCGCGATTCATGCCACTGTTGATCTTGAGCCACACCCGGAGCGAAGCGGGCAGGTTGGTTTTCACGATCATTTCGATCTGGGCGGAATGATGCGCCACGAGCCAGAACCCATGATGGGCGGCTTCGAGCAGTTCGGCGGCGTTGAAAACGCCTTCGAGCAGCAGGATGGGTTTCGTGATACCGGATTCGCGCAGCGCAAGCGCCTCTTCGAGAAAGGCAACCGCATAACCGTCGGCATCCCAGGACAAAGCCTGTGCGCAGGCAATCGCGCCGTGACCGTAAGCGTTGGCCTTGACCACAGCCAAGGCGCGATTGCCGTGGCGCTGTCGGGAAATGTGGTAATTGTGGCGCAGGGCATTGAGGTCGATCAGGGCGCGGGCAGGACGCATGAGGAAATTGCCTTGAAGGGAACTGAAACCGACCGCAATGGTGTACCAGTTTGAGGGGATGCCGCAATCCAGAATGTCTCACGATGGCTTGTGTTTCCATGGTTACGGTATAGTGAATTACCTTGACATCATGGTCAGAGATTCGGGCTGGAGTTGTTTTTATGAAAATTTCGGGATGGATTGCGGTTTCGGCGGCATTGATCGGGGGGCTGGCCTCGCCTGCATCCGCCGAGGAAAAACCTCTGTGGGAAGCCGGGTTGATGGTGGGCGTAGTGTCGTTCCCGGAGTACCGGGGGGCGAGCCGACATCGCACATGGGTGCTGCCAACGCCTTATTTAGTTTACCGAGGTCAGATTCTCAAGACGGATCGTGGCGGGGTGCGCGGTACATTTTTTGATAGCGACCGGGTGGAACTGAATCTGAGCCTTTCCGCTTCCGTGCCTGTCGACAGCAGTAACGATGGGCCTCGCCGGGGGATGCCCGATGTGCAACCGACGGTGGAATTCGGCCCGTCGCTCGTGTACAACCTGTGGCGTGACAAGGCGCGCCGCGACCGGCTCGATCTGCGTTTGCCGATCCGCGCGGCTTATAGCGTCAGAGGTGGAGTCAAATATGCCGGGTTGGTTTTTTCGCCTTCCCTCAACTATAACGCGGCCGTTTTCGGCAATTCGGGCTGGCATTTCGGCGCGCTGGCCGGGCCGATCTTCGCCAACACCCGTCAGCACAAGTATTTTTACGAGGTCGAGCCGCGCTATGCCACGCCGGAGCGCCCGGCTTACCGCGCCTCGGGCGGTTATTCCGGGTCGCAGTTCACTGTTTCGCTCTCCAGGCGGTTCGACAATTTCTGGCTTGGCGGCTTCGTGCGCTATGACTCCCTGCATGGCGCAGCTTTCGTCGATAGTCCTTTGGTGGAACGCAAAAATGGCTGGATGGGCGGAATGGGCGTGGCGTGGATATTCGGCAAGTCCGACAAGACGGTCGATGTCGGCGCGGGCGATTAGAGCGGGTTTGATTCAAATGCGTGTAGGCTGGGATGAGCGTAGCGAATCCCAGCATTACGGCTAATGCCCGGAATCAGAAATCTTCGCCTCTGCCGCCGGATGGCGCGCAAGGGCGATCAGGGCGATGACGCAGAAAATAACCCCGGCAAGAAAGGTGGCGGGAGCGCCCAGTTGATCCCATAGGAGACCGGCGGCGACGCTGGCGAGCAGCATGGCGATGCCGCTGATGACGTTGAAAAGGCCGAAGGCCGTGCCGCGAAGTTCTGCTGGCGCAGTTTTCGCCACCATCGCCGATAGCAGCCCCTCGGTGATGCCCATGTGCAGCCCCCAGAGCGCGACTCCGGCCAGCAGGGCGATCCAGTGTTCATGGGACGCCAGCACCAGATCGGCGGCAATCAGTACGATCAGGCCGAGGGCAAGCAGGCGGCGGTGGCTCATGCGGTCGGACAGTTTGCCGAAGGGCCAGGCCGAGAGGGCGTAGGTGAGACTCATTGCGGCCATTGCCAGCGGGACGAAGGCAAGCGGGATGCCGCATTGCAGGGCGCGCAGCACGAGGAAGGCTTCGCTGAAACGGGCCAGCGTGAAGATCGCGCCAATGCCGACCACCCGCCAGTAAGAGGCGTCGAGTCGTCGCAGATTCTCGCGCCGGATCGGGTTTTCGCGTCTGAAAGAGGGGGAGGGTGGCGGTTCCCGCAGGCAGAAAACGAGCAGCGCGACACTTGCCAGACCGGGGATGGCGGCGAACCAGAACACGGCGCGGAAATCGTTGGCCCAAAGCACCATCAGGAAGACGGCAAGCAGTGGGCCGATGAATGCGCCCACGGTATCGAGCGACTGGCGCAGTCCAAATGCCGCGCCACGGATGGGCGGCGGAGTCAGATCGGTCAGCAGGGCGTCGCGCGGCGCGCCCCGGATGCCTTTGCCTAGGCGGTCGAGCAGGCGTGCACCCAGAACGAGCCCGGCGCTCTGGGCCAGCGCGAACAGGGGTTTGCTCAACGCGCCGAGCGCGTAGCCGAAAACCGTCAGCCCCTTGCGTCGGCCCAGGTAGTCGCTCAACGCGCCGGAAAAAATCTTGACGATCAGCGCGGTAGCTTGGGCGAGACCTTCGATCAGGCCGATGGTCAGGGCGCTTGCGCCGAGCACTGTGGCCATGAAAAGCGGCAGCAAGCTGTGGATCATTTCCGAGGAGATGTCCATCAGCAGGCTGACGAAGCCCAATACCCATACGCCGCGCGGCATTCGGGACAGCGGATTTTTATCGGTGGCGTGCATGTTTGAGAATGAAGTCTATCATTTCCAATTTTCCCCATGCCCTTGTGACACAATATGCGGCGGGCCGTTTCCATCGAGGCCCCGTTTTGCTTGATTTCGCCGGGAGTGAACATGAATCCTCAAGATGTCATGAAGTTGATCCAGGAAAATGATGTCTCCTTCATTGACTACCGTTTTACCAATACCAGTGGCAAGGAACAGCATTTCAGCGTGCCGGTTTCCGCTTTTGAAGAGGAAGCGTTCGAGCACGGCCTCATGTTCGACGGCTCATCGATCGCCGGATGGAAAGGCGTTCAGGCTTCCGACATGGTTCTGCTTCCGGATCCTGAAACCGCCTACATCGATCCCTTTTTCGATGAAACCACCCTGGTGCTGATCTGCGACATCATCGAGCCGTCCGACGGCAAGGGGTATGACCGTGATCCCCGCTCCGTCGCCAGGCGCGCCGAAACCTACCTGAAGAGCACCGGCATCGGCGATACCGCCTATTTCGGGCCGGAACCCGAGTTTTTCATCTTCGACGCCGTTGAATGGTCGGTTGATATGTCCGGGTGTTCGGCCAGGATATTTTCCGAAGAAGCGGCCTGGTCGTCAGGCAACAAGTATGAGGGCGGCAACACCGGCCACCGTCCGCGCGTCAAGGGGGGGTATTCCCCCGTGCCGCCGGTCGATAGTCTCAACGACATCCGTGCCGCGATGGTGCGGGCGCTCGAAGGCATCGGCGTGCCGGTCGAAGTGCATCACCATGAAACGGCCACTGCCGGGCAGTGCGAAATCGGCACCCGGTTCACGACGCTGACCCGCCGCGCCGACTGGACGCAGATGCTCAAGTACGTGGTGCACAACGTTGCGCATCAGTACGGCAAGACCGCCACGTTCATGGCCAAGCCCATCGTCGGCGACAACGGTTCGGGCATGCATGTGCATCAGTCGATCTGGAAAAACGGACAGAACCTCTTCGCGGGTAACGGCTATGCGGGTCTCTCGGAGCTGGCGCTCTACTATATCGGCGGCATTATCAAGCACGCACGGGCGCTGAACGCCATTACCAATCCCGGAACCAACTCTTACAAGCGGCTGGTTCCCGGTTTTGAGGCCCCGGTCAAGCTGGCCTACTCCGCCCGCAACCGCTCTGCTTCCATCCGCATTCCCTACGCCACCAACCAGCGAGGCCGTCGCATCGAGGCGCGCTTCCCCGATCCGATGGCCAATCCGTACTTGGCGTTTACGGCGATGCTGATGGCCGGTCTGGACGGTATTCAGAACAGGATTCATCCGGGGGACCCCGCCGACAAGAATCTTTACGACCTGCCGCCGGAAGAAAGCGCCAAGATTCCGACCGTGTGCTCCAGTCTCGAACAGGCGCTCGACTATCTCGACAAGGGCAGGGAGTTTTTGACGCGCGGCGGCGTGTTCTCCAACGACTTCATCGATGCCTACATCGAATTGAAGATGGACGAGGTCACCCGCTACCACATGACCACGCATCCGGTCGAATTCGACATGTATTACAGCTTCTGATTGCTTCGCCGGGCGATAGGGAAAAGACGGGCGTTGCCCGTCTTTTTTTTTTGGCTGAATGAGAAAGGGTTGGCGTTTGTTCTATTTATACATGGTGTAACTTTTAAAGACGAAGCTCTTTCCTTTTTGAGCGAAGGACAAGCCATGAGAACTGCGCGCGTCGTCGTTTCCTCGTTCCTGTTGGCGCTCGGTCTTGCGTCGGTTTTTGTTTCTGCGCAGGTGTACAAGTGCGTCGATACCGACGGAAAAATCACCTACAGCAATGATAGGGGGCAGGACAAGGGATGCAAGCCACTGTCCGGCGAACAGTCTGTTTCAACCATCTCCATGCGTGTCAGTCCCCCGCCCGCTGCGTTTCCGAAAATAAGCGACGAGATGCAGAAGGATCGCGACAAGGCCCGGCGTCAGGTTCTGGAAAAAGAGCTGGAGAACGAAGAGTTGGCGCTGGAAGGGGCGCGTAAGGAACTTGCCGAGCAGGAAGGCGTCCGGTACGGCAATGAGAAGAACTATCAGAAAGCGCTCGACCGCATGCAGCCGTACAAGGACACCGTCGAGCGGCATGAGCGCAACATCAAGGCGTTGAATCAGGAGTTGTCCGGGTTGCGGTGAAGCGGGCTTGCCCCCACCCTAACCCTCCCCCGCAAGCGGGGGAGGGGATCAGTCTTTTCCTTCCGCAAGCGGGGGAGGGGTCGAACTCCTTCCCCCGCTTGCGGGGGAAGGCTGGGATGGGGGCAAGCAGCGGGAAATGTATGCAGCTGAGTCAAAACCACTCTGACGCACGTTCAATCTTTATGCCTGACGGTTACGCATTGATAAACGCCGCCAAAAAATGTTTTTTTCTCCCAGACAAACTGTTCAGCATTTTTTGCATAATAACTGATCTCGTTTTCCCATAATGCTTTAGCAAATGGTTCGAGTAAATAATTGACGAGTTTCAGAATATAACGGATCGGCTGCCATTTGGACGGATTTGAATAATCGACGAAAATGGCTTTCTTTCCCTTTGGCAGCTTTTCCAGCATATGATTGACAATCTGATGTTTCTTTTCATCAGGAACTTCATGCAAAAGGAAAAAACTACATATCAGATCATAATCGATACCTTCTTCACCGGCAAAGTTGCCCGCGTCGCAGCGGATCACTTTACACCACGGCTTGTCGTCCAGTTTTTGTTTTGCGTGTTCGATCTGTATCAGTGTTATGTCAGTCAGATGGAATATGCCTCGTGGCCCGACTTTTTGAGCGACACGTTTGACCAGGTCTCCGTAAACATGCGCTACCTGCCAGACGCGCATCCCCTCCCTGACCTCGTTCAGGTATGCGCGCATCAACCGCTGATCGTTGAAAAACAGCAAGATGCGAACGATCAGGTTGTGGTCCAGAAAGTGTACTTTCTTCGGATTGACGTAGGCCCATTCGTACACTTCTGTCATATACGCAGGGAGGTTTTCGTAATACGGATCAGACACCATCGGCGGATCAGCAACCATTGACGGATCAGCAACCATCGGAGGGGAAATGTTTTTGCTCATGACAAGAAAAAAGCAGGAAGAAAAAGTGCCGAAAAATCAACATAAGGCTTATTGTAAGTTCTCTGTTGTGGTGGTGGAGGGATATTTTTATAAAATATCCTGAAATTTAACGTATATCAATTTTTTTTAAGCTGTAACGCAAATATTATTTGATTGGCATCAATAAATATGACATTTGATTTGTAAGGTGAGCGGTCGTCGAGCCGGTATTTCGAGAACGGGGTTCTGCGGTAGAATGCGCCCGTTCACGTCGCTGAAACGAGATTTCCATGAGTATTGTCGCTCGCCTGCCCCATTATGCCCATTTGATTCGCGTTGATTCACTCGGCAAGCAGGTGGGTACGATGTTGCTGTTCTGGCCGACGATGTGGGGGCTGTGGATTGCTGCAGAAGGCTCGCCTCCCCTGTACCTGGTGTTGATTTTCGCGCTCGGCAGCTTCCTGATGCACTCTGCCGGATGCGTCGTCAACGACTACGCGGATCGGGAGTTCGACGGGCATGTGGAGCGCACACGGGATCGTCCTCTCGTCACGGGGGCCATCAGCGTGCGCGAAGCGTTCTGGTTTGGCCTGGCGCTGCTCTTTCTCGCGTTCCTGCTGATTCTGCCGCTCAATCGCCTTGTGTTCTGGCTGGCCTTGCCGGCATTGTTCCTGGCGGCGAGTTATCCCTTCACGAAGCGGTTTTTTCCCGTGCCGCAAGCCTATCTTGGACTGGCGTTCGGGTTCGGCATCCCGATGAGTTTCGCCGCCGTGCAGGATGCTGTGCCGCCGATGGCCTGGCTGCTGGTGCTGGCCAATCTCTTCTGGGTGATTTCCTACGATACGGCGTATGCGATGGTGGATCGCAACGACGATATCAAGCTGGGCCGCATCCGTACCTCGGCCATCACGTTCGGCCGCCATGAGGTAGCGATGGTGATGCTGTGCTATGCGCTCGCCTTGTCCCTCATTACCGTTGCGGGGCTGGCGTTCGGGCGGGGTTGGGTATTCCTCGCCGGAATGGGAATGGCTGCGCTGGTGGCGGGGCGCGTGTTCCTGCTCATCCGCACGCGGCAGCGTCCGGCCTGCTGGCGGGCGTTCATCTGTAACAACTGGGTGGGCGCGTCGGTTTTTGCCGGCATTGCGCTGGATTATTTTTTGCTTGGCTAGGGTGGTTTTGCCCCCATCCCAGCCTTCCCCCGCAAGCGGGGGAAGGAGTCAGATACCCTTCCCTGCAAGCGGGGGAAGGAGTCAGATGTCCTTCCCTGCAAGCGGGGGAAAGAGACAGATTCCCTCCCCCGCTTGCGGGGGAGGGTTAGGGTGGGGGCCAAGTGCCCTAAAGTTGAGATGAACATGGATTTCATGAGCGCCCTGCGGGCTGCCTGGCGAGAGCGCGATAGCCTTCTCTGCGTGGGACTCGATCCCGATCCCGCCCGATTGCCGCCGTCGCTGGCTGGAAAGCCGCGCGCCATTTTCGAGTTTTGCCGCAGCATCGTGGATGCCACCGCCGATCTGGTTTGCGCGTTCAAGCCGCAGATTGCGTACTTCGCAGCGTGCCGCGCCGAGGATCAACTCGAAGCCCTGATCGAGCACATCCACGCGCGACATCCGGGCATTCCGGTGATTCTGGATGCGAAGCGCGGGGATATCGGCAGTACGGCGAACCGTTACGCGGAAGAAGCCTTCGCGCGTTACCGGGCGGACGCAGTCACCGTGAATCCCTACATGGGCTGGGATTCCGTGGAGCCTTATCTGGCGTGGGAAGGCAAGGGGGTGATCCTGCTGTGTCGCACGTCGAACCCTGGCGGTTCCGATTTGCAGAATCTCGATCTCGGTGACGGCGAAAAGCTTTATGAGCGCGTCGCCCGCCTCGCTTCCGGCCCCTGGAATGTGAGCGGGAATTGCGCGTTGGTGGTGGGGGCGACATTTCCGGACGAGCTGGCCCGCGTGCGCGCGCTGGCGGGGGATGTGCCGTTGCTCGTGCCCGGCATCGGCGCGCAGGGGGGAGATATTGCGGCCACGGTGTCTGCCGGGCAGACGGACGATGGATTCGGGCTGATGCTCAATTCGTCGCGCGCCATTCTTTACGCGGGCGAGAGCGGAGGCGGGGATTTCGCTGCCGCTGCACGTCAGGCGGCGATCGATACCCGCGCCGCGATCAATGCCTGCCGCGCATCACCATCCGTGTAAGAACCTGTCTTCGACCGGCGCGCGCTCTTGCCGCTGCCGCGATCTGGCGCGCTCGGAAGGCGTGCCGAACAGGGCGCTGAACCAGTCGTCCGGCTCCTCTTCTTCCCTGGGAGGAAGCCGTAATGCCGGGGGATTGTTTTCGGCGTAGTAGACGTCTTCGCGGCGACCATCCAGCACCTTGGCAGTGGCAATGCCCGCTGGACGCGGCATGGCGACTTCCGGCATGCCGGCCAGCGCGGTGCGCATGTAGTCGATCCAGATCGGCAGCGCCGCAGCGCCGCCCGTTTCCCCCTTGCCGAGATTGCGCGGATTGGGGAAACCGACCCAGGAGACGGCGACGACTTTGGGGTTGTAGCCGCAGAACCAGGCATCGACGAAATCGTTGGTGGTGCCGGTCTTGCCGGCAAGGTCGCTACGTTTGAGGGTGTTGGCGCGTGCAGCCGTGCCCCGGCGCACGACATCCTGGAGCATGGAGGTCATCACCCAGGCATTGCGTGCATCGATGGCCTTCGGGGCGGTTTCGCCGGCGACCAGCGGGGTGATGCGGGCAATCGGCTTGCCGTCGCCGCTACGGATTTCCTTGATGACATAGGGGTTGACGCGATAGCCGCCGTTGGCGAATACGGCGTAGGCGCTCGCCATTTCCCACGGCGTGACGGAGCCTGCGCCCAACGCCATCGTCAGGTAGGGCGGGTGGTGGCTGGCGTCGAAACCGAAACGGCTGACGAACCGTTGCGCGTAGGTTGGCGTGATGTCTTCGAGCACGCGGATGGCCGGAATGTTTTTCGAGTGTGCAAGGGCGTCCCGCACGGTGATGATGCCGCTGTATTTGTCGTCGTAATTGCGCGGCGTCCATTGATCCTTGGAGATGCTGCCTGCCGGGTAGAACAGGGGCTCGTCCGCGATGAGCGTACCGGGCGCATAGCCTTTTTCCAGGCTTGCGGAGTAGATGAAGGGTTTGAAGCTGGAGCCGGGCTGACGTTCGGCCTGGGTGACGTTGTTGAATTTCCTGCGGTTGTAGTCGAAACCCCCGACCAGGGCGCGTACTGCGCCGGTTTTCGAGTCGATCGAAAGGAGCGCGGCCTCGACTTCCGGCAACTGGGTGAGTTCCCAGCTCTGGCCGGTTTTACGGATACGCACCAGCGCGCCCCGGCGCACCCGGCGGGCTTGCGAGGCTTTTTCGCTCAACGCAGCAGCGGCGAAACGTAGTCCGTCACCGCTGATGGACAGAGTCTGTCCGTTGCGATAGACGATGACTTCCTTGGGCGTGGCGGTGAGCACCACGGCAGCGAGCAGGTCGCCGAAGTCGCGCGCCAGGGTGATTTCTTCGTTCACCGTTTCGTTCGGCGCGCCGGGCGGCAGGGAGAGCACTTTTTCCGGGCCGCGGTAGCCATGGCGGCGGTCGTACTCCATGACTCCCTTGCGCAGGGCTTCGTAGGCGGCATTCTGTTCGGCGCGCGTGATGGTGGTGATGATCTTGAGGCCGCTTTCGTAGGTGACCTGTTCGCCGAATTTTTCGACGGCAATCTGGCGCGCGATTTCGGCCACATATTCGGCGTGCACCGCAGTGTTGATGATGCCTGCATCCCGCGCGGCTGCGCCGGAAGCGATGCGCAAGGTTTCATCCAGGGCTTGCTTGTATTGGGCCTGGGAGATGAATCCGGCTTCGAGCATGCGCCGCAGCACGTAGCGTTGCCGCTGCTGCGCCAGCTTGAAATTGGAAATCGGGTTGGCCTTCGTGGGCGCCTGAGGCAGTCCGGCAAGCATGGCGGTTTCGGCCAGGGTGAGCTTGTTGAGCGGTTTGCCGAAGTAAATCCGGGCGGCAGACGAAAAGCCATAGGCGCGCTGCCCAAGGAAGATCTGGTTGACGTACAGCTCCAGGATCTGGTCCTTGCTGAGGTTGTTCTCGATCTTGAGCGCAAGCAGGATTTCGTAGAGCTTGCGGTTGTAAGTCCGCTCCCGTGACAGGAAAAAATTGCGCGCAACCTGCATGGTAATGGTCGAGCCGCCCTGTCCGCGTGAGCTGGAGCGCATGTTGTTGATGAACGCCCGCAAGAAGCTGATGGGGTCGACCCCCATGTGGTCATAGAAGTTCTGGTCTTCCGCCGCGAGCAGCGCCTGCCGGAGATGATCCGGAACGTCCTGAATCTTGACCACCGTCCGCCGTTCTTCGCCGAATTCGGTGATGAGATGACCGTCGGCGGTGTAGACGCGCATGGGAACCCGGGGCCGGTAGTCGGTCAGGGTTTCGAGAGAGGGCAGATTGGGCCAGGCCAGCAGGCAGATGACGGTCAGCGTGGCCAATCCAATAATCGCCAGAGCCAATAAAGCGACGAACGGATACAGAAGCCAGCGCATGGGGTGTCCGTGTGAAATTGAACAGATCGCATTATATACGGCCAAGGGAGGGGTTTATTCATGGCAGCCGGTGCCGTTACTCATGGAAGGCAGGCCGTGAAGCTTCATCCGGGTTCCCCGGGCCGCAGAACAATGTTACGGCGGGAGGTTGAATGTCACTTATAGAGGACATTAACGGGGAAAGTTCCTTGTGACGCTTCCGAGGGTCTGACTAGAGTGGGACGCATGTGGCAGGAGGCCGGGCGAAGGTTCGGTTTGTTCCGTAACGTGATGAATAAAAAGGACTTTTCTCGTGGCCGATATTTCTCTCTTCGGTTCGAAGTCACGACAGCTCGCCGGGCTCGACATATCGTCATCGTCGGTCAAGTTGTTGGAGCTGTCATCCGGCGACCGGGGCGCGCTGCGCGTGGAACGCTACGTGATCGAGCCGCTTTCGGCCGAGGCCGTGGTGGACGGCAACATAGCCAGCTTCGATGCCGTCTCCGAAGGTTTGCGGCGCGCGTTGCGGCGTTTCGGCAACGGGGTCAAGAGCGTTGCCATTGCCCTGCCGACTTCGGCGGTGTTTGCCAAAAAGATCATCCTGCCTGCCAATCTGCGTGAACTGGACATGGAAATGCAGGTCGAGTCCGAGGCGGCGCAGGTCATTCCGTTCGCGCTCGATGAGGTCAATCTCGATTTTCAGGTCATCGGCCCGGCGGGTTCTCCCGAAGAGGTGGAGGTGCTGGTTGCAGCTTCGCGCAAGGAACAGATCGAAGATCGGGTCGGCGTGGCGGAAAGTTGCGGGCTGAAGGTGGCGGTGGTCGATGTCGAATCCCTGGCGCTCGAAGCCGCCTTTGAACTGGTGGCCAAACAGCTGCCGGGCGGGGGGTTGGACAAGCTGGTGGCGCTGGTGGATGTCGGCGCGGCAACGATGAACTTCATCGTCCTGCGTAATGGCCAGCGAGTCTATGCGCGCGAACAGGCGTTCGGCGGACAGCAACTCACCAAGGACATTTCCCGCCAGTACTGCATGAGCATGGAAGAAGCCGAGGCGCTCAAACGCTCGGACAAACATCCGGATGATTACATGAGCGCCGTGCTGCGGCCGTTCATGGAAAACCTGGCGCTCGAAGTCTCGCGCGCCTTGCAGTTCTTGTTTACCTCCACACAGTACAACGAGGTTGATCACATCGTACTGGCCGGAGGCTGTGCAGCCGTTCCCGATCTGGCGGAAGTCGTCGGCAAGCGCACCCAGGTAAGAACCACCATCGCCAATCCCTTTGCGACCATGACGGCGTCGTCGAAGCTGGGGTCCAGAAAACTGCTGACCGACGCGCCTTCCCTGATGGTGGCGTGCGGGTTGGCCCTGCGGAGATTTGACGAATGATGCGGATCAATCTCCTTCCCCATCGGGAAGAAAAACGCAAGGAGCGGCGCAAGCAGTTTTACGTGACCGTCGGGCTGATGCTGGCGCTTGGCGGCGCTGTCTGGCTGCTGGTGCACATGGTCAACGCGCAGGCCATCGATCGCCAGAATGAGCGCAACAGCTATTTCAAGAATGATATCGCCGCGCTCGACAAGGAAATCGAGGAGATCAAGGATCTGCGCGAGCAGATCGATCGCCTGCTGGCCCGAAAACAGGTGATCGAGACCCTGCAGAGCAACCGGGCCGAAACCGTGCATCTGTTCAATGAACTGGCCGCGCGCATACCGACCGGAGTTTTCCTGACGGCGGTATCGCAGTCCGGAAACAAGATTGCCCTGAAAGGCTACGCGCAATCCAACGCCCGCGTCTCCAACATGATGAGCAGCCTGAACGAATCACCGTTCCTGGAAGGCTCGGAAGTGATCAAAAGCGTGGCGGAACAGGTCAATAACCGGCGCGTGTATGGCTTCGAGATCAATGTCTATATCGAGAAGCCCGCCAAGCCAGACGAAGAACCAGCGGCGCCTGTCGCGACAAAACGGAAAAAGGGCTAGGAAATGAAAGGATTCGACTTTCAACGTCTTCAGGACGATTTCCGGGGCTTGAATTTCAATGATCCCGGTGTCTGGCCGCAAGCGCCCAAAATTGTCGCCTACGCGCTGGCCCTGGCCGCAGTGGTCGCGGGGGGCTGGTTCTTCGACTGGTCGGATCAATGGAGCAGTCTGGAGAAAAAGCAGCAGGAAGAGATCAAGCTGCGCGAGAGTTGGGAAAACAAGAAGCGCCAGGCCGTCAATCTCGACGAATACAAGCGCCAGCTCGAAGAAATCAACCGCCAGTTCGATACCCTCGTCCGTCAACTGCCGGGCAAGGCCGAAATGGAATCCCTGCTTTCGGACATCAACCAGGCTGGGGTTGGCCGCGGTTTGCAGTTTGACCTGTTCCAGCCTGCCAAGCATGACGTGCGGGAGTTCTATGCGGCGGTGCCGGTCAAGATCAGTGTAACGGGCAGCTACAACGATCTGGGGGCATTTGCCAGCGACGTCGCCAGGATGCCGCGCATCGTCACGATCAAGAACATGGTGATCACGGCGGCTCCGGCTCCCGGCGGCAAGGGCGGCAAGGATAAAACCGTGGCTTACGACGGCCGTCTGAAGCTGGACGCAACGGCGGAAACCTATCGCTATCTCGATGAAGAAGAACTGAGACATAAAAAGCAACAGGCAGATAAGAAGCAGGGAGAGAAGAAACGTCAGGGAGGCAAGAAATGAAAACGCGTCATGCGAATGCAGGACAAAGTGTTCATGGAAGCCGAAGGCTTTCCCTGGATGGTTTCGAGGGCTTCGCGGCCCTAAAGCCGCGAAAACTCAAAATCGCTCTTGCTGTGATGATGTTTGGGTGCGGCGTCCTGATGGCCGGTTGTGCAAACGAGCAGGAAGACATCCAGAAATGGATGCGCGAAAAATCTGCCGGCATGCGCGGCGCGGTCAAACCTCTGCCGGAAGTCAAAATTTTTCCGGTCGTCGATTACGTTGCCGTGAGCGAGCTGGAGCCATTCAACGCGGCCCGGATCGAACCGGCCAAACCGGAGAAGCGCCTCGTCAACGATCCGCGCCTCGATCCCGACAGGCAGCGCGAGCCGCTGGAAGCGTATCCGCTGGAAACCCTGAAGATGGTTGGCATCCTCGGGAAGGGTAAATCTGTCAATGCGCTTATCCAGGCCGACAAGGCGCTCTATCAGGTACGTGTCGGCAACTTCATTGGACGCAATTACGGAAAGGTCATCGCCATCAACCAGGATTCGCTGGAGCTTCAGGAATTGATCGAAGACTTGAATGAAGGCTGGGTCGAAAAAATTACCACTGTTCAGTTGCAGGAAAAGCAGGAGGCGGGAAGATGAAAACGAAAAAAGGCATGTTGTTGCTGATGGTGGTAATGGGACTATCCATAAACGGCGTTCAGGTTCAGGCTCAGGGGCAGGCTCAGGTTCAGGGGCAAACGACTGCCGCTGTCAATGTCAACAGCATCAAGTCGCTCAACGTGGCGGACGATGGCGGCACGCTCTATGTGCGTCTGACCACGAAAACGCCCCTGCAGGCGACGCCGGCCAGTTTCACTGTGGCCAACCCGCCCCGGATCGCATTCGATTTTCCCGGCATGGGTAACGACATCGCGCAGAGCACACATAGCATCGAACGCGGTGATTTGCGCAGCATCAACCTCGTTCAGGTCGGCGACCGCACCCGTGTGGTGCTCAACATGTCGCGACTCCTGGCCTACGACACCCGCGTCAACGGCAATACGCTGATCATCGCCCTGACCCAGGCAAGTGCACCCACTGCGAAACCGGCTGATGCGGCCAGGGCGCCTGCACCTGCATCGGCACGGGTCATGCCGGCACAGGCTGCGCTGGGACAGAGCATCAACGACATCAATTTCCGGCGTGGCGAACGGGGCGAGGGCAGGGTGATCGTTCAACTGTCCAGCGCCGATGTCGGTGTCGACGTGCGCCAGCAAGGCGGCAAGCTGGTCGTGAATTTCCTCAAGACGGCATTGCCGGAGAATCTGCGCCGCCGGTCGGATGTCGTCGACTTTGGCACGCCGGTGACGCAACTGCTTGCCGAACAGCAGGGCGAAAACGTTCGCCTGACCGTGACGCCCACCGGAATGTGGGAACACAATGCCTATCAGAGCAGCGATCAGTTCGTGCTGGAAGTGAAGCGTGTCGTCGAAGATCCCAACCGGCTCGTGCAACGGGGCGGCGGTCGCGTCAAGTACGCGGGCGAAAAACTCTCGCTCAATTTCCAGAACGTCGATGTGCGTTCGGTGTTGCAGGTCATCGCCGACTTCACCGACTTCAACATCGTCACCTCCGACTCCGTGCAGGGCAGCCTCACGCTGCGGTTGAAGGACGTGCCCTGGGATCAGGCGCTGGACATCATCCTCCAGGCCAAGGGGCTGGATATGCGCAAGAACGGCAACGTGATCTGGATCGCCCCCGGCGAGGAACTCGCGGCGCGTGAAAAGATGATCAACGAGGCGCGCGCGCAGGTCGAAGAACTGGAGCCGCTGCAAACCGAGAGTTTCCAGATCAACTACCACCGCGCCACGGAAGTCACCAACTTCCTGCAAGCCAAGGGTCAAACGGTGCTCTCCAAGCGCGGCAGCGTGGTGGTCGATGATCGCAGCAACAAGATTTTCGTCACCGATGTCGGCTCCCGTCTCGCCGATGTGCGCCGGGTCGTCACCGAGATCGACATTGCGCCGAAGCAGGTGTTGATCGAAGCCCGCATCGTCGAAGCCAGCAAATCGTTTGCACGCGAGCTTGGCGTGAAGCTTGGCTTTGGCAGCAGGGGGCTGGGAACGCTGGGCAGTGGCGCGCAAGTCGGTTTCGGCAAGTCCAGTATCGGTTCTTTCGATCCGAATGGCGTTTCCACCGGGAGTGGTATCAATAATGACAGACTGGGTGCGTTTGGAACGCTTGGCCTGACGATCGTCAATAACAGCGTCTCGCGGTTCCTGAATATCGAGTTGCAGGCGCAGGAAACGGACGGCAAGGCGCGTACCATCTCCAGTCCGCGCGTGCTGACCGCCAACAACGTCGAGGCCCTGATCGAGCATGGACACGAGATTCCATACCTGGAATCGACAAGTTCCGGCGCGGCAAGCATTGCGTTCAAGAAGGCGGTGCTCTCGCTCAAGGTCAAACCGCAAATCACGCCGGATGGCCGCCTGCAGCTTGCCATCCAGGTGAACAAGGATCGGGCGATGCTTGAGAAGGGCAATGTTCCTCCGTTGGAAACCAAGAACGTCAAGAGCGATGTGCTGATCGACAACGGCGGAACTGTGGTGATCGGCGGCATCTACTCTGACGAGGAAGTCAACGACGTGGATAAGGTTCCGTTGCTGGGCGACATTCCTCTCTTCGGTCATCTCTTCCGCAAGGACATGAAGAAAAAGGAAGAAACGGAGTTGCTGATCTTCGTGACCCCGCGCATCGTCGATGAGGCTTTGACCCTGCGCTAAAACCAGACGCTGTAACTGATATCATGCGAGGCGGTGTGCCAAAGGGACGCCGCCTTTTTTTTGCAACGAAATACAAGATACAAGTGACCTGTTTGATTCTGATTGGCATGATGGGAGCCGGTAAAACGACAGTGGGGCGCGAGTTGGCCAGACGCCTGAATCTGCGCTTTGCCGATTGCGACCACGAACTCATCGCGCGTACCGGCGTATCGGTTCCGACCATCTTTGAACTCGAGGGCGAGGCCGGTTTCCGGCAGCGCGAGTCGCGTCTGCTTGCCGAACTGCTTGCCGAGCCCGACATCGTCATCGCTACCGGCGGCGGCATCGTGCTCGACCCTGACAATCGCGCCCTGCTGTCGGAGCGCGGAACCGTCGTCTATCTCAACGTGCCGACCTATGTTCTCTGGGAACGCACCCGGCGCGACCGCAATCGCCCGCTGCTCCAGGTCGAAAACCCGCGCGAGCGCATCGAGGATCTGTACCGCCAACGCGACCCCCTGTACCGGGCGGTGGCCGACATCATCGTCGACGGCGAACGCGGCTCCTGCACGGCCATGGCGAACCGGATCGAAAAGGCGCTGGCCGAATACACGAACAGGAAAACCTCATGCGCACTTTGAATGTCGAACTGGGTGCACGCAGCTATCCCATCCACATCGGAGCTGGTCTGATCGACCGCGCAGAACTCATCACGCCCCACCTGCGCGCGAAGAAGGCTGCGATCGTGACCAACGAAGTGGTCGGGCCGCTCTATCTCGAACGCCTGTGCACGGGACTTGCCCGCGCCGGCGTGGAAATCATCCCCATCATCCTGCCCGATGGCGAAGCGCACAAGGAGTGGCAGACGCTCAACACGATTTTCGATGTGCTGCTGCGCGAGCATTGCGAGCGATCCACCACCCTCATCGCCCTTGGCGGCGGCGTGGTGGGCGACATGGGCGGATTTGCGGCGGCCAGCTACCAGCGGGGCATGCCTTTCATCCAGATACCGACCACGCTGCTTGCGCAGGTGGACTCCTCGGTGGGCGGCAAGACCGCAATCAACCACCCGCGCGGCAAGAACATGATCGGGGCCTTCCATCAGCCGCGTCTGGTGCTGGCCGACACGACAACGCTCAATACGCTGCCAAAGCGGGAATTCTCGGCGGGGTTGGCTGAAGTCATCAAGTATGGCCTGATCCGCGACGCCGCATTTTTCGAGTGGCTGGAAAAGAACATCGACGCCCTGCGCGCGCTCGACGCCGCCTCACTTGCCTGGGCCATCGAGCATTCCTGCCGCAACAAGGCCGAAGTCGTCGTCGCCGACGAAACCGAACAGGGCGAACGGGCCTTGCTCAACCTCGGGCACACCTTCGGGCATGCCATCGAAACGGGTCTTGGCTACGGCCAATGGCTGCACGGCGAAGCCGTGGCGGCGGGCACGATGATGGCGGCGGAACTCTCTCGTCGTCTCGGGTGGATCGACGCCTCCCTCGTGACGCGTATCGAACGCCTGTTCGAGCGCGTCGGGTTGCCTGTGCACGGCCCGGCGCTGGGCTTGCCGAGTTACCTGGGATTGATGGCGCACGACAAGAAGGTCGAAGCGGGCAGGCTGCGTTTCGTGCTGCTGCGCGGCATCGGGCAGGCCGTGGTAACGGGCGATGTCGACATGAGCGACGTCTGCACAGCGATTGAAGCGCGCTGCCGGTGAGCTGCAAGATGGCGGGGCTTGCCACGTACGCCGTCACCGAATCCGTTTCCCGTGGCCGCCGCCATGCCGAACCACCGCCGCGCGAGCGGGGCGAATTTCAGCGCGACCGCGACCGCATCGTCCATTCGACGGCTTTCCGCCGGCTCGAATACAAGACGCAGGTTTTCGTCAATCACGAAGGCGATCTCTTCCGCACGCGCCTGACTCACAGTCTGGAAGTGGCGCAGTTGTCGCGCTCCATTGCCCGCGCGCTGGGACTCAACGAAGAACTGGCCGAGGCCGTCGCGCTGGCGCACGACCTTGGGCATACGCCCTTCGGGCACGCCGGGCAGGATGAGTTGAACGCCTGCATGAAGGCGTTCGGCGGCTTCGAGCACAACCTGCAATCGCTGCGCATCGTCGACACGCTCGAAGAGCGTTACGCGGCCTTCGACGGCCTGAATCTGATGTTCGAGACGCGGGAAGGCATCCTCAAACACTGTTCTGCGGCCAATGCCCGTGCGCTCGGCGAACTTGGACGGCGTTTCATCGAAGGCACCCGGCCTTCGCTCGAAGCGCAGATCGTCAATCTCGCCGATGAGCTGGCCTACTGCAATCACGATGTCGACGATGGTCTGCGTTCGGAACTGCTCTCATTTGAACAACTCGACACGGTGGCGATTTTTGCGCAGTGCCACCTTGATGCCGTAGCGCGCTGGCCGGGATTGACCGGGCGGCGACTGGTGCATGAAACCATCCGGCGCATGATCGACGCCCTGATGCTCGATCTCATCGCCCAGACGCGCGCCAACATCGCGCAGAAGGGCGTGGAAACACTCGATGATGTACGCGCTGCTCCGACCCTGGCGGAGTACTCCGGGGAAATGTGGTCGAGGCTGCGGGAACTCAAAACCTTCCTGTTTAACCACCTCTACCGGCACGAGCGGGTATTGGCCATGACCGACAGGGCGCGACGCATCATCGTCGATCTGTTCGCAGCCTACATGGCCGCCCCGGAGCTGCTACCGCCCCAGCATCATGCGCGCGCGGAACAATCCGGCGCGGAATTCGGCAAGGCGCGTGCCGTTGCAGATTACATCGCTGGAATGACCGACCGTTACGCGATGAAAAAACACTGCCAACTTCACGGAAAGAGTGAAGTCAACGATCTGCGCGATAACGACTGGTCTTGAGCGGCGCGGGCTGAAACGTGCGCCGTGCAGTATGTGGCGCGCCCGGAAGGATTCGAACCTCCTACCCCTTGGTTCGTAGCCAAGTACTCTATCCAGATGAGCTACGGGCGCTTTTCGAGTGAAGCGGGGATTATAGGCAGCGCCGGTGGAAAGTCAAGTGCTGTATTTCTCCCGACCCGCCAGCATCTCCAGCCAGTGCCTTGCCAGTTCAACCATCCGGTTGGCGAAGCCCCATTCGTTGTCGAACCATACGAACAGATTGACCATGCGCGGCCCGCAGGCGCGGGTCTGGCTGCCGTCGACGATGGCCGAATGGGGGTTGTGGTTGAAGTCGATCGAGGCATGCGGCGCGTTCGACCAGTCGATGAATCGGGCGCGGGGGCCGCGGGCGGCTTCGCGCAACAGCGCGTTGACCTGTTCGGCGCTCGTCTCCTCCGGGAAGATCAGCACCATGTCGATGGCGGAGACATTGTGCGTCGGCACCCGGATGGCCTTCGCTTCGACCCGGCCTTCGAGTTCGGGGATCAGGCGCTCGACGCCGCGCGCCAGCCCCGTCGACACGGGGATGATCGACTGCATCGCCGAACGTGTACGGGCCAGTTCGGGGTGGTGGTAGCCGTCGATCAGGGGTTGATCGTTCATCGCCGAATGCAGCGTGGTGAGCAGCACCCGTTCGAGGCCGAATTCCCGGCAGAGCAGGGAAAGCACCGGAACAACCGCGTTGGTTGAGCATGAGGCGGCGGAGATCAGTCTGGCCTGCGGATCGAGTCCGGCATGCGTGAAGCCGTGTACAACGGTTGCATCGACATCATGCGCGTGCGCGCCGGGATTGGAGAGCAGCAGGCGTGGGCAACCGGCGTCGATGAAGCGTTGCAGTTGCGCGCGCTCGGTGTAGAGGCCCGAGCATTCGACGACGAGATCGATTCCGTGCGCGCGCCAATCGACGCCTTCGGGCGCGTGCGCGTGCGAGACGCTGGCCGGACGGCCATTGATGAGAAGAATGTTATTGTCGTCATCGATCTCTATTCGGCCCGGAAAGCGGCCATGCGTGGAATCGAAACGGGTCAGGTGAGCGATGCTGGCAAGCGGCGCAGGCTCGTTGATCGCCACGACGCACAGCTGGTCAGCCAGCCCGGTTTCGTGAATCGCACGCACGAAGCAACGCCCGATGCGGCCATAACCGTTGACCGCAAGCCGGAATCGGGGAGGAAGGGTGTTGTGTCTCGATGAAGGCAAGGTAGTCTCTTGGAGAAAGGCGAGGAAGGGATTCTATGGCGCCCGAGGCGGTCTTTCGGTGGCGTAGGCGATGATGAGGGCGGCCAGGGCGAGCACGACATACGCGCCGTTGAGCGGGATCGCCGTGCCGTTGAACATGAGTCCGATCGTCAGCCCGATCAGTGTGCCGCCGATCGTGGAGACGAAACCGGCCATCGATGAGGCCGTTCCCGCGATATGGCCCATGGGTTCCATCGCCAGGGCGTTGAGATTGGCGGCGAGAAGACCGAACGTAAACACGCTTGCACCCTGCAACACCATGAACACGAGCAGGGTTTCGTATCCGGCCAGATCGATGGCCAGATGAAAGACATTGATGACGACAATCGCTACCAGACCGCGCACGCTCAGGCGTCGCATGCCGACGCGCCGGACGAGCTTCGAGTTGACGAACGCGGCCGCCCCGGTCGTGAGCGCAATGGCGGCGAAGAGCAGGGGAAAGGCGCGTCCAGCATCGAATACATCGACAAAAATCTGTTGTGACGACACAATGAAACCGATGTGCGCGCCGAAAACGAGGGAGACCGCCATCATGTATCCCACGAAGCGGCGGGTCGTCAGGGTCTGGCGGTAGGCGGAATAGATCGAGCGGGGCGTGAGCGGCATGCGCCGCTCAGGCGGCAGGGTTTCCGGCAGTCTTTTGATGGCCCATGCCAGCAACGCGACGCCCGCGATCACCAGCATCGCGAACACCCAGTTCCATCTGGGCGCGACCATCAGAATGAGTTGCCCCAGCGAAGGCGCGAGCACCGGCACGATCATGAATACCATCACTGCCAATGACATGACTTTCGCCATTCTCGCGCCCGCATAGCAATCGCGCACCATCGAAGTTGCCATCACCCGTGGCGATCCCGCGCCGACGCCCTGCAAGACCCGGGCCGCGAGCAGGGAGATGAAGGTATCGGCGATCATCGTCAGGATGCCCGCAATAATGAACAGGATGAGCCCTGCAATGAGAATCGGCCTGCGTCCGAAACGGTCGGCGAGCGGGCCGTAGAAAAGCTGTGAAAACCCGATTCCGACGAAAAAGGCGGTAATCACCGTCTGCGCCTGGTTGGGATCGGCAAGCCCGAAATCCGCATGCAGAAGCGGCAGCGCCGGCAGCATGATATCGATCGACATCGCACTGAGCGCCATGCAGGCAGCGACGAAACCGACGAATTCGCCGAAGGGCATCGCTGGGCGTGATCTGGGGGGCATGGCGTTTAAACGGGCGAATGGGATGGGAGAAGGATCGCGTGAGTGTGAAGCCAATATAAAGTATGAACGAATTACAACGCTTCCCGATCTGCCAATGTGGCCGTTTTGGGGTCGTAGACCACGCTGGTGATCGAACCATCCCGAATGCGCTCCACCGCTTCGTCAATGACGTGAAGCGGCACAAGAAACCATTCTCTTGGGCGAACAGGATGACCAAAGCGGTCGTTGATCGTCAAATCGATCTGTGCGGGCGCGAAGAGGCGGTGGAGGATCGCTTCAAGTTTCGTGCGGTTGATTCCGGACAGCTTGTACGTGGCGACGATTTCGACATCCGCCAGCAGGTAGGTGGCATCGTGCGCGGCATGAGTGATTCGGGTTTCAACTTCGCCGCCTGTCACCCCGATCTTGTGGATCAGTTCGCGGTGTTCCGCGATGAACGGATGGGTTGAGAGACTGCGCAGCACGTAGATGGTTCCGCTGTCGACGTCATCCGCTTCCCGGGCGTCACTGAATAGCGGTCCGGCGTCAGGCGTATTGCAGAACAGCGGGCCATGATCGATTTTGATCAGCCGACGGCCAGCAGGCATATCTCCGTCGGGATAAAGCGAACGTGAGAGCGAGCGCAGCAGCAAATCGCCTTCCGTCCGATTGTTGAAAATGACGCGCAAGCGGGGATTGTCCCGCCCGTCCTTGGTTGTCGCGCCTTTTTGCATCTCTGCAACATAAGCAACCTGACCGCCCAGAATGAAAAAATCGCCCAACTCGATGCTGGCGTCCTTGCCGAAGGGTTTGGTCATCCATGTGCCGGCTTTCAGGCCGGACTCGGCTTCCTCAAACAGGGGTTTGAAACGCTCGAAGTCCGCGCATTTTTCCCGGTTGGCGACTTCTTCCGCTGCACGTATTTCGGCTCTGGGACGGACGTGACGCAATCGGGTAATGTCGGCGCTTTCAGTCAGGTCGCCCAGCTCGGCCAGCAGCTCGTCGTCGCTCAAGTCTCCTTTCGGCTCAGGCGGGGCGCTTCCGTTCAGCAGCGATTGATGATCGAGCGGGGAAAGGAGGTTGCGGCATTCTTCCAGCGCGCGGAGGCGATCCAGACGCACCGCATACAGCCGCTCGAAGATGTCCCCATCTTCACCATGCTGGGGAACGCGGCCATGCTTTTCAAAGAACCGCTGGATGTCCTCGAACCCGGTGATGATGCGTTCCTCGCGCGGCGAGCGTCCCGTCTTCTTTTCGGGTTGGGCGAACTCGTCGAGTTCCGCGCGCAGATCGTCGAGATCAATCATAGCGCCCCTCGTCCTTGAAGCGGACAAAGGCGGCAGCGCCTTCGGCCATGCGCTTCTCCCAGGCGTCCGCTGAAGCGATGGAAGGCAAGCGCCCGCGCTCTTTCTTGAATTGAACGGCCCGGACGGCGAGATCCTTTGCCTCCTCGGGCGTCAGCCCCGTGCGCTTGCCCGAAATGACCGCCGCAACCTGGGTCAGGCTTTCCGCATTCATCGCCTTGGCAAGAATCGCGTAGGCTTCGCTGAACGGATTGATATGGTCGATCAGATCGATGTCCAACTCGCGCACATCCATCGCAAATTTACGCACGCCGTCGATCAGAGCCGTGTTGAGCGCCGCCTCCCCGCTTGCGCCGTCAGCGAGTTGCTTGGCCTGTTGTGTCAGGTTCAGGGCGGCGATGGCATGCTGGCGGACGGCTTCCTGATCTTCCGCATCCAGATTCGGATATTTATCCCTGATGATCTTGCCCATGCGAAGCTGGGTCAATTCCTCGGGAACCAGTTCCTCGTCGAACAAGCCGCGCTCGATGCTCGTCTTGTCCTGCACGAAACTTGCAATCACTTCGTTCAAATCTTCCCGACAGATGCGTGTTGCCTCGATGCTTTTGGGTTCCGACAGTCCCTTGATTTCGATCTGGAACTGCCCCGATTCGTGATTGAAACCGACGTTGCACCTGTTCGGGTCAAAACCGCCATCGCCATAGTCAAAACCCGGCGCTGGCTCGTTGTTCGGATTTTTCGGCTTGAACTCGAAGCGCGGCGCAAGCACCTGTTCCATCAAAAGGCTGGCGGCGATGGCTTTCAGCGTGTCATTGACGGCCTCTGTCACCGCCTGTTCCGTGGCATCCGGCGCGGCAATCAGGTTGGTAAAGCGGGCGCGGGTTTTGCCCGCCGCATCGCGGGTGGCGCGGCCGATGATCTGCACGATCTCGGTCAGGCTTGAGCGATAGCCCACCGTGAGCGCATGTTCGCACCAAATCCAGTCAAAACCTTCCTTCGCCATGCCCAGCGCGATGATGATGTCCACGTGGTCGCGGTTGTTTTTCTGCGCAGGGTCTTTCAGCGCGGCAGACACCAGATCGCGCTTGTTCGGATCATCGTCCACCAGATCGGCGATGCGCAGCATTCGCCCGTCGGACATCCGTACCAACTGGAAGCCAGTTGCCGGATCGGTTCCCTGCCAGACGCCCAGCTCCTCAATGATGTGCTCCACCTCCTTGATCTTGTCCTTCGTGCTTTCGCGCGAATTGACATTCGGAATGTGAATGATGGTTTTTTCAGCAGGATCGAGCACCTTGAGAATATCGTCGGCGTAGGAACCGGAATAGAAGAAGTAGCCGATATCAAGCTGCTTCAAATACGTGTAACCGTTCAACTGCTCGTAATAGGTGTAAGTGACCGTATCGAACTTCGCCTCATCCTGCGGCGCCAGCACGGCTTCGGCATCGCCCCGGAAATACGATCCGGTCATCGCCACGACATGCACCCGGTCGCGGGTGATGAACTGTCCGAGCTGCAAACCGAGCTTGTTGTCCGGGTTGGCGGACACATGATGAAACTCATCGATGGCAATCAGCCGGTCGTCGAACGTTTCCACCCCGAACTGATCGACCGCAAAGCGGAAGGTGGCATGGGTGCAGATCAAAATCCTGTCTTCGCTTTCGAGGAACGCGCCCAGAGACTTGACCTTGCCGCCGTTGTCCGAGCCGGGCGCATTACACAGGTTCCATTTCGGTTCCACGCGCCAGTCCGCAAAGAAACCGAACTGTTGCAGCGGCTCATCGTGAAAACTCGACCCGATGGATTTTTCCGGCACGACGATGATCGCCTGCCTGATGCCTTGGTTGTGGAGCTTGTCCAGCGCGATGAACATCAGCGCCCGGCTTTTCCCCGAGGCCGGAGGCGACTTGATCAGCAGGTACTGTTCGCCGCGATGCGCGTAAGCGCGTTCCTGCATCGGGCGCATGCCGAATTCGTTGGCTTTGGTTGAGGAACCGTTCTGGGCGTAGGACACCGAAACGGAGGGGACTGATTGAGTCATTGATGATATTCCTTGAACTCTTCAAAAATTCGCTGGGGTGTCAGCGTTCCGCCGCCGATGCCGCGCGGTAGGCTTGGTGCGGATGATTCGGGTTATCAGGGAAGCGTAATTGCAACCGCCCAGCACGTGTCAGAGGTGCAAGATGATCTTCTTGCAGACCTTTGGCGCCACGATTCAGCAAGGCTGCCAGCTGCTGCAACGTCAGGTAATTCTCGGCGCAAAGCATCAGGATTGCTGCCTGCATGACTTCCGGCTTCACCTTCTTCTTCTCCCACATGGGCGCGACTATCGCCCAGCGTGGATCATCCGCAGGCAGAGTGGAAGAGGGGGAACTAAGGGGGGGAGTTCTCTCGCTAAGGGGGGGAGTTCTCTCGCTAAGGGGGGGAGTTCTCTCGCTAAGGGGAGGGGATACTTGCGTCAGGTTTCCTGTACGCGCCATCCGATTTGCATCAAAAGGAAAATAAACATTTTCCAACTTATTGATATCTAACGAAGAAGTTGGTTTCTCAAGTTTATTATCCGATACGATGGATAATAAATCTCCTGCTTCGGCGGAAGGCTTGTTGTAGACCCGGTTGCGCTTGCCAAGGACGGGATTGCTCTCCAGCATCCCTTTTTCCAACCAGAGCTTGAGTTGTTTGGAGGCTTTAAGCGTATCCATGCCGGTGATTTTGCAAACATCCCGGTTGCCGATAGGGCCATTTCTGTCAATCCAGTCGCTCACCTGCTCCCATACGGAAGGACGCTCTTCATTCAGCAGGGTAAGCACGATTGCTTGTTGCGTTTCTGTGTCCTTCACACGGTACTGGGGCGGGTAGCGATTATTCTCTCGCATGACACTGAACATCATGGGCACCCCTTCGTTCGCATCCGCATTGGGTGGAATCGGGAAGTCTCTCAGGTGATTGACAATTGATGGGTTGCGGGCGAAAGAGCCTGATTTATGAATGTTCGATGCTGTGATGCGACCGGGAAACAATCCAGGACTTTCGATCTCAAGCCGATTATCGAAAATCCTTATATGCACATCCTGATTCAGGCGGTAGTCGCGGTGAATCAGGGCATTCGTGATGGCTTCCTTGACCACCCGTTCCGGGTAACGGTGCGCTGTCTCAAACCCGGAATTCGGCATAGTCAGCCCTTCTGCCAAGGCATCGAAAACGTATTCCCGTGTTTGTTCAATCAGGTGATAAATGGGGCCGGACAGGGTTTTTGGAGGTTTCAGGAGGTTAGGAATTTCTCCCGAAATTTTTGCGTTACCGCGATAATGAAACACTCGGACATCGGCACGGGAGCCAATTGGGGCAAGCAAAGCGCCGGGATGATCTGCGAATAGCAGGACAGCAGCGCGCATGGGACGTAGTACGTTATCAACTTTCCTCGCCAGCCCGATTCGGTGCAACTGATCCGCGATGCCTGTATTCGACAAACCTCGTTTGATCGCATACTGCCGCCACGTTTCCGTTTCCAGCAAGTCGAAATCCACATCCACCGGCTCGGATTCGGCGCTACGCACGCCACGTCGATAAGAAAGTTCCGTTATTTCGCTGGCCGACATTTCCCGGTTACTTTTGTCGGCGCGCATCCAAGTGCCGTCATCGAGAATGGAGTGCACTTTATCGCTTGGAGGGACAATCAACACTAAAACTGATCCCTCTTTCCCATCCCGTAATTTGCAAGGGATGCGCACACCCATGATTTTTTCAATTTTCGGTAGAAACTGTGTTTCCAACTTTCGTATCAGTTCATCAATTGCTACCGGAGTTTCGTCGATACCATAAAGCCGATCCTGACCTTTTGCTTTATCCGGGTCTTCAACGCCAAGAAATAAAAGTCCCCCTTTTGTATTGGCAAAAGCGCATATTGTTTCCAGCGCCTTGGTGACCATTTTTCCAGAAACACGCTTCATCTCAGTAGCTTTAGTCTCGCTGCCATGTAATGCGATATTCAGGCATTCTTCAAGAAAGTCCTGCGGAAATTTTTGCTCAATATACGTCATGTCGTTCTCCCATCTTTCCTTCTTTTTACCGCTGATGTCGCCGCCGCCATCTTCGTATAAAGCTCAAACAGTTTTTCCAGCCGTTCGGTGTCGTTCTTGAACTGGCGGCCGATGTAGATGCGTTCCAGCGTTTCGTCGTTGCGCGCGTAAGCGGTGTGCAGCTTGGCGGGCATGGCCTGCGGGTCGTACAGCTCGGCAAGCTCCAATTCGTTGGCTTTGGTTGAGGCGCCGTTCCGGGCGTAGGACACCGAAACGGAGGGGATGTGGTTCTCAGTCATTTTTGCGTCTTTCAAGAAAAAGCTGGAGATTCGGAGGTGTGCCAACGGTTGTTTCAGATTTTCGCCCATTTTCTGAAATAACAAGGTCGCCTATTTCAGAAGCTCCCAAAAGCGCCGACATACCGAAAACTGGTCAGTTGAGCCTGTCAGCCAGTCGCGCCATCAGGTTCATGCGCTCATGGAAAATCGCTACGATCAACGCGGGCGCATTTTCTCGCGGCAGGCAAAACACGTAATGATGTTCACAGTGCGCCATGCGTAGCGCCGGGTAGAGTGCACTCATGTCCTTGAATGGCCCTTGGCTGGCCGCAAGGCGGGCCATGCCCTGTTTCAGTTTGGCGTGGTAGTTGCGCGCCTGGGCAGCGCCCCATTCCTTGCGGGTGTATCGAAGGATGCCGCGCACATCCGCATCCGCGTCTTCCGTCAGAACGTAGGAAGTCACGCGGGGCCATCTCCGGTCAGTTCTTCTTCGAGAATGTCATCCATGCTCTTGGCGGATATTTTTCCGGCCAGCGCATTGTCGATGCGCGCTCCCAGCAGGGTTTTCAGTTCCTGCCATGCCTGATCGGCATCCGTGTCGCCGGGAAACAGGCGTTCCAGCGCATATTGCTTGATCGTCTTGCCCTGAAAGGCGGCCAGCGCCTTGAGGCTTTGGTGCTGTTGGTCGGTGATGTCGATGGTCAGGCGGCTCATGTCACAGGTTCCCCGGGGTTGCGCAAACCCACATTATCACAAATGTGGGAACGCGACTAACTGGCAAACTTCTGGTGGACAAACAATGACCTTGCAGCCTTCGTTGGCTTCCAGCATGGGTTGCAGCACTGCGTCACTTTTGGAGCAAAGCGCCACTGCCTGGACGCTGCGGGGATTGAACCTCTGCCGGATGAGTTGCGCCGAGAAAAGCGCTTGCCCCATCAGATACATGCCGAGGCGGCTGTTTTTGGCTTGAACCACGACGATATCTTTGCCTTCAAGGATGACCTTGGAACCGGCAGGCATTCTTTGCGCAGGTTCGCCAAGAATGATGATGCCATCCAGGAGTCGGCGGCCCTGGTCACGAGCCTTTGGTACGGCCAAAAACTCCTCGATGAGGATGCCTCCAACCTGTTCCCAGTACCATAGAGTCATTGGTGTTTCGTGTTTGCTCATTTTCTTTCCCCCGCAACGCTGGCAAGTGCCGCCTTGAGTGCTTGAAAGCAGAGTTTCGCCGTATGTTCATCGGGTGTGAATCGTGACGCCATCTGCTCATAAGGGTGGATATAGTTGCGAAAATCCCGTAGGCCGTGGCTGAATTTCTTCACGTCTGGTTTGAGCAAATCAATCTCGCAGGCGACATCAATAAATTGGGCAAGGCTCCAATCGGGAAAAAACTTTACCTTGCCATCCTTGGCCTTTGGACTGGCGGTTGCCTGATTGAAGCGAGCAGGTTCTTTCTGCGCAGAACCAAGCAGAACTGCCTCCAGTACGCTTCCGCAAAGAAAGATGACTGAAAGATGTGCGCCTACCCCCAGGGCTTTTCGTGCTTCGGCGAGGCGGCTTTCAATAATTGGCACAACCGAGGCTTCAATCGGAAGATTTTGAATGTTGGGTATCGTGAACTCACGGTTCAAGAAATCATCACCGGTTATTGAAGCGGGTACAGGCTGCGGCTTTCCCAAAAGCCGGGCAACAATCTTTCGAGACTCTTGAAGAACAGTGGTATCAATTTCTTTACTGTTCAGCTTGCAGTTGGCCTCGTACACGTCAAGCATTTCAGACAGGACTTTACCAACCAAGGTGTCAGGCTCATTCTCCCAGAATGCGCGCATTTTCTTGGCCTTGGAGGTTCCGTAGGTCTGGTACTTCGGGCCGTGAATATCGACTCTGTGGCGATTGAAGAATTGGCCATAAGTCATATCGTTGTAATCGAGAAGATAGCCGCCTTCCATCCCAAGGATTTTCTCAAGATAGCGTTTATCGACTTCGGTAAGAGTGCTCATGCGCTGGCTCCTGCTTTGCGCTTCTTGCCCTTGGCCGGTAAAGCTGAAGCGGTCACCTTCGTATAAAGCTCAAACAGCTTTTCCAGCCGTTCGGTGTCGTTCTTGAACTGGCGACCGATGTAGATGCGTTCCAGCGTTTCGTCGTTTCGCTCATGCGCTTGTCTCACGAGCGGGAATTCCTTGTCCATCCGTTCGGGGTCGTACATGTCGGCAATCGTCGCCGGAAAATAATGCTCCCGCGCCAGCAGGATGCCTTCAGCGCAAGCGGTGAGGTCGGCCTTGTTCTGTTCGGTGAGCGTGGGGACGGGGAAGGTGTTCCAGCCGAGGGTGTTGGAATAGGAAAAACGCATTTCGAGTCGCACGCAAACTGCGCCGATCCAGACCCAGTGCAGGCGGGAGGCGATGAGGGCGAGGTTCCAAAGAGGGGCGTCGTAGAGGGCGAAGGCTTTTTCCTGCACTACGTTGCCGGGTTCCAACAAGCCGACTGGCAGGTACGGCCTGTTTTCTGAACTTACACGGGGCACGATGAAGGTGTGTTGCTCACCTGTCATCTGCTCACGAAAGCGCCACGGAAACTCCGCCAATTTCTGCGCGCTCGCATCACTTGCAGCTTTTCGACGTGCTTGCCTGACGGCTTCCACCCTTTCAGAAATCAGGGGAATCGACATTGCCGACTCTGCGTCACTATCAGTAATCCAAAGACAGGCCCGTGGTGCGTAATCAATGAACTCCTTGGAACCATAAAAGGCGCGGATAAAGCGTTTCACATTCGGCGATTTCCGAATCATTTCTTCTGCTTCATCTCTGGAGAATATCAAGGCGGTGCCATAGTACGGATGATTGCCGAATTGCATGGGCGATTGCTCGCCAATCGGTTCACTGGCCTTTTGCACATAGGCCAAACTATCGGGCACCAGATACGGGCCAATGGCCGAGCATTGCTTGAGCCGATCATCTTGATACAGCCGCTTCGGCGTCGGTGACTTTTTGCCCAAGCCGACCACGACCACCGTGACGCCCGCGTTGTGGCTGGCAAGGTTGGCCCACTTGAACGAGGTGTGAGCAAAGCGGATTTCGCAGCCGCGTTCGAACGCTACCGGCCACACGTCGATAGCCTGTTGGCCTTGGCATACGCTGTTGGTTGCCACGAACGCGGCGACCGCTGATGGCTCCTTGTCCGCGTAGTCGAAGAAACGCGCAAACCAACCAGTCACGAAGTCGGTGGTTTTCGCCAGTTTGGGATGTTTGATCCAGGCATTTGCCAAGTCTGCTTTCTGTTCATCGGTTTGCCACTTGCTGCCGCGATACGGCGGATTCCCACAGATAACCGTCTCTCCGCCCTCATTCTCAAAATCAATCTCCGCCTGCGCCAGCGGCGTTGTAAACAGATCGTCCGCGATAAGCTTCACGCCCGTCCCGGTCGGCGGGCAGATGCTCAACCAGTCGAGCCGTAGCGCATTGCCGCAGGTGATCCAGTTCTTTGCATCCAGCGGCAGAAATTCGAGCAGCGCCTCCTTTTGACCGCGATACAGCACATCGCATTGAAACTCCGCGATGATGAGCGCGAGCCGCGCAATTTCGGCGGCGAAGTGGCGTAACTCGATGCCGCGAAAGTTGGTGAGCGGAATTTCGCTGGGTCGCTCCACTTCATTGCGCCGCTTGTTGATTTCAAACTCGATTTCCCGCATCTGCTTGTAGGCGATGACCAGAAAATTGCCGGAACCACACGCCGGATCAAACACCCGGATTTTTGCCATGCGTTTCCGGAGGTTGAGCAACATGCGCGGGTTATCGCCCGCCTCGGCGAGCTTCTCCCGCAGATCGTCGAGAAACAGCGGATTCAGCACTTTCAGGATGTTGGGCACGCTGGTGTAGTGCATCCCCAACGCGCCGCGCTCTTCTTCATCGGCGACGGCCTGAATCATCGAGCCGAAAATGTCGGGGTTGATTTTCGTCCAGTCCAGATTGCCGATGTGCAGCAGGTAGGAACGCGCGATTTTGCTGAAGCGCGGCGCGTCCACGCTGCCGGAGAACAGCCCGCCGTTTACATAGGGAAAGGCATCGGCCCAGTTGGGCAGGCGACGCATATTTTCTCCCTCCCCCGCAGGCGGGGGAGGGTTAGGGTGGGGGCTTTGGCTCCTCTTCCCCCCATCCCGGCCTTCCCCCGCAAGCGGGGGAAGGAGCGTGTGTGAAGGGGAGGGCTTTGCAGTGCCGCGATCCTTGATCGGCGTATTCATGGCGCGAAAAATCTCGCCAATCACTTCATGGGTGTTCGACGAATCCCGCGCGCTCATCTGCTCGATGGTGTTCGTGAACAAGCCCGAGCCATTGAAAATGTCCGTGTCTTCCGCGAAGAAACAGAAGATCAGCCGCGCCATGAAGTGATTCATGTCGGGGCGGCGGGAGGCTTCGCCCCAATCAGGATTGTCTTTCAGGAGTTCGATATAGAGCCGGTTCAAGCGGCTGGTGGCGCGAATGTCGAACGCGCTGTCGCGGATCTGCTTGACGGTGGAGATGCCGGCCAGCGGCAGAAAAAACCCAAAGTGATCGGGGAAGTCCTGATAGGCGCACGCGACCGTCTCGCCGCTTTCCAGGTCTTCGGCTTCAAAGTCCGCGCCATCGGTGGCGAGGATGAAACGCGCCTTGGCTCTTGAAGTTATCGGGCTGTTTCTGAGCGCCGACAGTGTTTGGGCGACTTCGCCCGTTTCCGCCGTCGCGATATGGATGTTGTTCGTCTGGAGAACGCCGCCCAGATCGGACTTGTTCGATGCGCCCGAGCGCAACCGCTTGAGGGTGGTTTCCTTGTTGCCGAACGCTTGCAGGAAGGCAAACGGGAACTCTTCCCGGTCGAAGGGCTGGAGCGCCAGCGTTGAGACGGCGGATTCGATTTCTACGGCGTTCATGCGGCGGTGTGATCCC
>Ga0209737_10000137_pt1 | contig 63967 bp, 48 predicted proteins | sample TergutCu122P3_FD_187284 | JGI IMG/M metagenome (GOLD analysis project Ga0209737, IMG submission 187284) | Cubitermes ugandensis P3 segment gut microbial communities from Kakamega Forest, Kenya - Cu122 P3 (SPAdes) (version 2) | ecosystem: Host-associated > Arthropoda: Insects > Digestive system... | reverse complement strand
ATTCGACATGGTAAGTAAATTTAAAATTACATTAGGCACAGACCAACACTGGGCACACCCGTCAATTTATCAAGGAGTTTTGTATGTGAGGCATGGGGATGCTCTGATGGCATACAAAATTAAAGATTAATGAAGTACAAAAATATTTTAAGAAAATAATTATGAAAAGTAAATCAATGAATCGTCTCATCACCTCATCATCAAATCATTTCATCTCAATCGCTTTCTGTCTTTTGCTTTCTGTCTTCTGCTTCTCCTCCTTGTTTGCTCAGGTAGAATGGCGCTACGACCGTACCGGAGTTTACAGTAACGAAACCGGGCTTTTAAAATCCTGGTCTGCTAAAGGTCCTGAACTATTATGGCATTACGATGGATTAGGCGATGGGCACTCATCGCCAGCTATTGCCAATGAGAAAATTTACCTGACCGGAATGACTAACAAACAAGGGTATCTGTATGTGTTCGACATGAAAGGAAAACTGTTGAACAAGAAAAAATATGGGGCTGAATGGTCAAAGAGTTATGACGGCCCACGGGGCACGGTTACTATAGATGATGGAAAAATTTATATCGTTTCCGGAATGGGCGTTCTTTATTGCTTAGATGAAAAAACGCTTAATTTGGTTTGGCAGAAGGATTTTCTGAACGACTTCGACGCTAAAAATATTCAATGGGGAATTAATGAGTCGCCGCTAATTGTGGGTGACAAGTTGATTTTGACACCGGGAGGACCTGTACATAACGTAGTTGCGTTAAACAAAAACACAGGAAAGATGATTTGGTCCTCAAAAGGAAAGGGGAACTCCTCAGCCTACTGTTCGCCGCTTTATATCGGCGATCTGCAAGTTCCTCAAGTGGTAACCATGACCGCCAAGCATATTATCGGAATTGATATAGCAAACGGAAATCTGCTTTGGGCATACGAACAAACCAATAGATGGTCGGTACATGCCAATACCCCTGTTTATGGAGACAACCAACTATTATGCACAAGCGGCTATGGGAAAGGTTCTGTTATGTTGCGTTTTACAAACGGAGGACGTAATGTTGAAAAGGCTTGGTTTTCATCCGAAATTGACTCTAGAATAGGCGCCATGGTCAAGGTTGGAGACTATGCGTATGGCTCGGGTGATAATAATAAATTCTGGTTTTGTGTGAACTGGAAGACAGGTGAAATTGTGTATAAGGACAAGTCGTTTGGCATCGGTAATGTAATTGCTGCAGATGGCATGCTGTATTGTTATTCCGATAAAGGAGAAATAGCTTTGGTCAAAATTAACCCCAAAAAGTTTGAGTTAGTAAGTAAATTTCCGATTACATTGGGAACTGACCAGCATTGGGCGCATCCGGTAATTTATCAAGGAGTAATGTATGTGCGGCATGGTGATGGGGTGATGGCGTATAGGATTAAGTAATTTCTTATCGAATTTCCTTAATTATTCCTATACATTTTAGCATCAAACAGGAATACTCGCTTGATAAAAAGAATAATAGATAGATATGTTATTGCTAAACGTTCTTTTTGCAAACTATTGCAAAAAATTGGATATTTTAAGAAATGTTATATTTTTGCAGTGTTTAATAACAAAGAAGAAATGAAATCATCAACAAAAAAGAACTCGGCCGATGGTTTATGGATGTAGCCAAGTATATCTTAACAGTGGCTATAATTGCTTCTTTTTTAGATAAATTTAATTCAAAGTTTGGTGTATTATGGGATTGCTTTAATGGCGCTTTTTTCCTGTTTTTTTGTGGGGCTTTATATTATAAACAAAGATTGATATGGGAGCAATTATTATATTATTGGGAATATGTGTATTAGCCATTGATATGGCTCTTTATGTCAAATTCATTGACATAAACGTAGAACTAAAACAGGCTCTGCTGATACGTACTACAACCAAGAAGTTGCATTAGCTGATTTAGCAGAAAAATGGAGCAAGGATGAAAAACTCATTATAGCAAGCATTAAAAAACATGAAAAAGTATATGGATTACCCAGTAGATTGATAGGTACGTCAACACCAGCTAGAAAAAGAGTAAGACTATTTAAAACTTTTCGTAAGAAGAAGAAATATAGAACAAGAAGAAAAGATGTAGAAGATCGTCTTGCCATCAACATAGAAGACACACCCGAGTTCAAGGCTTTATTGGATAAGTGTTTCCCAAAAAAACATATAAAACATTGTTACAAAGCATATTAAATATTTAAATATTAATATGCGCAGAATGTTGTGATTAAAAAATTGAGTCGCTATTTTTTTAAGTATTAGACCTACAAATCGCCGTAGGCGATAAACTTTGTGATAACCCCGTGCAAGCGTAGCGCAGCTCGGGGAAAAAGTATGCCTCGACTAACCCGGAACTACGTAGTAGTTCAACTATCTTCCCAAAACCATTTTTCATCCATATCTATTCCATGCTCTTTAAAAAACCGTCTGATTTCATCGCAAAAACTCTCCTTTTTATGATGCTCCTGCTGGTTTTTAATATAATTGATAATAATATCCCGTTCCTTGTACGAATAAGTTAAAGCACAGTATTTTATTCCCCAACCTCTGAAGCTTGGGAAAAATCCGGATGCTTTCATCCATTTTGTAGAAGATACTTTTATGTCTTTAATGTAATCTGCCAATGCAACCGATGGGTGCAAATCAGAAAGAATATGAATGTGATCTTCCATACAATTAATTCGGAATAAAATACACTTCTTATTTTTGATAATTCCCCAGATGTAGTTTTTTAGTTTCTCAGAGTAAATTAAATTGATGCTCTTTCCACTACCTTTGGTACGAAAAACGATGTGGTAGAGTATTTGACGATAAGCTGACATAGAGTGTGATGCTTTAGTTAATAAAGATATTTTTTGTTGAACTACTACGTAGTTCCGGGTTAGTCGGGGCATACTTTTTCCTCGAGCTGCGCTACGCTTGCACGGGGTTATCACAAAGTTTATCGCCTACGGCGATTTATTTTCAAAATTCTTCTTGCTTTATTTATTTTATTTTCAACATATAAAGATTCAATAGCATCCATACTAAATGGGGTTAATGAGTAAAAATTAGTCGTGCAAATATACAACTTAAAAACGCACTTGTCAAGAGGGAAAATGAAGAAAAATAAAATATGTAGAGGATTTTAGCCGTTTAGAAGTTTTAATATACCAAATTTAAAACCAAAGATTATTGAGAAATATTGAAACTTATTTTAAATAATTCAATTTGAAAAAGAAAAACATAATTATACTCACTACCCTATTCGTTGTGTTAATTTACACCGGCATAATTGTGTTCTGGCATCTCTACACGCCTGATCATAACATAACCATCCAAAACCCCGGAGCAGATAACCGACCGGAGGGAAGCACGCGCAAAACCGATGATGTGATGATCGGAGAGTTTTTTATGCGCTATGTCGAAGAGCCGTCATCTTTGAAAGGACAATGGCCCTGTTTCAGGGGAAGCGATTACAAAAACATTGCTCATACAAATTTCATATTTAATTTTTCGTCCGATTTTCCGGTGCAATGGAAAGTAGAAACCGGCGAAGGCTATGCCGCTCCTGTTATCTACAACGGCTTGGTATATTTGCTCGATTATGACGAAAAACTAAGTTCCGATGCTTTACGTTGTTTTTCATTAGAATCCGGAACAGAGCTTTGGCGCAGGTGGTATCGCGTACCGATGAAACGTAATCACGGATTTTCGCGCACGGCTCCGGTAGTAACCGACAAATATGTGGTCACCGTAGGACCCATGGGGCATGTAATGTGTTGTGACCCGATTACAGGTGAACTGAAATGGACATTAGATATGCAAAAACAGTTCGAAACGGAAGTACCGCACTGGTATTCGGGACAATGCCCGAGAATAGAAGATAACCAACTGATTTTGGCTCCTGCCGGGAAAGAGGTACTGATAGTGGGAATTGACTGCGAAACCGGCGAAATTACCTGGCAAACACCCAATTCGATAGGGTACAAGATGTCGCACTCTTCCGTTATGCCTATGACGCTTTACGGAAAGAAAACATACGTATATGCCGGAATTGGAGGTGTTTGTGGCGTATCGGGTGAAGCTGCCGATAAAGGCAAGCTGCTGTGGCATGTGGATACATGGAAGCCCTCAGTCGTTGCACCATCTCCTTTGCAACTATCATCCGGTGAAATATTGCTGACAGCCGGTTATGGAGCAGGCGGCGCATTGTTGCAAGTAAAACAAACGGATGGTAAATGGTCGGCAAATATTGTTGACCGGTATAAACCGAACGAAGGAGTGTCGAGCGAACAGCAAACACCGATATTGTACGAAGAAGTGGTGATTACCATCCCGCCGAAAGACGGTGGCGGAATACGGAGCAAATTAGTAGCCTATTCATCTTCCAATTTGCGCACTTCCATATGGGAATCGGCAGCAGATGAGCGTTTTGGATTGGGACCTTATTTTGTAATCGGCAACCACTTGTTTGCCTTGAAAGACGACGGCGAATTATATGTCTATCAGCTACAACAGCGAGGAATGACATTAGTAAAAAAACAACGCATTATGAGTGGTCATGATGCCTGGGGACCCATGGCATACGCCGACGGCTACTTAATGCTACGGGATGCGGATTGGGTTTATTGTTTGAGAATATCTGAACTGTGATATATATTTTTGCATCATTAATATGAGTAAGAATAATTACAAATGAAAAAGGGACATTTCTGATGTAAAATACCCCTTTCAATTATTTTATTTCTCTATTCGCTACAAAATGTGTATGATTTTGTAACGTTTCCGCGAAAATACAATGAAAGTAAAGAAAAATGCAATATCTTTAATAATTTGGCATGAAAATGGCGTGAACGTATTGAAAATGCAACATTAAGACTTCATCATAAAACATTTATAATATTTTCGCGTCTCGTAGATGAAAATTTTCTGACAAAATTATCGTTATATATTATAATCTCTGTGGAATTAACCAAAATTATCAAAATATGAAAAATTTTACCCTCTTAATCAAATTGAGCATCTTAGCCATTATTTTAGCAGGATGCTGCGGTTCAAAGTACAAATATCAAACTGTACCGAACGACCCTAACCAAACCCGAATTTATACACTTGATAACGGCCTTAAAGTGTATTTATCTGTAAACAAAGATGAACCACGCATTCAAACTTACATTGGCGTGCGCGTGGGAAGTAAAAACGATCCGGCGGAAACCACCGGCTTAGCCCATTATTTTGAGCATTTAATGTTCAAAGGAACTCAACAATTTGGTACTATAGACTTTGAAGCGGAAGAACCTTATCTTGATAAAATAGAGGAACTATTTGAAGTATTTCGCAAGACAACCGATGAAGCAGAAAGAAAAGCGATTTATGCAGAAATTGACCAGGTTTCGCAAGAAGCATCAAGATTCGCTATTCCTAATGAATATGATAAACTCATGGCTACAATAGGTGCGCAAGGAACCAATGCTTTTACCTGGTATGATGTCACTGCCTATTCAGAAAATATTCCTTCAAACGAAATAGAATCCTGGGCAAAAATCCAAGCCGATCGCTTTACAAATCCCGTACTTCGTTTGTTCCATACAGAATTGGAAACCGTTTATGAAGAGTATAATATGAGCCTGACCAGAGATGCCTGGCAAGTGCATTATGTACTAATGAATGCCTTATTTCCGCATCATCCTTATGGAACACAAACCACCATCGGTAAAGCAGAGCATTTGAAAAATCCTTCCATTACAAATATTAAAAATTATTTTGATACTTATTATGTGCCTAATAATATGGCAATTATCATGGTAGGCGATTTTAATCCCAATGAAGTGATTAAAATCATTGATCAACATTTTGGTCATATGCCGAAAAAAGAATTACCGGAATTTAAAGCCGATGAGAAGCAACCAATCACAGAACCTATTATCAGAGAGGTAATCGGTTTGGAAGCAGAAAACGTTACTTTGGGATTCCGTTTTCCTGCTGCTAACTCAAAAGAGATTATAACCCTTGAGTTGATTGACTACATGCTAAAGAATGGAGATGCCGGATTAATTGACCTAAATTTAATACAAAGACAAAAAGTGCTGGATGCAGGATGTTCTGTTATGGCGCTCGCTGATTACAGTGTTTTTCAAATGAATGGCACACCTAAAGAAGGACAAACGTTAGACGAAGTAAAGCATTTATTATTAGGACAATTAGAACTCCTTAAAAAAGGCGAGTTTGATGAAGGATTGCTGCAAGCGGTGATCAATAACTTCAGGTTAAATCAATATTATCAACAACAATATCCGCATTATTCTGCTTATTTGCTTCTCAATTCATTTATTAATAACGTTGCATGGAAAGATGAGGTAGAAAAAATCAATATTCAATCCAGGCTTACAAAGCAAGATATTATTGATTTTTGTAATCAATATTTCAAAGACAATTATGCAGTAGTCTATAAAAGAGAAGGGAAGCCGGACATTCGAAAAATAGAAAAGCCGGCTATTACTCCTATTTCTGCCAATCGTGATGCAGAAAGTGAATTTATGGCTGAAATAAGAGCGCGTACCGTAATACCTATTACACCGGTATTTATTGATTTTGATAGAGATATGTCGAAATTGAGTGTAAAAAATAACATTCCTTTATTATACAAACAAAACAACAGAAATCCGTTATTTCAATTGTTTTACGTTTTTGAAATGGGAAATAACAATGATAAAGCATTGGGAACTGCCTTTACTTATTTAGATTATTTAGGAACATCCGAACGCACCGCCGAAGAGATTAAAAGCGAATTTTACAAAATGGCTTGTTCGTTCGGCGTTTTCGCTTCAAATGATAGAGTATATGTGTATATCAGCGGTTTGAGTGATAATTTTGAAAAAGCAATGGATTTATTAGAAGAACGATTGGCAGACGCACAAGTCGATTTAAAAATTTATAATGATTTGGTGAATGACATATTAAAAGAACGTGCAGATGATAAATTGAGCCAACAGACTAATTTCTCAAGATTAAGAACCTATGCTATGTTTGGCGCACTATCACCTGCTACTAATCTGCTTTCTAAAAACGAATTGGAAGCCATGAATCCGGAAGAATTGGTGAATCGTACCAAAGATTTGAAAAATTATGAACGTACCATTTTATACTTCGGACCATTTTCCGAAAAGCAAATCACAGAAATTATTAACCAAAAGCATCTTGCACCCGATCAGTTGATGCCTGTTCCTGAAGCCATTCGCTTTGTACAACAAGAGGTTACGGAAAATTCGGTACTCATGGCAGAATATGATGCCAAACAAATATATATGGCTATGTTGCACAAAGGTGGAAGTTTTGATAAAAATATTGAACCGATCCGCACTTTATATAATGAATATTTTGGCGGCGGAATGAGTAGCATCGTTTTTCAAGAAATGAGAGAAGCGCGCGGATTGGCTTATTCGGCTTGGGCAGGTTTCCAACGTCCGCAAAAACCTCAATATTCATACTACATAACCTCCTTTATTGCCACTCAAAACGATAAAATGATGGATGCCATTAACGCTTTTGTGGAAATATTAAATGATATGCCGCAATCTGAAAAAGCGTTTGATATTGCCAAAGAAAATATGATTACCGGCCTTCGCACAGAACGAATACTTCGCGAAAATGTTCTTTGGACTTACTTGAGTGACACTGAATTTGGTTATACTTACGATCGTCGCCAAGAAATTTTTGACAATGTTCAAGATATGACTTTAGAAGACATAGTGGCATTCCAGAAAAAATATGTTAAAGACAGACCTTATACCTACTGCATTTTAGGAGATTCCAAAGATTTAGATCTTAAGAGTTTGGGACAAATAGGAAAAATCAGGAAGTTGACGCAGGAAGAGATTTTCGGATATTAACAATAAGTAGGGATGTTGCACGCAACATCCCTACAATTAATATACAACCTTCAATGCATTCCTTTCGGAGCGAATAATGTACATTCCACGAGCATTCAAATTTACAACCGATACATCACTGTTTGCAATACCGTGATGTATTTTTATTCCCAATATATTGTACACGCTGAATGATTCTCCAATAATCAAACCGCTAATATGTAGTTTATCGTCGAATACCCGCGCTTTTAACGGATTGTTATGCGCCTCCTTTCCTCTAACATTTTGAATGTGAGAAATTTCAACATCGTCGAGTACCAAAACATATTGGTCTGTACAATCCCAATGTCTAAAAGCAATATAAATCGTTTTGCCGGCATATTCTCTTAGCGATAAAGTTACTGTTTTCAATCCGGTTTCTGTAAGTGTTTCGGTATGAATGGACGTGAAATCTTCGAGCGCATATCCGGTTGTGGACACCAACACGGAATATTTTTCGGCATACCGAGTTGGAAAATCTACCGAACCTACGAGGAACGAAAGCGTGTGTTCTCCGGTAGCATGCAATGCCATTTGAGGTGAAATCAGCCAGTTATCAGGTGTAAGCGACCAAAATGTACCAGTTTCAGTAATATAATAAGCTGAAAAAGAAGCCATAACACCATTAGTAAAGTTTAATGACATGTGCAACCATCCGTCACCATCGCCGTCTGCGTCAAATCTTCTCCAGCACGAAACATCACCATCAAAATCTTCTACCCATGGGAAAGTGGTGATAAGAGGACAGAGCATATTCGTAACCGTTTTAGTTATGACATCATTGTCGGGGTTTTCATCGCCCGCTGCAATCACCCTGACAGTGATATGGTGGTCGCCTCCTGTTGAAAGGTTTAACGTTTGAACAAACGTGTATTCTACCTGACTTAAACTTCCGAGAATATCGGTATAAGTTTCCGAAACGATAAGATTGCCATTGTGAGACAGTTGTAGCTCAAATCCTGTAAGCGGCGTGCCGCCATTATTTTTTATAAGAGCAGTAACTACCTCGGCATTTGTCAAATTGATGTCCGAATTCGGCTCAATAATCCACGCCACTTCCGCATCAACAAAATCGCTGACATTCAATATCTCAATATCATCAATATACCAGGTATCGGCATAATCGCCTTCATATTTAAAAGCAATATAAATCTCTTGCCCTGAATACGCCTGTAAGGAAACTCTGATTTTTTTCCAGCTATCGGAAATTTCATTTTCACCAAATAATTGTTTAATCTCCGTAAATGATGCCGGATCGTTGCCTGATTTAGAAATCCATACACCATTGTAAAAATTATAGCTGGGAAAGCTATTAAAAGACCAAAAGTCCAGCGCATAGACTCCGTTGGCAGGCACAGCTATTTTTCGAGTTATTAACCAACCTAATTGATTTTCTCCACCCATGTTATATCTCGCAGAAGCTGATCCATTATGCGCATTAAACGTAGTTCTCTCCCATTTGTTTCCGTTATGGTATGATGTCCAACACAGTGGCGGGAAAAGCTCATTTTCAAATCCTTCTATCCATGGAAATGCGGAAATGGGTGTACAAATAACATTTTCAACAATTATCGTTCTTGAATCATTATCAGGCATTTGGTCATTTGCTACAATAACCGTAACCTTTACGTTATACTCGCCGGCTGCCGAAAGGTTTAATGTTGCGGCAAATGTATAACTCGCCGTATCCGAACTTGCGATAGTTCCGCTATACGTTTCTGTTGCAACAGGAACTCCGTCAAGCTCTAGTTTCAAATTAAATCCGCTTATGGGTGCAACGCCGTTGTTTCGGATTAAAACTCTAACTTTCTCACTATTTGTAAGATCGTAGTTAATTCCGACAGCAGGTGTAAAAATTTGTGCAAGTTCGGCATCCGTAAAATCATCAGTGAGGTCGAACACGGAAACTTCATCTAAGTGAACGCCATCTCCATATTCACATGAAGCTACGAACGAAATATAATAATCATTAGTAGGGTTGGGAAGTGAAATACGCCTTTCTGTCCAGTTTGGAGTTCGTTGCAAAAATTCCTCCAAGAGCGTCCAGGTTCCTGTAGCAGAAGTTCTATAGTAAACTCTCAACTTATCAAATTCTTGAGGAAAACTTGGACTCCACCATTCTTGTGCATGCCAAAACGACAACGTCGGATTAGCTAACGAAGTCAAATCAAGCGCAGGGGTTATCAGCCTTGCGCTATTACCTTCCTGCCAGAATATAAAAAGCGCCTTGCGCTCTCCTGCATATGCCGTATTCGGCATGTATGTGGTATTACCGGGCACAACATTCCATTTTACAGCATTAGGGTTACTTCCTGTAACCATTTGACTTTCCCAACACGGTGGAAGATTGTCTCCGTTATTTTCAAAACCTTCTGTCCATGGAAAGGTTGAAATGGGAGGGCAGCTTCGTTTTAGCGTTTCTTGTGCATAAATTATTCCGCAAAGAAAGAGGAGGAGTAGAAAAATAGTGGTGCTCTTTTTCATAATTCGTTATGTTACTTGATGATATATTTTTTGTTTTTTTGCAAAAAAAGGGAAAAAAGGGAATGTGTATCATTTAATCCAAAAATATATTTTTGCAAAAAAATATTTTGATAAGAATTAGCAATTTAGCCGGTTCTTCATTAGCAGTATTTGCAGCTAACGAAGTACAAGCAGCAGCACATACACACCTATTCGTGCTTCCGGGAAAAGAAGAAGCATTATTCTTTTTCAACGATTTGGAAATTTTATTACAAGATAAAGAAAAAAAACTCAGCGAAAAACGGGTGTACTACTTCCCTGCTTCATTTAATAAAGTAAACAATTGGCAAGATACGGACGCTACCTATATAAAAATGCGTGCGGAAGTAATTGATAAATTGATTCATGACCAAAAAGGTATGCTCATTGTTACTTATCCCGATGCATTGTGCGAAAAGATTGTCTCAAAACAATATGTACAAGAAAATTCATTTACCATTGCCAAAAATGAGCTGTTACCGATTGATATTTTCTTAGAATTTTTATACGCATATCAATACCGACAGGAAGATTTTGTATTTGAGCCCGGGCAGTTTGCATGGCGTGGCAGCATTTTCGATGTATTCTCTTTTTCGGAAGAAAATCCGTATCGCATCGAGTTAAATGATGAAACTGTAGAAACAATCCGGAACTTTGATCCTGGCACACAGCGTTCGCTTCACGAGTTAGATACTTTGCATATTATGCCTGCACTCTCCGGTTCGGAAACCGAAGCTACCGTTTCCTTTTTCGATTTTCTACTAAAGGAAACGACCCTATGGTTGAAAAATATTCCGGAAATTCAAGGGAGAGTTGATACTACTTGCGAAAAAATGGAATTTGAAGCACCTTTGCATTTAACAGATTTTATTAATGAATTTAAAGTCATTGAGATAGATTCTAACTTTTTGCAACACGAAATTTTTAGAGATTTTAACATAAAACCTCAACATCATTTTAACAAAAATTTTGAACTATTATTAGAAGAATGGGTGGATAATTTGGAGCGCGGATTTCAAACGGTTTTTCTTTCCGAAAATCCTAACCAACATGAGAGAATGCGAACAATCATGAACGATTTGTTGGAAAAATACAATTATCTTGAAAATACTAATTATACTGCAGAACAACTTTTTGAATCAAGAAATTATGTGTTGCATGAAGGTTATAGAGATGAATTAAATAAAATTTGTGTTTACACTGATCATCAGTTTTTCGAAAAATATCATCGTTTTATTATTCGAGATAAATACAAGCGCAGTGAAGCATTTACGCTGAAAGAGTTGTATGATTTGCAGGTGGGCGATTATGTAGTGCATGTTGATCACGGTATTGGCATATATCAAGGATTAGCCAAAATGGAAATGAACGGACGCGAACAAGAGGTAATTAAGTTAGTGTATAAAGATCAGGATTTGCTCTTTATCAGCATTCATTCGTTGCATAAAATTACCAAATATGTCGGTAAAGATGGTGCGCCGCCTGTCATTCACCGATTGGGTTCAGGTGTGTGGGAAAGAACAAAAGAACGCACCAAGACGCGAGTTAAAGAATTAGTCATCAATTTAGTGAAGCTTTACGCTTCGCGAAAAACCCACAAAGGATTTAGCTTTTCTCCCGATAGTTATTTGCAAACTGAATTAGAAGCTTCATTCATTTACGAAGATACACCCGACCAATTAAAAACCACCAACGATGTAAAAAAAGATATGGAATCGGAAAAACCGATGGATAGATTAATTTGCGGCGATGTTGGATTCGGAAAAACGGAAATTGCCATTCGGGCAGCATTTAAAGCAGTAGGTGACAGCAAACAAGTGGCTGTATTAGTACCCACTACGGTATTAGCATTACAACATTTTAACACTTTTTCAGAACGATTGAAGAATATGCCATGTAAAGTCGAATACATGAATCGTTTTAAAAGCGCCAAAGAAATCAAAGAGATAAAAGAAAAATTAGAAAAAGGTGAGATTGACATTCTTATCGGTACACATCGAATTTTAAGTAAGGACATTATGTTTAAGAATTTAGGATTAATGATTATAGATGAGGAGCAAAAGTTTGGTGTAGCTGCAAAGGAAAAATTGCGTGAGGTTCGTAACACGGTAGATACGCTTGCCATGAGCGCCACACCAATTCCGCGCACCTTGCAATTTTCGCTTATGGGCGTGCGCGATATTTCCGTGATTGCCACTCCCCCACCCAACCGCTATCCCATTCAAACCGAAATTCAAACATTCAACGAAGATTTAATACGCGAAGCGATTGCTTATGAAATGAACCGCGGCGGGCAAGTCTTCTTTGTACACAACAAGGTGCAAAATATCAAAGATATTGCCGGTATGGTGCAACGTTTGGTTCCGGATGCAAGAATCGGTATCGGGCACGGGCAAATGGAAGGCGAAGAATTAGAGCGCGTTATGTTGAATTTTATTAACGACAAATACGATGTATTAGTAGCCACCACCATTATAGAATCCGGATTGGATATTCCCAATGCGAATACGATGATTATCAACGATGCACAAAATTTTGCACTGAATGTGTTGCATCAATTGCGCGGGCGTGTGGGACGAAACAACCAGAAAGCATTTTGCTACATGTTAGTTCCTTCTAAAGAGATTTTGAACGATAACGCCCGTAAGCGCCTCAAAGCCATTGAAGACTTCTCCGATATCGGCAGCGGCTTTCAAATTGCCATGCGCGATTTGGATATTCGCGGCGCCGGCGACATTCTCGGCGCAGAACAAAGCGGTTTCATCAATGAAATAGGTTTTGAGATGTATCAAAAAATCCTCAATGAGGCAATGATAGAGCTGAAAGAAACCGAACTCGGCGAACAAATGGCAGATAACGAAGATCTCATTCAACGTGATTGCGTGATTGAAACCGACCTCGGATTGCAAATTCCATCCGATTACGTTACCAATGTGAGCGAACGCATGAGTTTATATAAAGAATTGGATAGCATCAAAACCGACGAAGAGTTAACAAAATTTGAAAACAAGCTGTTAGATGTGTTTGGTCCGTTGCCGGAAGAAACAGCCGAACTTTTAAAAATCATCCCTTTGCGCCGCGAAGCAATACGTTTTCATTTCGAAAAAATTGTACTCAAAAAAGGACATTTTACCGGTTATTTCACCGGCAATATGAACTCGTCATTCTTCCAGTCGGAGCTGTTTTCGCAAATACTGGATTTATTACAAAAACACCACCCGCGAGTAGAAATGAAGGCGGTGAATAACAAGCCGCAGTTGATTATAAAAAATGTTAAAAGCGTAGAAGATATGATGGAGTGGTTAAGAAAAATTTAGAGTTACTCGATCTTCAAATTCTTAATAACATTCTTATCAATCTTAGCTTCCCCCCAAATAGATTTGGTCAGTTTAATCGCCTCTCCGGTGGTCATTTTATCAGTATGCTCCAGAATGCGTTGAATGAAAATACATTGCTGTAATTCCGCCTCATTGTTCACAATAGCATTAGCCAGCTCCTTACAAGTTTGATATCCACAAATACGACAATCTACCTGTGGCAAGTGTGCATTAATTTCGAACGATCTCTTCATTTTTCGCATTGCCACCGAAATATTGTCGTCCAATTTGTCCATCGAACGCGGCTGCACTTCACCTACTTTAATATGTTCAAGCAAATATTGTTTCTCTTTTACCAAGGCATCATTATCATTATGAGTATGAACATGATTTTGTGCTCTTTTCCGCTGACGCTCGGCTACGAGAAAACGATTTCCCGCACACAAAATTCCGCCCGCACAACTTTCATCACATGCACGCAGTTCCAAAAAATCAATAGCATCCAAATCTTCATTCTCCAATTTGTCTAAAAATTGAGAAACATTGTGAATTTCATCAATAGCTAAATTTCTTCCATGTTTCAATAAGTTGACTTCTCCTCCGGTTAACGCCCACAATAAACTCTCTTTACATAAAGAATGAAAGTCTTGTTCGTTATCTATTAATTTATATTCCCCTTGTTTGATAACACGTAACACTTTGTTATATAAATAGTTCATATTGATTACGCCATCCACTTTCGATTCATCTTCGCCTACCGGACTTTTCACGGCAGCAATTTTAGCTGCACAGGGCGCCACATAGAAAATCCCAATATCTTCTTCTTTAACTCCTTGATCTATCAAACTTTTTTTAATATATAAAGCCGTAACATCTAACGGAGGTTTTATTAAACATAAATTACCTACTAAAGAAGGAAATTTTACTTGAATTAAACGCACTATTGCCGGACAAAAAGTAGAGATGATCGGTTTTTCTGTAAATTCATTTTTCATAATTTCCGCCATCTTTTCTTTTATCACCGGTACAGAGCGCTCTACTTCAAACACTTGTTTAAAACCTAAGTGATATAATGATGACAGAATGGCTCGATTGCTAATCCGTTCTTGAAACTGTGCGCTAAAAATCGAAGGTAACAAAAGAATCGGGTAAGCGTAGTTATAAATAGTGTTAAAGTCATCTTGCTCGATATAAATAGCGCTAACCGGACAAACGGAATAACATTTTCCACAATCAATACACCGGTTGGGGTTCAGGTTCGGTTTTCCGTTTTTTATATGAATAGCTCCCGTAGGACAAATCCCCGTACAATGCGAACATCCTATACATAGCTCATTTTTGAATTTTAAGGCGTGGTGAAAATCTTCCATAATCGTTTAAAAATAGTTTGTAATCTCTACAGTAGTTCCCTTTCCAACCTCTGAATTTACTACTAAATTGTCGGTATTGAATTGCATGTTAGGCAGTCCCATGCCGGCGCCAAACCCCATTTCGCGTACTTTTGGCGAAGCAGTAGAGTATCCTTTTTGCATGGCTTGCGAAATATCGGGAATGCCGGGACCTTCATCTTCCAATTTAACATATATCTTATCTTCCTCAATATCAACGGTAATAACGCCCCGAAATGCGTGCGCTACAATGTTTACTTCGGCTTCATAAAGAGCAACTACAGTACGTTTCACAATTCCTGCATCCACACCCAACTGTTTCATCATTTTTTTCACGTGGCTCGATGCCGCTCCGGCATTCGTAAAATCACCACCTTCAACATTAAAAGTAAAATTCATACAAATGGTTTTTAATAGATTGGAGGTAGCTCCAAGTTAAACAATACACCCGAAGTGCGGTACATAGAAAACGGTGTTTCAATCAATACCATCTCGTTTTCTTCAGCCAACTCTATCATTTCATCTGTAGCTTTCTTGCCGCGTACAAAGAGAATTACTTTAATATCAGACATTTCGCATGTGCGAATAGTTTGCATATTGCATAACCCTGTAATCAGCATAATTTTATGAGAAGAGGTAATGGTTAATACATCACTCATTAAATCCGATGCAAATGCACATTCTACGTTATCATCCTGATGATGAGCGCCCACTATAATACGCCCTTCAATGTGTGTTACAATTTCTTGAATCGTCATCGTTAAAAATTTTGAATGGCGAAAATAGAATTTTTATGATTAGGTGGAAAGCTTTTTAGACTTATACGCATAATAAAACACCTGAGGCAACACCGTAAATGACAACACCATACAAATTAAAATTCCACCTACAATCATAATAGCCAACGGTTTCTGAATTTCAGAACCCATACCTGTTGAAATTGCTGCCGGAAGGAGTCCCACCGAACCCATCAGCGTAATCATCAACAAGGCGCGCAAACGGATACGTACAGCTTCATTGATGGCAAATTCGATGTCCCGGCTTTGTTGTAGTAGCGTCTTCATTGTGGAAGTGAGTAAAATTGAGTTTGTTGCAATAATTCCAAACAAAATCACAAAACCAATACCTGCCGAAATGCCAAATGGAATGCCTGATATCCACAATGAAATAAATCCACCGATAAAAGCATAGGGAAAGGCGCTTGCGGCAATAAGAGTGTCTTTTACCGTACCGAAATTCATATAGAACAAGAATAACAATAGAAGTAAAACTGCCGGTACCACTATTGAAAGGCGCTGGGTTGCCCGTTGTTGACTCTCAAATTCGCCCGCCCATTCCATTTTACCGCCGACGGGCAACATAACATGTTCTGCAACTTTAGCTTGAGCTTCACGTATGGCAGACCCAAGGTCACGATCACGGATGCTAAAACCCACACCTACGTACCGGCTACTTCCTTCGCGATAGATAAATGCGGGACCCGTAACAAACTCTATATCGGCAATTTCTTTGAGAGGCGTCTGCTTACCGTCCATCGTGGGAATCAATATATCGCCTATCTTCTGTTCATCGCTACGGAATTGTTGTTCAAAGCGCAGCATTACGTCGAAAGTACGCTCATTATCATAAAAGGTTGTTGCTGCCTTGCCGCCAATAGCCATTTCGATAACTGCTTGTGCATCTGCCATGGAAACAGCGTATTGAGCCATTTTTACCTCTTGTGGTTTGATCTGTAGTTCGGGTAAACCTATGGAACGGAAAACATTAACATCTTCAATACCTCGTACTCCCTTAATCGTTCCGGCAATCTTATCGGCAGTAGCTTCCAACTCATGAAGGTCATTGCCAAAAATTTTAATGACAAGGGCGCATTTAACTCCTGCAACATATTCCTCAACATTATCCTGAATGGGTTGAGAAAAGGCAAGAATTATTCCCGGATAAATAGATAGCGAATCATGTATCTGATTGATTAATTCATTTTTAGATACTTTACGTTTCCATTCTTTTTTAGATTTCAATTCCGCATGAAATTCGATATTAAAAAATCCGGTGGCATCAGTGCCGTCGTTCGGTCGTCCCGTTTGGGTAAGGATAAAATCAATCTCATCGAACTTTTGAAGTTTTGCTTTCATCTCCTTGGTAATACGCACACTTTCATCAAGATTTACGCTGTTCGGCAGGGTCGCACGCACATAAATCGCCCCTTCGTTCATACTGGGAATAAATTCCGTACCCCAAAACATAAATCTCAAAAGACAAATTCCGAATACAACCAAAAAAACGATAATGGTAGTGAGCCGATAACGGCAAGAGAGGCTATATAATGATGACATCCAATTGGTTAATGTTCTTGTAATAAGATTGCTTTTATCTTTGAGTGATTTTTTAGTAAGCATGAGCTTGCACATTACCGGTACGTATGTTAAAGAGAGAATGAGCGAACCTAATAGTGCATATCCCAATGTAAAGGCAAGCGGTGAAAACATCTTCCCTTCAACCTTTTGGAAGGCAAAAATAGGAATCAATGCTACAATCGAAGTCATTTGAGCAAAGAAAATATACGAACCTACCGATCCGGCGCTATTTTTGATAAGCCCACTTTTGGAGTAATATTTAAACTTGTCGCCTAACTGTTCCGATTTTTGAAGCAGTGCCACAAAAACCACCTCCGCAATCACCAAAGTTCCTTCTAACAGCAGCCCGAAGTCCAAAGCGCCCATCGAAATCAAATTAGCAGGCAATCCCTGAATACGAAGCATGATAATCGCAAAGAGAAACGCTAATGGAATCACCGAAGCAACAATCACCGATACCCGCCAGTTGTAAAGGAAAAGGAAGACCACAAAAGAGACTAATAAAATTCCCAGCAACATGTTTTTGAGCACAGTTTGGACAGTAGTATTGACGAGCTTCGTTCTATCCATGAAAGGCTCAATTTGAATAGTTGCAGGAAGTATACGGTCGTTGAGTTCGGCAATTTTGTCCTTGAGGCGGTTGATTACCTCACTTGGGTTCTGTCCTCTAAGCATAACCACAATGCCTTGCACCACATCGTCGTCATCATTCAAACCAACTCGTCCCAAGCGTGGCTTTGACGCAATAGTAACCGTAGCAACTTCTTTAACGCGAATGGGGGAACTGCCTCTAACGTCAATCAAAATATTTTCGATGTCTTCAATACTTTCCAATAAACCCAATCCTCGCACGACATACGCCTGCGAACCTTTTTGAATCACATCGCCGCCCACATTGATATTACTATTCGACACTGCTTCGAATACTTCTAAAGGTGATAAGTCATAATTGAGGAGTTCGGCTGGGTTGACTTGTATTTCGTATATTTTCTCTTCGCCGCCAAAAGTAACAATATCTGCTATACCCGGTACTGATAACAATTCGCGCACCACCACCCACTCGTTGATCGCAGCCAGTTCACGAATCGGCAAATCACCTTTAATTACATAACGGTAAATTTCGCCCGTTGCGCCCGATGGTGGTTCTATTGTTGGATCGGCGCCTTCCGGTAAATCCAACCCTTGCATCCGGTTGGAAGCATACTGTTGAGCAAAGAAATCGTCCACATCATCTTCAAAAATGACAGTTACCACCGATAATCCAAATAAAGAAGTAGAACGCACTTCTGATTTCCGCGGTATTGTATTCATCTCGCGCATGATAGGGAGTGTGATAAACTTTTCTACTTCTTCGGCGCTACGTCCGGGCCATTGCGTAATGATCCGCGCACGCGTATTGGTGACATCCGGATAAGCCTCTATCGGTGTATGAATGTAGCTGACAATGCCCGTCACCAGCATGATGAACGTGAGAAAAAGTATGAGTACATGGTTTTTAAGAGAAAATCCTATGATATTTTTTACGAACTTGTGCATAAATTATTCCTCCTTTAAACCTGAATAGATTAATAATTGATTTTTTACTACAATATTTTCGCCTTCCGACAATCCGGATGCGATATACGAGGTTTTATTATTGTGTCCTTGAGGAATAACGCTTCTAATTGCAAAACTCCCCGAGCTTTCTTCAACCACTACAAAATATTGGTTATTGTCAAAAATAAGTGCATCGGAAGGGATTGCCATCAAATGTTGTGCAGTTTTATCTTTGAGCGTAATTAACATGGACATCTCCGGTTTTAATTTTAAATCTTTGTTATCCATTACAATTCTTGCTTTCAACACCCTTTCTTCTGGATCGAAAATCTGAGATAGTGCATTAATTTTGCCATGAAATTTTTCATTAGGATAGGAAAATGTGGTCATTTCCACATCCATACCTTCGCGTACACAAAGCAGATTGCTGGCATACACATTGGCAATGACCCAAACGGTACTTAAATCGGCAATGGTAAAGACTGCGTCACTTTCCGGTGAAATCATAGTGCCCGGAGAAGCTTTTTTATGTATAATGTAGCCACTCATCGGGGCATGAACGGTAAAAATCCCGTTTCCTTTATCCGCTCCGTACATGCTCATATCCGATTTTATTCTGCTTAGTTCTGCTCGTATTTGTTGCAATTTTGCTTTTGCTTCCAACAGTTCCTGTTCCGACAGCATTTTATCGTCGAACAATGACTGTGCTGTTCTCAACTCCCGTTCAGCCACTTTCTCTTCAGCTTCAAGGGTTATTTTTTCGGCTTGCAGCGCACTTAATTCCGTACTTCGCATATCGAGCAAAGGCTGACCTTTTCGCACTTTATCGCCCAACGAAAAATGAGTTTTTTCTACGATTCCACTTATCAAAGGCACATAGCTGATGATTTTGTCGGGGTCACATTCTACCTTACCGGTTAAAAGTAATTCCTGTTCCAGGTTGCTCAAAACGACTTTAAAGGTTTTTATATTTTCGAGGAATGCATCTTTAACAATGCTGTTTTCTGTATTTTCTACTTTCTTGTTGTTACAAGAAAATAAAGTTATTATACTTATTAAAATTATTATTATTCGTTTTTTCATATTTTACTTAATTTCATTATTTACACTAAATTGTAATTCCGAAAAACTTGTATTCAAATTTTTCTTAGCCATAAGTATCGCTTGCTTGGTTGTCCTATAGGCATCCATAAAATCAATGTATTCAAACATACTGATATTTCTACTCAAAAGATTACGAGAATACACTTCAAACATATTATCTAAATCTTCAGAAAAATCGCTATCAGTATGTTTTCTATAAAACCGATAATTCATTTTATAGTTATTATAGAATTCCACGATTTCTTGTTGAATTATATTTTTCTGATGCTCAGCATTATAATTACTTTGCTCGATGTTCAGCTTTGCTGTTTTTATATTTCCCTGATTACGGTCGAATATCGGAATATCCAAACTAATGCCAATGCCTACAAAGTTTTTCCACACGCCGCCATATCTATCGTAATTTAAACTTAACGCTATGTCCGGTAAGCGCTGCGCTTTTTCATATACCAGAAGTTTTTCATAATATTTAATATCCAAATCCGACAGTAAAAACTCCGGGCGCGAGTTTTTTGCCATCTCAAATAAATCAACCAGTAAAATTTCATCAGGGCTTTTAATCGTAATATCGGATGGCAATACCGTAATTTCCATTCCGGGAGCAATATTTAGCAATACCTTAAGCTTTTTATGTTGATTATTTAGCTCTGTTTGAATCTCGTTAGCCTCTGCTTCCAACTCAATTAAAGAAGATTGAAGCCGGATTAATTCACTTTTGGCAACGTTACCTGCAGAAGCTTGTTTTTTATGAATCTCAACCAAATAATTTATAGATTCTTCCTGCATCTTCATGACACCTAAATACGATTGCAGGTAGATAGTTTCGTATAAAATGGTTCTCAATTCGGTTTTTAAGCTTAATAAAAATAATTCAAACTCTTGGATGGCAATCTCTTTTGAAACTTTCTCCAAATCCATAAGTTTTTTTCTTTTTTTTGCGGTTCTGATCACTTGCTCGAGTTCCACGCTAAATATGATGCCATTTCCCCACGTAGCCGGAGTTACTTCAATTTCTTCAGCTGCATTCGGATGCCAAAAATTAATATCCCCTACCCCAATGGTTGGATTGTTCAGCACTTTCGCCTGAACAATAGCAGCATCGACAATGGCAATATTGTAACGTTTCGCCAATAATTGCAGATTTTTCTCCAAAAACTGCTTTTCTGCTTGCTCAATAGTAATTTTTAAAGTATCTTGAGCCAATACTTCGTGCTTGCATAACAATACCAATATGCATAGCAATATTATTTTAATGATTTTCATAAATTAAATTTTTGTCTGAACTAAGATTTTCACAAGATTAATAAGATGAACAAGATTACTTATTGATAACCAATTATGACAATCTTGAAAATCTTAATAAAATCATGGTTCAGACTTCCGGCGGCTGATCTATCTGCCTGTAATAATTATTTCCGAGAAGATTTTCTTTATTAGGATATCCGGATTTTTTTATATTTTTTGAAAACAGATTCATTAATTCAAGACTTTGCGCAAGTTGTTGTGAAAAATCATGATGGAGGTTTATACAATTACAACAAGTTTGCATATCACCATCCTCATCAATATCATTACTTTCACCGGTAACAAGCTCTACTAATAATTCAAAAACGCTGTTTATTTCACCGCCTTGACTTTCCATTTCATAAGCGCTGGAAATAAAAAAACCTCTGTTGATATACATCAGCAGTAAAAAGATTGTTATTAAATATCTTACAATAGGTTTTTGCATTTTTATTTAAAATCGCAAATGGGAACGTGAAATTATGATAAAAATTGCATTTGAATCATTGCGAACGATAATATAATTGTTTATTTGCAAGTGAATTCAGAAGCAAATATGAAAAGGATGAAACAGTAAATTATATTAATGGGATAAAAATGAAAAAAAATAATATCATAAAAAAAATTCCGAAAACCATAAGAATAATTTGTATTTCAGGTGGTTGTATGTTTTTTATTCTGCTTATATTAGCCTTTACTCCGGCGCCTTTCTACATGTATTATCATTTGGGAACAAGCCCGAATCGTATTACAGCATCTTTTTCTCCTGAACATATTGTGATGTTGGGTGGAGCAGGTATGCCTTCGCAAAGTAATTTAATCCGTTTGTATTATACCGCCAGATTTGCGCAATCCGGTGCAGAAGTAATCATATTACATCCACAAGATTCTCTTTGTCAATGGGCAATGGCACAAGCATTGATTGTAAAAGGCATTGACCCTGATAAGATTGCATTTGTAACGGAAGGGAGTAACACGCATTCACAAATTCTCCAATTAAAATACGAAAGACCCGAATTGCTGCATCAAGATTTATTAGTAATCACTTCGCCCGAATATCTGACACGAACGGTTAAATGTTTTAATAAACTTGGATTTACTTCTGTTTACGGACAAGGAGCGTTTGAGGCTACCGTAGACTTTGATCTATCGTTAAAAGGAAAAGAAGTTGAAGGAAATGAGATGGTTCCGATAATTGGAAGCACTAATTTACGCTATACTTTTTGGAATTATCTGAAATTAGAGATTGATTGTTTTCGTGAATATGCGGCGTTGGTTTATTATAAATTTAAGGGATGGATATAATTGTAGGGGCGCAAAATTTTGCGCCCCTACGTTATAATTTGGAAAAACTATCTAGCAAAATTCACCGATCTCGTCTCCCTGATCACGGTAATCTTAATCTGTCCCGGATAGGTCATTTCATTCTGAATTTTCTTAGAAAGATCGAACGAGAGCTGTGTAGCTTGTTCATCGGTAATTTTTTCAGCGCCTACAATCACACGCAACTCCCTACCTGCTTGAATAGCAAATGTTTTAACAACGCCCGGATAGGTTAGTGCAATGTTTTCCAAATCCTGTAAACGTTTGGTATAGGCTTCAATCACTTCGCGACGTGCGCCCGGACGAGCGCCGGAAATCGCATCACATACTTGTACTAATGGCGCATATAAATTATCCATTTCCATTTCATCGTGGTGCGCGCCAATAGCATTGATAATTTCAGGACGTTCTTTAAACTGCTCTGCCAATTTTGCTCCTAAGATGGCATGTGGTAGATCCGATTCTATATCAGGCACTTTACCAATATCGTGCAGCAAACCGGCACGCTTGGCAATTTTTGGATTTAAACCTAACTCGGCAGCCATTATGGCGCATAAATTCGCCACTTCCTTCGAGTGTTGCAGCAAATTTTGCCCGTAAGACGAGCGATAACGCATCTTTCCTACAATACGCATCAAGTCATTGGGAAGGTTATGAATACCCAAGTCAATACAAGTACGTTTCCCAATTTCTGCAATCTCTTGCTCTATATTTTTCTTTGTTTTTGCTACCACTTCTTCGATGCGCGCAGGGTGAATGCGTCCGTCGGTAACCAATTTGAGTAAAGATTGGCGTGCAATTTCACGGCGAATGGGATCAAAACTGGAGATCAAAATTGCATCAGGCGAATCATCAATAATTACATCTACTCCGCAAATGCTTTCTAATGAACGAATATTACGTCCTTCGCGCCCAATAATGCGCCCTTTCATCTCTTCATTTTCAATATTAAAAACAGAAACCGCATTTTCCAGAGCAGCTTCCACTCCCACGCGTTGAATAGATTTTATCACAATTTTCTTGGCTTCCGTAGCCGCCGTATTCTTTGCCTCATTCAGAATATCATTGACCAGCACCATAGCGTCGGCTTTGGCTTCTTCTTGCATTAAATCGATTAATTGCTCTTTAGCTTCTTGTGTGGTCAATTCTGCAATCGCTTCCAATTTTGCTTTTTGAACAGAAGTTTGTTTATCCAACTCTTCCTGTTTAATTTTATTAGCCTCTAATTGCTTGGTTAATGTTTCTTTTAATGTAACAATTTCCTGATTTTTCCTGCTTGCTTCTTCTAACTTTTGATTTAAAGAAGTTTCTTTTTGTTTCATCCGGTTTTCTCCTGCCGCAATTTGTTGATTTTTTTCATTCACCATTTGCTCATGCTCGCTTTTTAATTGCAAAAATCTTTCTTTTGCTTGAAGAATTTTCTCTTTTTTCAACAATTCCCCATCTTCATTTGCTTTTTTCAATGCCTCCTGCGCTTCTCGCATCATGGCATTTGCTTTTTGGGTTAATGTGGACTTCAAAACGGTAAGCGCTCCTACTACTCCAACAATAAGCCCAACTACGATTCCTATAATAATTCCAATTGTCATAATATATAATTTAAGGTTTAAAAATTTAAAATTAATAAAAAAATCCCGCCTTAGTTCATAATAGGGTTTATAAACTCCTATCTGGCATTTTTGAAGCTTCCTTCGCAGGTCGAAAGTCCGTGAAAACGGCAGGTTCTAACTACAAAGAGTTTTGGCTTCTATGTTTGTAATTGAGTTTATCAAACGTAGTGTGAACAAAAGCGGGATAAATAATTGTCAAAGAACGCGTTAATCAATGTCTATTCGATCGGCTAATTCGTTTAATTCTATCATTTTAGGAATCAAGTCCTCGTCGTATTCTTGCAGTCTTTCGTTGCATTCAATGTTTTTCACTACTTCATCTACCAATAATTTCGATAATATATCTTGATGATCTTTAAACGTCCATTGTTTTGCAAAATTGAAAAAGCTGTCATTGATTATTTTTTCGGCTTCTCTATAGTAGCGTTCCCATTCTTTCATAATCCTCAGCTCTATGATACGCTGCGCAATTGTAATCTTAATCGTTATTTTTCCGTCTTCCATTGCATTCTATTTAAAAGCTCAATACAGTGGTCTATATCCCGCACCAACTTGTCAATTTTTTTTTCGGTTTGTTTTTTATCTTCTTTGTATAATGCTGTTTTTGTTATTGTTAATATTTTATTTTTTTCGTTAAGCAGTTCTACTTCATTTTCTAATTGTTCAATTCTTTCTAAAGCAGCTGTAAGATCAGTTTTTAAAGTTTTGTTTTCTGCTGTTTTCTCTTCTACAACCTGCTTAATCTTAATAAGTTTGCTTTCTATTTGATGATACAATGTTAAAAATGAAGCCATCGCCAACTATTGAACTGCAAAAATAGAAAATATATCTTTGAATATTTCGACAAATCTCTATTTTTGCCGAAATTTTACAAGTATTTATATGAAACACTTTGATCTTATTGTTATTGGAAGCGGTCCCGGCGGATATGTCGCCGCCATTCGGGCAAGTCAGTTAGGAATGCAAGTCGCTGTGATAGAGCGTGCAGAATTGGGAGGTATCTGTCTCAATTGGGGATGTATTCCCACCAAAGCATTGCTTAAATCGGCGCAAGTTTATAATTATGCGCAACATGCCTCGGACTATGGCATTAAAATTGATGGAAGCATTGCTCCTGATTTTGAAGCGGTGATTAAAAGAAGCCGCGGCGTTTCTGAAATGATGAGCAAGGGAGTGCAGTTTTTGCTGAAAAAGAATAACATTACCGTAACTGAAGGATTTGGGAGGATTGAAAAAGATAAAATAGTGATAGTTTCGACGCAGGTAGAACCTACATCGAACGTAGAGCGTTACACCGCCAATCACATCATTTTGGCTACCGGCGCACGTTCTCGCCAATTGCCGCACATTCCGCAAGATGGTAAAAAAGTAATCGGCTATCGTGAAGCATTGACTTTACCGCAACTACCAAAATCGATGGTAGTGATGGGCTCCGGTGCTATCGGTAGCGAATTTGCGTATTTTTATGCCAGCATGGGCACGCAAGTAACCGTTGTAGAATATTTACCTCGATTGGTGCCCATTGAAGATGAAGAAATTTCGAGCCACTTAGGGCGCGCTTTCCGTAAAAAAGGCATTAAAGTAATTACCTCTGCCTCAGTAGAAAATGTGGATACTACCGGCGAATTATGCAAAGTAATCATAAAAGATTCCAAAGAAAAAATTACCGAAATTGAATGCGAAGTAGTACTTTCGGCAGTAGGCGTAACCCCTAACATTGAAGGCATTGGATTAGAAGAATATGGCATAAAAGTAGAAAAGAGCAAAGTAATTGTGGACGATTTTTATCGCACCAATTGTGAAGGTATTTATGCCATTGGCGACATTGTGCACGGACCTGCATTAGCGCATGTTGCCTCACATGAAGCCATCGTTTGTGTTGAAAAAATTGCCGGTTTGGATGCGCATCCCATTAATTACAAGCTCATTCCTGGATGTACGTACACTTCTCCGGAAATTGCTTCCGTAGGGATGACCGAACAGGCCTGCACAGAACAAGAAAGAGAAGTTTTAATCGGAAAATTCCCTTTTACCGCTTCCGGAAAAGCCACAGCCTCAGGAAACAGAGACGGTATGGTGAAAGTAATTTTCGACAAACATACAAATGAATGGATAGGCTGTCATCTCATTGGCGATAATGTTACGGAAATGATCTCCGGTGCAGTGGTCGCCATGAATAAAAAGGTTACCGGAAAAGATATTTTACACGCAGTGCATCCCCACCCCACTCTTTCGGAAGCCATTATGGAAGCTACTGCGGCTGCCTACGGCGAAGTAATTCACCTGTAAAACAGCCGGCAATTCATGAACCGCACTTATTTTTTTTCACGTTTCTATTATATTCTATTCGGCATTGCGGTTTTATCCATCCCTTTTACTTCGTTGTTTTATTTTTTCATAACGCCTTTATTGCTCATATTTTGGATCATTGAAGGAGATTGGAAAAATAAATGGAACCGCCTGAAAGAATCTCATACATTAATCATTACCTGCTGTTTGGCATTATTTTGGTTTATTAATGTAATAGGACTTTTTTATTCTAATGATCTTGTAACAGGACTCATGAGAACATATGACAAATTGCCTTTTTTGGTGTATCCATTAGTTTTTTTTACATTAAACAAAACTTATTTTACCAAAGAAAAAATTCACATATTACTCAAAGGATTTCTCTGTGCTACCACAATTATGCTCATACTAAACTGGGGAAACGCATGGGTACAATATTTTACAACAAGTGAAGCACATCATTTTTATTACATTTATTTTTCTCAATTTTCCGGACACCCATCCTATTGCACCTTAATAGTTTGCATATCATTTACCATCGCCTTTTATTTCTTCAATAACCCACCTCTCACCTCTCATCTCTTATCTCTCAACCTTCGCCGATGCCTTTGGATAAGCTTGCTTTTTTTCTTCGCCATCTCCGTCTATTTTCTACAATCCAGAAGCGGAATTTTAGCTTTTGGTTGCGTATTGATTTTTTCTTTGTTCTATTATTTGCATATCCATAAAAAAACATACTGGTATGGAATTGGCGGGATATTAATAGTATTTCTGTTTGCTGCCATCATTATAAAATTATTCCCCAGCAGAATGGGATATTATATGGATAAGATGAGTGCAGAGCAATTGCAAGCTAAAGATATGCTGGGATTAAGAAGCGAAATTTGGGATATATCGTACCAATTAGCAATGAAGCACAAAATGTTGGGTATTGGAACAGGCTATCATGCTGAAACTTATTTAACTGATGCCGAAATGGAAATTATGAAACATTCATCTTTGGTCAATGCACACAATCAATTTTTGCAAACATTTTTAGAACATGGCATTTTAGGGCTTTGTTTGCTCGTTTTTCTTACGATCTATTCATTTTATTTTGCGATAAAAACAAAAAACTATCTTTTATTAATGTTGCTCATTAATATCTGCATTAACCTATTTTTTGAGTCAATGTTTGAGCGCAGTCGCGGAATTTTCACCTTTAACCTGTTCTATTGTCTGTTTATTGTGAAAAATAATATTTTTGCAAATTCGGAAAAAAATCAACAAAATTTATGAATAACCAATTATTTGTTTCAGGTTCGCCGCATATACATGGCAATGAATCGGTAAAAAAAATAATGTGGGCAGTGGTCATTGCATTGATGCCGGCATTGTTTGTTTCTGTCTATTATTTTGGATTGCCGGCTATTGTAGTAACAGCAGTCTCCATTCTCAGTTGTATGCTTTTTGAATATCTCATTCAAAAGTTCCTCCTCAAAGGGAAAAATACGCTGAGCAATGGCTCGGCAGTAATCACCGGATTATTATTAGCGTTCAATCTTCCCTCCAATCTACCCCTGCAATGGGTGGTAATAGGCGCTTTTGTGGCCATTGTAATCGGCAAGATGGCATTTGGCGGGTTAGGTAAAAATCCGTTCAATCCGGCATTGGTAGGACGCGTGTTTTTGCTCATTTCTCGTCCGGTAGAGATGACCACGTGGCCCTTGCCCAAACCTATCTGGTCGTTTGGGGTGGATGCCGTTACCGGTCCTACGCCGCTGGGTGTAATGAAAATGCTCTCCAAAGAAGGCTCCGCCACGCAATACGCCGATTTTGTAGATCCGGTTACTTTCCAGGAAATGCCTAATTATGTGCAAATGCTTTTCGGGCAAATGGCAGGTTCATTTGGTGAAATTTCCTTCATCGCCTTATTAGTTGGCGCATTATTCCTGCTTTTTAGAAAAGTAATCACATGGCATATTCCCGTTTCGTTTATTTTATCGTCATTTTTAGTGGCAGGCGCATTATATTTGTACAATCCTGCTTATTATGCCAATCCGTTTTTCCATATTATCACCGGCGGGTTAATGCTGGGTGCCTGTTTTATGGCAACCGACATGGTGACCTCACCCTCTTCACCGTGGGGGATGATTGTGTTTGGCACAGGGTGCGGCGTTTTAACCATCATCATTCGCGTATTCGGAGCATATCCCGAAGGCGTTTCTTTTGCTATTTTGCTGATGAATGCGTTTACACCGCTCATTAACAAGGCGTTTAAGCCGAAACGGTTTGGGGAGAAAGTAAAAGAGAGGAATTGAAAAATATTTAAAACTCAATATTAATGATTATTAACAAAAAATAGCGCTATGAAAACATTAAAAACCCTCGCCGCTTTCATTTTAATTTTGAGTGTAAGCAACATTTATGCCCAACCCGTTACCCTTGACCCAACTTTTGGGGAAAACGGAATAATTGTAATACCCGGTACAACAAATATTACTCATTTAGATTTTGATATGCTGAGTAACCTTATTGTAGTTGGCCATACTCTTGGTGATGCTTTTAATAAATATTATTTAACCATTGTAAAAATAAATGCCGATGGAATTATTGATCAAAATTTCGGATCCAATGGAATAGTACATGGACCTGAATACAGCCTAACTGCGCAACTTGGTTTGAAAATTACTCATGATAATAAAATTTTTGTTACAGGAAATTTTTATGCAAATCAATACGGAGAATACAAAAGAACTTTTATGCAATTTAACGAAGATGGAAGTTTAGATGAAAATTTTGGAGAAAACGGGGAAATCATATTAAATTTTGGAGCTTACACTCATGCAATTAATCTCGAAAACGATGATTTTATTTTATTTGGAGGGATAGACCAAAGTTCTTTAGATCCTATTATTTGGAAATCTAATTACTATGGGGAAATAGATGAAAGCTTTGGAGAAAATGGGAAAGTGTATTTAACAGATGACGAAGCATATAAAATTAGAGTAAATCGTATCAAAATACTAAACGATCAATCTATTATTATTGCAGGATATGATTACTTAGATCCTGAGGAATACGAATTAGCTTTTTGCAAATTGAATCCAAACGGCGATTTTGTTACCGAGTTTGCCAATAATGGAATATGGAAAATGAATATTTATGATGATAGTGCTGAGACTGGCTTTAAAGAGTATGAATATTTTAATGAGGTTATAGAAGATAATACCGCTAATCTTATACTTACCGGAACAGTTCATTTAGGTGGGGCCCCTGCATTTATTTTCAGTTTCTATCCTGACGGAACAATTAACAGTAATTTTGGAACAAATGGGGTTTACTACATATCTAATTATGGGTATATTTCTAAAATTTTACAAAATGGAAGTAATTATTTAATCGGAGCTCTCAATGATGGAATTGTTAGTATTAAAAATAATGGAACTTTAGATGTAGGTTTCAATGATTCAGGAATATTTACTTGCGAAAATTATTACTTTTATGATATGAAACTACAATCACCCTATCGCCTTATTTTAGGGGGAGGTCGCCCGTATGATTTGTACAATAGTAATTTTGCAATCGTAAGATTAAACATTCCTTCCGATGTTTCTGTAAAACCATATCCTTATACTAATAATGCAATTAATATTTTTCCAAATCCTGTAAAGGAGATTTTGTATTTTAATAAAGAAAGGAAATTTGAGATTATTGATATTATTGGAAAAATTGTTTTAAAATCAGAAAAAGCTATCCAATCGGTAAATATTAGCCATTTAAAAGCGGGAATATATTTTATAAAGTTTGAGGACAGACAAGTGAAGAAGTTTGTGAAAGAGTAGAAATTAATTACGAATTAAAAATTAAGAGATAAATTTATGAAAGTTTTAAAATTAGCCCTCTTCATTTTAGCATTTATCGTAAACAGTATTTGTGCTCAAACGCCCTATTTTTATTATTATAAAGGAGAAAAACAATACCTGGAATTGAATACAAAGCATATTTTTGTTTCTGTCTCAGATGCAACTCAAAAAATAACTTTTGATAGAATAACACAACAACCCTTTCAGGTTGATCTTACTCAAAACGGAGAATTAGAAACTTACAGGAAAAGATTTTGGACGGAATTGAGTATTGAAGATAGCTTATCACAAGAAGCTTATTTGGTAAAATTATTGGAAATTAAAAATTCAAGAAGAGACATTATCGTTGCTCCTTATTTCAAAAATAGAATCGGGTTGTCCAATTTTTTCTATGTGCAATTAAAATCTTTAAAAGATACCATATTACTTAAGCAGGAGGCAGAAAAAGAAAATGTTGTTGTAGTGTACCAAAATTACTTTATGCCTTTATGGTTTGTAGTAAGTGTTACGGAAAACTCAAGATTTAATGCCATGGAAGCAGCCAACTATTTCTATGAGTCTGGATTATTTCAATCGGCGGAACCTGACTTAATGGCTGATGCTGTAATGCATGTTCCCAATAATCCGTATTCGATTGATCCTAAATCAAATAAAACAAATGATAATTGTGCGGATGATATCTATTTTGAAAATCAATGGGGCTTGAAAAATACTAGACAATATGGAGGAACAAGCGGAGTAGATATCAAAATTTGCGAGGCATGGGAAATTTCAACCGGCAGTGGTATCATTGTGGCAGTTATTGATGAAGGAATAGAATTAAATCATCCTGATCTGGAATCCAATATGCATCCGCTTAGCCTTGATAGTGAAAAAAGTGATTTCCCGAATAATGTAGTACCGCAAGATACTATCTATGGGTCTCATGGCACCGCTTGTGCCGGAATTATCGGAGCAATAAGAAATAATGAAAAAGGAATAGCAGGGGTAGCGCCCGATTGTAAATTAATGTCCATTAGCAACTCTTTGAAACCAGTGCCATTATCACAAAAGGGAAGAGCCAATGGTATTAATTGGGCATGGCGTAATGGGGCAGATGTTATTAGTAACTCCTGGCAGTTTTCTGTTGAGTTGGACTATGCTGCTATGCTTGAAGAGGCAATTGATAGCGCTGTTACTCGTGGTAGAAGTGGCAAAGGTTGCATCGTGGTTTTTATTTCAGGAAATCAGGATGGCAGCACTCTTAATTATCCTGGATCTTTGCCAAATGTTATCACAGTTGGCGCTATATCTCCATGTGGAGAACGAAAATATGGGGTGCCTGAAGATGGACCAGGAGGGGAGACTTCGATTGGCACTGACTCTACTTCATGTGATGGAGAAAGATGGGGAAGCAATTATGGTGCTATGCTTAATGTTATGGCTCCGGGTGTACTTATTTCTACAACAGACAGACAGGGAGGCAAGGGTTATAATCCAACACCCAGTGTATTTAATGACTACTCGGATAAAGATTACACACAATGGTTTAATGGTACTTCTGCCGCTTGTCCTCATGTTGCCGGTGTAGCGGCTCTTGTACTTTCCGTCAATCCGGATTTAACACAAGCCCAAGTACGGCAAATCATAGAATCAACTTGCATCAAATTGCCGGGATATGGAAATACCGCATATAACTACGGATACAATCCTGCTCATCCCAACGGCACATGGAATAATGAGATGGGGCACGGTTTGGTAAACGCCCACGCCGCTGTACTCAAAGCGCAACACAAAGCACAGTGCCGCGATATTCTATTGCCCGTCGTACTCGGGATCATTGATCAAAATACTACATGGAACACTTCCATGCAGGCAGTGGGCAATATTTTAATTCCAAGTAATGTTACATTAACCATCACTTCTGAAATAAAGTGCGATTATGATGTTTCCTTTACCATCCACCCCGGCGGTGAACTCATTATAGATGGCGGCACACTCACCAACGCCTGTGAAGACGAACAGTGGCAAGGCATCACCGTCATAGGCGATATCACCAAACCTCTTACACCGCAATACCAGGGCTATGTGCAAGTAATCAATGGCGGTACAATTGAAAACGCCAAAGTCGGTATTCATTCTACGAACGGTGGATTAATAAGCACAAAAGAAGCTCATTTTATTAATAACACTGTTGCCGTAAAAATAGACCCTGTGGCAACCCTGCAACAGGGAATGTCGGCAAGTTTTACCCAAACACAGTTTGTGATCAATGATAATTACTTTGGAAGCACTTTAGATTTTGAAAACCACCTGAAACTATCCGACAGCAAACGGGTTACCATTTCAGGATGCACATTTTCAAACGAAGCCAGCCCAACAAACCACATCTATGGAAAAAACACAGGAATTTGGGCATTTAACAGCCCTTTAATGCTAGAAGGGTATTGCCCGCCGGGTTCGCCCATGGGACCAAACGGAGAGTGTTTGTATCTGAAACCTTCTACATTCTCAGGATTTAATGTTGCCATTACCGCAAGCAATTCGGGCAAAACTCCACTGTTATCTATTCAAAGCAATGAATTTTCAGACAATTTATCCGGCATAGAACTACATACGGTAGATTATGCAAATATTGTGAAAAATGAATTTGACCTGTCTCTTCTCAATGCACGCGGATTGTTTGCACAGCAGTCAACAGGATATAGCATTACTGAAAATAATTTTGTAAGTACAAATAATACTCTGCAAACTAAAGGCATCATGATAGAAAAAAGCGGCAGTGATGAAAATGTGGTATATAAGAACTATTTCGAAAATTTGTATGTGGGCGTGCAGGCAACAGATAAAAACTCATCGCAAAGTTTCGGACAACCTCTCCCACCACTTGTTACAGGCTTACAATTTCAATGTAATGATTTTTACGGAATTTCCCGGGCAGATATTTTGGTGGGATATTTACCCGGCTTGCAGCCCTGGACAGATAATTCCGTACGGAAAGATCAGGGAACTTACCGATATCCGGCAGGCAACAAGTTCATTGGAAGATTTTCAGGACAAAGCCAAAGAATCCATTTTGCAAACCACTCACTTTACGATATAAATTACCACTACAGCACGGCAAGGGATGAAGAACCCATCACCATGGCAGGATCTTTCTTTAAATATCAATCAAATTATTTATCTCATTGCCCTTCTCTTATCGGGCCATCTCACAGAGACGGATATTTAGACGGAGCGTTAGCCCAATATGACGAATGGAATGCAGAATACGAAAATTGGCTTGCCAAACTCCTCGCATTTGAAGGCGATAATGAAGAAGAATACCATTTTCTTTTAGATATGGTTTCTTATTACAGCGCTTTGAAGGATAATTACTTTAATTCGATTATTGTGGCGGAGATGAGCAATTATGAAAATTTAAGATTCCTTTTCGCCTACCGCGCTCACTACTCCGATTATCTTTCCATTGCTGAAACCCATTTAGCCGAAAATAACTACCATGAAGCATTGGCAACCTTGGCTAAAATGTATGCACAATTTGAGGTTTCCGAAGAACAAATTCTCGAATTGAAGGGTTTTGAAGCCTACATTCATTGGCTACAACAATTAGATGAAAACGGAGAAAGCATCTACACGTTGTCTGACCACGAAATTAATCATTTAGTAAATTATGTTGAAACTCACACCGGACGTGGCACAGTGTTTACGAAAAACATATTATGTGTGTTGTACGGGATTTGTATTGAAGATGATATAAAGACAAACAGTAGTTCGTCCGCTGATAGCACGACGGCGGTAGAACCGCCGCCGAACGACAATGTGATAAATCTGCGTCAATCTATGTCATCTGCGTGCGAAAAAAGCGCCCTTGAAAACATCACCATCTACCCGAATCCCACTACAGGAGAATTACAAGTTACAAGTTACGAGTTACAAGTTACGAATGTTGAAATTTTTGATGTTTACGGAAGAAAATTATCATCTCATCACCTAATCACCTTATCATCTCATCGAAAAATTGACATTTCACATCTCAATTCGGGCATTTATTTCGTTAAAATAAGCACCGTTGCAGGTGAAGTCATCAAAAAAATAATAAAACAATAACGCGATTATCACTTTAAACTTTAAATCTTTAAATTTTTAAATCAATACCAAATGGCAAAAAAAGAAAACATCCTCCTAAAATTAACCATAGCGCTCACATGCATATCGGTGGTGTCGGCAATAGCGCTCTCGGCAGTTTACATAGCTACAAAAGAACCGATTGCAGATATTAAAATGGAGAAAAAGAGAGCCGCTAAAATTTTGGTTTTACCCGGCTTTGATGCTAACACAGGCACCTTAACGGAGAAAAGGACGTTGGTAGAAGGACTGAGGGATTCCTTGACCGTTACGTTAGCACATATAGACAATGAATTGTTTGGAGCAGCTGTGGCCACACATACCAACATGGCTTTTAGCGGTCGCTTCGATATTATGGTAGGATTTGACAAAGAAGGTAATATTTTAAATACCGAAGTGCTTAGCCATCAAGAAACCCCCGGGTTGGGAGATAAAATTGATAAAAGAAAAGACAGATTTCCTTTGCAATTTGTAGGAAAAAATCCAAATATTAACAATCTTTCCGTAAGAAAAGACGGTGGGGAAATTGATGCGATTACGGCAGCCACCATTACCTCACGCGCTTTTAGCGATGCCATAAATAATGCCTGGAGAGCCTACCAAATAGCATTGAAAAATTATGAACTTGAAACCGCAGATAAAACATCAAAAGGAGAACTTATAACAGGAAAGGAGGAAAATTATGAATAATAAACTCAATTTAATTACCCGTGGAATTATTAAAGAAAACCCCACATTAATTATGGTATTGGGGCTTTGCCCGTCGCTGGCAGTTACTACTTCCGTTATAAACGGTATCGGAATGGGGCTTGCCACCACTTTTGTGATGCTTTGTTCCAACACCATGATTTCGGCGCTAAGAAAAGTAATTCCCAACCAAGTGCGCATCCCCGCTTATATTGTAATGATTGCCACTTTCACTTCCATGGTCGATTTGCTAATACAAGGCTATGTTCCGGCGCTGGCAGAAAGCTTGGGATTATTCATCCCTTTAATTGCAGTGAACTGTGTGGTATTTGCCCGCGTAGAATCTTTTGCCGCCAAAAACAAAATATTCGATTCTTTCCTTGATGGACTCGGAATGGGGCTTGGATTTACTTTCGCCCTATTCCTCATCGGTTCAATACGCGAAATTTTGGGCAGCGGCTCTATCTTCGACTATCAATTCGTAGAAAACAGTGAGTTACTTATTTTTGTACTTGCACCGGGAGCATTTTTCGTAATGGGGTTCATTATTGCCGCTATCAGATTCTTTCAGACCAAGAAGCCACACTAATCTACAAATTATGAATTTAAAGATTTAAAATTTAAAACAATAAACCTGCAAACTTTAAATCTTTAAACCAATTAAACCTATACATCTTAAATGTTTAAATTTTAAATCTTTAAATCAAAAAAAATATGGAATACTACATCATGATGTTCATCGGGGCTGTGTTGGTAAACAACGTTATTTTAGCCCAATTTCTCGGAGTTTGTCCATTTATGGGCGTTTCCGGCAAAATGTCAACCGCAGTAGGAATGAGTGCAGCCATTCTTTTTGTAATGACATTGTCAACCATTGCTACTTCGCTCTTTCAAAATTATCTGCTTGTTCCATTTGGGTTGGAGTATTTACAAACCATCTTGTTCATCTTAATCATCGCTGCATTAGTGCAAGTAGTGGAAATTATTTTGAAAAAAGTAAGCCCTTCGTTATATCAGGCACTGGGCATCTTTTTGCCTTTACTTACCACAAACTGCGCCATTTTGGGTGTTGCCATCATGGTTACTTTAAAAGATTTCGGCTTAATTGATGCCACACTATTTACCATATTTACCGCTACCGGTTTCGGCGTTGCCATCATCATTTTTTCAGGTATCCGCGAACAATTGGAATTGGTAGATATCCCTAAAGGAATGAAAGGAATGCCAATTGCTTTAATTACAGTTGGGATTTTGGCGATGGCATTTATGGGGTTTGCGAATTTAGTTTAGATGCAGTGAAAAACTTTATTCAAAACATTATGTTTCTCCAAAATTGTTCTCAACCTTGCTTCATCGGTGTCGGTAATGAAAACCTGACCGAAATGATGTTGTCCTACCATGTTGAGTAGCTGGCCAATCCGTAGGTTATCCAATTTATCGAAAATATCATCTAACAATAAAATCGGTTTTATTTTTTTTCGAGTGGCGATATAATCGTATTGTGCTAATTTTAAGGCCAATGAAAATGATTTTTGTTGCCCCTGTGAGCCAAAACGTTTTAAAGGCATGTTATTTATCAAAAACAAAAAGTCATCTTTATGTATTCCAAAATTGGTATATGCCGAACGAAAATCTTGGGTTTCATTTTCTTGCAATCCTTTTTCAAAATCAAGATCAAAAAGTTGAGATTGATATGTGATGGAAATAGTTTCCTTGCCGTTTGAAAGTGTTTGATAATAGTGCTGAAAATCTGTTAAAATATCTAAAATGAACCGCTTCCTTTTTTCAAAAATATAGTCTCCCAATGGAATCAGTTGGGCATTATAAATTTGCAATAATGACAAATCAACTCTTTCATTTGAAAGATATTGTCTTAATAATTGATTCCGCTGTTGAATAATTTTTTGATAGGAAATTAATTGTTGCAAATACTCCTTATCAAATTGTGAAATGCTGATATCAAAAAACTTACGACGGGTTTCACTGCCTTCATTGATCATATCGCTATCATAAGGAGAAACCATAATTAGAGGAAAAAGTCCAATATGATCGCTTAATCTTTGATACTCTTTTTGATTAGCTTTCATTATTTTACGACTGTTTTTAAACACACAGCCGATTTTTGTGGAGATTTGACTTTCAAAATTTTCGAACAGCCCATGAATAGCAAAAAAATCACAGTTAAATCTGACAGAATGACTATCCTGTGAAGAAAAATAGCTTTTACAAAACGACAAATAATGAATTGCGTCTAACAAATTGGTTTTTCCGCTACCGTTTTTACCCACAAAGCAATTCACATTTTCGTGAAAATCGAATTCGTTTTCTTCGTAATTTTTAAAATTGGAAACGTGTAAGTGTTTCAGATACATTATGAAAATTCAATAATGACAAAAATAATTCCTATGATAAAGGTGATGGCTAAGATTCCTCTTCCGGTTAGATCGTATTTCAGTTTTAACAAATAATAACGTAATAAAAATACGTTTGGAATAATGCTAATGAGGATAAGGCGCTGCAAGGTAAAGACATTTGCATCTTTAATTTCATATGGTAAAAAATAGATAATGAGCTGCAGTAAGCCAAAAATAAGCGCCGGAATTGCTGAGCCAAGAAATAATCCCATCCAAAATGAGTCTTGACGAAATTTATCAATCATGTTCCCAATATTTAAATTTTTCAATAGTTTTGTGTGATGTCATATCAGAATGCACCGGCATTACCGATACATAGCCGTTGTGTAGCGCCCACTCACAAGTATCGGTGGCATCTTTTTCCAAATTCACCAAATAACCGGACAACCAGTAATACTTTCCTCCAAAAGAATCGATGTTTTCTTCTAAATCTTCATACCAATAGCCTAATGTTTGTCGTGTAATCTTGATTCCTTTAATTTCAGAGAGGGATAATTTAGGAATATTAACATTCAAACAAATATGCTTCGGCAATCCGTTTTGAAGTACTTTTTCAATAATTTGTTTTGCATATACAATCGCTGCGGAGAAATCGGCTTTAGGAGAATAATCCAACAAAGAAAACCCTATGGCGGACACACCTTCAAAACTGGCTTCAATAGCAGCTGCCATAGTACCTGAGTAAATGATACTTATTGAAGAATTTGAGCCGTGGTTAATTCCGGAAAGCACCAAATCAATCTTTCTGTCTCGAAGCACCACGCGCTGTCCCAATTTTACACAATCTACAGGAGTTCCGTTGGTTCTGTAGTAAGGAATACCATTTTCGGTTTTGTAAAGGTTTACACGCAATGGTACGTGCATGGTAATAGCATGTCCCATTCCGGAACGCGGACCATCGGGCGTAATCACCACAAGTTCGCCGAAATCTTTGGCAGCTTCCACTAAGGCTTCCAAGCCACGGGCTTCAAAACCGTCGTCGTTTATGATGAGTATCAGGGGTTTCTGGTTCATAGTTAGAGTTTAAGGGTAGAGGCATATTGCAATACGCTCTTACAGTTTATAATTTGAAATTAGAGGACAAAGAAACAGCATTTTTTGACATATTAACTACCCCCACGCCTCCTGCGCGATTGATTCTCACCGGAAGACACACTATCCAACACCGACTTCGGCGCCATATCAATAAGCCCCTCTTTATAAAGTGCTAATGAATCCTGGGCAGATAAAATTTCAGCATCTTTTTCAATAAACGTAGGATCTATGGTAGGCGCCATAAATTGGCTGAACCGTGCCACATCAATTCCATGTTGAATGAAATTGTCAATCTGCGTACGAAGGTTCAAGCGTGTGGTGTCAATTACAGTTACGTAAGTCGGGAGATTCGTGTCTTTGTATCTTGCTTTTCCTATACCGATTTTCATTTTGCTTGTACTTTCCAAATCTCCTCTAATGTTAATGCCCACCCTGAACGGAATGGGGGATTTGAGCACCGATATATGATAGTTGAATGTCATATCGAGCTTGTGGATACCACTTATGGCGGTTTTGTAACGATCAATTTGCATGATGAATGGGAAAATTTCTATTTGATTGTTGCGTATAAGCAATTCAACCGAGATATTCTCTACCAAATTTGTTTCACGATTTTTGAATTTTAAAGTACGTGCGATTTCCGAAAATGTCTGTCCATCAAGAAGTACCATATCTTTACCATTTATCCTACAAGCGGCATTCAGGCTGGGCAAAATGATGTTCATGGTGGTATCTAATGATGCCGTTGCGGCAAGTTGTGCATTTACAACTCCTTTAAACGACGACAGCATGGGTACCAAAGAATCTACCGATGGAATAATTCTAATAAAATCTTCTACTTGTATGTCTTTAAAATCCAAATCAATACCAAAAGTAATATCTTTTTTGCTTCGGGTGGCGTACAATACGGTCAAATCCACTTCGCCAATGCTGGTTTTAGCCACAATATCTTTTAATTGAATGATCCTGTCGCGCGAAATTAATTCTCCGGTAAGTTTATGAATGGTTACGTCTGCATATTTTCCATGGTTAACATCCAACTTAACATCAACGGTTATATTCGAAGGCACAACAATCAACATCGGTTTTTCCTCTTTCCCTTCATTTTCATCTTGAATAATTTTTTCAAGGTGCTCTTCATCCTGTGCACTGGCTATGGCTCTTTTATATTCCTCCGAAGCGTTGGCAAAAGCGGCTCCATTGTAAGCTGCTGTAAGTAATTCGTTTACATTGAGGGTATCGGCTTTTATATCCGCTTCAATTTTCAATCCTCTTCCGGTAGACAATGCTCTACGAATACCATCCACTTTTCCGGTAATGTTAAACCTTGATTCACCACATCTAATACCCAAATTTTGCAGCGTAATATCGTTGGTAGTGAATGCAAGATCGAGATTTTGCAAACGGATTCTTAATGGAAAATACGGAGAAACCACTCTACCTGAGCGCGATTTAATACTTCCGGTTACCGTCCATTCACGTAACAAAGCGCCGAGTTCAACATTTCTAATATCCACATCTTCGCCTGCAAAATCATCCACACGTCTATTGCCTTGCCGCTGGTTTCCGGTTCGTTGTCTTCTTTGAGATTGAGACAAATCATTTTTTGTGGCTACTATTGAAATGCTTGCATTGCGAGCCGAAACTCGATTTCCTTCGGAAAATGCGCTCAACTGTCTGGTTTCAACCTCAAAACGTATGGACGGCAAAGAACGGTTTTCTCTTGACGGTAAAATTCTGAAATTACTTTTCACATCGCGCAAACGCATCGTGGTTGAATCAACATCGGAATATTCCAAAGTGTTGGCGGTAACATTTCCTACCATAGGAATAACTTTTGATGTGTCGCCGGTGATCAGTGCATCGGAAGTGCGCATTTCAAAATCTAATTTCGAAACTGCAATAATCTGACGGCTGGGCATTCTGATACGTGCCGTATCTGATTTTAAATCAATGCTTAATAATCTTGTAACCTCGCCTGTACTTCTGCTTACCCGCGTTTTAGTGGTATTAAGTTCTATAAATGTTCTTTCTGCTAAAATGCTTATTGTGTCTTTTGGAATGCGAACACGCACTCTGTCGGCATTAAATTGTATAATCAGATCGTTTTTTGCTAAATCTTGCATATTTAGACGACTGACCAAGAAAGAACCTTCAGCATTAAAGGAAATATTTCCGCGTGCGGTGATTCCTAAGTTTTCGGGCGTAAATTTCTGTAATTCACGTAAATTGGCAGATCCACTGACTTTCATCGTAACATTCGGATCAATAAACAAATTTGTAACATCCATGTTCCCATTGAGTGTTATTGCAAAAGCTTCTACGTTGAAAGTTCTTAGTTTTATCCCTGTTTTCTTTGGATTAGCAGGATCAAAATGGAAAGAAGCATCAATAGCAATATTATCAATTTTAGATTCTAAGTCTCTATAAATCAAATGTCCTTTGGGTATTTTAAAATCAGCATTTATCACAGGCAACTTGCCATTTTCTGCAAATTCGTAAGTACCTTTGATATTTGTTTTTAGATTGATTTTAACGTTCGTTTGGATCTTTTGTATTTCATCCGAAAATTCTTTCGGAATAAGATTCAACAACGATTGTACCGGCAATCCTTCAATTTTACATTCTAAATCCGAAGTAATATTACCCTCAGAAAGTAGCAAATCACCATTTAGTTTAATTGCAGATAAATTAGCTACAGTCAAAGTAAAATCTCTAAATCCGAAAAAGGTCAAATTTTCGGGATCAAGTTTCAGTGTTCCATTCAATTTTAAAGGAAGCGAGTCGCAATAAACTTGTTTTTCTATTATGGCAGAAGCTGCACCCGCAATTTTTAGATCATATTCTCGTCGCTGTTCAACAACGGCAATGCGTGCAGAATCAAGAAGCAAATAAGCAGTAATGTCACTTTTTCCGATATCTACATTTAATTTGACGTTGGAACATACAAACCTGTCAATTTCTAATCTATCAATATCGGGGGTAATATTTCCTCTCAAAAACAATCTACCTATAGAGGCCTGCAAAACCATCGAATCGGGAGCCGAATTATAATTCAGAATTGCCGGACCACGAATAGAAAAACGGTCAATATTCAAATCTAACGGCGTATCGTCGCTTTCGGGCAATGTTAAAATATCCCAGTTTGCTTGCCCTGAAGGTGATATGTAAGCATTTATATTGGGTTGTGAGATACGGATACGTTCTATATTAATCTTTGATTTCATCAAATCTCTGATATTAAGTGATATCATAAATTCGTTAAAACGTATCAGCGTATCCACCCCTTTAGGGTGAAGCGATAAAAATGCGGTATCGGATTGCAAAGCATGAGAAATTATCTCTCCTTTAACTAATTTAACACTTACTTTCGGAAACTCTTCGAATAAAGAAACGCGAACAGAATCGAAAGTTACCTTAGCGTTGAGAAATTCTGTACTATATTTATTTACAATTGGGGTAAGCCGTTTAGGGGTCAATAATAGCAAAAATAAAAGAATTGTTATTCCGACAAGGCCAATTACTACTGATAATGAAATGATTAACCATTTTAATATTTTTTTCATAAGTTCAAAAAAATGTTCACAAATATAGAGTTTATTGCTTATAAGCAAAAATCAACTCATAAACTCTTTTTGAAAGAAATTTATTATCCATTTTGAAAAAATATTGCTTTTATCCTTACTTAATTAAGTAGATCTTATCTTTATAAAAATGCTCTGTGAAGATTTTTTTGCAAAAATAATATATTTTCGCGCCCTCAAAAACGGCGAGGTAGCTCAGTTGGTTAGAGCGTCGGATTCATAACCCGGAGGTCACGAGTTCAACTCTCGTTCTCGCCACATGCTTTGTTCGGCGGCGGTTTTACTGCCGCCATTTTATTTTATTTGCTACCGAATAAAATTCGTGCGCTCTCTTGGTTCCTGTTTCGGTTTTTCAATCCCTGCTTCTTTTCCCGCTTCAATAGATTTCAACATCCATGCCATATTGTGCCCCAAAGTACGCATAATTTGCAATCCTTCTTTGTCTTGACGAACTTCGTCCGGCGTATTTCCATGTACCATATTCCAATATTGTGAAGAAACCACCGGCATATTGTTTATGGTAAAATAATAATTTAACTGTTGAAATGCATTTGTTGTACCTGCCCTGCGCGCCGATACAACGCCCGCGCCGGGTTTGTACGCCAAATGCCGGCTACCGCTGTAAAACAGTCGGTCTAAAAACGATTTCATGGTACCATTAATTCCGGAATAATAAACAGGACTACCAAAAATAAAACCGTCAGCCGTTTTTGCCTTTTCAGCCACTTCATTCACAATATCGTCAAAAATGCAAACGCCTGTTTCTCTGCATTTCATGCAGGCAATACACCCACGTATGGCTTTGTCTCCAATTTGAATAATTTCGGTTTCAATGCCGTTTTCGTTTAATGCTTTGGCAACTTCGCTTAATGCGGTAAAGGTGCAGCCTTCTCTATTGGGACTGCCGTTTAATAAAAGGACTTTCATTGTGTTTGCTGTTAAATCATTCATAATAATTTTATTCGTTTCAGGTGGTGTGTTCATTTGCGTATTCGTATTGTTATTACAAGAAAGTAAGACACTTACCATAAATAATAATAAAGTTAATTTTTGCATATAAATTGGTTTTAATTTTCATATAAACTACCCCGTCTCGCTTCGCGAGCCACCTCTTCAAAATTTGAAGGGGATTTTTCATCACCTCATCATCTCACCTACTCGTCTGCTAAAAAGCGTTCGGCTTCAATTGCAGCCTTACACCCCGAAGCCGCTGCCGTGCACGCTTGACGATAATGTGGATCTTGCACATCACCGGCGGCAAAAACACCCGGAACATTCGTTAGTGGGCGCGCACCATGCGTTTTAATATAGCCGTGCGCATCCAATTCAAGTTGCCCAACAAACAGGTCGGTTACAGGGGTTACACCGATAGCAATAAAAATACCGTCTAAAACAAGATCTGTAAACGCGTCTGTCTTTGTGTTTTGAACACGTAAGCCGGTTACTTTTCGTGAAAAGCCTTGTCTTTCACCCAAAACCTCAACAGGAACGGCATCTAAAACCGGTTCAATATTTGGAGTTTTATGAATTCTGTCCTGCATGGTTTTTGAGGCGCGAAATTGATGGCGGCGATGCACCAAATAGACTTTCGCTGCAATTTTAGAAAGGTAATGCGCTTCTTCCAATGCCGTATCTCCACCTCCAATTACGGCAACAGTTTTGCCTTTAAAGAATGCGCCGTCACAGGTGGCACAGGTAGAAACGCCAAACCCGCGATAGTGCAATTCGCTTTCCAATCCCAACCACCGCGCAGTAGCCCCGGTAGCAATAATGACGGTTTCGGCAAAAATTTCCTGCTCATAATTTACCATAAGACGAAATGGACGTTTCGAAAAATCCACTTCAGTAACCTCTCCTGAGCGGATTTCAGCACCACAATGCAGCGCTTGTTTTCTAATATCTTCAACAATCACTGTTCCCGACTCTCCTTCGGGATAGCCGGGAAAATTTTCTACTTCCGAGGTAATCGTTAATTGTCCGCCGGGCTGTATCCCTTCATAAATCACGGGTTTCAATCCTGCACGCGAAGCGTAAATGCCGGCGGTATAGCCTGCCGGTCCCGCACCAATAATCAAACATTGAAATTTTTCTGCCATATAAATTTATATTGTTTATTCATCGTCTTCAAAAAACTCTTCTAAATTAATTACCAATCCTTCTTCAGATTCCGACTGCTCATTTTTAAGCTGTTGTGTGTATGTTTTTTCTTTGTTTTTCATTGTTTATTTTTTAAAATTGATTTGGCAAATATCCATAAAAAAATCGGACTACACGCCTAATTCAAATATTTTCCTACCTTTGCTCAATTGAAATTTTTATGCAGAAACACCACCTCTCACAACAACAACAACTGAAGCAAACCGCCGCGCAAACCGTGCAGCTGATGCGTTTGGTAGAACTTTCGACTACCAATTTGGAGCAGGAAATTTTAAAAGAAGTAGAAGAAAATCCTGCATTAGAAATTGAAAATGATATTGAAATTCCGGAACAAGACCCTTTAGAATCGGAAATAAAACACAATCTCGACGATTTTGAAGATTTTTACGATAATGATGAGTACGACAGCTATAACGACTATCGTTTGCAGGATAACAACCACTCGAAAGACGACGTTTATTTTTCTCCTACTGCTTCTTACGACACCTCTTTTCAAGAAAATTTATTACAACAACTTCAAGAATTTGAGCTTTCGGAAAAGGATACTTTAATTGCAGAGTATCTTATTGGATGTTTGGATGAAACCGGATATTTGTTGGTTGATTTGCAAAATATTGTAATGGATTTTTTGTTGACCTATAATTTGCAAATTACAAATGAAGAAGTGGAAAAAATATTGAAAAACGTAATTCAACAATTTGAACCTGTGGGCATTGGCGCAAGAAATATTCAAGAATGTTTAATGTTGCAACTTAACTTGAAAGAAGAAAACTCAACGATTACATTAGCTAAAAAAATTCTAAACGAATATTTTGAGGCTTTTACCAAAAAGCAATATGAAAAATTGCAAAATTCACTCCATGTGAATAGCGAAACCCTAAAAAATGCCATTAACGAAATTCTAAAACTTCACCCCTACCCTATTTTTGCTTCGGCGGCATTAGAAAATAGATCTACGCAAATTACCCCAGATTTTATTATTACCATTGAAGAAGGCGAGCTTGTTTTAAATTTAAATAACAATCATATTCCCAAATTAAAAGTAAATCAAGAATTTAAAAATCAATTTTCGCTATACCATCCTCATTTGAGCGAAGAGAAAAAATTGGAAGCGGAACAGTTTATCAAAGATAATGTGGCGCAAGCAAAAAGCTTCATCGGGAGTTTAAATTTGCGAGAATTGGTGCTTTTTAATACGATGTATGCCATTATGGACAAACAGCGCGCCTATTTTCTTTCAGGAGACGACAAAGATTTGAAACCCATGATATTGAAAGACATAGCAACAGCGATAAATTTAGATGTTTCCACTATTTCAAGGGTTTCAAACAGTAAATATGTACAAACACCATTCGGCACTATTTCTTTAAAACATTTGTTTTCAGAATCCATTGGTAATGAAGATGTTTCTTCTAAAGAAGTAAAATCTATCATTACGGAACTTGTAGAAACCGAAAATAAAGCCAAACCACTTACCGATGATGAATTGTGTAATCAATTAAAAGAAAAAGGATATGAAATTGCACGGCGCACCATAGCCAAATACCGCGAACAGTTGAATATTCCGGTGGCGCGATTGCGGAAGGAGATTTAATATTTAAAATTTAAAGATTTAAAATGCCACCTTAAATTTTAAAATCCCTGTGCCTTTAGTTCAAATTGTTGATTATCATTGGTAACAATATGTCTTCCTGAAGATTTCGGAGTCATGTAGCCGATGACGCTCACTTCTTTAATTTCTTTTATTTTTTCGTAATCTTCTTGCTTAATGGTAAATAAAAGTTCATAATCTTCACCGCCATTCAAAGCGATGGTGGTGGCTACAATTCCTAATTCTTGCAATTTATCGAAAGTGAGTATATCAATAGGTAATTTTTCTTCAAAAATAGTGCAGCCTAATTTTGAGGCGTTGCAAAGATGTATTAAGCCGGCTGCCAAACCGTCTTTTAAATTGATCATTGATGTAAGGGGCGCAAAATTTTGCGCTCGTACACCAGGCATTGCCCATGCCGGCGGTTCCGGTTTCAAATAGCGTTCCAACAAATAATCCACCCCTATAAAATCGGGTTGTTGTGAGGGATCGGCTTGAAACACTTTCTTTTCTCTCTCCAATAAAATAAGACCGGTATAGGCGCTTCCCAAATCGCCGGTTACACAAATCAATTCATTCTCTTTGGCACCGTTTGTGTAAACTTCTTGTTCCGACACTACTTCACCCAACATGCTTGTAGCAATAGTAAGTCCCTGTGCGCTTGGTTTAAAGTCTAACCCCGCAAGATCTATCTTAAATTTGGAGCAACAAAAAATAATCCCGCTCATCAGCTCATCAATTGCTTCTTCGGTAAAGCGATTAGAAAGCGCCATATTGATACGCACTTGCATGGGTGTACCGTTCATGGCGAGAATGTCCATCATAGACGCCACAATTATTTTATATCCTAAATGTTTTAAAGGGAAATAAGAAAGGTCAAAATCAATATGTTCAGCAAACAATGTGGAGACCAAACGTATTTTATTTTTGGAAGAATCATTTTTAAAATCAATGTACTGTGCAAATTTTTCAAGTAATCTATACTTGGCTAACGGGGTTTCTTTTTCGGACGTAGTAGTCATAATTATCATTATTTAAAAATAACACGCAAAGAAACAGAAAAAAGCCTTATTTTTTGCAAGCTAAAGCAAATGCTTTCCCCTGCCAAGTATCCCGTTTCTCGAACTCCTTTATAATTTTTTGTAATACCACATCATAGCGGGTTGTTCCCCAGTGATTCACCGTTAAAAATCGTGGCGGAACTTCACCGGCAAACCGCTCAATAGCAAAATCAGGATTCAACCTTTCTGCAAAATCAACAATAAATTCTATATAAGTATCCATGGTAAAAGGATAAAACGGTTTTGAGTTAGCGAGATATTCCTTTTCCATTTGAGTACCTTTAATAATTTGCAGTTGATGAAACTTTATGCTGTTTAATGGCAGATTATTAATGATTTTTACGTCTTCCAGCCACATTTCCGATGTTTCCTCAGGCAATCCAAAAATAAAATGAGCGCCTGCGTGAATGTTTCGCACTCTTATTTTCTGCAACGCATCTACCGCACATTGAAAATCGTGTCCTCTGTTAATTCGGCATAGCGTTTTATTATGAATAGATTCTATGCCGATTTCAATAGAAACAAACATTTTTTTGGATAATTCTGCAAAAAAATCCAACTTTTCCTCTTCCAAACAATCGGGACGTGTACCAACTACAATTCCCTTAATCAAAGGATGTTCAATCGCAGGCCGGTAAATCTCTTTCAATTTTTCTAAAGAAGCATAAGTGTTAGAATAGGCTTGAAAATAAGCTAAATAACCTTCTGCTCTGCGATATCTGTTTTTATGAAATTCTATACCTTCTTCCAATTGTTGTAATACTGATTTTTGAGGCATGCAATAAGATGGGTTAAATGCCTGATTATCACAATATGTACACCCATACATTCCCTTGGTAGCGTCTCGATTCGGGCAAGTAAAACCCGCATCTATCGTAAGTTTCTGCATTCGCGCTCCAAATTGTTTTATCAAATAATTTTTATAGGAAAAATAACGTTCCACCGTGTAAGAAAAAATTGTTAATTCGCCGCAAAATAATACAAAATGAAGAATATACGCCGCTTTTCTTGCTTTCTTTTTTTATTAAGCATTGTTTTTTTACACCTTTCTTCTTTCTCACAAGCTACGGCAAAAGGTTATGAAATTCGTTTTAAACCTCAAAATGTGAATGATAAATATCTTTATTTAACAGGTATTTATGGTAATAGGCCATGGGTGGTTGACAGTGCAAAATATGCAAAAAATCAGTACATTTTTAAAAGTAACAAACAAGTTTTACCTGCCGGTTTTTATACCATTCAATCGCAAGATGGAACTGTTTTAGTTGATTTCATAATTGACCAAACGCGAAAGTTTACCATAGAAGAAACCGAAAACGGATTTGTATTTATAAATTCTGATGAAAATGTTATTTTTCAACAATTTAAAAAAGATCTTTTGGCAGGAAACGATTTGCGTTTCTATCATGAAACCGCTCCCGAATCATTGTTGGGCAAGTTCGTGCTTGCGCAGTACATCCCGGTGAGTATTCCTGAGTTTTTTTGGGGTAGTGCAGGAAGAGAGGCAGCCGCTCAAAGGTACTATCAATACTTAATAGATCATTTTTATGACAATGTGGACTTTAAAGACATACGACTAATGCGCACACCTTTAAATATTGATTTAAAAGATTTTTTTGTTGAATCACTTTTTCCTCAAACCGCAGAAAATGTAATTCAAAGCATTGGAAATCTGTTCAATCGTATATTAGATGAAAACCCTACACCGGAACAGTTAGACGTGCGAGATTTTTATCTCAAGAAGTTAATTCATTTATATATGAATCTTGATCCGAAATTTGATACGGTATTTATTTATCTTGTAGATAATTATGTATCAAAATTAACACAATCCGAATTTATATCGGATTCTGAAATAAGTGTTTTTAAACGGATTGCAGACAGAAAAAGAAGAACTTTAGTAGGGCACACTGTACCTGTCTTCGAATCATATACAAAAGATCATCACGTAATTTCTACTGCGGATATGCCTTCAAAATATACCGTTCTTTGGTTTTGGGATCCCGACTGTGACCATTGTCTTGACGATACTCCAAAATTTTATGATTTCTATTTAAAATACCATGACCTTTATAGTTTTGAAGTAATTGCATGCTCTGTTACGGAAGATTACGATAGATGGATTGCATTTATTAACGACCACCATTTAGATTGGTTTAACACCAGTTATGCGGTAGCTGAACCCAATTACGATGCTATAGAGTTTTTTAACTTTGATGATACGCCCGCCGTTTTCATTATTGATAGGCAACATAAAATTGTAGCTCGCCAATTCTCTCTTAATGAGCTTCTTGAAGTTTTTGAATCATTACAACGCTAAAAATCTTATATGACTTTACAACAAACTTTAGCCACCTATATTCAAAACATTCTGCTCGAGTTATATGAATACGAAATAGAAATCGATAGTAGCCTCATACAAAAAACCAAAAAAGAATTTGAAGGTGATTATACATTTGTGGTTTTTCCTTACGTGAAAGCCGCGCGCAAATCTCCCGACCAATTAGCCATAGAAATTGGTGAAAAATTAATAGAAAAGCATACTGATTTTGTCAGAAATTTCAATGTTATCAAAGGGTTTTTGAATATTTCGTTGCAGGATGCGATTTGGCTTGATATAGTATGCCGCGAGCAGAAGGCAAAAGAGAGAAAGCAGAAAGCAGAAGGGCAAAAATCCCCTTCAAAATTTGAAGGGATGGACGGCGAAGCCGGACGGGGTAGTTTACATATGATCGAATATTCTTCCCCCAACACCAACAAACCTCTACACTTGGGGCATGTTCGCAACAACCTATTAGGCAATGCCGTAGCAAATATTCTTGAAGCATGCGGATATCAAGTGATACGTGTAAATTTAGTCAACGACCGCGGTATCCATATTTGCAAATCCATGTTAGCATGGCAAAAGTTCGGAAATAACGAAACCCCGGAAAATGCCGACATAAAAGGCGATCATTTAGTAGGAAAATATTACGTAATTTTCGACAAAGAGCTAAAAAAAGAGATTGCAGCATTAGTTTCTCAAGGTTTTTCGGAGGAAGAAGCACAAAAAAAATCGCAATTAATGCATGAAGCACAAGAAATGTTACGAAAATGGGAAGAAAATGACGCCGAAGTAAGAAAAATTTGGACACAAATGAACGGTTGGGTCTATGAAGGATTTGAAGAGACCTACAAGCGCCTTGGTGTATATTTTAATAAAACATATTACGAATCAAACACTTATTTGTTAGGAAAGCAGATTGTAGAAGAAGGCTTAAAATCGGGCGTATTTTATCAAAAACCGGATGGCTCGGTATGGGTAGATTTATCGGATGACGGATTAGATGAAAAGCTACTACTTCGCTCCGACGGCACTTCGGTATATATTACACAAGATTTGGGAACCGCGCAGTTGCGTTACAACGAATATCATCCGGAAAAAATGATTTATGTGGTAGGCAATGAACAAAATTACCATTTTGAAGTATTAAAGCTCATTTTAGACAAAAAGCTGCATAAAAATTTCGGAAAACATATTGAACATTTGTCTTATGGCATGGTAGAATTACCTTTTGGCAAGATGAAATCAAGAGAAGGAACTGTGGTAGATGCCGATGATTTAATGGAAGCGATGTTTCAAGAAGCTAAGACTACTTCGGAAACATTGGGAAAATTCAACTTTGAGGAAAAAGAAGCCACAGCACTATATGAAATGTTAGGATTAGGCGCTTTAAAATATTTTATTCTCAAAGTAGATCCTAAAAAAAACATGCTCTTTAATCCGGAAGAATCTATTGATTTTAATGGAAATACTGCGCCTTTTATTCAATATACCCACGCGCGGACAAAGTCGTTGCTAAGAAAAGCAGAAGAAAACGAAATAAGATACAAAAATGTGTCTTTCCCTGTAGATTTTATGCTTGATGGCCCCGAAAAAGAGCTTATTAAACTACTTTATGATTATGAAGCTGTTTTGACAAACGCTGCCGAAGCAATGAGCCCTGCCCTCATAGCCAATTATACGTTTGAATTGGCAAAAGAATTTAACCGATTTTACCAAGAAATACCAATTTTTAAAGAAGAAAATGCACAAAATCGCGCGTTACGACTGCAAATTGCAGAAAACTGTGCAGAGAAGATCAAAAATGCGATGAAATTGTTGGGAATTGAGGTACCGGAACGGATGTAATTGTAGGGGCAGAAAATTTTCTGCCTCTACGTGAAATCATTTTACTTCCTTCAACTCCAAATCTTTAACCTGAATGAATCGAGCCTTACTATTTTCAAATCCACCATCCAAAATTTGCCTCCACTGAAATTTATAAGAAAGTGGCTGGAATTGAACTTCATTTGGATCAAAACCGGCAAAATATAAGTCAATAAAATAGCGGGTTATATCATAGCCTTGGTAAGAGTAAGCAGCTAATTCGGCAGGCGCCTCGTAATTGAAAATATAATCCGATTGGAATTCTTGTACTTTACTACAATTTTCATCCACAAAGTAATTCGCAAAGAAATATAAATGAGGCAAGTTGAAAAAATCTTCCGTTAGTTCCGAAATAGAAAGCCATTTTTCAGGTACTATCATTATATCTGTTTCTTCTTCTCTATTGAGAAGTGTATGCACAGCATGAATTACACGAGTAGGTTGCTCAAAAAATGCAATAATCAAGTTTTTATTTTTTGTATTCTTAGGTAGAATTAAGCTATGTATTTCTTTAAATTGTATATTATGTGCTTTAAAATAAGCCTTGTAAGCTTGCAATTCGGAAGATTTGGAAGAATCGCCCCATAAAATTAGACTGTATTCGTTAAGGTCAGAAAGAAAGAGTCTTGCAATCGTTTCAGGGCGACTTGCATAAGGGGGCACTAATTTATATACATACGGATTATTTTCTACAAAATCAAAACGGGTAGAGAAAGGATTAACAATGATTATGTTATGTTGCTTTGCAAATTCGGCGGCTATAGGAAAAAGTGAGCCATAAAACGGACCTATGATAATATTCACACGTGCCATCAAAATAGAGTCTTTCAATATTTTATTTAAAGCCTTTACATCTGTAACAGCATCTCTTACAATCACATTTATTTTTTTATCCGTATGTTCATATTCTTGAAGCGCCATTTTAGCGCCTAACCAAAAACCCATCATTTCAAATTGTCTTATTTGATTGATTTCAGCACTGTTCTTGAATGATGAATGCTTTTCGAATGATTCATTTAAATGAAAAGGCAGCAAATAAAGAATCGTTACTTCACTTGTATTTTGAGCATTACCAAGCAGATAAGAAAATGAAAGAATAAAAATAAGAAATAGTTTTTTTTTCATATAAAAAACACATCGTGGGTGCAAAGATAGATTATTATTCTATTTTTGCGCCCGAAATATTAACTAAAAATAAAAAGTCATGGCTTTTAAAATTGATCCTGAAATGTGCACGGCTTGCGGTGCATGTAAAGATGAATGTCCGGTAGATGCTATCGTTGCCGGTGATGTTTATCACATTGAAGAAGATACTTGCATTGATTGCGGTGCATGTGAAAGTAGCTGTCCAAGCGATGCTATTTCCGGCTAATTCGTATCATTAAGACAAAAAAAGGGCTTTCTATCGAAGAAAGCCCTTTTTTTGTCTTACAATTTCTTAATATAAACTCTTCTGCGTATCGCTAATTTGCTGTCATATTTTTGCCATACACGATGCGCCTCATTACTTTCAAGCTGTGGATTGGAAAGGGCGGTTTTTACTCCCAATGCAATATACTTGTTATTCATTTCCGCATGATATAGTGAATGAATGCCTTTGTTTTGCCACTCCGGAGTTACGCCGGTGAGCAACAAATCTATTTTATCGTATTTTTTAAATGCTTTCAATAAATGAATCCAGCCGAAAGGAAAAAGTTTGCCTTTGTTTTTACGTAATGCATCTGTAAAAGAAGGCATTGAAATTCCGAATCCTGCGATATCGTCATTTTCATCTACTATAAAACAAGTCATTTTTAAATCAAGAAAAGGAAAATGTTGTTTGATGTAGTAATGAATCTGTTTTTCAGTTAGTGGAATAAATCCAAATAATTCTGAGTATGATTTATTTAGCGTTTCAAAAAATTTCACTCCGTAACGTTTCTTCAGTTCTTTTTTTGAAATTCTTTCTACAATTTTAAGTTTGTATTTTTCTTTAATCAGGTTGTTAATTTTTAAAACTTTTTCGGGTATAGATTGCGAACCGGGGATTAAATACTGAATGGTATCTACTTCTTTTTCGTATCCGATTTCTTCCATAATTTGGGGATAATATTCCGGGTTATAATAACAAGACATGGGATCATCTTCTTCAAAACCAAATATTTTCATTCCTGTTCTATCCATGTTGCAAAAGCCCATGGGTCCTACTATTTCATTCAATTCTTCCTGCTTGCCCCAATCTTCAACAACTTTCAGAAGTTGTTCGGCAACATTTTTATCATCAATAAAATCGAGCCAGCCAAACCGGATTCTTTTTTGTGACCAGGTTTCGTTAGCTCTATCATTAATAATTCCCGCTATTCTACCTACGATTTTATTCTCTTTATAAGCTAAAAACAGTTTTGCTTTACAATGTTCAAAAGCCGGATTTTCTTTTGGATTGAATGTCCCTTTTTCACCTGCTAAAAGTTGCGGTACCCACATCTTGTCATTACGAAATAAATCGTAGGGAAAATTAAAAAAGTTGTTGAATTCTTTTTTGCTAGTAACTTCTTTAATTGTAATGTTTTTGTTCATTGTAAAAAAATTAACACGCAGATGACGCAGATTTTATAGATAAACGCAGATTATCTGTGTAAATCATGATAATCTGCGTCATTTGCGTGCTTAAAAAACACTTTATTTGTTTACTTGAAACGTAGTATCTCCTGTTTTGAAGAATTTAACAATTTGATTAGCAGACGCTAAACCGGCATTAACGTTAGCTTCGGCGGTTTCAGCGCCCATTTTCTTAGAAGTGGCAAACACGCGTAAGCCAAACTTTTCAACTAATTCGGCATGGTTTCCGGCAGCAATATCGGAAGCATATTTCAAATCGGCTCTTTCTTCCAATACTTTTACTAATTCTTCTTCATTGATCACCTCTTTGCGGGCAGTGTTTACCAAAGTTCCGCCTTTCGGCATTTTGGATAACAAATCATAACCAATTGATTTTTTGGTTTGTTCATTAGCCGGAATATGTAGAGAAATGTAATGGCATTTTGAATATAATTCTTCAACGGTATTGCAAACGATAACGCCTTCTGCTTCCATAGCTTCTTTCTTAACAAACGGGTCGAACGCATAAATATTCATTCCAAAACCTTTAGCAATTTTAGCTACTAATTTCCCCACGTTTCCATACGCATGGATACCTACATTTTTGCCCAACAACTCACTTCCCGTGCCGGGGTTGAATTGATTACGCGCCATAAATACCATCATGCCTGCTGCCAATTCGGCTACAGCATTCGAGTTTTGTCCGGGAGTATTCATCGCTACAATACCTTTTGCGGTACATGCGGGAAGATCCAAGTTGTCGTATCCGGCGCCGGCGCGCACAACAATCTTAAGTTTTTGAGCATGATCCACTACTTCCTTTGTAACTTTGTCGGAACGAACAATCAACGCATCCGCATCCGCAACGGCCGCATAGAATTCATTTTCGCTAGTGTATTTTTCCAATAATGCCAATTCATATCCGGCATCTTCAACAATTTGTTTAATACCTTCTACTGCAACTTTGGCAAAAGGTTTGTCTGTAGCAACTAAAACTTTCATAAAAATTTAATTTAAGGGTTATTAATAGAGTTTTGTATCGTAAAGTCTGGTTTTTAATTTTAGGCTATTTCAATAATTCAGTGCTTTGTGAGTAAAAAAAAGTGGGGCAAAGGTATAATAATTTTTTAGAATATTTCGAGGTATAAACAAAACGATTAATTTTTATTTTTGGGCGTGCCGGCTTACCTCCGCACAGTTTTACACCTTCCGGTTGGTGAGCGCAGTCGAACCAACACACGCCGTCGCGCTTTCCGCTGCTACTCCTCGCTTTACTTGCTTCGTGGGCAGGGGCAAGCCTTGCTTCTACGTATGATGCTTCGTAGATGCTGCGGCGCTGTGGGGTATCCGCTGCAATCGCTCACGCGGCGGAACGGTACGGAAAGAAGAGAAAACAAAAGCAATACTCTGCATGGCGAAAAAAATCAATAATGTAATAAGTTATAGGTTGATAATCCATGTATTTAGAAAATGTTAACCAAAATTTCGTTCCTTCAGTGTTTTGTGCTTGAAGTGAAAAAAGACTTTGCATTAGAAGTGTAGCAGTGACTAAAAAACACTTTTTTGTTTTCATCCTTTCACTGAATAACTGAGGTAAAAAACGTTTTATTTGTCAGTATATTAAAAAAAATGTTTATTTAGCACAAGCATTTTTATATAAATTTTAATTTGAAAAATTATGAAAAGATTAATTACACTAATAATTTACATAGCCTTTATAACGGTGCTGTGCGCAGGAAATCTAACCGCACAAGAAACTTACACCATTACCTTATTAGCAAACCCACCGCAAGGCGGTACTGTTGATGGTGGCGGTACACATCTTCCTGAGGGAATGTTAATGCCTGTAATGGCAATTCCTTCTTCCCTATACACGTTTATCAATTGGACGGAAAACGGCGAAGAGGTTTCAGTGGAACCTAATTATGAGTTTATCGTAACCAGAGACCGTAATTTGGTTGCCAACTTTGTCCCTGTAGATTATTACTACATTACCGTATCGGCAGTTCCAGTAGAGGGAGGCATAGTCACAGGCGGAGGTATTTATCAATATGGAATGGAGGTACTTGTTACGGCAACTCCTAACCCCTACTTCGAGTTTTTATATTGGACAGAAAACGGCAAATTGATGTCTTTTGATTCTGAATATATCTTTGACGTAACCGGAGATCATCATGTGATTGCCAATTTTGCTCCTGCAAATTATTACATTACCCTATTGGCAAACCCAATAATGGGAGGCACTGTCATCGGCGAAGGTGTTTATCAATATGGAATGGAGGTACTTGTTACGGCAACTCCTAACTCCAACTTCGAGTTTTTATATTGGACAAACGAAAACGGCGAATTGACTTGTATTGAACCTGAATATCTCTTTATGGTAAGCGGAAACCATATATTGATTGCCCATTTTGGTCAATCAATACCATTCGAAATTACTGTTTCAGCAAATCCACCGGAAGGCGGCACTGTTTCCGGCGGTGGTTCTTTTACCGTGGGCACCCCCATAACTGTTGCAGCAGAAGCCCATCCTGATTTCCTATTTGTAAACTGGACAGAAAACAACACTATAATTTCCACAGACGCCCATTATTCATTTCCGGTGTACGGACCTCGTAACTTGGTAGCCAACTTTGTTCCTTCAAACATCGAGATTACGCTGTCGAAAAACATTGAAGAAGGCGGCACAGTTTCCGGTGGCGGCACTTATTCATACGGGCAAACTGTAATAGTTGGTGCATCTCAGAACCTTCCCGAGTATATGTTCGATAATTGGACTGAAGACGGAAATGTTGTGTCTTTGAATTTTGCTTATGCCTTTACTGCAATCCAATCCCGCCATTTGGTTGCCAATTTTACGCCTGCTATCTACGACATTCCCGTTTATGCCGATCCTTATGAAGGCGGCACTGTTACAGGCGGTGGCACATATACCTACGGCAGCCATGTAACCATCTCGGCAGTGGCAAATCCAGACTACCAATTTTTAAACTGGACAAAATACACCTTAGGAAACGGCACAGTGGTTTCAACAGAACCCGATTATACTTATGAAATAACGGGAGATGGTTGGGGGAATACCGCTTTTGTAGCCTATTTTGAGGGAGAAGGAAAGGTTATTACCATATTGACAAATATACCGGGTGGCGAAGTTTTAGGCGGTGGTACATACAAATATGGAGACGAAGTAACCATAGAGGCAATTCCCAACCCGGGCTATAAATTTGTAAATTGGATGGCAGAAGGCAAGAGCGTAATTTCAACAGATAATCCGTACAGTTTTATTGTAACCGAAAGTATGTTGTTAATCGCCAATTTTGAGGACGATGGCATGGTGGATATTAAATCCATTAATGCTGATGGCATTTCAATATATCCTAATCCAACCACGGGAGAATTACGAGTTACAAGTTACGGGTTACGAGTTACAGGTATCGAAATTTACGATATTTCCGGTAAAAAGTTTAATTCAAAATTCAACATTCAAAATTCAGAATTTGTAACGGATATTTCGGATTTTCCGGCCGGCGTCTATTTCATCCAATTACAAACCGAACAAGGAACTGTTACAAAGAGATTTGTTAAGAATTAATGTTGAAACGCTAAATAGGCATTCCTTTATATCATAAAGCGTTTGTTTACCATTAACAAACGCTTTTTTAATGCATTTGCTTGTTTCATGCCGATATTATATCCCCTTTTTCCTTATTTTTGCACCGGTATTATTTTTTCTATTCAAATTAAAATAAGGAATTTTTATGTTAACCATCAAAAGAATTTACGACGAACCGTCGAAGGAAGACGGGTTTAGAATACTTGTAGACCGGCTTTGGCCTCGCGGCGTTTCCAAAGAGCGCGCTCATCTCTATAAATGGGCAAAAGAAATAGCTCCGTCCACTGATTTACGAATCGAATTTGGGCACATGACAGATAGATTTGATTGGTTCGAGCATGCATATGAGAACGAACTTGATAAAAATCCGGAGACCGAAAATTTTATCGGCGAAATTAAAACGCTTCTTTCCGAAGACAATGTAACTTTCATGTATGCCGCCAGAGATCCTAAAATTAATCATGCGATTGTTCTGAAAGAATATGTCGAGAAAAAATTAAAATAAAAAATATGCCTATGAAATTAGAATGTATTGGCGCTTCCGGCGGCGAAGTAACCGGAAGCAAATTTTTGTTAACAACAAAAGAAAACAAGAAAATCTTAATTGATTGCGGAATGTATCAGGGCAAGGGATTGGAAACCGATGCCATGAACCGGGATTTGGGTTTTGAACCGGCGGATATTGATTTTATTGTCCTTTCGCATGCCCATATTGATCATTCGGGATTAATTCCTTATGTTCACAAAAACGGCTTTAAAGGAAAGGTATTTTGCACGCCGGCAACCCGGGACTTGTGCGCCATTATGCTTCCTGATTCGGGAAAAATTCAGGAAACAGATACCAATCAGTTCAACAAAAAGCGTGCATTGCTAAAACAACCTCCGGTGGAACCGCTTTATACTATGCAAGATGCAGCTGCCTGTTTGGGGCATTTCATCAGCATTCCCTATAATCTGTCTTTTTCTATTACACCTACTTTTTCATTTGAGTTTTACGATTCCGGTCATATACTCGGCGGCGCTTCCATTTACATTTCATTTACAGAAAATAATGAAACGCGCACATTGCTTTACACCGGCGATGTGGGACGCTACAACAAACGCATTTTACCCGATCCCTGTGTATTACCCAAAGCAGATTATATTATGTGCGAATCCACATATGGAAATCGCTTGCATGAATCTCTCGAAGATGCGGAACAGGAATTAATGTTGGTGGTTTTAGATGCTTGCGCCAAAAGAAAAGGCAAGCTCATTATCCCTTCGTTTGCCATCGGAAGAACGCAAGAAATTGTTTATGCGTTGCATCGCCTGAAAAAAGCCGGAAATTTACCGGCTATTGATATTTTTGTAGATAGCCCGTTAGCTGTTTCTGCTACAGATATTTTTAGATTGCACGCCGACAGTTTTAATGCGGAGATGCAGCAATTCATACTTTCAAATCCTGATCCTTTCGGGTTTGATAACTTACACTATGTGAGAACGATTGATGATTCAAAAAGGTTAAACTATTACAACAAGCCTTGTATTATCATATCCGCTTCGGGGATGATGGAAGCGGGTCGTGTTAAGCATCATTTGGCGAATAATATTGATAACCCGCGCACCACTATTCTTTCGGTAGGATATTGCGCACCAACCACTTTAGGTGCAAAAATTATGCGTGGCGATAAAGAGGTTTCTATTTTTGGCGTAAAACACAAAGTACGAGCGCAATTAGCGAGCATTCAAGCCTATTCCGGACACGCCGACTATAATGAATTGTTACATTATTTAAACACGCAAAATCCTGAAGCGGTAAAACAGTTTTTTGTTATTCACGGGGAAAATGATGCGCGTGCTGCGTTTGCTGATCATGTAGCAGCTCATGGCTTTCAAAATATTACTATTCCGAAAGCTAAAGAGGTGTTTGAGCTTATTTAGTGATATATTTGATCTTTTTTTATTTCTTTGCAAACATGAAAAAAATCTACTCTTTTTTAGCATTTCTATTAATAATATTGGTGTTTAGCGGTTGTGTAACAAAGAAATACACACAACCTGAATTATCAAGCAAAGCCGATAAGTATCGAAATATTGAAGCAGACACAATCAATTTCGCTACTGTAAATTGGCGTTCTTTTTTTTCAGATCCTTATTTAATTGCATTGATTGACACGGCATTAAAGAACAATTTCGATATCAAAAAAGCTGAAAGCCAAATACGGGCAGCTCAAGAATATCTAAAAAGATCGAAAGCGGCTTTTGCACCTTCCATTGGAGTTAATTTGGGAATGGGAATTAAAGGAGTAAATATCAATGGAACGCTAAAGCCGGTAGGAGTTTATTCACTGCAAGCCAATACACTTATTCAATCTCCTTCTGTAGCAGCTACTTGGGAAATAGATATTTGGGGGAAATTAGCTTCTGCCAAACGGAGTGCAAAAGCCCAATTAGAGCAATCACAAGCCTATTATCAAGCGATACAAACGCAATTGGTAGCTGCCGTTGCCTCAGCTTATTATGCACTTATTTCGTATGATAATGAGCTTCAGATATATGAAGCATCAGCAGAAACACGAAAAGAAAGTATGGAGGTATTGAAAGCCCTAAAAGAAGCTGCGAAAACAAATGAAATTTCTGTAAATCAAGGCGCGGCGCAATATTATTATACTTTAGCCACTATTCCGCAGGTTAAAATCGCCATTCAAACTACTGAAAATTTAATCGCTGTTTTAATAGGAAAACCACTTATGGAAATTAAGCGGAGCACGATACTCGATTCTAAATTTGGAGAAGTAGATTACCTGCAAACCGGTATTCCAGCTCAGCTCTTAGCCAATCGTCCCGACTTGGTGGCAGCAGAAAAAGCGCTGATTGCCGCACATGAACAGTGGAATTATACGCGTGCTGCCATGTATCCGTCGTTGGTTATTTCGGGAAATGCGGGCTTTGATGCGACTAATTTTGCCAACTGGTTCGCTTTTCCACAATCTTTTGTAGGAAATTTGTTAGCCGGTTTAACTGCCCCCATTTTTGCACAACGACAATTGAAAACGCAACGCAATGTTGCTGCCGAAAATAAGCTGCAAGCCATTTATAATTTCGAAAATGCGATGCTCGCTGCTCAGCGTGAAGTTTCGGATGCTTTCATTACCTATCAATTATCGAATGAAAGTATTGAAAACCAAAAATTACAGGTAGAGCAGCTAAGCAATGCTATTTCAGGTTCTATGGAATTGCTGAAAAGCGGTAAGGCAAGTTATTTGGATTTGCTGTATTCACAAGATAATGCGTTAAATTCTGCCATTGGTTTGGTACGGTACTACTTGCAAAATACCACTGCCAAAATAGAACTTTACCGCTCGCTCGGCGGAGGGTGGAAGTAGGAGATTTAAGATTTAAAAAATCAAAATTTAAGATTTAAGGTTTATGCACAATTATAGAGAAAAATTACAGAAAATCACTACGTTTATCTTCGATTTCGATGGGATTTTATCTGATGGAAAAGTTTGGGTCTTGCCCGATGGCGAGCAAATTCGCGCTACAAACGTAAAAGACGGTTATGCCATGCAATACGCTTTAAAAAAAGGATACCGTGTTGTCATTATTTCCGGTGGCGTTGGAGAGTCCATGCGCTTGCGTTATCAAAAATTTGAAGGAATTGAAATATACCTTAAGGTGTCTGATAAAGTAGCGTGTTTTCATACCTATATCGTAAAAAATAACATTGCTCCGGAAGAAGTTTTGTACATGGGCGATGATATTCCTGACTATGAGTTAATGAAAATTTGCGGATTAAAATGTTGCCCTGCAGACGCTTGTATAGAGATCAAAGAAATTGCAGAATATATTTCGTTTGCCAACGGCGGATGCGGTTGCGTGCGTGATGTAATTGAACAAACCCTGCGTGCGCAAAACCGCTGGATGGAAGGGGATGCACATATTTGGTAGTGAATGACACTCAAAACATGCAATAAGCGGTTTGCAGCAATCTCAGAAAAGACTGATAAGTACGAAAAATATTTAAAAAGGGAAATGTAAATGCATAACTGTAAGAATTGTAATGAGCCGATCAATGGAAATTATTGCTCGAATTGCGGGCAACCCGCAAAGTTGAAAAGAATTGATAAGCATTATATCTTTCATGAAATTGGAGACTTTTTGTTCGCTAATAAAGGAATGATATATACCATAAAAAGAGTACTTATAAATCCCGGAGAAAGTGTCAGGCGTTTTATTACGGAAGATAGATACCGGTTTGTAAAACCAATTACGTTTCTCTTTATAACTTCATTAATTTATACGCTTGTAAATCATTTCTTTAATATTAGAGCTGAAGATTATTACCAACAATCTGACATATTAGAAGGCTCTACGGCAAGTCTTATTTTTAACTGGATGCTAATAGAATATCCGGGGTATTCGAACATAATAACAGGATTATTTATGGCATTTTGGATAAAAATATTTTTTAAAAAAGCCGGCTATAACCTTTTTGAGATTTTTATTCTCTTGTGTTTCGTATCCGGAGTAACGACATTATTTATTTCTGTTGTTGCAATTATTCAAGGGATAACGCATTTGAAGTTAATACAAATTTCAAGTTATATTGGAATAATTTATCTCACATGGGCAATTGGGCAGTTTTTTGACAAGACAAGAGCGATAAGTTACATAAAGGCATTTTTATCTTATATTTTGGGGTCGTTAATATTGGGAATTTTAATAGGGGGTGTTGGAGCTATAATTGACATTATAGTAAAACATTAAAATTACAGTTCAGATACACAATAAACACTCTTCTCCGTTCTAATCACAATTTTTCTATCCGTAAACGCCGGCGTTGCAAATGTTTTTTCGCCTGTTTCAAAAGAATTAATTAGAATAAAATCGCTTTTTGCAGAGAAAATATACACTTTCCCTTTGGTGCAGATTAAATAGATTTTGCCTTCAACGATGATCGGCGAGGCATTAAAATCTCTATTCAACTCCATTGATTTTATCACCTCTCCGGTTTGAGTGTCAAAACTTGCTACTACGCCGTATGATGTAGCTATAAACACAAAATCTTTTGTGGCTACCGGACTGGCTATTTCGGGCAAAATTTCGTTGTTTTTCCAAAGTACCGAACCGTCTGCCGCATTGATGGCAGCCATTGTAGCATATTCGGTGGCTACGAAAACGATTCCATTAGCGTATGCAGCGCTTGGAGCAGGTTCTCCCGACATGACTTCCACACGCCAGTATTGCTCGCCGGTATTTGGGTTGTAAGAGGAAACGCCCGGATTGCCTATCAGTATCAATTGCGGACGATTGTTGACCATTGTCAATATCGGACTGCTCCATGACGGATTTCGCTCCGGACGTGGCTTAGACCAGCGCTCGTTGCCGTTTGCCAAATCTAATGCGATAATTCTGGGCGAATTACGATTGTCATATTGTATAATCAACAAATTGCCGTAAATAAGCAATGAAGACGCATATCCGTAAGAATTATCTGGGACACCGATGTTCTTTGCCCATAGTTGTTTTCCATCCATGTCGGCACAAATGAGATCTCCTGTGCCAAAAATAGCGCATACTACCTTGCCGTTGGTGGCTACGGTTGAGGCTGCCAATCCGGTATCATCAGTTGTTGCGGGAGTTTGACTTGGCGAGCCGGGAATATTTTTGGCTTCCAATTTCCATAATTGTTTACCTGAACTTAACTCATAGCAAAACAGTTCTCTCACTTTCTCATCTGCTCCGGAAAAGAAAACTTTGTTTCCGCTAATTACCGGCGAATTGTATCCTTTACGCGGTACCGGTACTTGCCACAGAATATTTTTACCCGAAGCTAAATTCCATGAGATCGGAACATTTCTTGCACTACTTAAACCGAGCGAATTATTCCCTCTGAATCCGCTGTGTGTAACTTTCGATATTTCAATTGTATCGATTAAGGTAATTGTTTCAGATATTTCAATAATTGCATCAGAGAGCTCTACAGTTTGTGTTTCATATTTAAAATCTTCAGTAATATAATTCGACTCAGAAACTTCCGTATTTGAGATCATTTTGTTGTTTTCTTTTTTCAGATATGGTGACGTCAATAATGCAAAAATAATTCCGCCAATCGCCAATCCGCCGGCTATCCAAACAATGTATTTCCTTGTTTTTGATTTAATTGCCCAATCGTCAATGGGGTCAATTTCTTTGTCGGGAATATCTTTGCTTTTTGCAAAATAAATCCGTAAGGAAACAACAAACGCAACTACCATAACTAACAAAATGGCAACGCCTGTTTTAAGCCGGTTGAGGTTAATAAAATAGGCTTTTCTTGCCATCAAATCTAATTCCCGGATTTGTTCTTGTAATTGCGAATTATCGCTATATCCGTCGTGGGTTTGTTTTAATTTTTCAATCATTCCCAACGTATCCGAGCCGCTAATTTGAAAATAGTTGGCTATAAGCATAATGGAAAACACAGCAATGAAAATTGCGGATACTATGGCGATGTTTCGGATGAGATCGGA